>CDZT01015959.1_pt1 | contig 115571 bp, 103 predicted proteins | sample 557531 | NCBI WGS metagenome assembly CDZT01 (sample SAMEA3182066, study PRJEB8094) | gut metagenome | biome: human; feature: gut; material: Stool; isolation source: human stools | place: Canada | collected 2013-03-05
AGGTCACGGCCGATGTTGGTGGCGCCGATCAGGAAGATCTCCGGCTTCTTCTCTTCCACCAGGTCGCAGATGACCTTGGTGTACGCGTCCGTCGTATAGACGTTCAGCAGCTCGTGGTCGCAGTAGTACACCTTGTCCGCGCCGTACCCGCCCAGCGCCTTCAGGTACTCCTCCTTCACGTTGTGCCCCAGCACAACCCCAGCCAGCTCCACGCCGAGGTCGTTGGCCAGCTTCCGCCCCTCGCTCAGCAGCTGGTAGCTCGTGCTCATGATCACGCCCTCGCGCTGCTCACAGAATACCCATACGCCCTTGAACGCCCCGGTGTCCTTGCTATTGAATTCAGCCATTTCCTGTCTCTCCTCTCTCTTAGATGATGTGCTTCTCGTCCAGCAGGCCCACCAGCTTGTCGACGGCGGCCTTGTCGGCCCCTTCGAGCATCATGCCGGCGCCTTTCACCGGGGGAGAGAAGGACTTATACACATTGGTCGGAGAGCCCTTCAGGCCGATGGTGTCCACGTCGATCAGCGGATCGTCCTTCAGCGTCTCGTAGTTGTAGACCTCCAGCGGCTTCTGATAGCACTCCATGATCCCGCCCACGCTCATATAACGGGCCGGGTTCAGCTCCTTCACGCACGTCAGCAGGCACGGCGTGGCCACCTTGATGGTCATGTACCCGTCCTCCAGCAGCCGCTTTACCGTCACCGACTTGCCTTCCACCGTGATCTCCGCCACGTAGGACACCTGCGGCACATGCAGCTTTTCCGCGATCTGGGGGCCGACCTGCGCCGTGTCCCCGTCGATCGCCTGCCGGCCGCAGAAGATGACGTCGTCCTCTTCCACCCCGATCTTCTTGATCGCCGCCGCCAGGATCTGGGAGGTCGCGTAGGTATCGCTGCCCCCGAACTCTCGCGCGGAGACCAGCACCGCCTCGTCGCACCCCATCGCCAGCAGCTCACGCAGCATCCCTTCCGCCGGAGGAGGTCCCATGGACACCACAACCACCTTGCAGCCCGTGGCGTCCTTGATCCGCAGCGCCGCCTCTACCGCGGCCAGATCGTCATGGTTGGTAATGGTCGCCATTGCCGCACGGTCCATGGTGCCGTCTTCCTTTACCGCCACCACCCCCGAGGTATCCGGGACCTGCTTGACACAAACGATTGCTTTCATATCGTATTTCTCCCTCCAGTTCCTTCTTAGTTCACGCCCAGGTTGGCAGAGATGACCATCCGCTGCACTTCGCTGGTGCCCTCGTAGATCTCCGTGATCTTCGCGTCGCGCATCATGCGCTCCACAGGGTACTCGCGGGTGTAGCCGTAGCCGCCGAACAGCTGCACGCACCGCCGGGTCACGTCGCTGGCCGTCTCCGCCGCCACCAGCTTCGCCATCGCCGCGTCCATGCTGTAGGGCTCGTGGTTCTGCTTCTTCATCGCCGCAGAGTATACCAGCCACTTGGCGGCCTCGGTCTTGGCATACATGTCGGCCAACTGGAACTGGGTGTTCTGGAACTGGGAAATGCGGCGGCCGAACTGGACGCGCTCCTTCGTGTACTTGATGGTCTCCTCAATGGCGCCCTCGGCCAGGCCCAGCGCCTGGGAGGCGATGCCGATCCGTCCGCCGTCCAGCGTCTTCATCGCGATGCTGAAGCCCTTGCCCTGCTTGCCCAGCAGGCGGTCGCCGGGGATCACGCAGTCCTCCATGATCAGCTCGCAGGTCGAGGAGCCCCGGATGCCCATCTTCTTCTCGTGCTTGCCCACCGAGAATCCCTTGTCCGTCCGCTCCACGATGAAGGAGGAGATCTCCTTCTTCTTGCGCCCCTTCTTATCCGTGGACACTCCGGTGATGGCGATGATGATAAACACGTTGGCATAGCCCGCGTTGGTGATGAAGATCTTCGAGCCGTTGAGCACCCAGTCCCCGTTCTCGTTCTTCACCGCGGTGGTCTGCTGCCCCTGGGCGTCCGTGCCGGCCCCCGGCTCGGTCAGCCCGAAGGCGCCGATCCACTCGCCGGAGCACAGCTTGGGCAGATATTTCTTCTTCTGCTCCTCCGTGCCGTTTTCAAAAATGGGCGCCGCGCACAGGGAGGTGTGGGCCGAGATGATAACCCCGGTAGTCCCGCAGACCTTGCTCATCTCTTCCACCGCCATGACGTAGCTCAGCACATCGGCCCCGGCTCCGCCATATTCCTTCGGAAAATAAATGCCCATCATCCCAAGCTTGGCCATCTTCTTTACCGTCTCCTCGGGGAACGCCTCGTTCTCGTCCACCCACTCGGCCAGCGGCTTGACTTCGTTCTCCGCGAAGTCCCGATACATCTTGCGGAGCATTTCATGCTCTTTGGACAGGTGCAGATCCATTTGTTGCCTTCCTCCTAGATATGTATTTCAGAACGGGCGGGCGGGAGCGAACTCCCGCCCGTCGTAATGCGTGCGGTCAGGGAACTGCGTCGTTCCCGGTCTTACTTGGAGTAATCGAAGAAGCCCTTGCCGGTCTTGCGGCCCAGCTGGCCGGCGCGGACCATCTTGCGGATGAGCAGGGAGCAGCGGTACTTGGGATCGCCGGTCTCCTTGTACAGCGTGTCCATGATGGCCTGGCACACATCCAGGCCCACCAGATCGCCCAGAGCCAGCGGGCCCATGGGGTGGTTGGCGCCCAGCTTCATGGCCGTGTCGATGCCCTCTGCGCTGGCCACGCCGGTGTACAGCAGGTCGGCGGCCTCGTTGATCATGGGGATGAGGATCTTATTCACCACGAAGCCGGGGGCCTCGTTGACCTCCACGGGCTCCTTGCCGATCTCCACGGACAGATCCCGAATGGCGGCGAAGGTCGCGTCAGAGGTCTTGGCCCCGCGGATCACTTCCACCAGCTTCATCACGGTGGCGGGGTTGAAGAAGTGCATCCCGATGAACCGGTCCTCCCGCTTGGTCGCCGCGGCGATGGCGGTGATCGAGATGGAGGAGGTGTTGGAGGCCAGGATAGTCTCGCTCTTGCAGATCTTGTCCAGCTCGGCAAAGATGCTCTTCTTGATGTCCAGATTCTCGATGGCGGCTTCCACCACCAGGTCCGCGTCCGCAGCCAGGTTCAGATCGGTCGTGAAGCTGATCTTGCCGGTGATGGCGGCCTTGCCCGCCTCGTCCAGCTTGCCCTTGGCCACCAGCTTGTCCAGCCCCTTGTTCAGACGGGCCTCGGACGCCTGAATGATCTCGTCCTTGATATCACGGACCACCACGTCGAATCCCTTGCGGGCGAAGACCTGGGCAATATCCAGGCCCATCGTGCCGCCGCCGATCACTACGACTTTCTTCATATTATGTAACCTCCTTGTGTTTTGGGTGCGAAATTACTTGTTCTGGAAGTGCTTCTCCGCCCGCTTCTCCAAAAACGCGCCCATCCCCTCGTCCTTGTCCCGGGTGCCGCAGGTGACGCCGAAGGCCTCGGCCTCAAAGGAAGAGCCGGTATTGATATCGGTCTGCATGCCCTTGCGGATGCAGCGCTTGGACTCGCACACCGCGATCTGGGCGTTGGCGCAGATCGCTTCGGCCATCTCCATGGCCTTGCCCATCAGCTCCTCGGGCGGATAGACCTCGCTCACCAGCCCGATGGCCTTGGCCTCTGCCGCTCCGATGACCTTGGCGGTGAGAATCAGTTCCATCGCCTTGGAAATACCCACGATACGGGGCAGACGCTGGGTCCCGCCAAAGCCGGGCGTGATGCCCAGGCCCACCTCGGGCTGGCCGAACTTGGCCTTCTCGCTGGCCAGGCGGATATCGCACGCCATGGACAGCTCGCAGCCCCCGCCCAAAGCGAAGCCGTTCACCGCCGCGATGACGGGCTTGCTCATATTCTCCAGCTTCAGGAACACATTGCCCCCGTGCACGCCGAACTTCTTTCCGTCGATGGAGGAAAACTCCTTCATCTCACCGATGTCCGCCCCCGCCACGAACGAGCGCCCCGCGCCGGTCAAAATCACTACGTAGATCTCGCTGTCCTGCTCCGCCTGATCGATGGCCGCGTCCAGGTCGGTCAGTACCGCGCTGTTCAGCGCGTTCAGCGCCTCCTGCCGGTCAATGGTCATTATGCCCACATGACCCTGCTTCTCCAGCTTCACAAATCCCATCTGTGCTGCCTCCTTACTTTCTGTACGGATTCCACAATATCTCGGCCCGTCGACCTATTATATCATGGGCAAAACGGCATGAAAAGCATTGTTTTTTTCCTGACGAACCGCTCGTTCGCTTTGTTATTTTTTTAACATTCCATACCTAAAATAGTATACCGCTTCTCTGTCAAACAGGCAAGGGTGCGTGCCGGAGAAATCCGTTATTTTTTTATCAATGATTATAGCAAAAATGCACAAAGCCCCTAAAAAAGGGCCCTGTGCATACCGGAAATATAGGCAAACTCTTCCGTTCGCTTTTTCATTCTAACGCAGCAAAGCGTTCTGCCCAGGCAGCTTGCGCGCCGGACTCCGGGCGCGTATCTCCGCTTTCCCGGTCCGCAGGCGAATCCGCCCTATCCTATCAGCCCGGACAGCCACTGGGCCGCCGGTAAGTACACCAGCGGCAGGAAGATCGCCGGGAGCATATTGCCTACGCGGATCTTTTCCTTGGGCAAGCCCAGCATATTGATCCCGATGCCCACGATGATCGTCCCGCCCACAGCACTCATCTCGGTGACGATTTCCGGCGCGATCCCCTGTCCCACCAGGGAAAAAATCAGGGTCAGCCCGCCCTGATACGCCAGGATGGGCAGGGCGGAAAACGCCACGCCGACGCCCATGGCGGCGGCAAAGGTAATGGATGTAACGCCGTCAATGACCGCCTTGGAGATGATAATATCATAATTGTGGTTCATGCCCGCCTCCATGGAGCCATTGATGGCCATGGCGCCCACGCAGAAGAGCACCGAGGCGTTGACGAAGCCCTCCACAAAGCGGTTGTTGCCCTCTCCCCGGATCAGCTTGCGCCGCAGCACCCCGCCCAGGCCGTCCATGCGCTTTTCAATATTCAGGCCCTCGCCGAGCAGGGTGCCAAGGACCATACAGATAATGACGCAGAGAGTATCGTTGGTTCTGATCATGTTGGAGATGCCGATGCCCAGGACGCATAAGCCCAGCGCGAACATCAGGCCAGAGGAAAAACGGGCGCTGATCCGGTTTTTAAAGATCAGCCCCAGAGCACTGCCCAGCAGCACCAAGATCACATTGATAACCGTTGCCAGCATACGTCTCTCCTCCACTTTTACACAGCAATGTATGAACGGCAGTATGATACGCTTTTTCTGCCTGTTTGTCAAACCGGCATTCCGGACAGCCCCTGCGAATAAGCTTGTAGAGTAAAGGGGGGCGCGTCTTGAAACTCGACCGCACATCCATGCTCTACGCTACCCTGGTGCTGACCGGCACCAGCCTTGCTTCCCAACTGCTGGGGTTTCTTTACCGTATCCTGCTCTCCCGGCTGATTGGGGCGGAGATCATGGGGCTTTATCAGCTCATCATGCCGGTCTATTCCGTGGTCATGTCCATCACTGCCGTCGGTTTGACGGTAGCGATGTCCAACCTGTCCTCGGAGTACCATGCCCTCGGCAACCGCCTGGCCATCGCCCAGGTGCTGCGCCGGTGCCTGGCGGCTTTTTTGATCCTGTTCTCTCTGGTGGCGGCGGTAACCGCTTTGCTCTATGACCCCATCTCCGTCTATCTGCTGGGAGACGCCCGCACGCAGCTGGGCCTGCTCCTGCTGCTGCCCTGCATCCTGCTTACCGGAGTGGAAAATCTGCACAAGCACTTTTTCTACGGCACCGGCAACATCCGCCCCCCCGCCGCTGTGGAGCTGTGCGAGCAGCTGATCCGCACCGGGGCGGTGCTGGGCCTGCTGGTGGTCTTTCTGCCCCAGAACCCGGAACGCACGGTGGGTCTGATCGTGCTGGGCATGATCTGCTGCGAGGTTTTTTCCGCAGCCGTGCTCTTCCTGCTGGCCCGGCGGCAGCTGAACCGGGCAGGCGGGCTTCCCGGCACGCCCCTGCGCCCACGGGCGCTGGACCGGCGCATTGCCGCCATCGCCCTGCCAATCGGCATGACCGCTCTGCTGGGCAATCTGATGGGCTCGGCCAACGCGGTGCTCATTCCCCAGCGTCTGGTCGCCGCGGGCGCCCAGGTCTCCGAAGCCATGAGCGCCTTCGGCGTGCTCTGCGGCATGACGATCCCCATGCTCTATCTGCCCACCGCCTTCATCGGGGCGCTTGGCCTGGTGCTGGTGCCCAAGCTGGCCGAAAGTACCGCCCTGGGCCGCTCGGGGCAGGTCCAGCGGCGGGTGGACCGCTCGATGCTGGCCACCTCAGTGCTCATCCTGCCCTGCATGGCCATTTTGGTGGTGCTGGGACCCATGATCGGGGTCTACCTCTTCCGGGAGCCCACGGTGGGTGAGTACATCCTTCCGCTGTCCGTAGGGGTGCTGTGTTCCTGCTATCAGTCGGTGCTCTCCGGAGCGCTCAACGGCGTGGGCCGGCAGAGCGCCGCCGCCCGCAACTCGATCCTGTGCGGCGTGGTGCAGTTGGGCTGTACCTTCTTTCTGATGGGCCTGCCGGGCGTTGGCCTGCGGGGATACGTGGCCGGGTTCGTGGCCAGCGCGGTACTGGGTATGCTTCTCAACTGGCTTCAGGTGCGAAAGGCAACGGGCCTAAGGCTGCAGATCTTCCAGTGGTGCACCGCGCCCGCCCTCTCCGCCGTATTGATGGCCCTGGTCGTCAATCTGCTCTTTCACGTCCTGCTGGACGCGGGCCTGGACGGCCGCTGGGCCGTGGCGGCCTGTATCGCCTTCGGAGCAGTGCTCTACCTGGCCGCTCTCCAGGCCCAGGGCGTGCACCTGCGCCGGCTCTTCCGGCTGCACGGGTAGGCAGAGGCATAGTTTACGGCGGCCGCTCCCCTTTGCAGGCGTCCGCCGGAGCACCGTATATAAAGAGGAGGGCCGCGGCAGACGCCGCGGCCCTCCTCCTGCTTTTCCGGCCCGCCGCTCCAGTACATCAGGCGCTTCCGGCCCGCATGACTTGTTCAGAAAGCCTCCCGGTCCTACGCTTCCATCAGCTCCCGCAGCAGCGGTTCGAATTGTACCCCCTCCAGCACCGGGGTCCCCAGCGCCAGGGTGTGCCGGGCACAGCGCTGGACGAATTCCACCGCCTTCCGGACGCCGGAGCACAGCGCTTCTCCCCGGAGCAGGCTGCCCAGCACCACGCTGGCAAACAGATCGCCCGTCCCCGGGAAGTGGGCCGGCTCCTGCCGGGCCATGGCAAACCCGGTCCGGCCATCCGCGGCGTCGAAGTATCCCGCGCCGATCTCTCCCCCGGTAAAGCTCAATCCGGTGAGCACCACCGACCGCCTTCCGTCCCGGCTCAGCCGTTCCAGCCAGGCCCGCGCCGCCGTCTCGCTCCCTGGTGCGTCGGCATACTCCTCCCCCAGCAGCAGGGCGGCCTCGGTCAGGTTTGGGGTAATCACATCGGCCAGGGCGGCCAGTTCCCCCATCGCGCGGCACATATCGGGGGTGTAAGTGCGGTAAGGTCTTCCGCCGTCTCCCATCACCGGGTCGCACAGCACCACGGTATCCGCGCCCCGAAAGCGCTCATAAAACCGGCGGATGGCGGCGATTTGTCCCGCCGAACCGATAAAGCCGCTGTAGACGGCGTCCAGCGCTACGCCCAGCGCGGCCCAGTGCTCCTGCGTCTGCTCCAGTTCCCGCGTCAGGTCCAAAAACGCCGCTTTCCCCAGCTCAGGAAACGCTGTGTGCGCGGAGAGATAGGCGGTGGGCAGCGGGCAGCACTGGGCCCCCATGGCCGAAAGCACCGGCAGCGCCACGGTCATGGAACAGCGGCCAAATCCTGAAATATCCTGAACGGCGGCCACCCGTGGGGCTCGTTTCATGGCGGCTCCTCCTTTTTCGTCGTCTGATCGCCTCTCATTATAGCCGTTTCCTCGCCGGAGCGCAATTGACTTTTTCCCGTCGGGATGATAAACTGAATATTAATCTGCGCAGGTATGGCGGAATTGGCAGACGCGCGGGATTTTGGCGCTGTTACCTCGGCGAGGGCGTTTTCTTTTTCATTTTGCGTCAAAGGAGTCGCTATGTCCCTTGGAGATGCTGCAAGCGTTGCTACGCTTGTGCTTTTTATATTTTACTTTATAGGCCGGATATGGACCATACGAAAGAACACCCAGCTTATGCTCGAAGATTTTTCCCTTGAGGACGCTTCGGATTGTGTGGATTTTGCAGACAGCCGCGAAATCTTTTACCATCTTGAAAATTCCGAGTATGGGGAAATCATCTCCATGCGCTGCAAACAGCCGCTGCTATGGCTTCACATCATCCCGATCACATACGATGGCGACGCTCGGAAAACCGTCAGGCGGAAAGCGGTCCCTATTATTTCGCATGATAAGCTGATCCCGGAAAACAAGCCCATCTATATTCGCACGGACCTTCCAGAGGGGTTTCCGCGGTATATGGTCAGATTCCGCAGGTTTGATTACTTTGAAGGTTCTTTTGAACTGTCGTATGACGGACGTTTTGGCGGAATGCACCCCGCGGAGTACCATCTACATCCGACTTTCAAAGGCTTTTTATATTATTTTTTCCGATAGCGAAAAAGCAGTCGGTATTTTCCGGCTGCTCATATACGCGGGCATGATGGAATTGGTAGACATGCGAGATTTAGGTTCTCGTGCAGCGATGTGTTGGGGTTCGAGTCCCCATGCCCGCACCACGTCGGAGCAAGCTTTGTATCGCTTGCTCCGACTTTTTTCAAAAATCGGATCGCCCCCACGTCGCTGCTCCTCCTTTCCAAGTCACAACCGCTTCGTTGGGTTGTGATTTGGTTGAGGAAGCGTTTTTCGAAAAAAGCCTATTTATCGCAATGGGGCTGATGTAAAAGGAGTTGTTTTTCGAATTACTACGTCGAAAAGCAGCTCCTTTTTTCACATGCCGTAACAACGGTTTTCCATTTGGAATGCATCCCGTATCATCCCTATATGGCATAAATTCCGAAAGCTCCAGGCAAATAGGGAATGTCTGTAATAACAGAAATTAATTTTACATCCAAGGCTTTGTTGTGTAAACTTTAACTACAAATCCATCTATTTTTTCAGTTTTTCTTGGCATTTCTGTATACCTCAATTGAGGAAACATAGGCGTGATCGGCGCTTACCGCAAGAGAAAGGATGAAACGCCAATGATCAAGAAGGGTGCAGTTTTGATCTTATGTGCCATTCTTATCCTGCATCTGACCGCCTGCCGCAGCGATCCGGGACCACTTTCTTCCCAAAAGGCCGTGGACATTATGTCCCCCTCCCAGACGGTCTATGACTGGCCGGAAACCCCGCAAGAGGTCTACACACTGACCGTGGCCGTGGCCATCGCCAAGGGTACGCCGTCCGGGCAGGCGCTCCTGGCCATCAAGGAGGAACTGGAACAGCGCAGCAACGGGGCGGTCACCCTCGATATTTTCTGGGAGAGCACCTTGGGGGGCGCCCCCGAAATCGCAGAGAGCGTTACAACAGGCACTGTCGACATCGGCCTGGTCTCCTCCGCGGTCATCTCCAACTACACACACGCCATCGACGTGCTCTCGCTCCCTTTCATCATTGAAAACCGCCAGCAGTTCAAAGCCGTGCTGGACAATTGCTTTGACGAGGTCACCAAGGGAATGGAGGAGACCATCGGCATCCCCCTTGGGCTGTGGGAGTTCGGGTTCCGCCACCTCTGCACCACAGAGAAAGAGGTCCTCACGGTGGAGGACTGTGCCAGACTCACCATCCGCGTCATGGACGGTCAGGTCTACAAAGAGACTTTTGAGGCCCTAGGGTGCATTACGTCCAACATCGCAAACAGTGAGCTGACCACTGCCATGCAGCAGGGGGTGGTGGACGGTGCTGAGGAGCCCATGGCCACTATCTGCAACCAGCAGCAGTACGTATTCTGCGACTATGTGGTCATGCTTGGTTACAACTACAGCGCCGGCTGTCCCGTCCTGAGCGCCAAGACGACCGAGCGTTTACCCAGGGAGGTGCTGGACCTCCTGGAACAGGTATTCAGTGAATACCGCTACTACACCATTGACGAGGGGGAGCGCTTTGAGCAGAAATACATCAACACCTGTCTGGAAAACGGAATGACCGTCCATTATCTCTCTCAGGAGGAGATGGAGCGGTTTAAGGAGACTGTCATGCCGGTTTGGGAAGAGTACGCCGACCTCATCGGACGTGATCTGATTGAACAGGTAGTCTCTATCCCATATTGAAGCGTTCCGGAGCGTCAGTCCGGCGGAGCGCGGCGCCATTTCCGCAAGGGCCCGCCTTCCCATTCCAACAAAACGGCTGATTTGCATTAAAGGAGTTCAATACACCATGAAATATTATCGAAAAATCATGGATGCACTGTGGAAGTTCTGGGCCTATTTCCTGGCCATGCTGCTGGCGCTGCTGGTGGTCATCGTATTTTATCAGGTCGTGTGCCGTGCTATGCAGTTCAGCAACAGTTGGACCCAGGAAATTTCGACCCTGCTCTTTGTCTGGGCCACTTACCTAGGGGCGGCCCTCGCCATCCGGAACGGCTCCCAAATCTCTATGACGCTCCTACTGACAAAGACCCATGGAGCCCTTCGGGCGTGCATTGCCCTATCCGCCGCCATTATCTGCGAGGTGTTCTACGGCGTCTTCTGCTGGTCCGGTATCGCCGCCATGCAGACCTTCGTCGGCGTCACCTCCTCCGCCCTCCGTATCCCGATGCCATGGTCCTACGGCGCAATCGCCGTCTCCGGCATACTGATGCTGCTGCTGGGCTCTGCTGAGATCGTTGAACGCTTTCAGGCCCTGCGGCAGGTCAGGTCCGGGAACAGGCCCATTGCGCACTAGGAGGTGGCGGCTATGTCCATGACAATCATCATGCTGGTCTGCTTTTTCATTTTAATCCTGCTTTCTGTCCCCATCGGCTGGGCGCTGGGCATCTCCTCCATCGCCGCCCTTCTGCTGAGCGGCGAACCCTTCCATATCGTCCTACTGGCATCCCGACTCTACAACTCCACCAACTCTTTTGTACTGATGTCCCTCCCCTTTTTCATCCTGGCAGGCAATATCATGAGCAGGGGCGGGCTCTCCAAGCGCCTGATTCAGCTATGCAAGACCATCATCGGTCCCGTCCATGGTGGTCTGGGCATGGTGGGTATTCTGGCCGCCTTCTTTTTCTCCGCCATCTCCGGCTCCAATGCCGCCACCACTGCAGCGGTGGGCGGCATGATGATCCCAGAGCTGGAAAAGCAGGGCTACCCCAAGGACCTCTCCACCGCTACCGTGGCGGCCGCCGGTACCACAGGGATGGTCATCCCGCCCAGTTCCGCCATGGTGGTCTTCTCAGCTACCGCCAGCGTCTCCCTTCCCGCCCTTTTCATGGGGGGCATCATCCCCGGTATTCTGATGAGCGGGTCCATGATGCTTATGGTCTACCTCCTTTCCAGACGCCTGAAGATCCAGCGAAGCCCGCGGGGAAACTCTTCCGAAATTGCCCGGAGCTTTTTGAACGCCATCGGTGCGCTGCTGATGCCCGTCATCATCCTGGGCGGTATCTACAGCGGCGTCTTTACGGCCACTGAGGCCGCCGTGGTGGCCTGTGTTTACTCCATTATCATTACGGTATTCGTTAACCGGGAACTGAAATGGAAGGAACTCCCCCGTATTTTTTGGGAGTCGGCGATTACCTCCGCCGTAGGCATGGTGGTAATCACCTGCGCGGCAATGTTCAGCTACGTAATTACCAAGGAGCACATGCCCGAGCAGTTGATGACTGTGTTTCTCAACTGGACCGACAACCCGGTTCTGCTGATGCTGCTTATCAACATTGTCCTTTTAATCGCCGGTTGCTTTGTCACGCCCAACTGTGCGATTGTCATCCTGACCCCCATTGTGCTCCCCATCTGCCGCAGCTTCGGTATCAACCCGGTGGCGCTGGGCATTCTTATGGTGGTCAATCTATCCATCGGCGCTATTACTCCTCCGGTGGGCGGCTGCGTATTTGTGGCAGCCTCCATTGCCAATTCCAGTGTGGAGAGTATATTCAAACGGGTCATGCCCTATCTGACGATTCTCCTAATGGATCTGCTGCTACTCAACCTGTTTGATGAGCTAACCCTGTTCCTGCCCCGGATAATGGGTCTGATGTAAACGCGGAAGCAGCGGCAGGGCAGAGAAAGGCGGCTTACGCGGGAATACCCCGCGCAAGCCGCCTTTCTGCTTCATTCGTATCACTGCATTCTCAGAACGTAGAGTCCGTCTTGGTAGGTATCCATAAAAATGACGCCCCTGTCATCCACTACACAGTCCTCCGACACCCCGATACACGGGCCCACATTGGTGGAGACCCGGTGCCGGAGCGGATTAGGCGGGATGAAGTAGCCAATCTCCTTTACATAATAGGGGTCCGACACATCGTACACCCGGAGTCCTGCGTGAAAGTAGCAGCAGTAAACCCGATCGCCCCGCTGCTCCAGCCACGGCTTGTTGGACATGGGCTCGTGGATGTTGTGCGGGCCGAACGGGCCGGGACACCCGATCCCCATCTCGTTGAAGTTGGGGTAGGGAAAGCCCTCCGGGACTTCAGGATAGGGGAATTCGGCAATCAGCGTCGGGCGGGACGGGTCCCGGATGTCCACCAGGTGCAGGTTGTTGAGGCTCTGGGGCATCCCGCCCAATTTCTCCGCGTTGAACCAGGGAAACCGCTCCCCCTCATTGGTCAAAACCAGAAAATCCCGCCCCGGCAGCGGCAGCGCCGTATGGGTCTTGGCCCCGGCATAATAGCTAGAAAAGGGCGGCGAGAGGGGCAGCCGTCCCAGCAGCTTAGGCCGGGTCACATCCCTCACGTCCAGTACGACCAGCCCCGCTCCGGCATAGCCGCAGTAGGCCCTTCCGTCCCGCACATAGGGCGGCCCGTGGAGCCACCCCTTTTTCATATACTCCGGGTTGTGGGGGGCACAGGGGTCAAACGTTCTGCCCGCATAGCCGTCCGCGAACTGCTCCGGGAGCCACCAGCGCCCCACCTCACGAGGGGCGGTCGGATCTCTAATATCTACAATCCGATAAATCATCCCCTCAAAGCCACGGCAATCCGAGGAGACATGGACATACGATCCCCCATTGTAAAAAAAGCGGTGTACACCGTTGGCGCCACCGGACACGCCGTTTTTCCAGCAGCCCAGCAACCTGGGGTGAATGGGATCGGATGCGATATCAAAAATCATAAAGCCGCTCAGGCCCGTTCCGAATTGTTCCGGACGGTAGGCCCCCGCGGCACCGGAGGCGCTGGCGCCGCAGGAGAGGGCTGTGATGAGCAGGCCGTCCGCCGCCTGGATCTTCCCTACCTTTTGCCTGGGATTGTCCGGCGCGACGCAGAGCCGTTCCACCAGCTTGGGACGCTCCGGGTCGGTTACATCCAGAATCGGGCAGACCGGATTTCCCCGCCCCGCGCCGTACAGATAGTAGCGCCCTTCCTTCCGGTAAAGCGCCATCTGAAATATGGCCCAGCCGTCCAGGTCATGAAAGGCGAGAACCTCCATATTTTTGATATAGCCCTCGTTTCCCGGACTCTTTGCGTAAAAGCATGGTTTCATCGTGTGACCTTCTTCCTCCCTCAAGCACCGGGCGCGCAGATGGGCTTTCCGCCCTCCTCACGGTAGATCTGAGGCAGGATTTGGGCCAGCTGGGCAAACTCCTTTACCGCGTGCTGGGCAATGTTCAGGATGGGCGGAATCAGTTGAGAATCAGGCGCATTCTTTCTACCTTGCCAGCTGCCCCGGCCGTCCGGATGGATGCCAAACCAGAAGTGGGTGTAGAGGTCGCCACCGGTTCCGTCCTCCCGCTCCGCAAAGAAGTGCAGCATCCTCTGACCGCCGCAGATTGCGGCATATCCCTTCTGTTTAAAGTGCGCCAGGTCCTCTTTTGCAAATCCCCTGACCTGAGGATCCTGGAAGGGGATGCTGTGCCAGGGCACTGCCTTGGCGGCCACGTAGCTCAGAGCGTCAATCTGGGTAGACTCGTAGACCATGTGGACTGCGTCGCCGCCGTGGGTCTTTTCAAAGAGGGTCTTGGTGGGGTCCGCCAGTTTCCGGCGGTACTCCAGGGTGGGGGCGATACCGTAGTGGGCGGGGGGATACCAGAGCATATAGCGGATATCCTCCAGGGCGTGCCAGGCAAACCACCATTGGAACATCTCGCTGGTGGTCTCGGGAAAATAGGTCTTGACGCAGACTACGCCGGTCCCATCCGGGAAGAGGGTCCAGCCCTCGTGCCATCCTTCCCTGCGAAAGGCCGGTTCCAGCAGCCGACGGACTTCCCGGATGTGCAGCAGGTCCGAGGGCTCGGCCATAGCGGAGAGCTGATATTTCCCCGCCTTCTCCGACCAGGCCCGGACGTCCGCCCGCAGGTGGAACGGCGTATCCCAGTAGCCGGTGTAGTACTTGGCGTAGGGCAGCGCCAGTTCGGCAGGCGTCAGCTCCCGGTGGCCGGCGCATCGAGTCTCGACCGCCATCCGAAGGAGGCCCTGGCCGGCGTCCCAGCCAAAATCCACATCCATCTGCTCCAGCACCTCGCATGCCGGAACATAGCCATTCGGCCCGCCATGGCACACCCGGACAATATGGCCGGAGCGCTCTATGGTGATCTGATCACCTTCGTCAGTGACGTATGCATGCATCACGGCGGTAAAGAAGTCCACCGGCACCTGGGGCAAGCCATCCCGCACCCGCAGGGGACCGCTGAGCCGGACAGCACACTCCACCATCCCCGCTTCCACTGCACGCTCGCCCTTCAAAATACAGCGTACATCACCTGCCTCCAAGGTCGCCAGAGTGGTAAAGCGGGGCAGCTTGTTCCACCAATCAGTCACAGGCTTCACTTCCTCTCTGCCATATGAGGACGGCCTGGAAGCGCATATGCATACGTATCCCAGGCCGTCACGGCGTGTTATCTTGAATGACTCTTTACGCAGTCGCGTGCACTTCCCTGTAGAGCTCTGGGAGCACATGGCCAATCTGCGCCCACTCGTCGGCGATGTGATTGGCGAGTACTCCGAGGGACTCCTCCGTGGGCTGGATACCGTTGGCGTCAAAGCGCTTGGCCTGGCGGCGGAGAAGCTTGTAGCCGGCCCACAGGTGGGTCTGTACCTCCACGCCGTCCTCCCGGTCGCGGACAATGGACACCATAATATTCAGGCTCTTCTTCTGGGGGTCGGTCTCACTGTGCAACTGCCGCAGGACAGTGCCGCCGATGGTGACCACGCCGGACCGGACATAGCGCTCCGGCGACAGTCCCTGATCCGCGGGACTGAGGTAGTAGGTGATGGTGTCCTGAAGCTCCCCGCCAATCAGGTCCACTGTGTAGACGCTGATGCCCTGGCTCTTCTCCTCCATAGTGAGGAAGCTTCGTCCGATTTTCTCCCCGTCCGGCTCACTGACGGCGGAAGAGTGATGGGTCTCTCCGTTGATGGCCATGTAGTGGACAGGCTCCAGGCCGTGCCAGGCCACCATCCACTGGAGCATCTCCTTGGTCACGCCGGGCAGCGTGCTCTTTACCGTGAGGTAGCCCCCGCCGTTTTCCAGCATACAGTAGCCGCTGGACTTGGGGCAGGCCTGCTGATTCAGGATGATATTCATGTCGTCGGGCAGGATGGCCTGCTCCCGGGGCATGGACGGGACGGGCTGAGCCGCATGAACCACAGGCCGGGAACAGTACTGGGCGATAGGCTGGGCCAATTCGCTGTCTTTTAACACACGGAGCATGCTCCTACACCTCCTTCTTCATCTTCGGCTGATAGGGGTAGGTCTCGATCGGGATCCGCTCAAAGGAGACGGTGGGTTCTTCGCTGTCTTCCGCCCGCTTCAGCACAATCCACTTCAGGAAATTGACGTCATCCCGCTGAGGATAGTCCTCACGCTGGAACCAGCCTCTGCTCTCTCTGCGCTCCAGGGCGGCGGTAAAGAACATCTCGGCACAGGAGACCATGGATCGCACCTCGTTGCATTTGAACGTGTCGTGCATATCGGTAGCGTAGAGCACATCCAGACGCTTCTCGATGCCCCGAATGATCCCCTGTCCCTCCTTCAGGCGGTTTTCCTCGCAGTACAGGGTATACCCCAGAGAGGCCATGACCCGCTGCACGTCCAGTACCAACTCGTCGGGGTGGACGCCTCCGGCCCGGGTCATGGGCGCCAGAGTGCGCATCCGGTACTTCGCCACCTGAGCCTGGTCGACTTCACCCAGGGCAACCCCGGCACAGTATTGGGCGGCGCTGATGCCCGCCACGTTACCGGAATACTCCGCAAAGGGCAGGCCGCTGCCCCGCACCCGGCCGGGCGGGCAGCACACGGCGCCCATGACGCGGCTGCCGCTGTAGCAGGCGTCGCCTGCCGCGAAGAGGCCGGGGATGTTGGTCTTCATGTCGATATCCACCTTCAGGCAGGACTGCTCGCCGATAAAGATGGGCAGCAGCTCATCCGTGGACATGTGGGTAGCGTTATTGAAGGCGGTAATGCCCCGCAGCTGGTCTGCCAGGGGGCGCGTCCCCGGAGGGGAGACCGGCGCGATCCGAATGTTCTTGGACGGGTTGATATAGTGCATCGGGCCCTTGCTGGCCTTCATCTGCTTGTACCACTCCACCACGGTCTTGGCGTCGATGTCGGCGTCTGCCGGGGTACGGTGCATGGTGCCGATATTGGTCCCCTCATTGTTGAAAATCCAGTCCTCGGAACGGGCTACCGGCGCGAAGAAGCCCGTGTTGCTCCACTGGTAGAAGGTGGAGAACTCGCAGTTGGTCATCTCGGCGCCAGCCCGCCAGGCCGCCGCCAGACCCTCGCCGCGGGTACATGCCCACATGGGCATACAGCGGTAGTTCTGGTCCCCGTTGCATACCACTACAGCCTTGCCGTTGAACACATACTCCTCGCCCGTCTCGATGTGGTATCCCAGCGCGCCGGCCACACGCCCCTCCCAGAGGAGGAAGTCCACCACGCCCACGCGGTCCACGAACTGAATACCGTTGCGTACCGCGGCCCTCTTCAGTTCGATCATGTAGGTCATCTCCACCGAGGCAGAACGCCAGGGGTGTACAAAATTCATCTTTGGGTGCTTGGTGTACAGGCTGCCGTCCTCGTTGCGGACCCAGAGCTTTCCCGTATACTGCTCCATCAGCTCCACGTTGTCGTTGAGGGCAGCGATGTACTTTCGCTGGGCTATCTGCTCGTTGAGGTACTCGCCGATCTGCTCGATATCGAAAGAGAGGAACTCTTCAATGTCCACCTCATCGGCCAGAACGTCAAAGACGCCGCCGCCCCGGGTCGCCTTGCCGCCCCGGGCAGCAAAGTACTTGTCCACGACCACGACGCTCAGGTCCTTGTCCTGCTTCTTGACGGCCAGGGCGGCCATAATCCCGGCCAGGCCGCCGCCCACCACCACGACGTCACAAACCACTTCGTTGCGTTTCATCTCTGATGCCCTCCTTACCGAATATGGGTGGTAACCACTTCTCGCGGGAACATGTACGAGTCGTAGTCTGGCACCAGCTTCAACGCCTTGGTCTTGCAGTAGATCTCGCAGTGACCGCACTGCACGCAGTCCTTAATGTAGGGAAACCGAGGCCTGCGCGCCTCCTTGTCCCAGCGGATAACATCCACAAAGCAGGCCCGGTAACAGGCGCCGCACCCGGTGCACAGGGCCCGATTTACAATAATTGTATTCATGGTATGAAATTACTCCCTCCTGAGTTCGTCGGCAGGATTCTCCGCCGCCAATCTCCCAATTTTGATCTCATGCTTGCGCACACCCAAATAAACCAGCAAGAAAATTGGGTTCAGCGCCATAAAGCCATAGAGGATGTACATGATGACCGAGGTGTTGTTGAAGTAGGCGGCGATGATGCCCGCCAGCGTGGACAGCCCGATGCCAACCACGCGGGCGATAATGCCGCCGATGCCGTTGACCGTACCCGCTCTGGGACCCGCCACCTCAGGCTGCTGAATCTGTAACGTCCGGGGCGCTATGATCATAGCCGACATACCGATGCCGCCGATGAGGCAGCAGGCCTGAGCTGTGGGAATGTTGAAGCTGTTATAGCCAATTGCGAAGAGGATACAGGAGATCAGGCCGATGCCGAAGCTCATCACAGGCATGGCGTCGTAGCCCTTGCGTCGCACCACCTTGCGTATGATCTGCTGGAGGACGAAATACCCGATCAGCGAGCCGATATTCGTAAACATGGTGATATGCCCGGCGGCGGCCCGATCCAATCCCCAATTGGGGTCATTTTGGAGAACAATGGAAGCGTAGGTGGAGCAGGTCATTATCGTGGCCCCCTGCGCAATGTCCGAGACCCACAGGCACCACACCCGGGGCACCTTGATGAGGGTGCGGAAATTCTTCCACAGGCCCAGCTCACTCTTGTCATACTGCGGCTTGACCTCTGCGTCCATCTGGCCCCGCTCCGGGCACAAAAACCAGAACAGGAAGAAAGAGGCAAACAAAATAATGGAACAGATGATCCACAGGCCCCGCCAGCCGCCCGTCATCATCAGAATGGGCGTGGACGCGAAATTGATGCAGAACTGTCCCAGCGTGCCGAAGGCGGTGTTACAGCCGTTGGCCACCGCCATCTGATCCTTCGGGAACCACATGGCCCAGAGTTTCACGGTAGAGAGCAGGATTGCGCCGTAGGGAAAGCCGTACAGGACCACGGAAATGTAGAATATGGGGAAATTAGTGGCGCAGCCCCGCATCAGCACCGCTACGCCAGCCAGCAGGATAATCGCGAAGGCAAATAGCTTCTTGACGCTGAATTTGTCCAGCAGAAAGCCGATGAGCAGCATGGCGATGACCTGGCCCACCTGGTAGGCGCTGGAGGCCGCGGTCCGCTGGGCGTCGGACCACCCCATCTCCGTACAGATGGAGCTGAGCAGCAAGGTAAAGCTGGCCCAGGCCAGTCCGTTGATGACAAAGCGCGCTGGCAGTGTGGCTGCGAGCACGCCCCATTTTCTTCGAGAGGAATATACCGTGCGTGTGTTCTGACCGCTCTGAGTGCTCATCTCTCTTCACCCTCCCAATGTAATAGTTCAAACTTTGCTTCGAACGGGCCATACAATTTTGTGCTTACCCAGCCCTCATATGGTACGCGCCCCCCCTCTGAAACAACAGCCTAGCAGAGAACCTTGTGAAAGTGAAATTCATCTTTTTTATTTCAGATATATCAAAAACGCACATTCCGCCTCTCGGCAACGCAAGTTTATTTGGCAAAAACGCACACTTTCAAAAAGATTCTCTGTCCGCTCTCTTGCGCATACACCTGGTATGCGTTAAAATAATCACAAGCTGACCCACGAGACACGACATGACGAGGAGCTTGAGATGACCATTTTTCAAATGAAATGCTATCTGACCTTTTCCGAACTGCTCAATTTTACCCGTGCAGCGGAAGTGCTTCACATGACGCAGCCCACACTGAGCAAAATGATTGCCGGACTTGAGGACGAGGTGGGCGTTCCTCTGGTACAGCGGACCAAGCGCAGCGTCATCCTGACCAACGCCGGTCAGGTACTGTGTACGTACTTTCGCAAAATGCTGGCCGACTACAAAGAGGGTTTGGAACGGGTATCCGCTGCCAGTCAAGGTCACTGTGGTAGCGTCCGCATCGGATTTTCCAGCGCGATCATCTCCCATGTACTGCCCCCCCTGACTAAGCAGATGGCCGCGGAGCACCCCGACATTGACGTCATTCTGTATGATGCCACCCAGACAGAGTTACTGCAGCTGCTCCACAACGACGAACTGGATCTGGTCTTTGTGGACGCTTTTGCCCCAGCCACCTATGAAGAGCTTTGCACCAAGGTCATCTATACCGACGAGCTTGGGGTGATTGTCAGCATGGCCCACCCCCTGGCTCAGAAGGAGGCCGTCACCTTGGACGAACTACGGAACGAAAAGCTCCTGATCTCGGGCCGTCTGATGCAGTCGGCCTCCTCTCCGTCCACCACCAACAGCATTATCACCAGCACCCTCTATGAGAACGGCCTTCTGCCCTCAGTGACCCAAGTGACCAGGACCCTGAGCAATATGATCGTTATGGTGGACTGCAACGCTGGGGTGGCGGTCCTGCCTAGGCGCTTGGCGGCCTATGCCCCTAGTACTGTGCGCTTCTGCCCCATTGACAAGAGTCGAAAGGACACTGCATCCAAGTTGGAGGTGAAAATCTTTGCCGCTTGGAAAGAGCGGCGGGACAACGCCTGTATCCGCACGGTAATTCAAATGCTCAACGACATCCTGCCTCCTGAGGAGGCGATGCAGAACCCTGATTCTCAGCTTGCATAACAGAAACATATAAACGGAATTTCCTCTCCGCGTTCTGCGATGGTAATATAATGCCACAATCGCGCTTCAACTTTATCTTGCTGCGGCAGAACAAAAGGGAGGAACCAACATGACAAACCGTGTTTGTAAAGCGCTGAATATTCGCTATCCCATCGTACAGGGTGCGATGGCCTGGAACTCCATGCCGGAACTGGTCTCCGCGGTCTCCAACGCCGGCGGTCTGGGCGTCCTTGGCAGCGGCCCCATGCCCGCGGACATCGCCCTGGAAAACATCGAAAAGATCCGCAGCATGACGGACAACCCCTTCGGCGTCAACGTGTTTCTGGATGCGGGCCCCATGCTGGAGGAGAAAGCCGAGAAGCTCTCGAGCGTCAACATCCCGGTCATTTACATCGATACTCTGAATATTCTGACTTACGATTTTACCAAGAAGTATTACGATATTTTTAAAGCCGGCGGCTCAAAGATCGTAGCCAAGATCAACTGCCTGGAGGACGCGGTGGTGGCCGAGCAGTGCGGTGCCGACGTCATTATTGCCAAGGGTCTGGAGGGTGGCGGCCATAAGAGCAAGATCGCCGCAGGCATCCTGTTGGCGGAAGTACTGGAGCACATCAAGAGCGTCCCGGTCATGGTTTCCGGAGGGATCGCCACGCCCCGTCAGATGGCGGGCTATATCCTGATGGGTGCCGAGGGCGTAGAGATGGGCACCGCATTCATTGCCACCCATGAGAGCCCCGTCCACGTCAACTACAAGACTGGCATCCTAGCAGCCAGGGATATCGACGCGCTCTATCTGGGCGACTGCACGGGGGAGGCCAGCTGGCAGATCCGCAACCAGAAGGCAGCCCGACTGGACGCTATCGAGGCCAACAACGTCCGCTCCGTGGCCGCCGAGCTCTTCAAAAAGGAGGCCGCCGGTTCCGGCCGTATCGCCGCCCAGACCGGCGACACCCAGATCAACGGTTCCATCATGTGCGGCGCTACCGTGGCGTTGATCCACGAGCTCGCTACGGTGGCGCAGCGTGTCAAGGGCATGTGCGAGGAGTGCGAGGCCATTCTGCGCCAATCCGCCACTCTGGGATTATAAGGGATTGAATAAGCCCCGCTTTTCGGATATTTTTATCGAAAAGCGGGGCTTGTCACGTTCGGGGATCCCTGTAATTACAGGGATCCCCGTCTTTTGCTTTAAGGAAGCAAAACGGCGAAAAGCAAAGAACGATTAGCTGAACACCTGCGAGGGACTGCCATTCTGAGTCGGCCCGGACACAAGCGAGGCTGACAGGCTCCCGTCCCTCTGTTTTTTAGCGACACCTCTCCCCGTGCCTGGGCGGGATACACAAATCCGAGACCGAAGCGCTCCTTGACAAACGCCAAATATTAAAGTATATTAGAAATATCTTAATTACTAATATATAAAAAAGGGGGGAGCCTACCGTGAACGCAAAGAACATCGCCACAATCGGCAGCGGGTGTGTGGCGTGCGGTTGCTGCGTAAACGCATGCCCGAAAAATGCAATTCAGATCCACCTGGGCATACTCGCTCGCGTGGACGGCGAAACATGCGTTGGCTGCGGCCAGTGCGCGAACCGCTGTCCCGCCGCTATCATCACCGTCCTTGAAAGGGTGGCGTCACGATGAAACAGAAATGGTATGCATATCTTTGGCTGGCTGAATTGCTGTACTGGGTCCTGGGCTTATGTAATATCCTGTTTGCATGGCTTGGCCTGCTGTTTTTTGTCATTCCGCTGTTCGTTGCAATCATCGGGGGCAGCAAAGCCTATTGCAACCGCTACTGCGGGCGTGGACAGCTGTTCGAGTTGTTGGGGCGGAAGTGGAAGCTCTCTTGCAACCGGACCCCGCCAAAATTTCTGCACAGCCGTTGGTTCCGCTATGGGTTTTTAGCCTTTTTCCTGACGATGTTCTGTTTGATGCTGTTTAGCACCTATCAGGTATTTACGGGTGCGCCGCTGAAGCAGACCGTCACTTTGCTGTGGACCATCAAACTGCCGTGGCAATGGGCAGCGGTCGACGTGGTCGCGCCGTGGATGGCCCAGTTTGCCTTTGGCTTTTTCGGCGTTATGATGACGTCCACCGTACTCGGGCTGATCACCATGATTTTCTTCCGCCCAAGAACCTGGTGCGTTTATTGTCCCATGGGAACGATGACGCAGGGGATCTGCAAACTCAAGCACCGGAAGGAGGGGTCCTGCTGTGGAGGAACAGGCAAAGAAAATTGCGGAACTTCTGAAACTGCTGGCGAATGAACAGCGTCTGCTGATCCTGTGTGCGCTGATACAGGGACCGATGACGGTTGGAAACATCCACGCGTTTACCCCGAACATTACCGCATCCGCGCTGTCGCAGCACTTATCACAGCTGAGAATGGCAGGGATTTTGGATTCCGAAAAACAGGGGATGAACGTCATCTATCAAATTGCGGATGAGCATGTCATCGGTCTTATGAGCTTTCTCAAAACGCATTATTGCACGGGAACAACCACTTTTCATGGATGAAGGGACTTCCCGCCATCCAAATCCCCCGCCTGCATCCTCAGGCACGGAAGGCGCCGCAACGCATTCGCCTTTGCGGCCGCCAGGGCGGCCATCATCCCCAAAAATCACCTTGCAATTCAATATATGGTGTGCTAGAATATCCATCGGCGCAACATGTGCCTTTTGTGGAATGAAACGGGAAAGGCGTGGTAACCTTATGAAAGTGGTCAAACGCAACGGCTCGGAGGCCGTTTTCGATATCACCAAAATCATCGCGGCCATTACCAAGGCCAACGACACCATCGAGGAAAGCGTTCGGATGACGCCGGTGCAGATCCGCCGGATCGCCGAATCGGTGGAGCTGGCATGTCTGAAAATGAACCGGGCTCCCTCCGTGGAGGAGATCCAGGACCTGGTGGAATACCAGATCATGGCCCACGGGGCCTTTGAGGCAGCCAAAAATTATATCACCTACCGCTACACCCGCTCCCTGGTACGCAGGAGCAACACCACCGACGAGAAGATCCTCACCCTCATCGAGTGCTGCAACGAGGAGGCCAAGCAGGAAAACTCCAATAAGAACCCGGTCGTCAATTCCACCCAGCGGGACTACATGGCCGGGGAGGTGTCCAAGGATATCACCCGCCGCATCCTGCTGCCCCAGGATATCATGGAAGCCCATGAGCAGGGCATCATCCACTTCCACGACAGCGACTATTTTGCCCAGCACATGCACAACTGCGACCTGGTGAACCTGGAGGACATGCTCCAGAACGGCACCGTCATCACCGGCACCCTCATCGAGCGGCCCCACAGCTTCTCCACCGCCTGCAACATCGCCACCCAGATCATCGCCCAGGTGGCCTCCAATCAATACGGCGGCCAGTCCATCTCCCTGGCCCATCTGGCCCCCTTCGTCCAGGTCAGCCGGGAGAAGATCCGCCTTCTGGTGGAGGGGGAGCTTGCCGCCCTGGGGGTAGAGACCGGGGAGGCGATGATCTCCGCACTGGTGGAACAGCGTCTGCGGGACGAGGTGCGCCGCGGTGTGCAGACCATCCAGTATCAGGTGCTCACTCTGCTGACCACCAACGGCCAAGCCCCCTTCGTCACCGTGTTCATGTACCTGGGGGAGGCCAAAAACGAGCAGGAGCGGCGGGATCTGGCCCTCATCATCGAGGAGACCCTGGAGCAGCGCTTCCAGGGTGTGAAGAACGAGGCCGGCGTGTGGGTCACCCCCGCCTTCCCCAAGCTCATCTACGTGCTGGAGGAGGACAACATCCACGAGGATTCCCCCTACTGGTATCTGACATGCCTGGCCGCCAAGTGCACCGCCAAGCGTATGGTGCCCGACTATATCTCCGAGAAGAAGATGAAGGAACTGAAGGAGGGCAACTGCTTCCCCGTCATGGGCTGCCGCTCCTGTCTGTCCCCGTGGAAGAAGGAAAACGGGGAGTACCAGTTTTACGGCCGCTTCAATCAGGGCGTGGTCACCCTCAACCTGCCCGACGTAGCCCTGTCCTCCGGCGGCAATCTGGAGAAGTTCTGGAAGCTCTTTGACGAGCGGCTGGCGCTTTGCTACCGGGCGCTCATGTGCCGCCACAACCGGCTCAAGGGCACCCTGTCCGACGCCGCACCCATCCTGTGGCAGTACGGCGCCTGCGCCCGGCTCAAGCCCGGCGAGCCCATCGACAAGCTGCTGGTGGGCGGCTACTCCACCATCTCCCTGGGGTATGCGGGCCTGTACGAGTGCGTCAAATATATGACGGGCAAGAGCCATACCGACCCCTCCGCCACCCCCTTTGCCCTGCAGATCATGGAGCACATGAACAAGGCCTGCAACCAGTGGAAAGCGGACACCGGCATCGCCTTCGGCATCTATGGCACGCCGCTAGAGTCCACCACCTATAAGTTTGCCAAGTGCCTCCAGCGCCGCTTCGGCGTCATCGAGGGCATTACCGACAAGGGCTATATCACCAACAGCTATCACGTGCATGTGACGGAAGAGATCAACGCCTTCGATAAGCTGAAGTTTGAGGCCCAGTTCCAGCACCTGTCCACTGGCGGGGCCATCAGCTATGTGGAGGTGCCCGACATGCAGAACAACCTGGAGGCGGTGCTCCAGGTGATGAAGTTCATCTATGAGAATATCATGTACGCCGAGCTGAATACCAAATCCGACTACTGCCAGGTATGCGGCTGGGATGGCGAGATCCAGATCGCGGAGGACGGCGGTAAGCTGATCTGGCGCTGCCCCAAATGCGGCAACACCGATCAGGATAAGATGAACGTGGCCCGGCGCACCTGCGGCTACATTGGGACTCAGTTCTGGAACCAGGGCCGCACCCAGGAGATTCGGGACCGGGTGATGCATCTGTAGGCAGCGCCGGACCCGCACGCCCCGCCGGGATCAGCGGTTCCTTCCTGCGACCCTGAACCAAGGAGAACGACTATGTATTACGGTGAGATCAAACCCTGCGACATCGCCAATGGAGCGGGCGTGCGGGTCAGCCTGTTCGTTTCCGGCTGCACCAACCGCTGCGAACACTGCTTTCAGCCCCAGACCTGGGATTTTTCCTACGGCCAGCCGTTCACTGAAACGACCCAGACGTACCTGCTTTCTCTCCTCGCGCCCAGCTATATCAGCGGCCTGACCCTGCTGGGGGGAGAGCCCTTCGAGCCGGAAAACCAACGCTCGCTGCTCCCGTTCCTGCGCCGGGTACGCGCCGCCCTGCCCCAAAAGGACATCTGGTGCTTTACCGGCTTCACCTGGGAGGAACTGCACACGCCCGGCAGCCATCCCCGCTGCGCGGTGACCGACGAACTGCTTTCCCTGCTGGACGTGCTGGTGGACGGCCGGTACGTGGACGCGCTGCGCGACATCTCTCTGCGGTTTCGGGGCAGCTCCAATCAGCGGCTGATCGACCTGAACGCTACCCGCCGGACGGGCCGGCTGACCCTTCTGCCGGCCCGGGAAGGCCGCCGCCCGGCCGCACAGCCGTAGGCGGCCGGCTCCCCCTTCTTCCGCCGCCCAAGCCAGAGCAAACGACGAAAGGCCGCCCGTTTGGGCGGCCTCAGGCTGTCGAAAAAGGTGCTTCGCACCTTTTTCGATGAGGATGCAGGCCGCCGCGCGCAGAATTTGTCCGCTGTGAGCGGACAAATTCCACACTTGCGGTCTGAGAAGTATTTTCTCCGACGCACATGTCGCCGGAGAAAATGAATCTCATTTGATTCGCACCTGCGGGCGCGAACTCTGCGAGGCTTTTTCGACACACTGAGGCCGCCCGTTTGGGCGGCCTTTCCGGCGGTTAACGAAGCGGGGTCCAACCGCAAGGCGACACCACGCAAAGACAGCGGCGGCGCTTTGCTGAAATTTCCCGCCATAGCTTTGCTGCGAAAACTTGAGATCCACCAAGGATCCCTGCGTTTTCCCGCCCCGTTCTGACGCAGAATTTTGACGCAAATCGCGCTTGCCGCATTATGCGGTCTTGCCTTAAAAGTCTGCGTTGCCCACCGTCCTCGGGTGGGGCAGAACGTCCCGGATGTTGGCGATGCCGGTGAGGTACATGACCATCCGCTCAAACCCCAGGCCGAAGCCCGCGTGCTTGGCGCCGCCGTAGCGGCGCAGGTCCAGGTACCACCAATAGTCTTCCGGGTTCATTCCCAGCTCCCGGATGCGCGCTTCCAGCAGGTCCAGCCGCTCCTCACGCTGGGAGCCGCCGATGATCTCTCCGATGCCCGGCACCAGGCAGTCGGCGGCGGCCACGGTCCGCCCGTCGTCGTTCAGGCGCATATAGAACGCCTTGATCTCCTTGGGATAGTCGGTCACAAAAACCGGCTTTTGGAAGATCTGCTCGGTGAGGTAGCGCTCGTGCTCGGTTTGGAGGTCACAGCCCCACTCCACCTTGAAGTCGAACTTATCGTTATTCTGCTTCAGCAGCTCCACCGCTTCGGTGTAGCTGACCCGGCCGAAGTCGGAGTTGGCCACGTGTGTGAGCCGCTCCGCCAGTCCCCGATCCACAAAGGCGTTGAAGAAGGCCATCTCGTCGGGGCATTTTTCCATGACGGTCTTGATGATATGCTTGATCATGGCCTCGGCCACGTCCATATCGCCGTTGAGGTCGCAGAAGGCCATCTCCGGCTCGATCATCCAGAACTCGGCGGCGTGACGCTGGGTGTTGGAGTTCTCCGCCCGGAAGGTGGGGCCAAAGGTATACACGTCCCCAAAGGCCATGGCAAAGCTCTCCGCGTTGAGCTGTCCGGAAACGGTCAGATTGGCGCTCTTGCCGAAGAAATCCTGGGCATAGTCCACCTGGCCGTCCGCGGTCTTGGGCACATGGTCCATGTCCAGGGTAGTCACCCGGAACATCTCCCCCGCCCCCTCGCAGTCGGAGGCGGTGATGATGGGCGTATGGACGTAGACGAAGCCCCGGTCCTGGAAAAACGTGTGGATGGCGTGAGCCGCCACGCTGCGCACCCGGAAGGCGGCGGAAAACAGGTTGGTCCTGGGCCGCAGGTGGGCGATGGTACGCAGGTACTCCACGCTGTGGCGCTTCTTCTGGAGGGGATACTCCGGGCTGGAGGGCCCTTCCACCGCGATGGCCGCGGCCTTCAGCTCCAGGGGCTGCTTGGCCTCGGGCGTCAGCACCACGGCGCCGGTGACACACAGGGCCGCGCCCACGTTCTGCCCGGCGATGTCCTTATAGTTTTCCAGAGCGGCGGCATCCAGGACGACCTGCAGATTCTTGAAGCAGGAGCCGTCGTTGAGCTCGACGAACCCGAAGCCCTTCATATCCCGGATGGTGCGGGCCCAGCCGCAGACGGTGACTTCCTTGCCGCCGAATTGCTCCCGGTCGGCAAAGATCTGTGCGATTTTTGTGCGTTGCATGCTCGTTCCCTCTTATTTCTAAAAAATAAAGTCTCAGTGGGCAATAGTATACCATTTTTCACTGATTTTTCAAGGGTCCATGAAAAAAAGGCCCTTTCACCTTATCTGTGCACGCTTAAAATCTCCGGCGATTTGACTATATATTGAAAATAGTTTGCCTGCATGATAAAATACATGTGGGTATTAAATGGTGACAAATTTTAATTTGCGGGAGAAGAAAAATGTACGAAAGACTGCTGGAAAAAAATATTTTATATTCAAAACAGAATCTATCGGAGTATTGCGCCGAAAACAGCGCAAGGTTTGAGGAACTGAACAGATATCTGACAGGAGAACACGGCACGGAAGAAAGTATCAGGTTTCCCTACGGAAACAAATATGGATGGTGTGTTACTCACAGAAAAAAGAAAAAACTGATATGCGATATTTTTGCCGAAAGCGGAGCATTCACCCTTATGCTCAGACTTCCGAATGCAACGTTTGCGTCGGTATATGAATCATTACATTCTGAAGCCCGTGAGTGCGTTGATAACAGATACCCGTGTTCAGATGGAGGATGGATCCATTTCAGAATACTGAATGACAACGATTTGGCCGATGCAAAGCTGCTCGTTTCAAAAAAGATAGCAAATTCAAATTTGTAGGGACAGCTTCATCTTGAGGCTGCCCCTGTTATTTTGACGAAGGATACTCCAAATGCACAAATAAGGTAAAAGGGATCGAAAAAAGGCCGCCTTTCCGCCCGCCGAAAAACCGCGTTACCGCTGGCTTCGCCCCCTTTTTCGACCGTCCCGTCTGTCAATAGGCGGGGAGCAAAAACAGCCAGGGAGCAGTGCCTATGGCCAGAGCCAGGGCGGCAATGTGCTGCTGGCGCGGCTCCAGCTCGGGACAGCGGCGCAGGGCCCGCCGGTCCAGGAAATAGATGCACACCCCGGCCAGCGCCACCCCGGCCAGCGTCCAGAAAAGGGACAGGGGAGAGCGGAAGGGTCTGCCCATGATGCCGGAAATCGATTCTTCCCACCACGCCCATTGGATCGGGAGCAGCCCCAACAGCATCCATACCACTCCGGCGGCGTCGGCCAAAAAGCCGTTGAGCCAGACCCGCCACCACACCCGGCGGAGCACCGCCTGTTTGGCCGTACAGCCCAGCGCCAGCAGGGTCAGCAGAAGCACCGCACAGTCGATGGCCAGGTTGCCGGGCAGGACAATCAGCCACACCTGGGGAAAGATCCACAGCAGCCAGATGGGCAGGAGGATATTATACAGCCGTACCGTCCGTTTCATCCTGCGTCTCTCCTTTCGTCCGGCTCAGCCGCCCCCCGAAGATCAGCGCCTCCCGCTCCGCTCCGGAGAGCGAACGGTCCCGCAAGCGGTAAAGGACCATGCCCAGCGCCGCCAACAGGGCGGAGAGAAGGTACTCCAGTCCCCCCAGGGCGCCCGGACTCATGGGCAGCAAAATGTTCCCCGCCAGAAAGACCGACGCGATCGTCCCGAACGCCGCCGTGAGACGCCCGCCGGGCATGCGCACCGGCCGCTCCAGGTCGGGCCGGGTCTTCCGCAGCCGGAGCACCGCGGCAAAAGACATGACCCACATGACGATGGTGGTCAGAGAGGCCACGTTGATGAAGGGCAGGAAAAAGAGCTTCCCCGTAAAGGGCGTAAGCACCACGAACGCGGCGGTAAAATACACGCAGCGCGCCGGGGTGGCGTATTTGGGATGAAGGACGGAGAACTTCCGGGACACCAGCGCAAAGCAGGACAGGCCGTAGAGCATCCGTGCAGAGGAATAGAGGGTGGAATTCATCACCCCCACCGCGCCCACAAAGGCGGTGATCAGGAACAGGATGCGCACGGCGGGAATGCCGGTGATCCCCACCAGAACGTCGGCAAAGGCGGCGGTATGGCCCATGGTCTCCCGCCAGGGCAGATTGCCCGCCACGGCGGTGGATACCAGGCAGAGGATGCCGGTGACCAGCAGCAGACAAGTGATGAGCGCCGCCCCCGCCTTGCGGGCGGCGGGCCCGGTGGCATCGGCCGCGGCCTTGGACACCGTCTCCCACCCGGCTACTGAAAAAACCAGCAGCGACAGCAGCGATGCCGAGCCGCCGAAATCAAACTCCAGCCCTCCGTCGGAGGCGTAGACCGCCGGGTCAAAATGGGCAAAACAGATCACAAGGCCCACCAGACACATGCTCAGCAGCACCACTGTGGCGATCTTGGCCAGCGAAGCGCATACATTGGCGCCCCGGAGCTGGATATACAGGATCGCCCCGGCCAGCGCCAGCTGGATGATCACATTGGGCAGGGTGACGGGGAAATCCCCCACCCGGTAGAGCACCCCCGTCCGCTTCAGGACGGGGAACAGCTCGTCCAGCAGGGAGATGGCGGCCAGATCCACCCAGCAGAACACGATGGTGTTCATCAGTATGCCCGCCCACCCCACGGCGAATCCGCCGCGGCTTCCAAAGGCGGCATAGGAGTAGACCACCTCGCCCCCAGGCAGGGGCAGCATGGGGATGGCCTCCATATAGGCGAAGGCGAAGGGCAGCTCGATCACAATACACAGGGCAAAGGCCACCGCCAGATTCAGTGGTCCTCCCGCCGTCTCCAGCCACGTACCGGTCAGCAGCAGCCAGCTGGTGCCCAGCATGCACCCGATGCCCATGGCCACAAGGCCAAAAAAGCTGATGGATTTACCGCCGGTCTTTTCCATCCAGATCCCTCTTTTTCTTCAGATGGCCCCATTATAGCATAGGCCGCCGCGCTTTCCTAGCCCCTCCGGTACCGGCGCAGGGCCGCCCCCGCCAAATTGCCCAGCAGGGCGGCGCACAGGGCGATGGGCACCAGCACCCCGTCGGCCATGTTGGAGATCAGCCGGGCCAGGGGGAGGAAGAGCAGCATACACCCGGCGCAGGCCAGGGGGTAGAGGGGGCACAGGCCCTGCCGCCGCCCCAGGGAGAAGCCGGAGGCGAAGCCGCTGACCGGCAGCAGCAGAAAGCCGTACAGGATGCTGAGGAGGGGGACGTCCGGGGCATCGGCCAGCCGGAGCACAAAGGGCGCCGCCAGGCAGAGCAGCACGGCAAAGCTAAGGTAGGGCAGGGTCTCCCGCCAGTGGAACAGGGAGCGGCCCGGGGCAAGCCCAAGCTTCTCCCGGATGGCGGCCAGCTCGGCGCACCAGCCCACCCACCGGCCCAGCCAGATGAGGGCGTACACCAGCAGGAAGGGGACCAGGAAGAAGGGCAGCTCCGCGGCCCCGAAATTGAGAAGCACCCAGGCCGCCAGGGTGAGGGCCATGAGGGCAAGGTGGGCCAGGGAGCGCAGCAGCAGGGCCCTCCCCTCCGCGGCGAAGGGGAGGGTGGCCACGGCCGTCTCCGCCCCGAAGGCAAACCAAAGGGCGATCCCCAGCGCCGCCCCCAGGACCTCGGGCACCCGGGAATCGAAGCAGAAGGTGAACGCCAATTCCAGGGAGCCGCCGAAGAGGGCCCCCGGCTGGGTCACAAAGGACAGCAGCAGATAGGCCGCCGCCCCCAGCGCGCCCCCAAGGAGCAGCCGGGGCAGCCTGGAACGGATGGTGGACATGGAGCTTCCTCCTCTCAAAGGCCGAGAGCCTGTTTGATCTTTTTCACATACCGGCGGGAGGCATAGCACACCGTTCCCCCGGCGAGGGTGATGCGGATGGTGCCGCTGAGGGACAGGTCCAGAGCGGTCACCTGCTTCAGATGGACGATCTCAGAGTGGGAGATCCGCGCGAAGGCGTGTCGGTCCAGCTTGCCCTCCAGCTCGTACAGCCGCTCCCGCAGGTCGTACACCCCGCCGAGGGTCTGGGCGCGCACCCCCTTGTCCTCTCCGTAGCAGCGCAGCAGCTCCTCCTCCCGAAGGGGGAAGGCGTTCCCCTCCCGCCAGCCGATGAGGACGCCGCCCCCCTCCAGCCGGGCGGCCAGGGAGCGCACCTCGTCGGTCAGGGCCGGGGCGGTAATGACCGCCGACGCCTCCCCGCAATTCGGGTCGATGCGCACCTCCACCTTCATGCCGTTCCCCCCCTTCCGTTCCAATATAGCGAAAAAAGGGCCGCCCGTCTACTGTTTTCAGACAGGCGGCCCTCCCTTGGGGATATTCGGTTTGCTTCCGCCGCAGGTCAGCGCCGCGGAGTCCGTCCGGTAGGACCAGTTCCCCGCCGCGTCCTGGGCGGCGCTGCAGCGCCAGATCACTTCCGTACCCGTCCAGCAGCAGACCTGAAAGCCCGTGTCCGCGCTCCCCTCCAGGCGGAACAGAGCCCCGCCGGGCCAGCGGCCGGGCCCGTCCCCCGCCGGCTCGATATAGCCCTGTTCCGTCAGCTCGTCGAAGGTCCCCCGCAGGGGCAGGCCGGTCTGATGGGCCATGCCGAAGGCATAGGCCATTGCGTCCGTTTCCCCTTCGCTCAGCCCCTCCAGGGCAGAGGCGTCCACGCCGATGGTCTCCACGCCGCTCTCGCCGCCCAGGGCGTCCGCCCACAGGTCGTTCAGGACCTGCAGGTAAAGTCCGCACAGATCCTCCCCCTCCTCCAGCACCGTGATGCTCCGGGGCTGGTAGAACTGGGCCGGATAGGTCTCCAGGATCGTGCCGCCGTAACCCACCTCCAGCAGCATCCCGTCCCGCAGCGCTTCGGGCGAGCGCTCCACACCGTCCCAGAGGATGCTCACTTCATCGGGGGAGAGGGTAAGCACGTCGCCCCGCGCCTCTCCGGCCACGATGAGGCTGCCGTCCTGCGCCGTGTCCACCAGGCGCACCTGTTTGACGGCCGTCCCGTCCGCCTCAGGGGTCTCCGGCGCCTCCTCCGCCCGGGCGCAGGCCGTCAGCGGGAGAAGCGCGGCCAGCAGCAGGGGCAGCAAAACGCTTTGTCTCATTTCCGTCGCCTCCAGTCCCCTGTTAGACGGCGCAGCCTCCCCAAAGGTTCCCTATTCCCCCAAAAGCGCCTGGACCGCCTGATTCAATGCCGCCACATCGGGCGCCTCCACCGTCTGGTTGGTCAGGCCGTATTCCGCCTTGAGCGCCAGGATGCGGTAGACGCTCTCCTCCAGCCGCGCCGGGGAGATGCGCCCGCCGTCCACGGCGCCGAGCAGCGCCTGACGGGCCTGCGTCAGATTGTCCGCGCCGTGGCAGACCAACAGCAGGTCGCACCCCGCCTCCACCGCCAGCACGGCGGCCTCCCCCATGCCGTAAGTATCGGAGATCGCCCCCATGGTCAGATCATCGGTGCACACCACGCCGGTAAAGCCCAGCTCCTCCCGCAGGACCTCGCTCACCAGCACGTGGGACAGGCTGGCGGGATACTCCGGGTCAAACGCGGTCATCCGGATATGCCCCGCCATGACGGCCGGAGCGCCGCACTCCACCGCCCTGCGGAAGGGGACGGCGTCGCCCCGGGCCCAGTCCTCGCGGGACAGCTCCACCACCGGCAGCGCCTGGTGGGAATCCGTGGCGGTATTGCCGTGACCGGGAAAATGCTTCCACACGCTGATGATCCCGGCCTCCCGCATCCCGCCGTCCACCCAGGCGGCGGCATCCGCCGCCCGGCCGGGGTCGCCGCTGTAGGCGCGGTCTCCGATGACGGTGTTCTCCGGGTTGCTCCGCACATCCGCCACCGGAGCAAAATCCAGGTTGAAGCCGAAGGCCGCGCATTCCATGCCCAGGGTCTGTCCCAGCCGTGTCAGCTCAGACGCGTCGTGCCGCTGTCCAAAGGTATCGGCGCTCGGAAGGTCCATTACCTCCTCCGGCATCCGGGAGACCCGTCCTCCCTCCTCGTCCACACAGAGGAAAAGGGGCACGGCGTCTGCGTTGAGCTGCTTGAGGCCGTTGGTCAGCTCGGCCAGCTGACCGGCGCTCTCCACGTTGCGGCCGAAGAGGATGACGCCGCCCACCTGATACTCCTGCACCGCCTGGACCGCGTCCGCGCCGGGCGCGGCGCCCTCAATACCCGCCACCAGCAGCTGCCCTACCATCTGCTCCGGCGTCATCCCGGCCAGCTGCTCCGCGATCGGGTCCGGGGTGGGCGTGGGCTCCGGCGTGGGGGACGGCTCCGGCGTGGGGGTGGGTTCCGGGGAGGACGCGGGCAGGGCCGTACCCTGGGGCACGGGGGGATCCTCCGTCCCGGGCCGGAGGGCGCAGGCGGAGGGCAGTGCAAATACAACCAGTAATAGCGCCGCGATCAAATTCCGTTTCGTCATCGTTTCTTCCGTCCTTTCCGGCTTTTGGGCACATGCATGGCCCGCGGATTCCGGTCGCGGCGGCCGGGGCGGGAGGGTTCCCTGCGCTCCGTCCGCTGCGCCGGCGGAGCCGGCGCAGCCTCCCCGGCCAGGCGGAAATCGATCTGCCCGCTCTCCGGCGCCGCGCCGGTGCACACCACCTCCAGCGGCATCCCAAAGGAAAAGACCCGGCTGCCGTCAAAGCTTGTGAGGGACATGCGCTGCTCGTCGTAATGCCATCCGCTTCCGGGCAGCGCCTCGACCCCCACCAGGCCCTCCACGCCGCTGCCCAGCATGACGAACAGGCCGAAGCGGGTGACGCCGGAGACCGCGGCGGGGAACGTCTCGCCCAGGTGGGCCTGCATGAACTCGGCCAGGTAGCGCTTTTCGATCTCCCGCTCGGCGTTTTGCGCGGCGATCTCCCGCTGCGAGGACTGCACCGCCGCCCGCGCCGCCGCGGCGGCAAGCTTTTTCTCCGACGCCCCCCGGAGCGTTCCATCCAGCAGGGCGGTGAGGATGCGGTGGACCATCAGGTCCGGATAGCGGCGGATGGGCGAGGTGAAGTGACAGTAGTCCCTTGCCGCCAGGCCAAAGTGACCCAGGTCCTCAGTATCGTAACGGGCCTTCATCAGGCTGCGCAGCACCAGGCTGGACACCGCGGCCGCCTCCGGCTTTCCCTGCGCCTGGGCCAGCAGCTTCTGCAGGGAAAACTGGTCTGCGGCCCCCAGGGTATAGCCCAGAGGAGCGAGCATGCTCTTCAGCTTCTCGGTCTTGTCCAGGGAGGGTTTTTCATGCACCCGGTAGACGCAGGGCTTGCCCAGGGCTTTCAGGTGGGCGGCCACACACTCGTTGGCCGAGAGCATGAAGGATTCGATCAGCTTCTCGCTCACGCCCGGCCGGCGTACCTGCACCTCCACCGGCGCGCCCGTTTCGTCGCAGCGGATGGCGCTCTCGCTGCTGTCCAGGTCCAGACTCCCGCGCAGGCGGCGGCGCTTTTCCAGCACAGCGGCCAGGGCGGCCATGTCCCGCAGCGTGGGCAGGATCGCCCCGTACCGCTGCGTCAGGGCCGCCTCCTCCCCAGCCAGGAGCGCGTTGCAGTCGTCGTACGTCATGCGCTCCACGGTACGGATGACGCTCTTGACGATGGTATGCCCCACCAGCTCTCCCTCCGCCGTCAGGGTCATGAGACAGGAGAGCGTCAGCCGGTCTACCCGTGGATTCAGCGAGCAGATGCCGTTGGACAATTCAGGCGGCAGCATGGGGACCACCCGGTCGGCAAAATAGACCGACGTGCCCCGCTCCCAGGCCTCCAGATCCAGCGGGGAAGCGGCGGGGACGTAATGACTCACATCCGCGATGTGCACCCCCAGCACCCAGCGGCCCTGCTCGTCTTGTTCCAGGCTCACCGCGTCGTCCAGGTCCTTGGCGGAGGCGCCGTCGATGGTAAAGATGAGCTTGTCCCGCAGATCCAGCCGTCCCTCCCGCTCCCCCGGCCCCACCTGTTCCGGCGCCGCCTGAGCCGCGGCGCGCACCGCGTCGGGAAACGCGGGATCGATCTCGTAGTTGTACAGAATGGCCTCCACCGCCGCCTCCCGGCTGGCCGCCGGGCCGAAGACCCGCCGCAGGGCGCCCAGCGGCGGGTGCTTGGCGCTTCCGAAGCTGGTCATGGCCACGGCGGCCTTGTCCCCCGCCCGGGCCAGGCGGCTTTTGCCCAGCACCTGGATGGGCCCGGGCAGGCGCTCCTGGTCGGGCTGGAGCCAGAGCTCCCGGTTGTGCTTTTGGAGCACGCCGGTGACCACCCGGTTGGCCCGCTCCAGCACCTCCACCACCCGGCCGGTACGCCGCTCCCCCCGGGCCGCCTCGGTCCGGTCCGGCAGGACGGCGACCCGGTCCCCATTCCATGCGCCGCCGTCGCAGCGGGGCGGAATAAAATAATCCTCCCCCTCTTCCGGGATCAAAAAGCCAAAGCCCCGGCCGGTGGCCTGATAGATCCCCTGCACCGTTCCTTCTGTTTGTTTCATATGGTCTCGATTCCTTTCCAATCGTTTCACTCGCTCCCCGGGCTTTATTATACCCGCTCCGGCGGCGGGGTTGCAAAAAAGACGCCCTCCCGCGGCAAAAACGGGAGGGCGTCTTTTCATTGGCTCAGATCAGGCAGATGATGAAGGTGATCACCATAAATCCGATGGCAACCCACTTGGTCATCTTGGCCAGCTTGGCGTCCCAACTCTTGGCCTTGTTCTTGGACAGGAAAGTGTCGGCCCCGCCGGCGATGGCGCCGGACAGTCCCGCGCTCTTTCCGGACTGGAGCAGCACCACGGCTACCAGGAACAGCGCCGCCAGCATGTCGATAATGCTCAGAACCAGCTTTGCGATCTCCACGTTACATCGTCCTTTCCGCCCCTGGAGGGGCGCTTTGCTGCTATTTTGGGGCGCAAGGATACCGCGCCGCTTCAAACGTGGCTTTTATCATAGCATAGTTTCCCGCTGATTGCAAGGCCTTTTTCGACGCTGCGCCCGGTAAGAAGTCCGGGCCCGGCACGCGCGGCCCTACCTTCCCCGGATGATCCGCCGGCTGCCCCAGCAGGTGGCCAGGAAATAGGCCCCGTAGACGACCAGGATAAAGACCGCCGTTACCGCGCTGGAGGCCGCCGAGTCCACCCGGCCGACTTGTGCAATGGCGGCGTTAGCGGACGTCATGCCAACCGCCGCATGGACCACCGCCAGCGCCAGCGGCAGGAAAAAAGCCAGGAACACCTGCACGTAGATGGACCGGTCCCGCATCCGTTCCTCCACGCCCAGCCGGGCGAGCACCCGATAGCGGTTCTGGTTGTCGGCCGCCTGGGAAAGCTGCTGAAGCGCCAGCACCGCCGCCGAGCACAGCAGGAAAACGATGCCCAGATAAATGCCCAGGAAGAGCACCAGGATCTTGGTCCCCATGGTCTGCAGGTAGATCTGTACCCGGCTGTCCCAGCCGTAGCCGTAACCGTTCCCGCCGCTGTCATAGTCCCGGGGCACCAGGTTCCCCATGGCCTGCGCCAGGCGCTCGTCCGCCTGCTCCGGGTCAATGCCGGGGGCATAGTTGCCCACCAGGTTGCGGCTGGACAGCGTGCCGGAGGCCGCCAGGGCGTCTGGCAGCACCAGCATGCTGCTGTACACGCTGTCCCCGGTGAGAACCACCGCCTGCACGTCGCCGCCCGCCAGCAGGGCGCGCCCCTGCGCCACCACCACGGGCCGGTCCGCCCACAGGCTCTTCCAAAAGCTCTCCTCAGCCATGTAGGTCCCCCACAAAAGGCCGTATTCCCCCTCCGTCAGCGCCAGGGGCGTTCGGCCCTGGAGGGCGAGCAGCCGGTTGCAGTCCGTCAGCGAGATCGCATCCAGGCTGGTCTGCGTATACTCCCGGTCCCCCACCGAATACGTCAGCGGCTCCAGTTCCACCTGCCGGATGTCAAACCGCACCGATTCCGCCAGTTCCTGCTCCGGGTCGAAGCCCCCCGCCGCCAGCCACTTCTCCAGCTCCGGCTCCGCCCCGTCTCCGCCGTGACAATAGAAGCGCACCGTTACGTCGTAAGGGGCGTTCTCCGCGGTAATGGCGGAGACGGTATTGTTCAGCCCGACGGAACAGGCGGTGATCCCGATGGCCAGCAGCAGCATCAGGCAGATCACCGTCATGGACACATAGGTGGAATTGATGCGGGAGTTGAACTGCCGGAGCAGGAACATGTTCAGTCCCTTATAATAAAGGCGTTTGTTGGCCTGGCAGATCTTCAGCAAAAAGCCGGACAGCGAGCGGAAAAAGAGCAGCGTGCCCGCAGTGCCCAGGGCCAGCATGAGGAAAAAAAGATTGTCCACCCGCAAAATGCCCCGGACGAGGAGCATGGCGTAGGCGATGATCAGCAGGATGGCCCCGGTCAGGAACATGACCACCGAGGCCCCAACGCTTTTGAGCTTCAGGTCCTGATTTTCCCGGTCGGCCCGGAGCAGGTCGATGAGCTTCTGCCGGGAGACCCGGAAGGAGTTGAAGAGCATCACCACCAGAAAGATGACTCCAAAGTAGAGCAGGGTCTTGCCCAGCGCCTTGGGGGAAAAGACGAAGTGAAACTCCGGGATGCTGACGGCGAAGAGCCCGGCGGTAAACACGGAGATGAACTGGGACAGGAACACCCCCAGCAGCAGGCCTATGCCCAGCGAAAACACGCCGATGAGCAGGGTCTCCAGGAACAGCAGGGCGCTCACCCTTCCTCCGTCCAGGCCCAGCAGCAGGTAGGTGCCCAGCTCCTTTTTCCGGCGGCGGATCATAAAGCCGTTGGCGTAGAGGATCAGAAAGCCCAGCACCACGGATACGAAGACGGACACCACGTCGATGAGCTGAAGGATGACGCGGATCATGTTCTTGTTGGCGGAGAGGAGGATCTCCATGACGTACTGGGACTCCATGGAGTTGAATACATAAAAGATGCACACGCCGAACGTGAGGGTGAGGAAGTACACCGAATAATCCTTCAAACTCCGGCGCACATTCTGGAAGGCCAGCTTAGAGAACATCGCCCGAGTCACCTCCCAGCAGCGTAACCACCTCGATGATGCGGGCAAAAAAGTCCTTGCGCCCTCTGGTTCCCCGCACCAGCTCGGTAAAGGGCCGCCCGTCCTTGATAAAGAGGATGCGGCGGCAGTAGGAAGCGGTAAAGGCGTCGTGGGTCACCATGAGGATGGTGGTCCTCTGCGCCCCGTTGAGCTCTTCAAACCGGTCCAGCAGCAGCCGCGCGGACTTGGAATCCAGGGCTCCGGTCGGCTCATCGGCCAGCACCAGAGCCGGACGGGTGATGATGGCCCGGGCCGCCGCCACCCGCTGCCGTTCGCCTCCGGAGAGCTGGTAGGGAAACTTGTTCAGGCAGGGGGTAATATCCAGCAGCCGGGCGGTCTCCTGAACCCGTCCTTCGATCTCCCCGGCAGGGGTTTTGAGGATGGTCAGCGCCAGAGCGATGTTCTCAAAGGCGGTGAGGGTATCCAGCAGGTTGCAGTCCTGGAAAACAAAGCCCAGCCGTTCCCGGCGGAACTGGGACAGGGCCTTGCCTTTCAGGCCCGTCACATCCTTTCCCTCGATCCTGATGTGCCCGGCGGTTGGGCGGTCAATGGTGGCGATGCAGTTGAGCAGCGTGGTCTTTCCGCTGCCCGAAGCCCCCATGATGCCCACAAATTCGCCCTCGTTCACCCGAAAGCTGAAATCGTCGATGGCCCGGGTCACGCTGCCCCGGGCTCCGTAATATTTCTGCAGGTTTTCCACGTTGAGTATGGGTTCCATTGGAATCCCTCCTTTTCCTGCTCATCCTATCATACCCGCTTCGGCGCTGCCATAAGATGTCCTTACAGTTTTGTGACGTTTTTGTCATCAAACTTTTTTTGAGACCCCCTTGCATTTTTTCTGACAGCCGATATAATGAAGACACACAATTACATCAGGAGGTCTTTTCCCATGAATAAAACCATTTCTGCCGCAAACGCCCCCGCCGCCGTAGGCCCCTACTGTCACGCCAAGCTGGCGGGCAACACGCTGTATACCTCCGGCCAGCTGGGCCTGGTCCCCGCCACCGGCGCGCTGCCCGAGGGCGTGGAGGCCCAGGCCCGTCAGGCGCTGGATAATCTGGGCGCCGTGCTCCAGGCCGCCGGCATGGATTTTGCCGACGTGACCAAGACCACCGTGTTCCTGACCGATATCAACGACTTTGCCGCCGTCAATTCCATCTATGCGGAGTATTTCACCGGCCAGGCCCCCGCCCGGTCCTGCGTCCAGGTCGCCGCGCTGCCCAAGGGCGCGCTCTTTGAGATCGAGGCGGTCGCCGTCAAGTGATCTGCCGCCGTGCCGGTCCATCCTCCCGCATGTGTTATGCACCCCGTGCCGCGGAATCCCGCCGCACGGGGTGCATTTCCGTTTTTCCACAAATAGTACCCGTCGATTTTCACAAATTTTGCTGTCTATTTTTTCTCTTCCCGCCGCAAGTTCCACTTGCAGCCGGGTCGAAAATGAGGTATAGTTTGTGTAAACCAAAATTTCCTTTAGTTCTAAAAAAATTTTGTGAGGTAAGTTTGATGGGTACTACACCACGCACCCCGGCATCGGTCTTTGCTTGGAATGGGGTCCCGCCGGCAGGCCAGCTGATTCCGCTGGGCCTGCAGCATGTCGTCGCCGCCGTAGTAGGCGTCATCACCCCCGCGATCATCGTTTCCTCCACCTGCGGCCTGAGCGACGCCGATACGACCCTTATGATCCAGGTCTCTCTGATCCTGACCGCCCTGGCCACCCTGCTCCAGCTCTTCCCTCTCTTCCGGCGCCTCGGCTCCGGCCTGCCGGTCATCATGGGCATCAGCTTTGCCTACGTTCCCACGCTCACCTCCATCGGCGGCGCATTCGGCCTGGGGACCATCTTGGGCGCCGAGATCGCGGGCGGCTGCGTGGCCGTTCTCTTTGGGATCTTTCTGAAGCAGATCCGGCGGTTTTTCCCGCCGCTGGTCACCGGCACGGTCATCTTTACCATCGGCCTCTCCCTCTACCCCACTGCCGTCAAATATATGGCCGGCGGCGCGGGACAGCCTGACTTCGGAAGCTGGAAAAACTGGCTGGTAGCCTTTATCACCCTGGCGGTGGTCTTCGTTCTGAACAACTTTACCAAGGGCGTGCTCAAGCTGGGCGCTATCCTGTGGGGAATGGCGGTGGGCTACGTCGTGGCCCTGCTCATGGGTATGGTCAGCTTTGACAGCGTGGCCGCCGCCGGGTATTTCCAGGCGCCGGTCCCCCTCTATTTCCCCATCGAGTTCAATGTGGCCGCCTGCGTTTCCATGGCCATCATGTACATCGTCAACTCCGTGCAGACCATCGGCGATCTCAGTTCCACCACCATGGGCGGCATGGACCGCATGCCCACCGACCAGGAGCTCTCGGGCGGTATCATCGGCCAGGGCGTCATGAGCGTGATCGGCGCCCTTTTCGGCGGCCTGCCCGCCGCCTCCTACAGCCAGAACGTGGGCATCGTGACGGTGAACAAGGTGATCAACCGGGCCGTTTTCACCCTGGCCGCCCTGGTGCTGCTGGTGGCCGGGTTTATTCCAAAGCTCTCCGCCCTGCTGACTACCATCCCTTACGCCGTCATCGGCGGAGCCACGATCTCGGTGTTCGCCACCATCACCATGACCGGCATCCGTATGATCACACAGCAGACCTTCACCATGCGCAATTCCACCGTGGTGGGCCTGGCGGTGGCGCTGGGCGTGGGCGTCACCACCGTGGGTCCGGCGTGTCTGGCCGGGTTCCCCGCCTGGGTCACCACCGTGTTCGGCAGCTCCAGCGTGGTGCTCTCCACCCTGACCGCCATCCTGCTCAATCAGCTTCTGCCCAAGGACCCGCCCGAGCGCCGCTGAAGCGGCAAGGCCACCTTGTCCACAGACGCAGAGCGGACCGGCTCTCCGGCCGGTCCGCTCTGCAAAGGGTCTCTACGTCTCTTTTGCTTCGTCGATATAGCTGTACAGGGTATACTTGGAAATCCCGAAAAACTTGCACACCTTGTCGCCCGACTTGGTGATGAGAAAGGCTCCCGTCTCGTTGAGAAACTGGATGGCCTTCACCTTATCTTCTTTGGTCATAAGGGCCACAGGCTTACCCACGATCTTCACGCTCTGCGCGATCAGCTCGTCCAGCAGGTCGGACACGTTGCGGGAGATGTGCTCCGGCTCCTGCTCGTCCCGCTCGGTGGCGGTAAACTGCTTGAGGGCGTCCTCCATGGCCAGCATGAGGGTAATATCGTAATTGATGCCGAACATGCCGATGGGTCTGCCGTCATCGTCCCGGATATAGATGGTGGTGGACTTGAGGATCTTTCCATCCCGGGTGCGGGTCAGGTAGCACAGGTGATCCTCCACCGTTCCCTTTCCGCCCCGCAGGGCCTCCAGCACCGCGTGAGAGGGGCCGTCCCCCACCTTGCGCCCGCTGATCTGGCCGTTTTCAATGGCCACGATGGAACTGTCCGGGTCGTTGGAGGCCAGGTCGTGGACCACCACCTCGCAGTTGGGGCCGAACTGCCTTGCCACGCCTTTGGCCAGCTGGAACAGAAATTGCAGCGTGGATGCGTCAAGCATGTGCTTCCCTCTTTTCCTGTCGTCTTTTTTTCATTCTACCACAAATCCCTGTGATTTCAACAAAAATTATATGCCCTAAAAATTATTTAGATTTTCGCAAAATATCATTGTGTTTCGGACGGTTTTATGCTATCATGGAACTGCAACGAGAACTTTTCTCTTGCATTCGACCAATTACAACTGGATACGGTTGGTTGTGGCTGCAACGAAGTGCTTCGCGCACGGGCTGGATGGATCTCTGGGCTCCGTTCGGCGCTGCCTGCCCGCCGGAGCGACGACGTCCATTTCTGAAATGGACGCTTTTTTTGTCTCAAAATCCTCAGAATAAATTTTAAAATCAACTGAAGGAGGAATGGCATATGCTGCTGGTCGGCAACGGCAGACTCATCACCCGGAGCGAGGCGCTCCCCTATCTGGAGGACGGCGCGGTCGTCCTGGACGGCGGGATGGTCGTGGAGGCGGGTCCTCTGGCCCAGATGCGCGCCAAATACCCCCAGGCAGAGTTCGTGGACGCCAGGGGCGGCGTCATCATGCCCGGGCTGATCAACGTACATACCCACATCTACAGCGGCCTGGCCCGGGGGCTGGCCATCGACGGGTTCCGCCCCACCAACTTCTTTGAGGTGCTGGACGGCCAGTGGTGGAACATCGACCGCCACCTGACGCTGGACGGCACCCGCGCCTGCGCCTACGCCACGGTGCTGGACTGCATCCGGGACGGCGTGACCACCATTTTTGACCACCACGCCTCCTTCGGCGAGATCCCCGGCTCTCTCTTCGCCATCAAGGACGTGTGCCATGAGGTGGGCATCCGGGCCAATCTGTGCTATGAGGTATCCGAGCGGGACGGCGCGGAGAAGTGCGCTCAGGCCATCTGGGAAAACGCAGAGTTTGCCCGGTGGGCCCGGGACGAGGACGACGACATGATCCGGGCCATGTTCGGCGGCCACGCCCTGTTTACCATCTCGGACAAGACCTTCGAGGAAATGGTCCGGGCCAACGACGGTATGACCGGCTTCCACATCCACGTGGCCGAGGGTATGAACGACGTGTACGACTCCCTGCGCAATTACGGCTGCCGGCCCGTCAACCGTCTGCTCTACAACGGCATTCTGGGGGAGAAGACCATGCTGGGCCACTGCATCCACATCTCTCCCGCCGAGATGGACATTCTCAGGGAGACGGGCACCATGGTCTGCCACAATCCGGAGTCCAATATGGGCAACGCGGTCGGCTGCTCTCCGGTGCTCCAGCTCTATGCCCGCGGCATTCTCCTGGGCCTGGGGACGGACGCTTACACCCACGACATGCTGGAGAGCCTGAAGGTGCTGCTGCCCATGCAGCGCCATAACGCCTGCGACCCCAACGTGGGCTGGTGCGAGGCCATGGGCATGCTCTTCCGCAACAACCCCGCCATCTGCGCGCGTTACTTCCAAAAGCCGCTGGGCGTGCTGGAGCCCGGCGCGGCGGCTGACGTGATCGTCATGGATTACAAGCCCTTTACCCCCTTCTCCGCGGAAAACATCGACGGGCACATGCTGTTCGGCATGATGGGAAAGAACTGCCGCACCACCATTATCAACGGTAAGCTTGTCTACCGGGACCGGGAGTTCGTGGGGATCGACGAGGACAGGATCAACGCCTGGTGTCTGGAGCAGTCCAAAAAACTATGGGGCCGGCTCAATCACCGCGCCTATTGACGCACAGAGCAGCCCGGATCGCCGCGTCCATCCGGGGACCGGCGGCCGGTATTCCTTGCAGAAGGTATCTATTGTATGTAGGAGGTCTCCGTCATGAGCGATATCATGCGTCCCATCCCCTTTTCCCAGCTGATGGACTGGGCCTTATCCGAGTATCATACCTATGGCAGTATTTTCGGGGTGGCCAAGCTGCCCCGCCACGAAGACGGCGGCGCTCTGCCGATCTTCGACGAAAAAATCGAAGCCCCCTTCGGCCCCGCCGCCGGCCCCAACACCCAGCTGGCCCAGAACATCATCGCCGCTTACGCGGCGGGCTGCCGGTTCTTTGAGCTGAAGACCGTCCAGGTCATGGACGGCGAGGAGCTGGCCAGGTGCGTCAGCAAGCCCTGCATCACCGCCGCCGACGAGTGCTACAACTGCGAGTGGTCCACCGAGCTCTATGTGCCCCAGGCCTACGAAGAATATGTAAAGGCCTGGTTTGCCTGCAAGCTGCTGGCAAAGGAGCTGGGCCTGGGCGATCCGGACGCCTTTGTATTCAATATGAGCGTGGGCTATGACCTGGCGGGCATCCGGAGCGAGAAGATCGACCGGTACATCGAAGGCATGAAGGACGCCTCCGCCTCTCCCATCTGGCAGGAGTGCGTGACCTGGACCCTGGCGCATCTGGAGCGGTTCCAAACCGTGGACGCGGCGTATGTAAGGGCCATTTCCCCGCAGGTCAGCCGCTCCATTACCGAGTCCACCCTCCACGGCTGCCCTCCCGACGAGATCGAGCGCATCGCCACCTATCTCATCACGGAAAAGCACCTGAACACCTACGTCAAGTGCAACCCCACCCTGCTGGGCTATGACTTTGCCCGCAGGACTCTGGACCGCCTCGGCTACGATTACATCCAGTTCGACGATCATCACTTTAAGGAGGACCTCCAAATGGAGGACGCCATCCCGATGTTCCACCGGCTGATGAAGCTCACCGGCGAGCGGGATCTGGAATTCGGCGTGAAGCTGACCAACACCTTCCCGGTAGACGTAGCCGCCGGGGAGCTGCCCAGCGCGGAGATGTACATGTCGGGACGCCCCCTGTTCCCCTTGACGCTCTCCCTGGCCAGCCAGCTCACCCACGCATTCAAAGGCCGGCTGCGCATCTCCTACTCCGGCGGCGCGGACATCTTCTCCGCAGAGGGCCTGTTCGGCGCGGGGATCTGGCCCATCACCATGGCCACCACCGTCCTCAAGCCCGGCGGCTATGAGCGTTTTGCCCAGATCGGCCAGGCGCTGATGGGCAAGGGCGCCCCCTGGAGCGGAGTCGACGCGGCCGCGGTGGACGCCCTGCTGGACGCCGCCCTGGCGGGGGAGCGCTACCGCAAGCCCATGAAGCCCATCCCATCCAAAAAGCTGGAGCAAAAGGTCCCTCTGCTGGACTGCTTCACCGCCCCCTGCCGCTCTGGCTGCCCCATTGAGCAGGACATCCCCGCCTATCTGCGTCTGGTGGGCGAGGGCCGGTACGAGGAGGCCCTGCGGGTCATTACCCAGCGCAACCCGCTGCCCTTTATTACCGGCACCATCTGCTCCCACCGCTGCCAGGACAAATGCATGCGGGGCAGCTACGAGGAATCGGTCTACATCCGCGCCAAGAAGCTGGAGGCCGCCCAGGGCGGATTTGCCGCCCTGCTGTCCGACCGGAAGCCCGCCGCGCCTGTGCCCGGCAAGAAGGTGGCCGTGGTGGGCGGCGGCCCGGCCGGCCTGTCCGCGGCCTACTTCCTGGCCCGCTCCGGGGTGGACGTGACCGTCTTTGAGCGCCGGGACGCCCTGGGCGGCATCGTTCGTCATGTGATTCCGGAATTCCGCATCGGCCACGACGCCATCGACAACGACGTTGCCCTCTGCAAAGCCATGGGCGTCCAGTTCCAGCTGGGCACGACCGTCACGGACGTGGGCGCTCTGCTGGCATCAGGCTATACCGACGTGATCCTGGCCACCGGCGCCTGGCAGAAGGGCAGCGCCGGGCTGGAGTACGGCCAGGCGCTCAATGTCATCGACTTTCTGGAGCAGGCCAAATCCGCGCCCGCCGGTCTGACTCTGGGCGAAAACGTGGCGATCATCGGCGGCGGGAACACCGCCATGGACGCCGCCCGCGCCGCCAGGCGCATCCCCGGCGTGAAGAACGTGCGTCTGGTGTACCGCCGTACCCGCCGCTATATGCCCGCCGATCAGGAGGAGCTGGAACTGGCCCTGGCCGACGGCGTGGAGTTCCGGGAACTGCTCGCTCCCGTGGGCGTAAAGGACGGCCTGCTTCGGTGCAGGGTCATGCGGCTGGGCGAGCCAGACGCCTCCGGCCGCCGCAGCCCGGCGGACACCGGGGAGACGGTGGACCTGCCCGCCGATACCGTCATCACCGCGGTGGGCGAGAAGGTAGACACCGCCTTCTACCGCTCCAACGCTCTGGCCGTAGACGAACGGGGCCGGGCCGTGGTAGACCCGCAGACGCTGGAGAGCAGCGTGAAGCACGTCTACGTAGCAGGCGACGGACAGAACGGGCCGGGCACTGTGGTGGAGGCCATCGCGGACGCCGCGCGCGCTGCAGGGGCCATTGCCGCAGTGGAGACCGAGACCTATGCCGCCGAAAACCGGAAAGCGGAGCGCTATCAGGCCCTGCTGGAAAAACACGGCAGCCTCTGCACCGACTGCGAACGCTGCGCCGACAGCCGCTGCCTGGGCTGCGCCACCGTGTGCGAGACCTGCGCCAGCGTCTGCCCCAACCGTGCCAACGTGGCGGTCTGGGTGCCCGGCATGACCATGCGCCAGATCCTCCACGTGGACGGCATGTGCAACGAGTGCGGCAACTGCGCCACCTTCTGCCCCTACGACAGCCGTCCTTACCGGGAGAAGCTCACCCTGTTCTGGAGCGAGGAGGACTTTGACCACAGCGAAAACGACGGGTTCCTCCGCCTGGCGGATGGAACGACCCGGGTCCGGCTGGCCGGCCAGGTGGGCGCGTATGAGGTATCCGACCCCGGCTGCGGCCTGTATGAGGACCTGCGCCGCACCATCTGCGCCGTATACGACCAGTATGCCTATCTGCTCAGGGAATAACCGCCGCCTGAAACAGGGGCCCGGAGCATATGCTCCGGGCCCCTTAACGTACACATGAATTTCTTGCCGTCGTCTGTTTCCGTTTGGGCCAAAGGCCCGTCCCAGGGCCCTTTCGACCCAAACGGGCGTACCAAGCCAGGGGAACCCCCGCTGAAAACATTGTACCCATGGGAACGCTTTTGCTCCGCCATGCTCGAAGTGGCGCGAAAAATTCGGTGAAAGTTGACCTTGAGGCAAAATATGGTGCAATAAAATAAAAATTTTTGGGGGGCACATGGTATGAGCAACGACGCGGTTCAACACTTTGAGGATCAGCCGATACGTTCCGCATGTAACCCGGAAAAGGAGAGTGGTGCCGACATACAGCCGCTAAGATAAAAGCCGAAGAATATAGCAAGGCCCGGCGTTTTGCAAACGCCGGGCCTTTTATCAGTTAGAGCCGAGCCGCTCAGAAAGGCATCTCTTCTATTCCGTGGCTGAAGGCATTCAACCATGTACATTTCTCCATAGTATATTAAGTTCGCAGATAGACCACCAGTTGTCGATAGGATTTGGGCCTGTTAAACTGATCTTTACATATCTCGATGTTTGCGGCGTGCTTGGCAGCAAAACCATTTTAGGCCCGAAGCCTATGTGAATATTGTTCAGCTCTACCTCGGTAAATACCGCTCCATCCTGTGATATCTCGACCTTGTATGACCCCGGATAATCATTTGCATCGTGCTCCAGCACTATTTTGTCGAAGTTTTCGGTTTGACCAAAATCGACGAGCACATAATGTCCTGCGGTCTGGGCCTCGCCTGTTGTCCAACGAGTTGAGAGGCTGCCGTCTATCATGTTCGATACGGGGTCATATGGCCACTGCGGATTGCCGTTTGCGCTCACGACCCACGAACTTCTGTCCAGAGCTACATATGGATGGTTTGTACTTCCGTCAGCCCTAGCGGAGACTATGTTTATGTGCGGCTCGTTTGCCTGGTAATGGGAGGCGGTCCCGGTCGCGGCCCAAATCGCCTCTATCTCATTCGCGCTGTCGTGCATGAGGTCCGGGTCTTCGCCATCCCAGGTGTTATAGTACCCCCAATTACCGCCGCCGCTTTCGTATATCGTTCCCCTGACTTTATAGTTCCAGTTTGTCCAGGAGATGCTGTTTTCGTTGAGGTCGGACAGAAAATCGTCCCACACGTCCGAAAAGTAGTAAAGGCAGAACTCGCCGACGATGAGGGGCACGTTCCACTGGTCCTGTATCTGCGACATCGTGGACACAGTGTTGTTTGCCAGCGACTTCTGGGCGTCCCAGGACAGGTAATTCGGCATGTCGTACGGATGCTTATCGAACATATAGTTTGTCCAGGTCTGGCGCTCGGGCCGGTTTGCTGCCACGCTCCAGTCCATGAACTCCTCAAATATGACTATATGGTTGTTGTCAATGGCGCGCACCGTGTCGTAGATTTCGTCATAAAAGCCGTATTTAAGGTTCTCATACGCAGGGTTCGTGTCGAAGTTCAGCACGGGCTCATTCAGGAGTCCGTAGGCGGCTACCGTCGGATTGTCCTTATATCGAGTGGCCAGGGCGCTCCATATGTTGAGTACTACGCTCTGATTCCATTCTACTGTATCGGGATCTCCGGCATACAGCTCGGTCGGAATTGTGCTGGCCTGTCCGCAGCTTGCCCAGCAATTCACGCCCCCGGGCGCGCCGTGAAAGTCGATAAGTACATATATACCGTTTTCATCGCAGACCTCTAGCAGCCAGTCGAGCCTGGCAAAGCCGCTGTCCGCATCCGTTCTGAGTGTTCCGTCCTTCAGGGCAAAGTCCATCCAGTAAACGGGGACACGAACAAAATTCATATTCATGTTTGCAATGTTTATAATATCGGCCTCTGTGATGTAGTTTTCCTGGAAGGTCGCTATCATCTCATTGGTCCTGCTCTCACCGAATCGGCGTATGAGATGATTCCTGACATTGTATTCGTCGGTCATACAGAGGCTTATGTTTGCCACGGTCCAGTACTGTCCGTCCTCCGAAGCCCTTCCCGGCCGGATTGCGATATATTTTGCCGATTGTTCACCGGTGAGTACAGTTATAATGCCCTCCGACGCCTTGCTCTCATCTACGGTTATCGAGGCCGGAGAAAACCAGTCGGTCCAGTTGTTGCTCATCCACACGACCGCGCCCCTGAGATAGTCTCCGGTATGATTGGGGCCCGTTTCTACAACTATTCTGTCGAAGTACCTGGTCTTGTCGAATTCTATCAGCAGCTCCGCGCTGTCCGCGGCCTGTGCGGAGGTGGATTGCCAGTATGTGTTCATGTTGTTTGTGGTCAGCCCGTTTTCTGTCACGGTGTCGCTAGCATACGCTGCAATATTGTTTCCATTGGTGTCCGACGCGGTGATGTTTACTATGAAATTGTGGTCAATTTCACCCGAACCGAGGGGCGTCATCCAGCCCTCCTGCATCAGCCAGCCGCCGAGGTTGGTGCCGCGCAGGGTTATCCGCTCATTCTCCTCGTTATAGATGTACTTTCCGCTTGTGTGCAGCATTGACAGCGTGGGCGTATATTCCGCTATGGCCTCTGTTGAGCCCGTCAATACGAAGCTGAAAAGGCACAACGCTGTCACAAGGGTCATCGCTACGATTCGCTTTGCGTTTTTCATTGCTTCTCCTTTCACACACTCGGTTTTCGGCTATTCAAATAGGACGGTCAGCTCTTCGAGCTTTTTCTCACGGAGCCGGGACGCGAGGGCGGACGGCAGGAGGGGGCGGGAGAACTCATGGCTGCCGCAGACAAGCCGTCCGGGCCTTGCGCCGTCCGGGCCATAGGTGTGCCTTCCTGACGGGTTGACGTATGAAAACCGGCAGCCGAGATAGCGGAAGCTGAGGGTTCCGTCCTCCCTGAACAGCCAGCCCGGCAGCACGGGCTCCACGGCGAAAGCGAGCTGTCCGCCTTCCATGTAAAACAACTTGTCGCCCAGGAACATGCGCAGGCACAGAGTGATGACCTCGGCCGCCGCTCCGCTCAGCCGGCCGACGAAGCCCCTGCCGGCCAGCTCCGCGTCCGGGTTTGCCGACGACACGATGTACGACGAGTTTTCAAGCGTGCTGCGCCCGTATCGGGCCGGGTCAAAAAACGGCGGAAGCACGGTCCTCATACGCTCGAACAGCTCGGAGTACAGACCGGCGTCCAGCATCGACAGCAGATATTTGAACTCGGCGTGGGGGAAGATGCTCTCCCGCTCAAAGACGCCCGGCGTAAAGGCCGTTATGCGCCCCAACTCCGGGCTTTCTCCGTGCAGCGGCGCGCAGAGACGGTACATTTTGAGTTCGCGTTCATAGAGCGGGCTTTCCTCGACCAGGTGATGTATTCTCGGAGCCTCGTCCGGGAAAACGCGCATGAGCTTCGCCTGACCCTCCAGGAACAGCGGCAGCGGACGGCTTTCCACCGCCGCGACGGTATCCTCGGACGGCAGAGCGCCCTCGACGGCAGGCTCGTTTATAAAATAGGTGTCGAGCAGGCCGGAGCTGTTTTTTGCCCGCCGCAGGCCGTTTTGAACGAGCTCTTCAAGCCCGCGGACAATGTTCAGGAGCTCCTCGCGCGTCACATTCTCGCTCCCGCCGCCGAGCTCCCCGGAGTATACCCTGGCCCGCCACTTCTCCCGCAGCTTCAGCGACGCGAGCCAGAACTCCAGGGACGGCGCGCGGCAAAAGTCAAACCTGTGCAGCAGGCCGTTCAATCTGCGGGCAAAGCCGATGAACTCGGACGGGAACTCCACCTCCGGCAGGTCACACCAGCCCCGCAGCCTTCGCAGGAGAAGAAGCAGGTCCGCACATTCGGACGAGCTGCTTCCAAACAGCCCCGGCAGGCCGTTGAGCGCGTCATTCCAGCCGGGCTTGCCCGCCTCCATCTCCATACCGGTCTGCCTGGGGTCAAGGGTGGCGCATTTGAGGACGGCGAGGAAAAACAGCTTGGCGTAAACGCTCGTCTCCGGCGCACCGGAGGCAGGGAGGGCCGCTTCCCTGACCGCCTCATACTGGCGCAGGCCCCGGTCGGAGGCTGTGAGCCGCTCGCGCAAGGGACGGAGCCTCGCCCCCGCCTCCGGCCAACCGACTCGGGAGAAAAACAGCAGTCTGTCCCGCGACTCCGGGTACATTTTCAGGTAGTTGTCCACAAGTTCCGGCACATAGGTCCAGTGGTCTATCCAATAGCCGTCGCCGAACTCATAGTGCGCCCGGTATTCGCACAGGGGGCAGAGCCTGGCGGTCAGCTCGTCCGCGTCCGCATATCCGGCGGAGCGCAGCTCGCTCCACAGCTCTCCGGCGCTCAGGCCCGCGGAGAGCTTTTCTATTATCGCCTCCCCGCCGCGGAGCAGCTCCGCCGCCGCGCCCCGGCCTTCGGGCCCGAGGACGAGCCGCGAGGGATGTATCTCAAGCGGGTTGTATCCGTCCGGCTGGATGAGGCCGAGAAATTCCAGAACTTCGCTCTCGCCCGCTTCGGGGAACAGCAGCACGTCGCTGCGGCGGTTCTGGCATACGTCGCGGAAATTGCCGTCGCCCTGCGAATAGTGCGAGGCCTGAAGCCGGAAGTAGTTGTAGTCGCGCTCCAAATCGCCGTGCCTGCGGCCGTACAGGTGCAGCAGCCTGCCTCCCAGCGTAACGGGCCAGCCGCCGCGCAGGGCGTTATCCAGCAGGCACTGGCGCACATAGGCGTCGAACAGAGGCTCTGCTGTCTCGAGCTCGAGGGCCGAGGCCGGCTCCAAGACCACCTGCTCCGAGAGCGCGTGTTTGCCGTCGCACCAGGCCTTGTCCGTAAATTTATGTGTGTAGAGCGCTGCCTGCTCCGCGCTGTCCGCGCTCCCGGCAAAGGCGTCTATCACCGCCTCCCCGCCTGGCGCGAGGGAAAACTCGCCCAGAGCCATGGCGCATGGGATGCCGTCGCGGGCGTCCGAGGGCGCTCCGCCCATGTCGAAGCCGGCCTCGTAGAAGCGCGCGGGCCTGCCCAGCGCCGTGTCGGGGCCGAACAGTCGCACGGGGTCGCAGACGAGCTTCATGGCCCGGCCCCCGCTTGAGGCAAAGTAGAAGTTCTTCCGGCGCACGCTCCCCACCCTGGCCGTGTTCTCCGTCGTCGTGCGCGAGGAGAAGAGGGCGGCGCCGCTCCCGTCGAGCCGGGCGTCAAAATAGCTCTTGAGCAGGTTTGCCATCTCGCGGAACTCGCGGTTGCGTATGCCCGCCGGTATCACCCGCGCCATGCCGTCGGCAAGCCTGAACGTTATGCTGCCGCCGCCGGTGTTCCGTACCGTCACCCGGCGCATGAGCGCGCCCATGTCCTCGCCGGGCAGGATGCGGTATTCGACGCGGACTTCGATGTCGCTCGGCTCGTGCAGGGCCCTGAGCTCCAGCGCCGCGCGGCTGACGCGCAGCTCCTGCTTTTGGGCCGGGTCGTCGGGCGCAAAGGGCTCGAAGCAGCGTCCCCCGCAGCTTATGAAGGTGCGGAAGCCCTTCCTCGCCGTGTCCTCATACGCCGTCACGGCCGGGACGTATTCCATCATCGCGCCGTCGCGCTCCCCCGCGCCGAAGGACGCCACGCCCTGGCCGCGGCTCACATAAAAGCACCACAGCGGAACCCCGCGGAGCCCGGCGACGCCGGGCAGCAGCCCGGAAAAGGGTGGCTCCCGGTTGTAATCCCGGAGCACAAAGACGTCGCCGTCAAAGCAGCAGTCCACGTCAGGCCTCCTCTCCGCCTATGAGCAGGGTGCTTATGCTGTGCTCCGGAAAGACGGCCTCGGCCAGCTTTCCGTGCAGGCGGACGAAGCCCCTTTTCTCCTCATCCGAGGTGTTCAGCGCCACGGCGGCTATGGAGCCGTCGGGATTGAACGCGGCGCAGAAGCCCAGGTCATTGTCATAACAGGTGGTGCCGATGCGCACCGCCCCGGGACGGATGTAGCGGGAGAAGTGCCGGATATAGCTGTAACTGAGATTGTACTTGAGCTCGCCTGCGACGATGTCCGCCATTATCGGCGCGTCGCAGTAGTTGCCCTTGTGATTCGGGCCGCCGCTCATGTCCAGCAGCACATTCCAGTCGAAAAAGGCGTTCAGGCCGGCGTTGAAGCTGTGCAGGATCTCCCGCGCATAGCGCTCCGCGTTCGCGGTCTGCGCGCCGTGCGAGCCCTTTGAATACTCTATGCAGCCTTCCGTGAACATGAGCAGCTTGTCCGGGTACTTCCGGCGCACGAGCCTGAGCGCGTCGAAGTGGTCCCCGCCGTACCAGTGGAAGCCCGCCGCGCCAGCGCAGGCGTTTGCCTCGGGGTCGGAGCAGATGGCGTCCACGCGGTCGAAGAGGCGCTCCTTGTTGTGGTCCCATATCGTGAGCACGACGTTCCCGAGTCCCTGCCTTCGCAGCTCCGGGGCGAGGAAGCCGAGCAGGAAGTCCCGTTCCTCCTCCGGCGTGTATCGGCAGGATTCCCAGCTCTGGACGGCGTTCGGCTCATTCTGCACAGACATGGCGAAGACGCCGTATCCGCGCCGTCTGTACTCCAGCGCGTACCTGCACATATACCTGGCCCAGCGTCCGCAGTATTCGGGGCGCAGCTTTCCGCCGCCGGTGCGCTCCGCGCTGTCCTTCATATACGCCGGGGGCGACCAGGGCGAGAGCATCAGCTTGAGCCCCGGACAGGCCCGGACTATGTCGTCCAGCATGGGGAAGATGTACTTGCCCGGGCGCTCAAGCGAAAAGCGCTCAAGCGCCGCGTCATCCTCCAGCGCGTCCGCGCAGTAGGGCTCCGTCGAAAAGTCGCAGCTGTCGATATGGCTCCTGGCCAGCGTATAGCCCAGCCCCTCCTCCCCGTAGCAGGCCCCGACGACTTCGGCCCGGAGCTCGGGGGCCAGAGTGGAGTACACATACGCCGCGGAGTCGGTGACGGCTCCGCCGAAGCCGAGGAAGGTCTGAAAGCGTTCCTCCGGATACAGGTTGAGGATGAGTTCCTCCCGGTTCGCGGCGTCCGGATGAAAAGAGGTGCGGCAAACCGCGGCGCGGCCCGCCGCCCCGCCGGATGTGGTCATTATTTTCATAGCTCAAATACCTCTATATAATCCAAAAGCGCCTCGCCCGACACACAGGTCAGGGTGAGCTTTCCGTCCAGTTCGACAAAGGCCCCGCCGCCTTCGCGCTCCAAGCTCACGAGTCCGGAGCCGCCGTCTGCCCACAGCCCGCCGGGAGCTGAGGCCGACACCCGCACCCGGATCCTGCCGGAGCAGGCGACACGGTAGGTCACGCTGTCTCCCTCCCGCAGCTTCACGAGCATGCGCTCGCTCTCGGGCTGAGGCTCCCCGCCGTAGCGGCGGAAATCCGGCGCGCCCGTGTGTCCGTCGGCAAAAATTATCGTGACGGGCGAGGTGGGGCGGAAGTCCGCCCCGGCGCCCCGGGGCCCGGATACCCGACACCCGTCGAAGGCTTCGGCGGGTATGCGTACCGGCGGGCGCCGGCAGAGCGCCGAGAGGACGTCCCGGCGTATCTCTGCGCGGCCTATGCAGGCGAGGAAGTCGTTGAAAATCTCCTGCGGCCTCGCGGGAGGCTCGCCTCCGTCCAGAAAATCCAGCAGCTCGCCCCAGCGCTCGGGCTCGGGGAACACGGAGACGGAGTTCGGCGTCGCCATTTTCTTGTAGGACCAGAAGCTCCAGCTTATGCCGAGCCTGTCCAGCAGCGGGAACATGGCGGCGTACCAGTCCAGGTTGTTCTCGCCCGACTCGCCGCAATAGAGCGGCAGCTCCAGCCGCCGGGCCGTACCGAGAAAACCGCCGAGGCTCTCCTCGTCGGGCGTGCTCCAGTACTTGTGGAACTGGAGCACGAGGTTTTCCGGCAGGTCCTCTCTCTCCAGCGCGTCGAACACGGAGAAGTCGGTCGCCCAGTGTGCGCCCTCCCAGATGACGATGCGCTCCGGGTCGGCGCGCCTTACGGCCTCCGTGATCCGCAGGTAAAGGGGGACAAGCCGGCCGTTATGCTCCGCGTCCTTCCTTATGAGCGGCTCGTTGAGCAGGTCGAAGCCCGCCACGGCCGCTTCGCCGCGGTACCTGGCCGCGAGCAGCGCCCAGAGTGCGCACAGCTCGTCCCGGTGTTCCGGGCGCATGAAGAGCTCTGGCAAATCCCGCTCACTGTCGTCAATATTCTGCCCCGTCTGCCCGCCGGGCGCGGCATGCATGTCGAGTATCGCGTACACCCCGTGTTTCCCGCACCAGCGGACGCAGTCGTCTATGCACCGGAGGTACCCCGGCTCCCTCAGGTGCCGGGCGTTGAACGGCAGCCTCACCGAGTTGAAACCGTTTTGGGCCGCTAGACGGATATCGGCCTCGGTTATGTAGGAGCCGTAGTACCGCTCCCAGAACGAGGCCGCGTATTCCGCGCCGCAGAGTTTTTCAATAAGGGCCTCTATGCGGCGGGGGCGGTCGCACTTCGTGTAGAACCTCCACATGTAGCCCTCGGGCAGCAGCCAGCCGCCCAGGCCGAAGCCGCGCAGCAGCACGGGGACGCCGCCCGCCGTCAGGCGGCCTTTTTCAACGTACAGCCTTTCCATGCCGTCACCCCTTTAGCGCGCCTTCGGATATGCCCCGAAGTATCTGCTTCTGGAAAAAGGCGTAGAACACGATGACGGGCAGCGCGGCTATAATAAGCGCGCTGAGTATCGCCGTCCAGTCGCTGCTGTACTGGCCGAAGAGCGTGTTTGTGGAGAGCAGCAGAGTGTATTTCTTGTTGTCCGAGATGACTATGAGCGGCAGGAGGAAGTCGTTCCAGACCCAGAGGACATTGGTTATGCAGACCGTGGCGGTGATCGGCTTGAGCAGCGGAAATACCATGTACCGGAACACCTGGAGCTGCCCGCAGCCATCCATCTCCGCCGCCTCCTCGAGCTCCTGAGGGATGCCTTTTACAAAGCCGTGATACAGAAACACCGCCATGCTCACACCGAGGCCCGCGTAAACGAGCGAGAGCCCGAGCAGGGAATTTTTCAGCTTGAGGGCGAGGATGACGCGGTATATGGGTATCATGATGGAGCTGAAGGGGATGAGCATTGAAAACACGAAAAGCCCGAAGATGAACTTGGACAGGCGCGTCTTCGTCCTGCACAGCTTCCAGCCGGCCAGGGAGGAGAAGAGTATGATGAGCGTCACGCTCACGCCGGAGAGCAGGACGGTGTTGCCCAGGCTGCGGAAATAGTGCATCTTGTCCAGCGTGCGGGCGTAGTTTTCAAAGCTCAGCGATTGGGGCAGGGAGAGGACGTTTGTCAGCAGCTCGCCGTTTGTCTTGAAGGAGTTCATGAGCGCCAGCAGCAGCGGTGCGAGCCAGAACAGCGCCCCGATGATGAGCAGGAGATGCACGAGGGCTCCTCCCAGTTTCCTGCGTCTTTTCACAGCTCTGCCTCCCTCGACTTCATCACCCGGAGCTGGATGAGCGTTATTATGAGGACGATGACGAACAGGATGGTGGACTTCGCCGTGGCGTAGCCGTAGCGTATGTTGCCGCGGAAGGCCTCCTCATAGATGTTCATGGCGACAGACTGCGTGGCCCGCCCCGGCCCGCCGCCCGTGAGAGCGTAGATGTCGTCGAACACCTGAAAGCCCGAGTTCAGCGTCCAGAACACGCCTATGGTCACGGCCGGGAGGATGAGCGGCAGCGTCACCCGGAAGAAGCACTGCCTGGAGTTGGCTCCCGCAAGCTCGGCGGACTCAAGGAGGTCCTTCGGCACGCCCTGGAGCGCCGCCATGTAGATTATCATGAGATAGCCCACCGTGGCCCAGGAGGCGACTATGATGATGGCCGCGAAGGAATACCTGGGGTCGCCTATCCAGGAGTGGTCGAGGAATTTCATGCCCCAGTTGTCGGCCATGTAGTAGAGCACCTTCGTGAAGATGAACATCCACATGTAGCCGCCGATGACCATGCTTATCATGTTCGGCATGTAAAAAATCGTGCGGTATACCCCGCGTCCGCGCCTGCGGCTTTCGATGGCTACGGCCAGCGCCAGAGCGGCCGTGTTGGCAACTGCGACCATGACGGCGACATATTTCAGCGTGAACCATACCGACTGCCAGAAATACTTGTCCCTGAACGCCGCAATAAAATTGTCAAAGAGCACGAATTCATAGTCTTTGCTCAGGCCGTTCCAGTCCGTCATCGCATAGCCGATGCCCGCGACGGCCGGATAGAGCTTGAATACAAGGTAGACAACGAGCGCCGGGGCGCAGAACAGCAGCAGCCTCAGATTGGCCCTCTTGGTTCCGCTCAAGCCGAACACCTCCGTACATGAGATAGAAGGGCGGGTCGCGGCCCGCCCTTCCGGAAAAATTCTGTCAGCCGGCTATCGTCTGAGCATACACCTCGTCAAGCCTCTGGATCATCTCATCCTTGGTCACGCTGCCGACGTAGTACTCCTGGAGCAGCCTGCCCTGCTCATCGGTGACGGCGGAGGGCAGCACCAGGTCCTTATAACAGCGCCCCTCGGAGACATAGGCCGAAGCGTCCGCCACCCAGCTCGCGGGCTCGTATGTGTGGCAGGTGGCCAGAGGGTTGAAGGAGCAGCTCTCGAAGAGCGCGGAGGAGTCGGCGTCGTCCAGGACGTAGTTCGCAAACTTGAGCGCGAGGTCCATCTCATCGCTGGACGGGTGGACGGCCAGGGTGGTCGATACGGAGAGATTGACCCTGGTGCAGTCCACGTTGTTGTTTATGGGCAGGGCGAACACGCCGAGCTGCATGTCCGGGTTCGTCGTCATGATGGTCCCGGAGGCCCAGGTGCCCTGCACGAACATGGCGGCCTCGCCGTTTGCGAAGGCGGCGGCGCCCGCCTCGGAGCCCTGCTCCATCGCGCGGTCCGTGCCGTGCTGCATGATGAGGTCAATGACATCGAAAATCTCGGCCATCTCGGTGTAGGAGCCCTCGCCGGCATTCATCCTGTCCACCCAGTCGGGGACCTCGCCGGAGACCTTGCCGCCCAGCGTCAGCGCGGTCATGAGCTGCGGCACCCACTGCTCTTGGAAGGCCAGCATGAAGGGGGTATAGCCGTTTTCTTCCAGCACGGCGACGACATTTTTGAGTTCGTCCAGCGTATTCGGGACCTCGAGGCCGCACTCCTCAAAGATGGCCTTGTTGTACAGCGGGCCCCAGGCCTGGCTCTCGATGGGCACGCCCAGGAGTTTGCCGTCGTAGGTCACCATGGCGGCCACGTCGGGATAGATTTTCTCAGCCAGCGCCTCGCCGGAGAGGTCCGCGAGGTGCCCCGCGTCGTAGTAGGCGGCTATATTGTTGCTGTGCAGCGTGAAGAGGTCGGGCGCGTCGTCGCCGGTCAGCCTCGTCTGGAGCACGCTCTCATAGTCGCCGGAGCTGGGCATCTCGAGATTTATGGTGAGCTTGATGTTCTCCTCCGCCAGCATCTTTTCCTCAAACTGCTTGCAGTAGGTCTCCCACTGGTCCATGAACTGCGGGAAGCTCATCATTATGTCGAGCTCGGCCTCCACCGGCTCCTCGCTTACGGGCTCGCCGCTGTCGGCAGGCGGCTCCGAGCTGCCGGCAGGCTCCGACGGCTCTCCGCATGCCGCAAGCGCCAAGAGCATGCACAGCGCCAAAAACAGTGCCAGGTACTTTTTCATTGTGTATCCTCCTTTTCGTTTTAGTCGCTTTTCCCAATCGCCAATTAAAGAATACACAATTTTTGTGCAAATAGCATTAGCTATGCTTGACCTGTTTTGTTGTCTGTTTTTGATGCCGCGCGCATCTCGCCCGGCGTCATGCCGAAATATCTTTTGAAGCACTTATAAAAATGCGTCTGCTCAACGAAGCGGAGCATCCTCCAGACTTCCTTTATCGGGAGGTTGTACTCGACGAGGAGGACCTTCGCCCGCTCCATCCGGCAGGAGAGGAGGTACTCGGAAAAGCTCCCCTTGTACTCGGCCTTGAAGCTGCGGCTCAGATATTCGCGGCTGACATAGAAGTGGTCGGCCACGGACTGGAGGCTCAGGTTCTTGTCGTAATTTTCGCTTATGTACTGCCTGACCTGGCCGATATCCAACCGGCCGCGCTGCCTCAGGCGCCGGGCGGCCTCGTCCGAAGCCTCGCAGAACCATTCGCAGACGCGGTTCAGGACGCCGTCCATGTCGTCCCCGCTGCCGAACACGTAGCTGAGCTCGCCGCCGCCCTCCAGGCCGTTCTCCTGCATGAAGCCCTGCAGCACGGCGACGAGCGAGTAATAGCAGTATATCGTCTCCGGCAGGCCGGCGTCGCCGCCTATCCCGGCCTTGAGGGCGGCAAACCGCTCCTGTATCACCTTCTTGTCGGCGCTTCTCAGCAGCTCGCCCAACTCATACTGGAAGGAGCGGAAGCGCACCAGCCAGGGTTTGCCCTCGAGTATGGCCTGCCATTCTGAAGGCTTGGGGGAGTCCGCGGAGCGCTGTGACACCGCCCGAGCGCAGGCTGTCAGCTGCTCGTTGAGCTCCGACTCCTTGATGGGCTTGAGCAGATAGTCGGTGACGCCGCACTTCAGGGCCTGCCTCACGAGGTCGTAGTCGTCATACCCGCTGACTATCATGACCTGAGGCGGGCACGGCGCGCTCTGGAGCCGGGAGGCGAGCTCAAGCCCACTCATGCGCGGCATTTTGACGTCCGATATCACGATGTCCGGCTTGAGCTGCATGACCAGCTCCAAACCGGCCGCCCCGTCTTCCGCCTCTCCGACCACGGCAATGCCCAGCTCGCTCCAATGCCCCAGGGCTTTCACGACGTCCCGGACGCAGGGCTCGTCGTCAATTATCACTGCGGTGCAGTTCATTATTTCCCTCCTCTCCAAGCCTGTCCCTGAGCACCAGCGTTACGACGGTGCCCTCTCCCTCGACGCTCTGGATGTCCACGCCGAACGGATCTCCGCCGTCGCGCAGCCGTATTCGCATGTTCACGTTGGCGAGGCCTATGTGCCGCCCCGAGCGAAGGCCGCCGTAGTTCGCCGTCCGCAGCGTCTCCCGGAGTTCTGCGAGCTTCTCCTGCGGTATGCCGACGCCGTTGTCGGAGACGGTTATTTCCAGCCGGCCGTCCCTGCGCACGGCTTCGATGGATATGTCCCAGCACGCCTTCTTGTCCGGCAGGCCGTGCTGAAAGCTGTTTTCGAGTATCGGCTGCAATATCAGCTTCGGGACCGGAGCGGCCGCTATCTCTCCGGGCACGGCTATGCTGATGTGCAGTTTGTCACCAAACCGCTGCTTCTGGATGGAGAGATAGCTCTCAAAATAGTGCAGCTCTTCGGCGAGGGAGACGGTCTCGTCCGTAAAGTTCAGGCTGTAGCGGAGTATGTCCCCGAGCGCGGTCGTGACGGAGTATATCTCGGGCGCGTTTTTCCGCAGGGCCAGGCCACCGATTACCTGCAAAGTGTTATATAGAAAATGGGGGTTTATCTGCGACTGGAGCGCCTGCAGCTGTGCGCTGCGGCGGGCTATCTGGCTGGTGTACTCGCTGTCCACGAGCTCCTTGTTCTGCTTTTGCATGAGGTTGAAGCTGTCCAGCAGGAAGCCTATCTCGTCGCTGCGCTGGGAGCGCACGAGCACGTTGTCCTCAAAGGTGCTGCTGCGCATCGTATTGGCGAGCTCGACTATGGGGCGGCTTATCACGCGCGACACTATGGCTGAAAACAGCATCGAAGCCGCAACCGCGAGTATCGCGACAAAAATGCCGCTTACAAGAGTGCCCTCGAGCGAACTGCGTATCGCGCTGTCCGGCATGGCCTGGACGATATTCAGCTTGCCGCCGCTGACGGAGCGGTAAAACCAGTAGCAGCCGTTTTCGTGGGTGTGGCCGGAGATGGTCCCGGACAGCCGCTCTGCGTAACCAAGCGCCTCTTCCGCACCGAATCCCGCGTATTCGGACATGTCGGATTCTATGACCTCTCCCTGGTCGTTGAAAAGTATGATGGATTCCTGCGGTGTGGATTTGATGGCGTCAAGTATGTCCTGCACAAAATAAGCCCTCAGCCGCAGCACCAAAAGCGCATATGGCTCGCCGTTTTCAAACCGGTGCATCTGGTGCATGAGAAGTATCTCCCTGCCGCTTCTCAGGAACACCAGATTGCTCTGGAGCGCCTCGTCGCGGGAGAGCCACTGCTCCAGCCGGCCGGCCGTATCTGTGAAAAACGTACTGGAGCGCTCCGCGATGAGGGCCTTGTCCCGGCTGAGGTTGTAAAGCTCTATCGCGTTTATGTTCCTGTTTATGCTGACGGTCTGGTTGAGCCCGGTTATAAGCTCCAGCTTGGAGCTGTAGTTGAGCTCGTCTCCCTGTAAGCACCACTGAGAGAGGGCGCTCCTGAAATCCTTGTCTATTTCAAATTCATAAAACGTCCGCGTATAGTCCTCAATTTCCATCTCCAGCCGCTCCTGGAGCCATTCCACGCTCATCTTGCTGTCATATACAAGCTGCTCCTCCATCGTCCTGTATGTAAGCATCAGAGCTACGCATAGCACAATCAACACCGGCACAAGCGAAATCAGCGCCATGACCAAAAACAGCTTGCGGTACAGAGGCCAGGCCGTAAATCCAAGCTTGGCTCTTTTCAATTTCACCACCCCGCAGTTCATATGTTCGAGCTCATATGAAGTTTATCACACACGCCGGCCGCCTCGCCAAAAGAGAACTGGCGCAGCTCCGAAACATAAGCACATGGTCACGTTATCGCAATGATATCCTGATTCAAAAATATGGAGTCATCCTTCGGGTGAATGCCCCAAACGGCAGCATTTTCAATATCAGCCAAGCTATTCACCCCTATAATTGACTGAGAACAGTATACCACTCCGGGCGGGCACATCTCAAGTGCATCACAGTTTCAAAGCAAATTCTGTCATATCTTGTCGAGCGGTTCTTGTTGCACTGGGCTGTCTCAAAGGCCGAACACGCGGACGCGGGCGTCCGCGCGCGGATAGACGGGCTGTGCCGGGAGCATAAGCCGAAGAAGTGCCAGGTCGCCGTCTACAAGTCCGGCGCCGGAGGCCTCTAGACCGGCTCGTTACCATGTTTATCGACTACGCGCAGCTCATGGCGGAGGACGGACAGCCAATGAGCATGGCCGGCTGGCTCGGTCAGACGGACCGGCTCCTCGAGTTCAGCCGCTGCGACGTGCTGCCCGGCAAGGGCAAGGTCTCGCGCGAGGCGGCAGCGCGGTGCGTCTCTGAGGTCTGTGAGCAGTTCCGAAAGCCTCAGGACGCGGAGTACATCTCGGACTTCGACCGGGCCATGTCAAAGTATCTGAAGGCAGGCCGCGGGGATGGAGAATAATCTCCGCATCGCGGGATATTGCCGCATTTCCCTGGATGACGAAATGGATAGGGACAATGTCTCCGTTGAGAACCAGAAGGCCATCATCCGGGACTTTGTAGAACAAAAATTTCCCGGCTCTACCCTGACCTTTTTCGAGGACCGCGACCGTTCGGGCTACACTTTGGCACCGTGGGAACCGTTCTGCTTTGGAATGCCGGACTTGGCAAAACGGAAGGGGTGGAGAGATACATAATAACGAAAAACCGCCCCACGACACTATTTTCTGTCGCGGGGCGGTCTACTGTCTTGCCTGAAAAATTTAGTCCAGCGGAAGCTTTACGGGGTGGCCCTCTGCGGCAGACTTGTCGGCTGCAAACACGATGGCCTGGGTCTTCATGGCGTCCGCCAGGCTGACCTCAGTCTCCTTGTCGTTGCGGATGCAGTCGATGAAGTGGTCGATCTCCTGGGGGAAGGGGTGGTGGGTCACATCGCCGCTGTCCGGCGTGGTCACAGGGATCTCCATGTAGTCCAACTGACCGGGAATCTCCTCAGGAGAGTAGAGCTTGTTGTTCAGCAGGGTACCCTTATCTCCGTACAGATGCAGGTTGAAGATGTAAGGGGAGATGGTGTCGTAACTGCTGCCGATCTTGGCCATGGCACCGTTGGCGAACTTCAGGATCATCACCAGAGTACCGTCGAACTCCAAGTCTTTCCGACATCCGCTGGTGTAGGCGGTGACCTCCACCACCTCGCTCTTCATAAACTGGCGCATGGCATCTACGGCGTGACAGCCGCCCGCCAGCAGGGAACTGCCGCCCACGCCCTTCTGACAGGTCCAGGAGTAGCAGGGGTAGCTCTCGGTGACCCGGTGGAAATAGTCGGTCTCGGCGTAGTACAGATTGCCCAGATACTGTTGCTGGAGTTTTTTGGCCGTCAGGAACAGAGGATTCCAGTGAAGGACATAGCCTACCAGGGTCTTGACCCCGGCTTCATCTACTGCGGCCTTCATGGCCTTGGCGTCGTCCCAGTTCAGGGCGATGGGTTTCTCAATGAGGATGTGCTTGCCCGCCTTTGCGGCTTTGATCGTCTGCTCCGCGTGGAGGTGGTTGGGCGTGCAGATACACACGATGTCCACATCAGGGTCCTTTAGTCCCTCGTCAATGGTAGTGTACACCCGGGCATCGGGAACACCGCACTCCAAGGCCTTGGTCCGCCCCTTCTCCTCGCTCCGGGACACCAGCGCCACCACCTTGGAATAGGGGTTCATGGAGAACGCCCGAATATGCTCGCCAGAGACCCAGCCAGTCCCCACGATCATCACGCCATAGATCTTATCCATTGAAAACCATCCTTTCATTGCCGCCGTAAGCGGTGATTTTTATGAATAGTAAGCGGAAAACAGGCTCCGTGCAGTATCCTTTGCATATCGCAGGGTCTGTTCCACCAGATAGTGGGCGGGAGGCGTCAGCTCTACCACGGCAGTTCCATCAAATCCGGTCTCAGCCAGGGCACGAACCACCTCAGGGTAGTTTACATCTCCGTCCAGCAGATTGGTAAAGCCGTTGATATTGTCCACAGACATCCGATAATCCTTCAGATGGACCTGCTTGATGCGCTTGCCCATGGTGCGGATCCACTGCTGGGGATAGCCGAAGCGTTTGGCGTTGGCAACATCGAAGTAGATGCCCAAGTTGCTTCGCCCGGTCTCATCCACCAGCCGATTCAACTCCAGAGGACTGTACAGGAAATTATTCCATACGTTCTCGATTGCCAGATCAATGTCCGGTGCGTAGTCGGCCAACCGGGCCAGGCGCTCCTGCACCCGGTCATAGGCCGCCGGGTAGTCCATCTCTTCGGTGAGCATCCCGGGAATGACCAGGATGGTGGAGGCGCCGAGGATACGGGCTCCATCCAGCATCTTTTTCAAAGCGTACTCACTCTTTTCGGCGGTCACTTCATCCTCTGCCGTCAGAGGATAGATGGAAAAGCTAACGATGCCGCCCACACTGCCAATGGAGATCCCGCAGTCCTCCGCCATATGGCCCAGAGTGCGGATCTCCGCTTCGGTGGAGTGCATATTCAAAAGAGGATTGTGGTATCCGCTGATGTCCAGCGCATCGGTGACGCCGCCGCCCGGGGCAGCGCCGTCCGCGGCGGTGAAACAGATCTCCATGCGCTCATAGCCCAACTTGGCTGCCGAGCGAAGGACTTCCCCCACACTCCAGGACATGGGCCAGCAAAATTGATTGACGCCCAGTTTCATCTTTGACCTCCATACTTCCCCTATGGGAAGGTTATCTTACCGTTCCTTCTTAAATACGCCCTGACCAGCCACCACGCCGAAGATGATGAGGCCCTGGACGATGAGTTTACCCACTTGACCGATGGAGAGCATGGTGAGCAGGGCGAAGAGGAGCATCATGAAAAACGCACCCAGCACACAGCCCCACACACCGCCTTTGCCGCCCTCAATGGCATTGCCGCCAATGAGGACCGCAGCCAGGGAGTTGTTGATATAATCATTGCCCAGGGACAGGGAAGTGGTCCCGATGTAGCCAGAGGCCAGCAGGCCGGCCACTACCGCCAGCAGGGAGGACAATATATAGGTAGAAAACTTGATCCGCTCCACCCGGATACCGCACAAGCGGGCGGCCTTGGGGTTGCTTCCTACAGCGTAGAGCTTGCGGCCGTAGGGCGTGAACTTCAACACCACCCACACCAGAAGGGCCAGGGTCAGCCAGATCACAGTGGAATAAGGGATGGGCCCCACCAGGAAGCCGTTGCCGATCTGTTTCAGCCAGGGGGAGACATTGCCGCTGGGTGAGCCCCCAGTATAGACCAGATAGACACCTTGGAGAATGGACATGGTGCACAGGGTCATCACGAAGGGGGCGATGTTCAACTTGAGTACGCCGATCCCGTTGACCACACCGCAGAGCAGGCCCAGCAGCAGGCACACGGCTACGGCGGGCAGGATGTTTTCATCCTTGCCCTGCATGATGGAGACGGCGAATACGTTGGTCAGGGTCACCATGCTGCCTACGGAAAGGTCGATGCCGCCGCCCAGGATGACCAGCGCCTGTCCCAAGGCTACCACGCCCAGGGCGCTGGCCTGACGGGAGATATTCATGGCTTGGCCCACCGTTACGGAGCCGGGACGCATGATCCCCTGGATCGCGAAGAGCAACAGGATGACTCCCAGTAGGATCACCATCTGCTTGGCACTTTGCGAGAGGTTGCGGGGCGCCAGTTTACGCTCTGTCATACTTCTTCACCTCCACCATGGACGAGAGGGAGTAGATGATCATGGCGACCACCAGCAGAAGTCCCTTTAGTACGTATTGATAAAAATGATTGATACCCAGAATGTTCATCATATTGGAAAGCATTCCGATAAGAAAAGCTCCGGCGATGCTGCCCGCCACCATGCCCACGCCGCCGGTGAGGGCTGTGCCGCCAATGGCGGCGGCAGTGATGGAGTCCAGACCGAAGGTGGTGCCCACCAGGGGATCGCCGATCCGTATCCGGCTGGCCAACAGCAGGCCGGTGACCGCCGCACACAGAGCGGCAATGACATAGGTCAGCACGCTTACCCGTTTAGTCCGCACACCCATAGAGGCGGCGATGTCGGCGTTGTTACCGACGGCGTAGACCGACACGCCGGTGGGCGTGCGGTACATAAAGCGGCGGATGATGAGATAGACAATAAGCAGGATGAGGATAGACATGGAGAAGATACCGGCCCGAGCCATCATCACTTTTGCAAAGCCGGCATTGACCTTTCCGCCGGCCACAGGTAGTACGCCCTGGGCCACACCGGAGAGCAGAATCATCATGCTTAGGGTAGTGATGAGGGGCGGTACCTTGGCGTAGTTTGCACCTATGCCATTACACAGTCCGACAATCCCGGCGACCAGAAAGACCGCCAGTATACCCAGCGCCAGGCTGAGGCCCGTCCCGGGCTTCATCACCACGGCGGCAATGCAGGTGGACAAGCTAATGAGCGAGCCTACCGACATATCGATGCCGCCGCCGATCATGACTACCGTTTGTCCCAGGCTGACTACGGCCAGGGGAACACACTGGACGATGATGTTGCCGATGTTTTCCGCTGAGCGATAGGTGGGGGAGATCACGACCATGATGAGAAAGACTGCCAGTAAAAGCCCGTAAATGACGAACAGGCGCTTCATTTGCGGTCGAACGGTATGTTTGAGTTTCACGTTGCGCTCCCCTCCTTTTTTCCGCCGCTGGCCGCCTGCATCAACCGCTCTTCCGTGGCCTCTGCCCGGGGTACTTCGGCAGTGAGATGTCCCTCATAGAACATGAGGATGCGGTCGCTCAGGCCAATAAGTTCCAGCATATCGCTGGTTAGAATGACGATTCCCATGCCCTCCTGGGTCAGTTCGTGGATGATCTCATAGACCGACATCCGTGCTCCCACGTCGATGCCCCGTGTGGGCTCGTCCACGATCAGTACCTTGGGACCAGCCATCAGCCAGCGGGCCAACATCACTTTCTGTTGGTTGGCGCCGGACAGGTTTCCCACTTTTTGCTCCAGAGAAGGGGTCTTGATCTTTAGACGTCCTGCCTGGGCCTGAGCCTGACGCTGCTCCTCGTCCCCCTTGATCAGGTGGAATTTGGATATGACCCGTTCCAGAGCGGCCAGGGAGGTATTCTCCCGGATAGACTCATGGAGGATGAGCCCCTCACCTCGCCGGTCGTGGGTCACATAGCCCAGCCCGCTGCGGATGCGTCCGCCAATGGTCTGCTTGGGGGCTATGCTCTGACCGCGGACAGTGATCTCCCCAGCGGTGTAGCGCAGGTCTCCAAAGATGGCCCGTACGGTTTCCCGCTGGCCTTGGCCTTCCAGGCCGCCCAGGCCCACGATCTCTCCCGCACAGACGGTAAAACTGATATCTTCCGCAGCCCCGGGGACCCGCAGGCCCTTTACGTCCAGCAGGACCTCTCCAGGCGTGACAGCGGAGCGGTCGGGATAGATGTCGCTGAGGGTCCGGCCCACCATCATGGTGATCATCCGGTCCTTGGAGATATCCCCACGTTCCAGCTCACCGGCGTTCTTGCCGTCCTTGAACACGGTCACCCGGTCCGCCAGATGGACCACTTCTTCCAACCGGTGAGAGATGTAAATGATACCTACGCCTTGATCTCTCAGCTTCAGCAGAATGGCGAACAGTCGCTCGACCTCTTCTTCGCTGAGCGCGGCGGTAGGCTCGTCCATAATGAGAAGTTTCGGCTCACTCAGTACCGCACGGGCAATCTCAGTGAGCTGTTGATCTGCCAGCTTCAGGCTACCAACCTGGGCGTCGGGGTCCAGTTTGTACCCCAGACGCTCGTTCACTTCCATCACCTTCTGCCGCATGGTCGCCCGGTCCAGAACGCCCTTGCGGAGGATCTCATGGGAGAGGAACATGTTTTCCGCCACCGTCAGGTTGGTCAGCAGGTTGGATTCCTGATGGACGAAGCCGATCCCGTGGTCATAGGAGGTGTTGGGGTCGGGCAACTCCACTCGTTTTCCATCCAGCCGTATCGTTCCTTCCGTAGGAGTCAAAAGACCGCCCAAGAGGTTCATCAGCGTACTCTTTCCCGCGCCGTTTTCTCCCACCAGAGCGTGGATCTCGCCCAGTTCGCAGTTGAAATTCACGGAATCCAGCGCCGTCACACCAGCAAAACGCTTGGTGATCCCACTCATTTCAAGATAGGGATGCTCGCTCAATCTGATTCACTCCTTCCGCCCTGTAGAAGGCGAAACCTTGGTCTAAAATGCACTGGGGGAAAATTCCCCCAGTGCATTTGGAATCTGTGTAGTACGTTGTTGTCAGCCCAGGCCCTGGGTGCCGTCCTGGCCATCGCCGTACAGGGCCACGCGGTCCTCTTCGGACATGTGGGTGTTGGCCCAGAAGCTGTCGGACAGGTCATCGCGGACGTAATCGTTCAGCTGGTCCTGGGTGATAACGGGGATCTCTACCACGGTGTCCTTCTCGGCAGGAGCGTTGCCGTCCAGGATATCCAGACCAATGCGGGCACCCTCGGCGAACAGCCAAGTGGGCATGGAGGTGGCGATAGAGGTCAAGCCGTTTTCAGTGTTGTCGCGCCAGATCTTCAGGAAACCGTTGTTATCCTCGCCGGTCATGGGGCACAGGGGACGATCAGCAGCCAGGAAGGCCTCCACGGCGCCACGGGTCATGTCGCCGCCACAGGACCAGACGCCATCAATCTCGGGGAATGCGGCCAGCAGGTTCTCAGTCGCAGTCTTGCCCTTAGCGTAATCCCAGTCGGCGTATTCCTCACCCAGGACCTTGATGTCGGGATACTGGTCCAGAACTTCCTGGACACCAGCCCGACGATCCACGGCGGAGGACAGACCGGCCATGCCGTTGAGGATGATGATGTTGCCCTTGCCGCCCATCTCTTCGGCCAGCCACTCCATACCCACGCGGCCGAAGTCCTGATCCTTGGCGGACACGGAGGCATCATACTGGTCCGTGTTCACAGGAGAGACGCAGGTGACCACGGTGATACCCTTGGACTTGGCGTCTTCAATGACGGGCACCACGGCATCGGGAGAGATGGCCTGGAGCATCAGCAGGTCGATGTCCTTGCTGATCAGGTCCTGAATGTCGGAGATCTGCTTGTTGACGTCGTTATTGGCGTCCGTGATGTAATACTCGCCCACGCGGGGATCGCTCTTCAGGTAGGATTCCAGCTCATTAACGCACTGGACGCCCCAGGAGTTGCCCACCCACACGTTGGAGAAGCCCACCTTATAGGTCTTGGGGCCTTCCTCCATTGCGGCGGACCCGGCGGGATCGGGGGCGGGAGTTTCTCCCGAGCCTCCTCCGCATCCCACCAGTCCAAGGAGCATGATCAGTGACAGAGAGCCGACTGCAAGACGCTTCAGCATACTTTTCATTGTTTTTCGTCCTTTCCTGTTCAAATTGGTGGTGGTTATCGGCGAACAGTAAAATACACAAAAATATTTCTGTACCGTTCGCCTTTCCTGTTTATAGTGTACACCTCATTTTTGTCAATGACAATTGCAAATATGGTGGAATTACTGACAAAAACGGCTTGTTTTTCAAGAGACTTCCTCTTTGTCCCAGCTTGTGATATACTATGGCACAAACAATGGAGGTGCTTGAATGGACGGGATCAATTGGAGTTATGATTTTCTTCCAGGCTTCCCTATGCACATTTTTCCCTTTACCGTCTCAGGAAACCGGGATAGCATCCACTGGCACCAGTACTACGAAATTGGCCTGTGCGTCAATGGACGGGGCAAATTTGTCTATATGAACAAGGTGTACAGCGTAAAGAAAGGCGACCTGTTCATTTCCAATAACTTTGAAAACCATGTAGCCATTGGCGAGGATGGGGAAGAGACGGAGTACATCTTCCTCATTTTTCTGCCAGAATTTATCGCCCATCCCCACGGGCGGCAGTTTGACCTTTCCTATCTTTCTTTTCTGAAATACAATCCTCTCACCTTTACCAATAAGATCGACGCAGAGCTTCCTGTAGCGCAACGGCTGTACAGCTTGTTCAATGAGACTTTGGCGCTCTACCAGGGAGATGACCCTTTTCGCCGGATGGAGCTGGACATCAAGGTGCGGCAGATTCTCCTTGAACTTTCGCGCCACTACGCCCAGAACAGCGAACAGGAGGATACCGGGGATGTTCTGCTGCACGTCAAGGTGCAGAAAGCCATCAAGTATCTGAACATCCATTACAGTGAAACTATCACCATTGACCGTATGGCAGCCTTGTTGGACATGAATCCTTCTTACTTTCGCCATCTTTTTAAGAAGTCCACCCAGATGTCCTTTAAGTCTTACGTTACCTATCTCCGCCTTTCCCAGGCTCAAAAGTTGCTTATTGCCACCAACAAGAGCGTCAGCGAGATCATTTCCGAGGTGGGATATAGCAATATCAGCCAGTTTTATACGGTCTTTCACAAGTTTGCCCATATGTCCCCGGCGGAGTATCGTCGCCAGTACCGCAACGGCCTGGACTGATTTGCGCCAGCCTTTTTGTGAATCCCAGTAAAACTGAACGAGGACACCACGGAGTTTGGCACCCTGCGGCAGGGCAAGTACACCCGCAAGAAGATCAATGGCAGGGAGCTGAAACGGGACGAGAATGACCATCTGGTATTTGAAAACCACCATCAAGCCATCATCGACTACCGCACCTTCGCCACAACGAAAGCCCTGCGGGAAAAGCGCACCACCTCCTGCTACAGGGGTGTGAAGATCAACGACAACATCTATTCCGGCTTCCTGTCCTGCGGCGACTGCGGCAGCCCCATGTTCGCCATGAGCCGGCAGGACTTGCGGGACGCCTACCGCTGCGGCGGGTACCACAAGCGGGGGGTGAAAGCCTGTACCAGCCATCACATCCGCGTGGACAAGCTGGATACGGTGGTGAAGGAATATGTCCGCAAGGTAAAGGAAAACTCCTCAGTCATGTTGGAACGCCTCAACGCCGACCTTGCCCGCGAGCAGGAGGACATCGGCGAGACCGAGCGCTCGGCGGAGCATCCGGCGGAAGTCCTCGCCGATTTGCAGGAGGAACTGAACGCCGCGAAGCGCCAGCGCATCCGGGATATCATGAAGCACCCGGAGAATGAGGAGACCCTGGAAGAAACCTACAATGATTTGGAAAGCGACCTGCTGCGCCGCATGGATGGTCTCAATCACCATATCACCATGACGGAGGACAAACGCAACACCATCATTCAGATGAACCGCATCGCCAAGACCGCCATGGAGGTATTCGAGGATATCCTTCAAAAGCCCAAGCTGGAACGCAATGATTTGGAGCTGATTATCGAGCAAATCAGGGTCTATGAGGATCACATCGAAATCCAGCTCAAGGCGGACATTGACGCCATTCTCCAGAGCGGCACGCTTCCGTCACAGAGTGAAGAAACCGTCGCCGCCATAGGGACGGAGGGCACCGCAAATTTTCCTGAAGGCATCGTGGATAGCTTGCAGGCCCAGTTCGTCCAATCGTCGAAAAACCGCTTGGACAAGGTCTACGATGTCAATGTGATCCGAAACGGAGCGCATCTGAAAATAGGCACACCGCCGCGCCGACGGCCCCGGCGATATCCCTACCTGCTCCGCATACCAGAAGCAGCGCTGCCCCTGTCCGGGGCAGCGCTGCTTCTGGTATGCGGATATCCAGGCCTTCTTCTTTTGCATGGACCGCCGGGATGCGCAGGTCCGCCGCCGGCATAAGAGACCAGGCTCCCGCGTCGTCTCCTCTTGCCCGCCGCTCAGTCCTTCTGCATGATCTCCAGCATGTCCGCCGTGAGGTCCGTGGTATAGGGGTTGAGGCTGTGGGTATTGACCAGCTCCAGCACCTGGTCGGGATAGAGCTGATAGCACCAGGTCCAGCCGCGGTAGGTGATGGTGCCGTCCCCAGGCAGCACCGCTGTGGTCAGTCCGGCCGAAAAGTCAAAGTCCAGGGCCTTGGTGCCGAAATAGGTCAGCGCGTTCAGATCCAGGTCGGTCTTCACGTTGTTCAGGAGGATATCGATATATTCCGGGAATTTCTGCGGGTTGGCGACGGCCTTTTTCAGCACGGCGGTGAGCAGGTCCCGCTGGGTCTGTGTGCGCCCCACATCCGCGCCGTTGTAGATGTCATAGGTGTGGACCTGCCCCGCGTCGTCGATATAGGAGTTCTGCCGGCAGCGGGCCACCTTCAGCGCGTCGGCGCCGGAGAGCCACTGGCTGCCCTTATTGTAGTGGATGTGCAGGTCCTGCGTGGGGTCGTCGTAGCTCATATCCACCGGCACGTAAAATTCCACGCCGCCCACCGCGTCCACCAGGCGGACAAAACCGCTGATGTTGACCTTGATATAGTAGTCGATGGGAAAGCCCAGGATCTTGGAGACCTCCGTCTTCAGCCCGTCGATCCCATTATAGGCGTATGCGGCGTTGAGCTTGTAGAAGTTCTTGCCGTTGGACTCCCGCACCCCGTTGATAAAGGTATCCCGCGGCAGTGAGACCAGCCCCACCGTCTGGTTCACCGTGTCGTACGTGGCGACCATCATGGTGTCGGTGTTGCCGTTGCCCTGGTCGCTGGCCACCAGCAGAAAGGTATAGGTATACTCCTTGCGCGCCATGGCAGGCTCCGGCGCCGGGGTAACGGCGGCCAGGCGCTCGTCCACTTCCGTATCCGGATCATCGGTGGGCTGTATGCCGGCCGCCGGCGCGGGACCTGTAAGCTCCGGCGGCCGGGCCAAATAGCGGTATACGCCGTAAAGCACCACGATGACGGCGGAAAGCGCCACCGCCACCCGGTATAGGATCTTTCCCACCCGCCGGGCGGGGGAAACTGCGCTCTTCATGACGCGTCGGGCCAAGGGAGACGCCCCCTTCTTTTGTGAAATGACAACACCGTTCCGGCCTTGCTTCGACCAGCCCGAAACACGGCCTGACGTCTGTTTGAAGCACTGGAAAATGGCGCAGGCGCGCAAACGGACGCTAGTCCAGTATACAGGTTCCGACGAACGGGGGCAAGGAAAAGTTTCACGGTTTCGATTATTTTAAGAAATTGCCGCCGTCCCCGGGAAATGCCTGCGTTACATGCAGCAGCAGGGTCTCCGGCTCCAGCTGAGCCCGGTACCCGCCGCAGTTGGGGCACATCCAGCCGTAGTATTCCCGCTCGGGACGGCCGTATTGCGCCAACAGGCCCATGAGCGCCCCGCCGTGGGATACCACGCCTACCCGTCCAAAGCCCCGGCGCCCGGCATCCGCGGCCACCTTCTTCAGGCCGGCGGAGACCCGCTCCACCACCTGTTGGGCCGATTCGCCCACCGGCAGGGCGGCAAAATTAGCGCCCCCCGGCGCACCGATCCAGGCTTGGTAGAGAGGATCGTCCTTCAGCTCCTCGTGGTTTTTCCCCTCAAAGGGGCCGAAGTCCGTCTCCCGCAGCTCGTCCACCACCGTCTGTTCCACCCCGGGCCACAGCAGCTGCGCCGTCTGCCGGCAGCGCAGCAGGGGACTGCGGTAAACATGCTCCACCGCCGGCAGCGTCGGCCCCACCTGCCAGGCCAGCGCTTCTCCCTGGGGGGCCAGGGGCACGTCCAGCGTACCGATGAACCGCTTCTCCAGGTTGCCCTGGGTGGTGCCATGCCGGATCAAGATCAGTTCCATGTGCCTTCTCCTTTCAGTACCATGCTCAATCCGCAGAAGATACGCTCCACACGTTCGGCCCGCGCCGCCAGGCGGCAGCACAGCCGTCCCACCTGCTCCCGGCGCAGCCGCTGCTCCGGGTCGGCGGGCACCACGCCGCTGCCCACCTCGTCGCAGATCAGGATAATCTCCGGGTTGGCCGCCAGCAGCTCGTTTTCCTCCAGCTCCGGCCACTGCTCCACCCCCGCGAAAACAGGGCGGCTGCGGGCCGTCTCCGGGTCCCTTGCCACCTGTTCCGGCCCCAGGCCGGTCTTCTGCAGCACATACTCTAGCTTCCCCTGGCCCGCACCGCCGATGATGAGGATCATCCAAACACCTCCAATCGCATGCCCACGGCCGCTCCCAGCACCACTGCCAGCTCGCACAGCTGCAGAAAGAAGCCGGCCAGATCCCCGGTGATGCCGCCGAACTGGCGCCGGGACATGACGGTGTAGTACAGGCAGACCAGCGCCGCCCCCGCCAGCGCGCCCGCTCCCGCCCAGGGGGAGAGCAGCGCCATGGCCCCACCGGCCGCCGCCGTCCACAGACCCAGGACGCAGCGCGCCTTCACGGCGTCCATCGGCGCGGTGAAGGCCGCCAGCAGCCCGCTGCCCCGGGCGTTGGGCAGCACGGCGGCGAAGAGGCCCGACAAGCTCCGGGACAGCACCGGGCCCAGCGCGAGCACCCACGTTTCCCGCCCGGCGGGCAGCGCCTCGCACCAGACGGCAAAAAAGCAGATCAGATACAGGCAGCAGCAGATGATGGCAAAGGCCCCCGTGTGGGAATCCTTCAGGATCTCCAGCTTCCGCTCCCGGCTCTGGTGGGAGGACAGGGCGTCGCAGGTATCGCAGAAGCCGTCCAGGTGGATGCCGCCGCTGACGGCCACCGGCAGCAGCAGCGCCCCGGCGGCGCAAAGCACAGTGCTCAGTCCCAGCAGCTGACTCAGGCGCAGCCACAGCCACAGCAGTCCTCCCGCCGCCAGGCCGACCGCCGGGAACCACCACAGGGCCCGGGACAGGCTCTTCTCGTCCCACTCCACCCGGGGCATGGGCAGCTTGGAATACATGGCAAAGGCAATGACCAGGCTTTTCACACCGCTTCCCCCTTCCAGCCGACCGGGATACCGCATACGACCTCCCAGACTTGCTCCGCCGCGGCGGCCAGCTTCCGCTCCAGACGCGCCAGCTCCGCCAGCCAGGCCCGGGTCTGCGCCGCGTAATCCATACCTCCGGCGTACACGTTGCCGGTGACCACCGCCAGCAGGGCCGAGCGCTCCGCAGCCCGGAGCACCCCCCGCAGCACCCGCTCCGCCGCGCCCGCGGCCCCAGCGGCTCCGAAATACTCGTTGGCAAACAGGTTGGGCAGATCCTCCAGCAGCACGGCGCAGCCCTCCGGCAGTGCAAATCCCGCCAGGTCTGCCGGGCGCTCTATCGTCTCAAAGCCCTTTCCGGCCCGCATGGCCCGGTGCCGCTCCACCCGGGCCTCGCTCTCGGCGTCCCACACCTGCATGGTGGCCAGATAGAGCTTGGGCTCGCCCCGCGCGCCCACCAGGGCCTCGGCAAACGCCGATTTGCCGCTGGAGGCGCCGCCGGACACCAGGATCAGCATTCGTCTTCCCCCCCCAGGGGCTGATACGCCTCGATCTTCACGTCGTCAAAACTCGCCATCTCCCGGTACACGGCAAGGCCCATGTCCAGCAGGGGCATCACCGCCACCGCGCCGGTCCCCTCTCCCAGCCGCATCCCGGCAAAGAGGAACGGCCGCAGCCCCAGCGCCTCCAGCACCAGGGTCCCGGCCGGCTCCTGCGAGGCGTGGGAGCCCAGCATGTAATCCACCGCCGCCGGGCAGAGACGCGCGGCGATGAGGGCGGCCACGGAGGAGATGAAGCCGTCCACCAGCACGGGAAGCCGGCAGGCCGCGCCTCCCAGGAACACTCCGGCCAGCCCGGCCAGATCCAGTCCCCCCACCTTGGCCAGCACGTCCAGGGGATCGCCGGGGTCGGGGGCGTTGACCGCTACCGCCCGCTCGATTGCGGCGATCTTCCGCCGCAGCCCCGCGTCGGAAAGCCCCGCGCCCCGCCCCGTCATGGTCACGGCGGGTTGGTCCAGCAGCACGCAGGCCACGGCGCTGGAGGTCGTGGTGTTGCCGATCCCCATCTCTCCGGTGGCCAGCAGGCGGCAGCCCTGCTCCTTCAGCTCCCGCGCCACCGCCGCCCCGGTCAGAATGGCCCGCTCGGCCTCCGCCCGCGTCATGGCGGGGCCCCGGGTCATATTGGCGGTACCCCGGCGGACGCACCGCTGCAGGATGCGCTCCCCCTTGACCGGCCGGGCCACGCCGATGTCCACCGGCACCACGTCCGCCCCGGCGGCGCGGGCCATGGCGCACACGCTGGTATCCCCGGTGGACATGTTCTCGGCGACGATGGCGGTGACCTCCTGCCCGGTCTGGGTGACCCCCTCCTCCACCACGCCGTTGTCGGCGCACATGACCACCACAGCCCGCGGGGCGGTCTCCACGTCCGGACTTCCGGAGGCCCCGGCGAGGCGCTCCACCGCCTCCTCCAGCAGACCCAGGCTGCCCAGGGGCTTGGCGATGGAATCCCACCGGCGGCGGGCCGCCGCCCGGGCGGCCCCGTCGGCGGGACGAATGGATGCGATCAGTTCCGGTACGGTCATTGTTTTAACTCCTCTCGTTCTCCCAGCAGATAAAAACGTCCCTTGGGAAAGATGATGGACACCCGGGTCCCCTCCCCCGCCTGCGAGGCGATGGAGAAGCCCAGCCCCAGCCGCCCGCACAGCGTTCTGCACAGGTAAAGGCCCAGTCCCGTGGAGCGTTTGGACAGCTTCCGGCCATTTTCCCCGGTAAAGCCCTTTTCACATACCCTGGGCAGATCGGCCTGCGGAATCCCCACCCCGTTGTCCGCCACGTTCAGCGCCACCGACTGCTCCGCCCGGCTCTGCGTAAAGACGAGCCGGGGGTGCTCGCCCCGATATTTGATGGCGTTGGAAATGAGCTGGCCCAGGATAAATTCCACCCACTTTCCGTCGGCGTAGGCCACGGCGTCCAATCCCTCCAGCTCCACGGAGAACCCCGCGGCGATGAGCGGCCGGGCGTACTTCTTCACCGCGTCGGAGGCCGCTTGGCGCAGGGCCATGGGGCGCACCACATAATCCCGCTCCACCGCGCCGCTCCGGGCGTAGAACAGCGCCTGCTCCACATAACCCTCGATTTGAAACAGGGCCTCCTCCAGCCCCTGAAGCGGTGGACCCGGCAGGTTCTCCAGGGTCAGCCGGGCCGAGGCGATGGGCGTTTTGACCTCATGGACCCAGGTTTCGATGTATTCCCGGTAGTCCGCCATGTCCCTCCTGGCGGCGGCCAGGGCGTCGTTCATGGCCTTGTTGGTCTCCTCCATGGCCCGGCAGAACAAGACCCCCTCCGGGAAAGAGGGCTGTTCCAGCAGCTCGGAGAACAGGTACTTGCGCTCCAGCGCGTCCAGCATGCCCATGGCTTCGTCGTAGAATGTCTTTTTGCGGATGTATTCCGCGGTCAGGGGCAGCAGTCCGCCCAGCAGAAAGACCAGACACAGCAGGGCGATGGCCCCCGGATGGACCGACAAGACCCAAAGCAGCACCGCCGAGAGCAGCACGGAAAAGCCCAGTCCCGCCAGATAAGGCGCCTTGTCCCGCCAGAACCAGCCCGCCGTCACAGCTGATACCCCTGTCCCCGGCGGGCGGTAAGAAACCCCTCCGCTCCCAGGCCCTCCAGCTTTCGCCGCAGGCGTGCGACATTGACGGTGAGGGTGTTGTCGTCCACAAAGGCGTCCGACTGCCAAAGCGCGTGCATCAGCTCCTCACGGGAGACGATGCGCTCCGGGTTTTTCAGCATAAGCTGGAGAATGCGCGCCTCGTTGCGGGTCAGCTCGGCCTCCCGCCCGTCCAGCAGGACCGTGCTCCGGCTCAGGTCCAGGGTCAGGCCCCGTTCCGACAGCACCGCTCCGCCCTGGGCGGGATAGGCGCGCTGCAGCAGCCGGCCGATGCGGGCCAGAAGGATCTGTGTGTGATAGGGCTTGGTCAGAAAATCGTCGGCTCCCAGGTTCATGCTCATCAGTTCGTCCAGCTCGGTGGAACGGCTGGTGACCACAAGGATGGGCAGCTGGGACTGCCGCCGCAGCTCCCGGCAGACGTGATAGCCGTCATACCGGGGCAGATTCAGATCCAGCAGGGCCAGGTGGGCCCCGCTGTACAAGATCTGTCCGGCCACATCCTCGTAATCGTCGGTGGAGGCGCAGACATAGCCGTACCGCTCCAGCAGCGCGGCCAGCTCCCCCCGCAGCGCGGGGTCGTCCTCCACAAGAAAAATGGTATGGGACATGGTATCCCTCCCTGCGTTGTGATCTTCCGGAAGCACGGAGCCCATCAACGGGCGCCGGGCGGTTCCGCGGTTCCTTCCGCATTATAGCAGAAAAAAGCGGCGCGTCCAACCCCGGACGCGCCGTCTGATCACCAGAATATACCCAAGATCCGTTCACTGATGGCATAATAGAGGGGGATGCTCAGAAAAAGCATCCAGCCCGGGTGCCAATTATCCAGCAGAAACCCTGTGATCAGGAAAACAATGACCACAATGATCGGATATACGTCACCCAGTCCCAATACCGCGCTGGCGGCAGGCAAAGCTACCATCAGCACCAGGGTCAGCAGCCACAAAAGCGCTTGCTTCTTTTTTTCAAACACCTTTTTCTGCTGCTTTTCCCAGGCCCGCTCCGCTTCGTCCCATTCCCGCGCGGCGGCGAAGACCTCTGCCTGCTCGTCCTCCGCCTCCTCCGCCGCGGCCGGTCCCGTCTGAGATGCATAGGCGTACTGGCTTTCGCAGCGGTCGCCCCCCTGAGCCGGCTGCAGCAGCAGCTCGTCCAGAGAAATGCCGTAGAGCCGGGCCAGGGCGATCAGATTATCCGTATCGGGAGAGGACTCCGCCCGTTCCCACTTGGAAATCGCCTGGCGGCTCACCCCCAGCCGGGCCGCCAGGTCCTCCTGGGATAACCCCCGCTCCCGCCGCAGCGCCACCAGCCGGTTTGCAATCTCTAGATTCATTCGCCAACGCTCCTTCTCTGTGCTTGTGCGTTCAGTTTACCAGATTTCCGCCCGCCGCGCCACCCATTTTACGTTTCAGCGTCCGCAACTATCGGTTGCGTGCCCCTAAAATCAGATAGATTCGCTTGCCAAACCGATAATGGATATGGGGGCCTCCCGCCCGCTTTCCCTTTTGATTTCTCTTTGCGGCCTGAATGCGTCCTTACCGTCATACAATCGGAAAGTATTCCAGCCGAAAAGTCCGGTCCTCTTGGGATGCGAACAAATATGGTGCTTCTCTAAACCTTATACCACTTCTTGTTCCCCTCCTCATGGCGTATAGATAGGCCGATCCACTGCCAAGCTACCGCCCAGCGCCAAGGACACCCCCAAGGTTCTTAAGGCTTCCGGAAAGAGGACTCTGTGGCATTTCCCCCTAAAACCAATGCCGCCGGTCGGGTCAAAACATTGAGAAACCACCATTTAGGTGAAGCAGCACATGCATACCCAAATGGTGGTTTCTCACAGGATAACTATCGTTTTTACTTGCTTGCCTTGAGGGTGCGGATGGCTTCGATGAGCATGGGCGCGACCTTATAGAGGTCGCCGACAATGCCGTAGGAGGCCACTTCGAAGATGGGAGCGGACTCGTTCTTGTTCACCGCGATGATGCACTCGGAGTCCTGCATGCCCGCTTTGTGCTGGATGGCGCCCGAAATACCCAGCGCCACGTAGATGCGGGGATGTACCGTCTTGCCCGTCTGCCCCACCTGATGGTCCGCGCTGATCCAGCCCGCGTCCACGCAGGCGCGGGACGCGCCCACGACGCCGCCCAGCACCCCTGCCAGCTCCTCCGCCAGCGCCAGGCCCTTCTCCACGTCCTTGCTGATGCCGCGTCCCACAGACACCACTACGTCCGCTCCGATCAGGTCCACCAGCTTCTTGGCCGCCTTCTTGACCTCCAGCACGTCCACATGGATATCCTCCCTGGACAGCTGCACGGCCACCTTCTCCACCACCGTCCTGGCGGCGCCCGCCTCGTCGTACGCCTGCGTCTGCATCACGCCGGGACGCACCGTGGACATCTGCGGACGGAACCGCGGGCAGATGATGGTGGCCATCAGGTGTCCGCCGAAGGCCGGACGGGTCATCTTCAGGTTGGTGTTCTCCTCGAACACCGTGTTGTCCACGTCGATGGTGGAGGTGGTCTTCAAAAACTCCTTGTACTTGGCCACGTCCACATCCAGGTGCGTGCAGTCGGCCGTCAGGCCCGTGTGCAGCCGGGCCGCGCACCGCGGGCCTAGGTCACGGCCGATGTTGGTGGCGCCGATCAGGAAGATCTCCGGCTTCTTCTCTTCCACCAGGTCGCAGATGACCTTGGTGTACGCGTCCGTCGTATAGACGTTCAGCAGCTCGTGGTCGCAGTAGTACACCTTGTCCGCGCCGTACCCGCCCAGCGCCTTCAGGTACTCCTCCTTCACGTTGTGCCCCAGCACAACCCCAGCCAGCTCCACGCCGAGGTCGTTGGCCAGCTTCCGCCCCTCGCTCAGCAGCTGGTAGCTCGTGCTCATGATCACGCCCTCGCGCTGCTCACAGAATACCCATACGCCCTTGAACGCCCCGGTGTCCTTGCTATTGAATTCAGCCATTTCCTGTCTCTCCTCTCTCTTAGATGATGTGCTTCTCGTCCAGCAGGCCCACCAGCTTGTCGACGGCGGCCTTGTCGGCCCCTTCGAGCATCATGCCGGCGCCTTTCACCGGGGGAGAGAAGGACTTATACACATTGGTCGGAGAGCCCTTCAGGCCGATGGTGTCCACGTCGATCAGCGGATCGTCCTTCAGCGTCTCGTAGTTGTAGACCTCCAGCGGCTTCTGATAGCACTCCATGATCCCGCCCACGCTCATATAACGGGCCGGGTTCAGCTCCTTCACGCACGTCAGCAGGCACGGCGTGGCCACCTTGATGGTCATGTACCCGTCCTCCAGCAGCCGCTTTACCGTCACCGACTTGCCTTCCACCGTGATCTCCGCCACGTAGGACACCTGCGGCACATGCAGCTTTTCCGCGATCTGGGGGCCGACCTGCGCCGTGTCCCCGTCGATCGCCTGCCGGCCGCAGAAGATGACGTCGTCCTCTTCCACCCCGATCTTCTTGATCGCCGCCGCCAGGATCTGGGAGGTCGCGTAGGTATCGCTGCCCCCGAACTCTCGCGCGGAGACCAGCACCGCCTCGTCGCACCCCATCGCCAGCAGCTCACGCAGCATCCCTTCCGCCGGAGGAGGTCCCATGGACACCACAACCACCTTGCAGCCCGTGGCGTCCTTGATCCGCAGCGCCGCCTCTACCGCGGCCAGATCGTCATGGTTGGTAATGGTCGCCATTGCCGCACGGTCCATGGTGCCGTCTTCCTTTACCGCCACCACCCCCGAGGTATCCGGGACCTGCTTGACACAAACGATTGCTTTCATAAAACGATTCCTCCTCCGGCTTATTTCAGCAATTCTTTGGAAATGACGATCTTCTGCACCTCGCTGGTGCCCTCGTAAATAGTGAGGATGCGGGCGTCCCGGTAGATGCGTTCAATCGCGTAGTCCTTCATATAGCCGTACCCTCCATGGATCTGCACCGCCTTGGCAGCAATTTCATTGGCGGTCTCCGCAGCGAAGAACTTAGCCATGGAGGCGTTCATGGCGGCGGGGAGCTTCCGATCCCGGAGGTCGGCGGCCTTCAAAGTCAGCAGCTTTGCGGCCTCCAGTCTGGTCGCCATCTCAGCCAGATACCACTGAAGTCCCTGCTTCGCTGCAATCGGCCTGCCAAACTGGGAGCGCTGCTTACTGTACTCAATTGCCGCATCCAGTGCGGCCTGGGCCTCGCCGCAGGCCTGAGCTGCGATACCCACACGACCGCTGTCCAGTCCGCTCATGGCAATATGGAAGCCCTTTCCTACCTTGCCCAGCACCTGGTTCTTAGGAACACGGCATTCTTCTAAAATTAGCTCGGACACGGCAGCCCCACGAATGCCCATCTTGTCTTCCAATTTTCCTACAATGAAACCCGGCGTATCCCGATCCACCAGGAAAGCAGTCATACCTCCATGGGTCTTCTTGACTTTGTCAGTAAGGGCAATGACAATGGCATACTCGCCTTCGGTGGGGCCCAGATTGCTGATAAAGCATTTTGAGCCGTTAAGGATATAGGAATCCCCATCCTCTGTGGCAGTGGTTTGAAGACCGCCTGCGTCGGAACCGGCGCCGGGTTCGGTAAGGGCAAAGGCGCCCAGTTTGCCCTCACAGCAAGTCATGCCAAGATACTTCTTTTTCTGCTCCTCAGTACCATAATTAGTAATGATACCGTTGACCAACAGTTGAACTGCAAACATTTCCGCCGTGCTGGAACAGGCCCGGGCCACCTCAATAATACACAGCACCTTATCTACTTCGGTCAGACCCACGCCCCCATACTTCTTGGGCACGTTTAGCCCTAAAAGGCCGAGAGCGGTCATCTTTCGGGTGGTTTCGGCGGGAAATTTTCCGGTACAGTCCAATTCCTCGGCCAGAGGGGCAATCTCCTTTTCGGAAAATTCACGCACCATAGTAATCAACATTTCCTGCTGTTTTGTCACTTCAAACAATTGTAATCACTCCTCAACAAGTTTTGCCTTCCGGAGCGGGAGGCATATCGTCGTTTAAATTAGGATGTTGCGCTTTTTGGCCTGATAGGTTAGCTCTTCCCGAAATGCAGGGTGTGCAATGGAAATCAGGGCCAGTGTACGCTGAGAGAGCGTCTTTCCCCGAAGCTTTGCCACGCCATACTCCGTCACGACATAATCCACGTCGTTTTTGCTAGTGGTCACAATAGCCCCTGGTGTCAGGGTAGGTGCAATACGACTGACCGCTCCACCCCTAGCCGTAGAGGGAAAGGCAATAAAGCTCTTACCTCCCTGTGAGAGTACCGCCCCCCGGACATAATCCGCCTGTCCGCCGGAACCGGAGACATGTTGTGTGCCCATAGACTCAGCGCACACCTGACCAAAGAAGTCCACCTCCAGGGCAGAATTCACGGAAATGAAGTTGGGATGTCGGGCTATAACAGCAGGGTCATTCACCTCGTTGACGGGCAAAAGCAGAAACGCCGGATTGTCACCTACATAGTCGTAAATACGCCGGGAACCGAAGGTAAAGGCGGCCACCGATTTGCCCCGGTACAAAGGCTTTTTCTCATTGGTTACTGCACCGCACTCAATCAACTCTACCATGCTGTCGGTGAACAGCTCAGTATGGATCCCCAAATCACGCTTTTCTTTCAGCGCCAGTCCAACGGCCTCAGGAATTGCCCCAATACCAAGCTGGAGGGTAGCCCCATCAGGCACCTCAGAGGCAATGAAGCCACCGATAATTTGACTGATATCGTCAATCACTGCGGGCGGAGCGATCGGCAGTGGCCGTTCCGCCTCGCACAGCGCAGTTACCTGAGAAAGGTGTACTGCTGGCGCGGAGGGTACATGTGGTAGGTTAGCGTTGACTTCCAAGTAGATTCTCCTGGCCTTTTGCAGCAGAGCGGCGGCGTTTGACCCCGTGACGCCGATGGAGAAATAACCGTGGGCATCCATAGGTGCAGCGGTGAGCAGCAGAGCGTCGATTGGAATAAACCCCCTAAACAAGCTTGGCATGTCCCGGTAGTAGCAGGGCATAATATCTCCCCGCCCTTGGTTGACAGCCTCCCGTAGCCCACTTCCGGAAAACCAGGATACTGGGATAATTCCCCTGGCTGCCTCCGGTGTCAAGGCGTTTATCGGCCCCAAATCCAGCATGGTATGCAATACTATGTCCTTTAACTCACCGGTAGCTGCCAACACCCCCAGGGCATCCAATATAGCGGAAGGGACGGCAGTAGCAATATCCGTGCAACAGCTCCAGCCCGACTTAATCTGTGCCGCCACCCCCTCCGGGGTGGTCTTCTTTTTGCGGTACAGCTCCTTCAGGTCCATTGTCCATTCTCTCCTTATCCTTGGATATCGTCTGCATCTGCGCCGATCAGGCGGTCCAGCCAGATCACCTGTCCCACATGCAGGGCGGAAATGTCCGCGCAGTGTGCCGTGCAACCGCAGATCACATAGAGCGACTTATAATATACTCCTGCCCGGGCCGGGAGCAAAGAGTGGCCTAACGCCGCCTCCAGACGGCGTACCAGGATAATGCGGTCGTATCGCGGGTTACAGCCACCGCAATATTTTACGGCCTCCTCCATTACGCTCCCTCCTCACACAGTAACCATTACTCCGGCGGTATGCCGCACCAATCCGGCTCATTTTACTTCTGGGCGAATAGCATGCAGAATTCTTTGGCATTCAAGTCATTGAAAAACAGCCTGTATATACGCCCGTACAGCGCATGTTCGCCACATCCGCCGTTACATCCACCCTGTCTGTGCACACGGTGGCCCGTTCATGGCAGTCTGCAGCTATTCCCGCAGTATCATATCCCTTGCCTCATAGCATTTCTGGCCGGCAGCCCATTTCTGTCCCGGGCAGGAAAAGGGCCACACTGAATCGTATCGTAGGGTATTTACAGCAAGGGGCTGACAGCAATACGATTGCAAGATGTGTGGCCTTTTCCCTGCCCGGCACACTCCCATTCCGGGGGTATGCCGGGCGGATGGAGGCAGGTCCAGGCAGTCTGGTTTGGTCGGGAGGCGCACCCCCTATAGAATCGTCCAGCGCGCATCCTTTCGTTTAGGCGCTGTCTGCACCCCTTCCGGATTACCTAGCGTGACCATAGCCACTAATTTTCCATGGCCGGGGGCAAAGACTTGACAGAGCTGTTCACTCACTCCCGCCTCTAAAGGTGCGGTCAGCCAGCAACTTCCTACTCCCAAGGACCAAGCAGCCAGCAGCATGTTTTCGATAGCCGCCGCCACACTTTGCACAATGCTGGTTTCTTGCTTGGGGTACTCCGGTTTATGCTGGAAGGCCAATACACATACCGGCGCGCCGCCCAGACATCGAATAAACCCAAGTGCCTCCTCCGCCACCTGAGGGGCCCGACGAAACCGCTCCCGTAGGGAGAATTCCACTCCCGCAGCCGTCTGTTCCATAACCTGAAGCAGACGTTTCATTTGTTCTCGGCTGCGAACGACTACTAAATACCAGGGCTGAAGGTTGACTGCTGACGGAGCAAAAAGCCCAGCCTCCAGGATGCGGGTAAGCACGTCATCAGACAGCGGCTCAGATCTATACCGGCGAATGCTCCGCCGGGTCAGTATCGCCTCAATACAGTGCAAGTTTCCCGCCGCCTTTCTATATCACCGGTCTTGGAACACGGGCAAGCGCTTTTCCATAAAGGCACCCATGCCCTCCTTTTTGTCCTCTGTTGCCGAGATGACCCCGAACAGGGCCGCCTCATATTGAGCGGCGCTGTTCCGGTCGGTCTCAGTGCCGTAGTCCACTGCTCGCTTAATAAAATCCAGTACGGTAGCACTCTTGTTGAGCAACTCCGCACAGAATCCATCTACTGCCCCCATCAGGTTTTCCTGGGAAACCACCTCATTTACAAGATTTATCCGCCAAGCCTCTCGGGCGTCAATCATCTTGCCCGTCATCAACATCTCCTTGGCCTTGGTCTTACCCACGATACGGGGCAGGCGAATATTTCCGCCAAAGCCGCAACATACCCCCAGCTTAGATTCTGGCGCTCCAAACTTCGCATTTTCTGAGCAGATACGGAAGTCACAGGCCAGTGCAAATTCAAATCCGCCCCCCAGGCAATAACCATTGACCGCTGCAATGACCGGTTTGGGGCTTGCCTCGATGGTGGCACACAACTTATGACCAGTGAGGCTCCAGCGGTAGGAGGTCAGGCCATCCATCTTCAGTTCCTCTCCAATATCACCGCCAGAAATGAAGGCCTTTTCCCCCGAACCGGTGAGGATAATCACCCGCACATCTTTTTGCGCAATCAGGTCATCTAGGGCGGTTTGGAGTTTAAAAAAGGTATCCCAATCAATGGCATTAAGCACTTTGGGGCGATTTATGGTAATAACTCCCTTTCCATTCCACACGTTCACCAAAACAGAGCCTTCCTCCATACTTCCTACCCCCTGATGCCCGCAATACGCTTGGCAAGCGCTTTTTTTCGTTCAAAATTTCCCTGGCGGGTGATCATCACTTTTTGGGCTTGAGGGGACCCAGCCCCATGCATAGACTCGGTTCGGTAGCCTACCGCGGCAGTACCCAGGGCTAAATTCTCGCACAGGCGCAGGCAACGAAGCCGTTCTTCAGCCTTCACCCCGCAGCCAACCAAGTACTTCTCCACATAGTGGCCAATCTCACCACTCTTCAGGTCAGCCTCCGAGGGAGCGGTGACCATAATTCCGCCGGCAATATCCTCCATGAGGCGGATGATCTCATAGGGATACCGAGTGACGTTGAGTTTACAAACGTTGGCCAGCAGTAAATCCACCATGTAGTTGCCCGCCTTGGTCTGCCATCCCTCCGCAGAGGAGGCAATGCCCGCACAATAGAGCTGCTCGTTGAGTTGGGTCATCTCCACCAGTTTATCCTTCACGTGGCTGGCCTTTTCAGTTCCATTATACTGGGCGATGAGGCTTGCCGCCCCGATAACCACATCCCCCACACCAGACTTGCATCCGCCATAGCTGTTGCGATGGTAACCCGCAAAGCGCTCCACCAACATCCCGGCAAACTCCGTCTCCCCATTGAGGAAAATATTTTCGTTGGGCACAAAGACATGATCAAACACAGTAAGGGCCTCAATGCCACCATAGTTCGCGTTGCCTAGGTCGATGTCTGCGCCCGGTTCCAGCTTGCGGGTATCGCAGGACTGGCGGCCTACGATCATTGTGATGCCTGGGGTATCCAGCGGAAGCGTAAAGGCGATAGTGTAATCCTCCTGCCCCGGTGTCATGGCCTGCGTCGGAAGCACCACTACATCATGGGCATTGGTAATGCCAGTGAGATGGGCCTTCGCCCCGTTGACCACCACCCCATCTGGGCGGCGCTCCACCACATGAACGTATAGATCCTTATCCTGCTCATCCGAACCGATTTTTGAGCCGCGGCTTCCCTTGACGTCAGTAAGCGCTCCGGCCACGATCAGGTCCTCCTCCTGACAGTAGGTGATATACTGCTTAAAACGTTCAAAATACTCCGTGCCGTACTTCTCGTCGATTTCATAGGTAGTGGAGTAAAAGGCGTTGGCCATATCCATAATGACGCAGCGCTGAAAGCAAGATCCCGTACGTTGGCCCATGAGCCGCTGGAGCTTGACCTTCTTGTTCAGGTCCTCCCGGTTTTGGTGAATGTGATTAAAGCGGTTGATCCTGCGGCCGGTCAGGTGACTGGTGGCGGTGAGCAGATCCTCATACTCAGGCATAAGCGCCATATTATAGGTCTCCTCTAAGCACTTCCGCGAAGGTATGAGCATGGGATGACTGATGGGGTCCTCAATTTTTTCCCCCTGGAACCAGATATTGCGTTTCATCTTTGCCAAAGATTCCACATACTGCTGGCTGGTCATTAACGGCATATTTATCCCTCCCCTTAAGTCAGCGGGGGCAGGCCCAGGATTTCCCGTGCCTCTGCCGGGGTGGCCACGTCCCGGTCCAAGGTCTCCACAATGAGTTTCATCTTCTCCACCTGTTCAGCATTTGTTCTAGCCAGTACGCCCCTCTTTAAATAAACATTGTCCTCAATACCCACACGCACATTGCCGCCCAGCAGCAACGCGGTGGTGCACATGTTGAACTGCTCCTTTCCTCCGGCACCGGTAGACCAAACAAAATTCTCCTCCCCAATGATGTTACAAGCAGCCCGGTACATAAAGTACAGGTTATCCACGCTGGCACCAATTCCACCCATGGTTCCCATGATAAACTGCAGATACACTGGGGTCTTCAGCAGACCGGTTCGGATAAAGTAGCCCACCGTCTCAATCATGCCGATGTCGAAACACTCAAACTCCGGCTTGACCCCGTTTTCCTGCATGATGCGGATGTACTCCTCAATGTTGGAAAAGGTATTGCGGGTGTGCAAGTCGTAAGTACTCTCCACGAAAGGCTTCTCCCACTTAAAGCGCGGAGTGTCCAAATGCTTGGCAATTGGGGCTAGGCAGAAATTCATGGTACCCGCGTTCAGAGAAGCCAACTCCGGCTTAAGCACCGGTACTGCCGCCACCCGTTCGGATACCGGAGAACCCAGTACTCCGCCGGTGGTAATACATAATACGGCATCGCAGCGGGAACGCACGTTGCGGTACACTTGACTCATGAGTTCCACGCTGTTGGAGGGTTCGCCCGTCTCAGGTATGCGTACGTGCAGATGAATCGCCGCTGCGCCTGCCTGGGCCGCCCCTACTGCGGATTCCACGATTTCCTCAGGAGTAATGGGCAGGTAGGGGGACATAGACGGAATATTTAGTGCGCCCGTAATGGCACAGCTTATAACGGTCTTTTTTGTTTTCGCCATAATGTTGTTCTTCCTTTCTTCGCTGGAATCAATCAGTATGTGCAACCGTGCAGGCCAAGGATTGCTCGCGCCTCGTCCGGGGTAGCCAGTTCCCGATCCAAGGTCTCCACAATTTTGCGCATTTTTACTACCTGCTCGGCATTCGTTTTAGCCAGCACGCCCGGCTTTAAATAGAGGTTGTCTTCCAAGCCTATCCTAACATTCCCCCCCAGCAATATGGCAGCGGTGCCCATGTTAAACTGTTCTTTCCCGGCAGTCCCCACAGACCAGAGGAAGTTGTCCTTTCCGATAATCTCGCAGGCGGCCTGGTACAGCCGAGTCAGGTTAAGGACGGTAGCCCCAATGCCGCCCATGACTCCTACCACAAACTGTACATAGATGGGGCACTGAAGTACCCCGGCGGAGATAAAATACTGAATATTGTGCAACATCCCGATATCAAACACCTCAAACTCTGGCTTAGTGTGGTTTTCCTGCATAGTCTTGATGTAAACTTCCATAGAGTGGAAGGTGTTATTGGCAAAACTGTCATAAGTACCTGCCAGGAAGGGAACCTCCCAGTCAAATTTGGGCGCGCTCAGCTTTTTGACCACAGGGGATACACAAAAGTTCATGGTCCCTGCATTGCAGGAGGCAAGCTCCGGGCGCAGCCGTGGCACTGGAGCCAAACGGGATTCCAGTGGAGAAGCCAATTTTCCGCCAGTGGTTACGCCAATCACCACGTCACTGCGGGTACGAATGCCGTGGTAGACCTCTTGCATCAGTTCCAAATCATTGGTGGGCTCCCCAGTCTCTGGGTCACGAACATGGATATGTACCACAGCGGCTCCAGCCCGGGCGGCCTCTACGGTAGAGTCGATAATCTCCTGGGGGGTGATAGGCAGATAGGGGGACATGGAGGGGGTATTGATCGCGCCAGTAATGGCGGCAGTTAAAATGACCTTGTTCGTCATATCTTCATCTCCTGAACAGTTTCCGAGCAAACTTGACAAAATCTTAAAATGGGGCTACGAGATATAGCCCGCATCGAAGAGAATCTCCACTACCCATGCGGCCGCATTTCCACAGATGCTGGGGCAAATGGTATCATGGGAGCCCAATGCAATGAACTTGTCCTTCTCTTCCTGAATCCAAAGATCGAAAGTACGCCCCACATGGAACCTCTGCAGACCATCGCAGGAAATCGTCCCATAGGTTTCGATAAACTTGTCGTACAGCTTGCGACAGAGCTGGTTACATGTCCATCGGCGGCCACTCTCGTCTAAACGGTCGCTGCTTTCTCGCCCGGCGTAGCTGCTGATGCACAGAATACCTCCGGTATACGCTCCACAGGCGCTGCAGGCATAGCAGGCGCCTCCCGCCAAGCTGGTGGATGCCTTGTAAACGGCAGGGTCAATTCCACCAGCGGTGTCCATCACCGCACCGATGGTCGCCTGCCCACAGAATCCGTAGATGCGCTCGTTCTCGTTTCCCAACTCTCGTGCCCGCTGTACGAGCACTTCGCATCTTGTCATAATCGGCCTCCCTGTTTCTAACTATCAATAGTTGGTGCTGGCCTGCAGTTGCATTAGCAGCTTGCGAGTGTTCTCTGCCCGAATCCATTCTTCCTGGCCTGCAGGATATTGGAAATAGCCCTCCCCGCTACGGATACCGTCCTTTCCCTGCTTGTCCATCTCCTCAATAATGCCGCCCGTAGTATCGGTGGCGTTACACAAGTGGGGCCAGATATTGTCTGCCACATGGCGGGTCAGGGACAGGCCGTTCATATCATAGCTCCCCAACATTCCGATCGCAGCATAGCGGAATGCCGGGCCGTATTTCAGGCATTCATCTAAGTCGGAAGCAGTAGTGACACCCTGGTCCAAAAGATAAGCCGCCTCTCGGTAGAGCGTCAGCTGCAGCCGGTTGCCTACCATTCCGGGCACATCCTTCAGTATTCGAATCGGATGCTTATGTACGCTGCGGTAGAGCTCAGCCGTAGCATCGTAGGTCTCCTGGGTGGTATCTCCAAAAAGGGAGAGTTCAATGCAGGGGATGATGTTGGCGGGATTAAAATAGTGGCATACAATGCAGCGCTGCCTGCGCTCCAAGGGCAATCTTCCGATAATGGAGTCTAAGGAAAGAGATGAGGTATTCGTGCAGAAGATTGTCTCAGGGCTGCAAATGGTATCCAGCGTTCCAAACAGTTCCGCCTTGACGATGGCAATTTCGGCGATTGCCTCCACTACGAAATGGGCGTCCCGTCCGGCCTCCTCTAGGGATCCGCAGACCCGGAGATTACCCAAAGTACTCTTCCGACGCTCGGCAGAGATGAAGCCGTTGTCCACCATAAATTGCAGGTCCTTTGCAATCCGGTCGGGCGCAGCGTCACGGACCGTCTTTGCTTGATCAAACAGCGCAACCCTGTGGCCGTACATGGCAAACTCGGCAGCAATGGCATGTCCCATGACACCTGCCCCAATAACAGAAATATTCTTAACCATTTTATCACCTGACTCTTTAGTTATAAAAACGCGGCTTGTCTTGGTTTGGAAGTTATTTTTTACCCCCCATAGCCGCACAATCTTGGAATAAACAGTACCACATCTGGACAATAGGTAATGAGCATCAGCGCTGCGACCATTGCTATGAAGAATGGTGCCAGCGGACGTATCAATTCTCTAAGGGAACAGTCTCCCATCCCAACCGCAACGAAGATGTTGAGGCCCACGGGCGGCGTGATATAGCCGATGGTGGTATTGGTAATGAACATTACACCAAAGTGGATGGGATCAACGCCATAGGCCGCCACAATGGGATAGAGAATGGGGGCCAGAATGGTAATGACGGGAGAGGCATCCATGACGCATCCGGCGATGAGCAACACAACATTAATCAACAGCAACACTACAAATTTGCTATCTGTAGCATTCTGTACCGTCTCAGAAATCAGCCTGGGGATGTTTTCCACAGTCATCATACGTGCAAGGCAGGTGGCTGTTCCTACAATTACCAGAATCTGAGCATTGGTGGATACAGAGTTGATGAGTCCATCCACAATTTTTTTAAAGGTCAATTCCTTATAGAGAAAGATACCGGCAAAAAGTCCATAGATACAGGCCACGCCTGCGGCCTCGGTAGGGGTAAAGATGCCGCCATAAATGCCGCCTAAGATAATGATGGGCACCATCAGCGCGCCCAGTGCATTTTTGAAGGTGATCAGCACCCGTCGAAAAGAGAACTTCATTCCGTTGCCCTTATACCCGCGTTTGTGGCAGATAATCAGTGCTACGATAATCAACGCGCCTCCCACGGCAAACCCAGAACCGAAGCCCCCCAAAAACAGATTGCCGATGGATGCGTTCGTGGCAATACCGTACAGCACGAGGGGGATACTGGGTGGAATCAATACACCCAGGCAGCCTGAAGCAGTGATCAAGGCATAGGAAAAGCCTTTGGAGTAGCCCATCTTCCGCATATAGGGCACCATAATGGAGCCAATAGCCACCACCGTAGCAGCGGCAGAGCCAGAGAGCGCGCCGAAAAACATGCAGGTAATGACTGTAATTACGGCCAGGCCACCGGTGATATGGCCGCAGATGGAGTCGGCGAAGTCGATCAGCCGCTTGGACAGGCCCCCACCCTCCATCAGCGTCCCGGCCAGCACGAAGAGCGGTATGGCCATGAGTGGGAAAGTATCACAAGCCGTATATAGGGTATTGGCGATATAGGTCGGCTGAAACATGCCGGTCATGCCGAGGTAGATGGCCACTGGAATACCAATTGACCAGGCAATAGGGATTCCCAGGGCCAGGCAAACGGCAAAGGCAACGAACATAACAACGACAGGACTCATGCGGCACCGCCCTCCTCTTGTGTAGATTCGTTAATGGCAGGCCCTTTGACATGTTCCACCATTTTTTGAACCGTACGAATCGCCATCATCACCATACCTACCACAGGCGCAGCATAGCAGTAAACCATATTGATGCGCAGAGCGGCAGATTTTTGGGGGAAAATAAGCAACTCGTTGAGAACCTGCACGCCAAAATATGCTACGTAGGCAAAGAATACAAAACAGACGACGTCGATGAACAGCGCATGGATTTTGTGTGCTTTCCCCTTCAGCAGCAGGGGGAGGATATCTACTGAGAGATGCTTAGAGTTGCGGACACAGCGGCTGGCGCCGAAATAGACGGTCCACGTATTGATATATCGGGCCACCTCTTCACTCCACGGGAGGGACATCCCCAATGCGCGGCAAATGACCTGGACAAAGACAATAATGACCACGATTCCGAACAATACAGCCGTCACCTGGTCCTCTAAAAAGCCGAGCACTCTGTTGATAATTTGATTCATGACGGACTCTTTCTCATAGCAAACGCCATTATATAGTATGATATGAAAGTCATGACATCCTTCCGTGTGGCCCGCGCCCCAACCGTCCACGAAGGCGGTGGAGCGCAGGCCGGCAGAAATCAGCCGGTGGCCTCGTTGGCGGCGTCAATTGCTTCCAGGTACTTGTCCAGATTAGGCTCGTCATACTCAGAACGGAACCAATCATACACGGGCTGGACAGCCTCCTTGAATGCGGCACGCTCTTCATCGGTCAGGCGGGTGACCGTCATTCCATTCTCCTCCAACACTCCCAGGTAGTCGGCGGAGCAATACTCCAGTTCGGCCTGACAGGCCTCCCTGCCGCACTCCACTACAACCTGCTGCAGGTCCTCAGGCAAGCTTTTGAAGAAGTCGTAGTTGATGGCTACGGATATCATGTCGTACATTAGGTTCGTGTCACTAACATACTTCTGGACTTCCCAGATGTTGGTGGTTGCCATAACCACGGCGGGGTTGACCTGGCCATCCACGGTCCCCTGCTGCAATGCGGTAAACAGTTCAGAGTAGGCCAGTGGAGTAGGGTCGGCGCCCAAGGTCTCATAGATTTTCAGCAAGATGGGATTCTCCTGAGTACGAATTTTCAGGCCGTTCATGTTATCAGGAGAATGGATCTCACGTTTGTTGTTAGAGAGCGCCTGGAAACCATTTTCACACATCATCAGCAAATAGAGGTTCGTCTCCTCCGCGATATCCAGCACCAGTTGCTGTCCCACCTCGCCGTTCATAAACGCCTGCACAGCCTCACGATTGTCAAACAGCATAGGCAGGGACATGAAGTCAAGTTTGGAGGTAAAGTTCGACATGATGACCGAGCCGCCCTCCGCCGCCTGGACCTGTCCGCGCTGGCACGCCTCGTAATACTCGCGGATAGATCCAAGCTGCAGGTTAGGATAGTAATCCACCTGGATGCGCCCGTCTGATTTTTTCTCGACCAGTTCCTCAAACAGATTGAGCATGTAATCCGTGTGGTTGTCAATACCGGAACCAGCCACTTTCATGGTGTACACTGTTTCGTCGTTTGCAGGAGTGGTGGGAGCGGAAGTATCACTCGCCGGGGGAGTTGAGGCGGCTGCGCCGCCGGAAGGCGCCTTGCTGGGGGTGCCTCCTCCACAGGCGGCCAGAAGAGCGGTAATCAGAAGTGCGGCCAAGACCAGAGAGAGCGTTTTTTTGAGCGTCAACATTGTTCCGTCCTCCTTTAATTGTACATACACGTAACATTAGACCATTTATTGTCTCACTGCCATTCTGGTCGGAAACGCCGGATATCCTCCTTTCCTAATATTTTCTCCCCAGTCAGCAGAAAGCACCCTTTACAATTGGGCGGATTGAGGATAAACTTGCATGTATAATGAGTACTTAGAATTTGTATCTTTAGTCCATTGCAATTGCCGTGCCAAGTAAAAACCCTTGTATTTAAAGGATTTTTTTGCAAATGTCAGTTCTTTATGCGCAAATATGCGCATATCAAGAAACGCCGTCTTTTCGTATTTTCCCTTCAATTGCTACATTTTGCGGCGAAATATGTATATGCATTTTTGCATATGCATTTTTGCGTATACTTACATCAGGTCCACCTGAGTGGGATTGGTACCGGAGGTAAACATGGACAATTTGTTGCTGGAACGTTCAAAAGACAATATTTATCTTGATATCGTGAATTCTATCTATGACGGAGTGTGCATTTATGATGGACAGGGGCGCCCCGTTTACGCCAACGACGCACATATGAAGTATCTCGGCTTCCAAGAAGACGAGTTTTGGCGCATCGACCTGGATACCATGATTAGACTGGATCCTCCTTTGGTCTCCCGCGCGGTTACTTTGGAAGTGCTGAAAACCAAGCAGCCACGCACCCGTATGGTGGATTACTACCGCACAGGGAAATCCTGCCTGGTCTCGGCTATGCCCTTCTATCTGGAGACCGGCGAAGTCTTGGTAACCTCCATCATCCGGGATGTCACTGAGCTTTTGGCACTGCAGCGCAGAGTGGAGGAGTCGGAGGCGCTGCAGGAAAATTACCGCAGCCGGGTTAAAGAACTGGAAAGCAACTATGTCAATCCCACCATTGCCCGGACCAAGAGCAAGGCCATGTCGGATATCTTCGAAAAAGCATCGCGCATCTTCAACATCACCGCACCGGTGCTGTTGGGCGGCGAGACCGGGGTGGGGAAGGACTTTTTTGCGAAATACCTTCATGAAAACAGCACCATGGAGGGTCCGTTTATTAAGGTCAACTGCGGTGCCATCCCGGACAATCTATTGGAATCCGAACTATTTGGTTACGAGGCCGGGGCATTCACCGGTGCCAACAAGAAAGGCAAAGCAGGCTTGATTGAGCTGGCGGATAATGGTACGCTGTATTTGGATGAAATTGCAGACCTCCCCCTAGCCCTGCAGGTGAAACTGCTTGGAGTCATTCAGGATCGGCAGGTCTCCCGGCTGGGGGGCACCAAGTCAAAGCCCATCAACTTCCGAATTATTGCCGCCACAAACGCAGATCTGAAGGCACGCATCGCCGCAGGGCTCTTTCGCGCCGATCTCTACTACCGCTTAAATGTAATCAGCTTCAATCTCCCGCCTCTGCGGCAGCGGCGGGAGGATATTTTCCCCTTGGCCGACTTCTTTCTCCGTGAGCTAAACACGGAGTACCACAAACACATGTTTTTCGAGCCCCGAGCCATTCGGCTTTTAAACGCCTATGACTGGCCTGGAAATATCCGAGAACTGAAAAACACCTTGGAACGTATCGTGGTCATGATCAATGAGTCCTGTATTACCCGGGAGACACTAGAACAGAATTTGCTCTCTTGGGAGACGCACTCCGACCTATCGGACAAGCCAGGTGCGACCCTGTTGAACACACCCGGCGAACTGAAAGAAAAGGTGGCCCGGTTTGAGCAGGCAATTATTGCCGAGGCGATCCGTGACTACGGCACTCTAAACAAGGCTGCTGAAGCTTTGGGAATCGATGTATCTACTCTGGTACGAAAGAAGAAAAAATTTGTCTCTGGTACCCCAGTACAACACGAATAACTTTCTTTTTATAAAATTCGTTTCTTTTTATGCTCCCCGCACGTTCTGAAAAAAGCGGCCGTCTCATGACGGCGAACCAAAACATGCATGGTGCACCGCCTTTTCAGAGCCACGATTCTTTCCGATCTTAAGCGAACCCTCCGGTGCGGCGCTGAATAACGCGCCACATCGGAGGGTTTCATAAAACTTCAGGTTTCTTTACCCCCTGCCCCGTTGTGTCTCCACAATTTCATTTTTGCTGCAGTTTGGAATTACAGCCATCGCGCAACGATACCCGCAGCGGACAAGGGACAATACGCCTGCCAGCGGCCAAAATCAGCGCTGACGGCGTTATTGCCTTCGGCGGGCGCCGCCCGGCAAGGGGGATAACGCAGCCGGCGGGCCTATTGGTCCCGAAAAACCGTATTGTCCCTTATCCTCCGGGGGCGGCGTATGATAAGAGACCGGTTGACAGGACCTCTCACAGCTTCCCATCAACCACCCTCGTTCCCACCCTCCTTCAGGAAAACGCTGCTGCAGCTCGTCTTGCGGCGGGAGACGCGCTGTGGTATGCTTTGATTGACATCCTGTTTTGGGAGGAATGTGCCATGGACCGGATCGTTCCAGGCCCGTATCCCTATGATCCTGCGCTGTCTGCGCCGCCACCTCCGCCGCGGGACTACCGGCGCCCCGGGGAAGCATTGCGCCGGAAGCTGGTTCGCCGCCGGGAGCATGCCCAGGTGCGCTCCTGGCGGCCGCCGGAGGGGGTGGCGGTCCACCGCTTCGTCTACCCCGGCGCGGACAGGGCGGCCATTTCGTGCTGGAGCGTAGCGGCGGGCGAGGCCACCGAGCGCCGCCCCGGTGTGCTCTACTTCCACGGAGGCGCCTTTCTGTTCGCCCTGGAGCCTATGATGCTGGAAAACGCCGCCTGGTTTGCCGCCGCGCTGGGCGTACGGGTCTTCCTGCCGGAATACCGGCTGGCCCCGGAGCACCCTTTCCCCACGCCCCTGCTGGATTGTTTCCGGCTGCTGCAATTTCTGTCCGCCGGGAACGCCCCCTGCGCCGTGGACCCGGACCGTCTCCTTCTCTACGGCGAGAGCGCCGGAGGCTGTCTGGCCGCCGGAACTGCGCTGCTCGCCCGGGATGGGGGCGGCCCGCCCCCCCGGGGGCAGGTCTTGATCTATCCCGTCCTGGACCGGACCATGGCCTGTCCCTCTCACCGGCTCTTCCCGGCGGCCCCTTGGCCGCCCTCCGCCAACCGCCAGGCGTGGGAGCTCTATCTGCGCCGCGGCGCGGGAGACATGGCCGCTTACGCTTCCCCGCTGTCCGCCCAGGACTTGTCCCGGCTTCCGCCCGCCTATGTGGAGTCCCAGGAATTTGATATCCTCCGGGACGAGGCCGAAGCCTATGCCCGCAGGCTCCGAAGCGCCGGAGTGGCTGCGCAGCTCTGGCGGGTCCCCGGCTCCTACCACGGCTTTGACGCCGACCGGGACAGTCCCCTGGTCGGTCAGGCGCTGGAACGCCGGGTCAGGGCCATGGCGGCCATGCTGGATCTCTGAACGGGCCTTCTTTTACGAAAACGGTTTACTTTTATCCGAAAATGTGATAAGGTAAAAAGACCAAGGGAGGGAGGAGATGGAGAAGCCTATGACCATCAAGGATATTGCCCGGATTGCCGGAGTTTCCCCTGCCACCGTCTCCCGCGTGATCAACAACAACCCTGCCGGAGTGAGCCGGGAGACCCGCGCACACATCCAGCAGATCGTACAGACCTACGGCTACCAGCCCAACAACGTAGCCCGCAGCATGATCACAAAGCGCTCCAATACCATCGGCGTGGTGGTGCCCGACATCGTAAACCAGTTCTATACCCTGCTGCTCAAGGGTGTGGAGGACATGGCCGCCTCCCGCGGCTACAGCGTGGTGCTCTGCAACTCCAACAACAACGAGGACAAGGAGCTGCGCAACCTCAGCTATCTGCGGGACAACTACGTAGCGGGCATCATCTACAACAACTACCGCATGAGCGAGCGCACCGCCAACCTGATCCGGAGCAGCCGGGTGCCTCTGATCTTTGTGGACAACTGGGGCGATCCCATCGACGGCATCTGCGTGCGCATCAACCATCAGCACGGCATGGCGGCAATGGCCAACTATCTGCTGGACATGGGGCACCGCGCCTTTGCCTATCTGGCCGGACCGGAGGGGGTCTTCTCCGCCGATATGCGCCGCCGGGGCTTTCTGGACGCGCTGGAGGAGCGGGGCATCCCTTTCGCCCCTAGGGGCGTTTTGCAGCACTGCGCCTATTCGGAGGAGGCAGGATATGAGGCGGCCAAGCAGCTGCTGGATGAAAAGCGCTCCATCACCTGCTTTGTCTGTGCCAACGACCTGATCGCCTACGGGGTGATCCGCCTGCTCAACGAACGCGGCCTGCGGGTGCCCGACGACTGCTCGGTCACCGGCTTCGACGACATTCCCTTTTCCCGCCTGCTCAACCCCGGGCTGACCACGATTTACAACCCGGTGCAGCAGCTGGGGCGCTCCGCCGCCCAGCTGCTCATCGACCACATCGAAGGCGCCCCCCCGCCGCCGCAGCGGGAGCTTCTGTTTGACACCCATTTGGTGCGGCGGGCTTCCGTCAAATTTCTGCCGTCTTGAAGGAAAACGTTTTCTCTTTTTTCGTTGACTTCTGCAGTGCAGTGTGCTATTCTGATCCTGCGAGCAGAACATAAATCGCTCTCTTTGGAACTGGAACTAAAACGTTTTATCTCTGAACCAATTATTTTATGGAGGTGTCAAAATGAAAAAGCTTGTCTCTTTGCTCCTGGCCGGTCTAACGCTCTTCTCCCTTGCCGCCTGCTCCGGCGGCGGAAGCGGCGGAGGCGGGACGGCCGCCCCCCAGAACTCCGGTACGGGGGAGGGCGGCGCGGTCCGCACCCTGACCGTGGCCAACTGGCAGGGCTACGGCTCCGATGCGGAGTACGCCGTCCAGGCCTTTGAGGAGGCCAACAACTGCAAGGTGGTCCATCAGTATTTCGATTCCGAAGAGGCCCTGCTGAACATGCTCCGCCAGGGCGGCCTGGGGCAGATCGACGTGGTGCTGCCCAACATGGCCTATGTGGCCATCGGCAAGCGCGAGAACCTGTTCCAGCCCATCGACGTGAGCCGGCTGGAGAATTATGGCGACCTGCGGGAGGACATCCGCGATGTGGAGGATGTGAAGGACGCCGACGGCAACATCCTCGGGGTGCCCTGGACCTGGGGCACTACCTCCCTGGGCTATAACCCGGACGCCATCTCGGACACGGTGGATTCCTGGGGCATCCTGTGGGACCCTGCTTATCAGAACAAGATCGCCTTCTTTGACGACCACACCACCGCGGTGATGATCGCCGCCACCTACGCCGGGGAAGATCCCTACGATCCCGACCTGGACGTGGTGAAGGATACCCTGCTCTCTCTGAAAGCCAACTGTAAGCTCTTCTGGAGCAGCTATGACTCCTTTGCCAAGCCCTATTCCGCCGGCGAAGTGGTCGCCGGCAGCGTCTGGTCCGGTGCCGCCACCCAGCTCAACGCCACCGGCCAGAAGATGACCTATGTCTATCCCAAGGAGGGTACCATCGCCTGGGTGGACTATTGGGCCATTCCCAAGGACGCGCCCAACGAGGATCTGGCCTACAAGTGGATCGACTGGATGACCTCTCAGCAGTTCCAGTCCACCTATGCCGCCGATCTGGAGATGCAGCCCCCCATCCCCTCCAACACCAAGGTGCTGGACAGTCTCTCCGGCGATGTGAAGGCCGCCCTGTACGTCGACAACGGCCTGCCGGAGAAGCTGGTGTTCCAGAAAGAGATCCCGGAGGAGACCAACCAGGCCTGGCTGGACCTGTGGAACGAGGTCAAGGCCTCCTGAGCACGCGATCATCAACGGGGGAGACGGATCCGCGCAGCCGTCTCCCCCGTCTTGTTTCATCACTCTGAGAAGGGCGGAACGCGCATGACGAAATCCAAACTTTCTACCTGGCTGCTCATGCTGCCCAGCACCGGGATGCTGGCTCTGCTGGTGGTGGCGCCGCTGGCTGTGCTGGTCTTTGCCAGCCTGATCCAGGGAAACAACCTGGCCCTGGATGCGGCGCTGAGTCTGGGCAATTACGCCACCATTTTGGAAAAGGGGCTCTTTTTTCCGCTGATGGGCAAATCCCTGGCCATGGCGGGCAGCGTCACCGCGGCCTGCATCCTGCTGGCCTACCCTACCGCCTACGGCCTGGCCAAATGCGTGGGCGAAAAGCACCGCAACCTGCTGGTGGTACTCATCATCATCCCCTTTTTCACCTCCCAGCTGCTGCTGATCTACTCCATGATGGTCCTGCTGCAGGCCAACGGCCCTGTCATGAGCCTGCTGGGCCTGTTCGGCCGGAACGCCTCCACCTCCATCCTGTACACCAATTTTGCGGTGTTCCTGATCCTGCTGTATGAATTTCTGCCCTATATGGTGCTGTGTCTTTATTCCTCCATGTGCAAGATCGAGGATAACCAGCTCTACGCCGCCCAGGTCATGGGCGCGGGCAAGGCGCGGCGGTTCCTGGACGTGATCTTCCCGCTCTCCTCCCCCGGTCTGCTCTCCGGCATCATCATCGTCTTCGTCCCGGCGGCGGGCAGCTTTGTAGAGGCCAATCTGGCCGGCGGCACCAACGGGATGCTGATCGGCTCCTATATCGACACCAACTTCTCCGTATCGCTGAACATCGGCCGGGGCTGCGCCCTGTGCGTGCTGTTCCTGCTGGTCCTGTGCGTCATCACGCTTATCATCAACGCCGTTATCCGCGGCGTGGCAGGGAGGCGGCTATGAAAAAACGGTATCCCTTCATCCGGGCGGTCATGATCGTGGTGTACGCATTTATCTTCCTGCCCATCTTCATCGTCGCGCTCATGAGCTTCAATGCCTCCCAGTACGGCACCTTTCCTTTCGTATTCTCCACCAAGTGGTACGTCCGCCTGTTCACAGGGGCCAGCCTGGGGGGCGCCACCTGGCTTTCCATCTGGTTTTCCCTGCTGGTGACCCTCACCATGGTGGTGGTGGGCGTCATGACCAGCCTGGGGCTCAAACGCTCCAACGCCAAATTTGCCAAGGTGTTCTCCGCCCTGCTGAACATGGGCGTCATCATCCCCTGGCTGGTGCTGGGCGTGGCGCTGCTGATGATCTTCAATTTCATCGGCCTGGGCCGGTCCTATCTGGGCATGTATCTGGGCAACAGCATCTGCGTGCTGCCCTATGTGGTACTGCTGGTCTACCCGGCCCTGTGCGAGCTCAACGACAACCTGGAGTTCGCCGCCCGCGCCATGGGGGCGAGCCCCCTGCGTGCCTTCTTCACCGTGGTGCTGCCCGGCATTTTCCCCGCCGTGGCCGCCGGGGGCCTGATGGCCTTTATGGTCTGCTTCAATAATTTCGTCATCCAGTACTATCTGGCCCCCTTCGGCGTGCGTACCCTGCCCCTGGAGATCTACAACATGGTCCGTGTGGGCTATAAGCCGGACATCAACGCCCTGGCCACCATTATGGTGCTGGTCTCCACGGCGCTGGTCTATCTGGTGAACAAGCTGGGTTACGGCAGCAAGAGGTCTCTGCTATGAGCGGGGCGGCGCTTCTGGTCATCGACATGCAGCGGGTCTACGCGCCCGGCGGCGCGTGGGCCACGCCGGGCTTCGACCGGGCCGAGGCCAATATCCTGCGCCTGTGCCGGCGCTATCCCAGGCGTCTGTTTACCCGGCACCTGCCCTTTTCCGATCCCCCCGGCACCTGGAAGCGCTACAACGCGGAGTTTGCCGGGATCAACCGGGATCCGGAGTGCGCCCGCCTGGTCCCCGCTCTGGAAGCGCTCGGCCACCTTTCCTTTGAAAAGCAGACCTATTCCGCCCTCTCCAGCGGCGCTCTGCGCGCCCACCTGCTGGCGGCGGATTACGCTGAGATCCTGATGACCGGCGTCCAGAGCGAATTCTGCGTCCTGGCCACCCTGATGGACGCGGTAGACCTGGGCCTGCCCGTTACTCTGGTATGGGACGCCTGCGCCGGCTCCAGCCCCGCGCTGGACGCCGCCCTGCACGATATCGCCGCCCTGATGCCCTGTCAGGTACGGCTTGCAACGACGGAGGAAGTACTCAATGGCTGATTTGAAGATCGTGGACGTGCGAAAAAGCTACGGAAAAAAGGAAGTGCTCAAGGGGGTATCGCTCACCGCCGGGACCGGGGAATTCCTGGCTCTGCTGGGCCCCTCCGGCTGCGGCAAGACCACCCTGCTGAATACCATCAGCGGCATCGTCCGGCAGGACGCGGGTCAGGTGCTGGTGGACGGCCGGGACATCAGCCGCTCTCCCATCGAGAAGCGCAACATCGGCGTGGTGTTCCAAAATTACGCCCTGTTCGCCCATATGAACGTATTTGAAAACGTGGCCTACCCCCTGCGCCTGAAAAAGGTCCCCAAGGCGGAGCTGCAGCAGCGGGTCGGCCAGGCCCTGGAGACCGTGCGGCTGGACGGCTACGCGCCCCGGCGCATCGCTCAGCTCTCCGGCGGCGAGCAGCAGCGGGTGGCTCTGGCCCGGGCCATCGTCTACCGGCCGGACATCCTGCTGCTGGACGAGCCGCTCTCGGCCCTGGACCGGAAGATCCGGGAGCAGATGCAGATCGAAGTACGCCGTATCCAGCGGGAGATCGGCATCACCACCGTCTTTGTCACCCACGACCAGGGGGAGGCGCTCTCCATGGCCGACCGGGTGCTGTTGATGCACGGCGGGCAGATCATCGAAGACAATACCCCCGCCGAGGTGTACCTCCACCCCAAATCCGCCTTTGCCGCCGACTTTATCGGGGCCTCCAACGTGCTGGAGGGCCGCTACGAACATGGCCGGGTGAACGCCGGGGGGCTGGCCCTGCCCGTGGGCGAGCAGGCCGTCTCCGACGGCGCCCGGGTGCGCGCGCTTATCAAGGAGGAGAACCTGGCCCTCCTCCCCCCGGGCCAGGGGGATCTGAGCGCCCGGATCCAGGACAAACTGTTTTTGGGCCAGTCCATCCGCATCACGCTGCGCTGCGGGGAGCGCATCCTGTTCGCCCTGATCCCCGCCCGGGAAGCCGAACCGCTCACCGTGGGCTCCGACGTGGACCTGCGGGTCATGGGCGCGTCGGTGTTCGCTTTGTAACCCCCCGGCCGTCCCCGCGGGGCTGTCCAATCAAACACCGCGTGCGTGCGCGGTAAGGAGGGCATTATGTTTCAAATTTCAAGGGAAAAATACTTTAATACCTGGAGCGCCAAAAGTCCGGCGGCCATGATGTTTCTGCCTGCCCGGCTGTCCGTGTCTCTGGGGGCGTACAGCTTTTCCAGCGGCGCCTACACCAGCTTCCCCTTCAGCGAACACATCAAGCTCTATGAGCACGACGCCGACGGCCGCTACTGCCGTCTGACCGCCGAGCACAACGGCACGGTACTCCAGCTGGAATACTGGAAGAGCGACCCCTGGACCGTCCGGGGCCGGGTGAGCACCCTGGCCAACGGGGAATGGGGCCTGCGCTTTCTGCCCGTGCTCACCGTCGGGTTCGAGGGGGACGGCTGCGTCTCCCGCGCGCCGGACGGAAGCGTCGCCATGGCCCTGCGCAGCTACCGCTTTGCGGTGGCGCTGAAGGACCGCCCCATCCGGGAGTGCCTGACCGACGACGAGGGCTACGTGGGCCGCCGCATGGAAGAGCTGGGCTATTACGCCCCTCTGGAAGACGCTCCCCGGCCCAGGTACCGCAGCTTCCTCTATAACCTGGAGGAGACCCCGGTCATCGACTTCGCCCTGTGCGCAGCCAATGGGGATGCCGGCGCCCGCGCGGGGGCGGAAGCCGCCCTGGCGCTGGAGCAGGACGCGCTGGACGCCATCCGCGCCCGGGCGGGAGAAGCCCTGCAGCAGGAGGGCCGCTTCGGCTGCTGCGCGGAGGCCCTGCGGGACGTGATGGCCTGGAACACCTTGGCCGACTTCAAAAACGGCCGGGTGCTCACCTCCCTCACCCGTTTCTGGATCGATAAGAAGTTCGGCGGCTGGTTCCTCTGGCTGGACGACGTGCTCTACCACGCCCTCTGCGCCGCCTGGTCCGGCGATTGGGCCACCGCCCGCTGCAACATCTGCGCCAGCATGGAGAACGCCGTCCCCGCCGGGAACCTGGCCTGCCTCATGTCGGAGTTTACCGAGTGGGTGGACCGCTCCCAGCCGCCCATCTTCGGCTATATCGTACTGAAATACTATGAGCTGACCCACGACCTTTCCCTGGTACGCCAGGTGTTCCCCACCCTGCACCGGGCGCATCTGTGGTGGTTTGAGCACCGGGACGGCAACGGCAACGGCGTGCTGGAGTACGGCAGCTCCCCCGACTGCGGGGACGGCCATTTCAAGCGCACCAAGCTGGCCGCCAAGGACGAGGCCGCCATGGACAACAGCCCCATGTACGACAGCGCCCGCTTCGTGCCTGAGGCAGGCACCCTTAACATGGAGGACGTGGCCCTCAACAGCCTGCTGGCGCTGGAGGGAGAGTCCCTGGCCAAGCTGGCCCGGGCGCTGGGGGACGCGGATACGGCCCGGACGCTGAGCGCCCAGACCGACGCCTTCAAGCGCCGCATCGACGAGCGGCTCTGGGACGAGGAGCGGGGACTTTACGCCAACCGCCACTGGGAAAACGGCTTTGTCAGCCCCTCCCCCACCAGCTTCTATCCCCTGGTGGCCGGCATTCCAACTCCGGAGCGGGCGCGCCGTCTGGTGGAGCACATCTTCGACGAGAGCGAATTCTGGACGGCGGCTCCCCTGCCCTCCATCTGGCAGAAGGACCCCGCGGTCCGGGACGACGTGTACTGGCGGGGGCGCATGTGGCCGCCGCTGAACTTCTTCACCTACCTGGGCCTCAAGCGCTACGGCTTCCAGGAGGAAGCCCACCGCCTGGCGCAGCGCAGCGCCCAGGTCTTCGCCCGAGCCTGGGAGGAGGAACGGGCCTGCTATGAGAATTACAACACCTTCACCGGCGTGGGAAAGAGCGTGGACGCCGACCCCTTCTACGGCTGGGGCGCTCTGCTGCCCCTAATGTGGGTGCTGGAATTTGTAGACACCGACCCCGACGGCGGTCTGAGCTTCGGCTCGATCTCCGGAGAGGCGATGCAGCTGCGCCACCTGCGCACCTATCTGGGCCAGATGGAGCTGCGCCTGGGCGACGCCGCGCAGGTGGACCTGGACGGCCGGACCGTCTTCCGCTCCAACGCCCGGGGACGCTTCTCCGGCTTCCTCTATGAAAGCCACTACGCGCAGCTCACCGTCCCGGCCCAACCGGAGGAGACCTGGGTGGAATTCCCGGCCGCCGAACCGGTATCTGTCTGCGTGAATGGAGCGGCCGTCCCTCCCGCCGCCCGCATCTCCCTCCCGGCGGGACGCGCCGCCCGCATCCAGCTCTGGTACTGAGGGGGGACGCCGGATGAAGGTACTGTGCGTCGGCTCTCTCAATTTGGATTATACCTATCAGGTGGACCACTTCGTCCGCCCCGGCGAGACCCTGGCCGCCCGGGCGCGGAGCGTCCATTGCGGCGGCAAGGGGCTGAACCAGTCCATCGCCGCCGCCAAGGCCGGCCTGCAGGTCTGGCACGCCGGTCTGGTGGGGACGGGCGGCGCGCCGCTCCTGGACGCGCTGCAGCGCTACGGGGTGGATACCGGCCTGATCCGCGCCCTGGACCAGCCCTGCGGGCACACCGTCATCCAGGTGACGGAAGCCGGGGAAAACTGCATTCTCCTCTACGGCGGCACCAACACCTGCCTGACCGAGTCTTTTGTGGATGAGACGCTCTGCCGTTTTGCACCGGGGGATGTGCTGCTCCTGCAAAACGAGGTCAACGGCATCCCCTACCTGATCCGGCAGGCGGTCCGCCGGGGCCTGCGGGTGGCCTTCAACGCCGCCCCCATGGCGCCGGAGGTGGCGGATTACCCGCTGGAACTGCTCTCCTGGCTGGTCATCAACGAGGGGGAGGGCGCCGCCCTGGCGGGAACCCAGGCGCCCGCGGACATTCTGGACCGTCTGGCCCAGCGCTGCCCCGATACCCAGCTGCTGCTCACGCTGGGCGCCGGGGGCTCCGTCTGCCGCGCCGGCGGGGAGACCTGGTCCTGCGGCGTTTTTCCGGTGCGTCCGGTGGACACCACCGCAGCGGGGGACACCTTTCTGGGCTACTATCTGGGCGCGCTGCTCGCCGGCGCTCCCATACCGGAAGCCCTCCGGCTCTCCTCCGCCGCCAGCGCCCTGTGCATCCAGCGCCGGGGCGCGGCCGACGCCATTCCCCTGCTGGAGGAGGTCCGCGCCGCCCTGGCCGCGGGCAGCCTGGGGGAAATGGGGAAAGGAGCTTCTTTATGAAAAAAGGCAAGCTGCTCCACAGCGCGCTTTCCCATGAGATCGCCAAGCTGGGACACACCCAGACCTTGGTCCTGGGCGACGCGGGGCTTCCCATCCCGCCCGAGACCCGGCGGATCGATCTGGCCGTCACACAGGGCGTTCCCGCGCTCCTGTCCGTGCTGGACGCCGTGTTGTCCGAGCTGGCCGTGCAGAAGATCACGCTGGCCGAGGAGATCAAGACGGCCAGCCCGGAAATGGACCGTTCCATTCGCAGCCGCTTTCCGGGCACGCAGATCTGCTACGTCCCTCACGAGGCGTTCAAAGCCCTGCTTCCTCAGGCCGCCTGCGTGGTGCGCACCGGGGAGACCACTTCCTATGCCAACGTGATCCTGGAGTCCGGCGTCACCTTTTAGCGTCGGTCCTCCAGCCTTCGGAACGGCTGGCAGCGGGAGATTTTTGCCGGACAAGCAGCTTCCCGCCGCAAGCCTGCCGGATTCCCGGGGAAACCCAGGCCGTCCGGGCAAAAAAGACCCGCTGCCCCGGCGCTTGTAATACTGTTTCTTAATAAAAAAGTTTAGTAAGCCTTTTTATTGCGGCGTATGACGCCGCAGCGCCTGTGGCGTAAGCAACAGTATTGACGACATTCCTGGCGGCTACGCCGCCGAGCCACATTCTGTGGCCTCCACAAAACGGTTCAACCGTTTTATGGAGAATTGGTATAAGATTGGGATACAGACCCTGGGGCTTGCGGCGCCGTTCCATCCGCATTATAATAGGGGTTCCCGGCCATAGCCGGGGACCCCTCAGTTTTTTCCGCAGGCGCCTTGCCGCTTTGCCGGCGGCGCCCCCCATTCCTATGATGAAAGAGGATCCCGATGAACGAAAAAGAAATCGCAGAGCTGCGCCGCCGTTTCCGGCCGGAGAAGACCAGCATCACGCACATCCGCGGCTGCTGTGTCAACGAAAACCGGGAGATCGTCTCCCAATTTGACCAGTCCCTGGCCCTCCTGTCCCAGGAGGAAAGCGAAAAATTTCTCTCCCTTCTCCGCAAGACGCTCTCCGGCGGCATAGGCAAAAACCTGGTGGACATCACCTTTACCACCCAGCAGGTGGTGGACAGTCCGGAGCACAGGCTCCTCATGGCCCTGCGCAGCTCCGCCCTGAAGGACGAGCAGGCGGTGCAGACCTTTTTCCAGCAGGTGATCGGCAGCCTGTCGCTGGAGGGCAATTACCTGATCCTGCTGGCCCGGGACGCCTACGACGTACCTTACCGCTCCCGGGACGGGGAACGGCAGGACGACGCCTCCGCCGAGGTCTTCTCCTACCTTCTGTGCGCGGTGTGCCCCGTCAAACAGACCAAGCCGGGCCTGAGCTACCATATCCGGGAAAACGAGTTCTGCACGCCGGTGCCGGACTGGCTGGTCTCCGCCCCCGAGCTGGGCTTTCTCTTTCCCGCCTTTGACGAGCGCACCACCAACCTGTATAACGCGCTGTACTACACGCGGGACACCGCGGAAAATCACCCGGAGGTCGTGGACGCACTCTTCCGCAGCCCCATCCCCATGCCCGCCTCCGCCCAGAAAGAGACGTTCCAGTCCCTGCTGGGCGATACGCTTGGAGCGGATTGCAGCCTGGAGGTGGTGCAGGCCGTGCAGGAGCAGCTGTGCCAGCTCATTCAGGAGCACAAGGAATGCAGGCAGGCCGAGCCGCTGACCCTGTCCAAGGGCACGGTAACGTGCGTGCTCCGGTCCTGCGGCGTATCAGACCGCCACGCGGAGTCCTTCGACGGAAAGTATGACGAGGCCTTCGGCCCGGACGCCGCCCTGAGCCCCGGCAATCTGGTGGACACCAGGCAGCTGGAGCTGCGCACCCCGGACGTGACCATCCGGGTCAGCGCCGAACGGGGCGATCTGGTAGACACCCGCGTCATCGACGGAGTCAAGTACATCCTCATTCGCGCCGACGAGGGCGTACAGGTCAACGGCGTCAACGTACAGATCTCCTGACCGCCTGCGCGCTTCGCCCTTCCATGCAAAACGGCCCGCGCCCCGAATCAAAGGGGGTGCGGGCCGCTTTCGCCGGGTCTGCGCCTGTTCAGCCGCCCGTCTCCAGCAGCAGCTCGTACACGGCGCCATGCACATAGTCGATCTCTTCAAAGCGGGTGAACGGTCCCACGGAAAAGCGCACCGCCCCCTGCGGGAAGGTCCCCAGCGTCCGGTGGGCCATAGGCGCGCAATGGAGGCCGCAGCGGGTCTCGATCCCATACTCCTGTTCCAGACGGAAGGCCATCTCTCCGTTATCGGCGTGAAGGAAGTCCACCGACACCACACCGGTGCGGCGCTTCACCTCCCGGGTCCCCAACACCCGCAGGCCGTCCTCCTCCAGCTCCATCAGCCGCGCCCAGAGGTGTCCGCCCAATTTGCGCACCCGGTCCCGGAGGGGCGCTCCCATCCGCTCCAGATAATCCAGCGCGGCTCCCAGGCCGTAAATGCCCGGCAGGTTGAGGGTGCCCGCCTCCAGCCGGTCGGGCAGGAACGGCGGCATATCCAGCGATTCGGACCGGCTGCCGGTACCGCCGGAGAGCAGCGGCTCCAGTTCGGCCGCCAGCGCGTCGGTAACCACCACGCCCCCGATGCCCTGGGGGCCCAGCAGTCCCTTGTGGCCCGGGAAGGCCAGGCCGTCGATCCCCATCGCGGCCATATCCACCGGCACGCACCCCAGCGTCTGAGCCGCGTCCACCAGGAAAAAGATGCCCCGCGCACGGCACATCGCCCCAATCTCCCCAATGGGAAACAGGGTGCCCGACACGTTGGAGGCATGCGTCAGGATCACGCAGCGGGTGTCTTGCGTCAGCATTTCCTCCGCCTGCTCCAGCAAAAGCTCCCCCTGCCCGTTGCAGGGCAGGCGGTCCACACGCACGCCTGCCGCCTCCAGCTGGTTCAGGGGGCGCAGCACCGCGTTGTGCTCCATTGCGGAGGTGACCGCCCGGTCGCCGGGCCGCAGCAGGCCCTTGAGCAGCAGGTTCAGGCCATGGGTGGCGCCGCCCGTGAAGACCACGTTCCGCGTCCCCGGGCCGCCCACCAGGGCGTTCAGCCGCTCCCGCACCGACAGGACGGTCCGCCCCGCCGCGCAGGCTCCGGGGTAGCTGCCCCGGCCGACGTTGCAGCCGATCCGGCCGATATAATCCGCCATGGCCTCTCCCACGCCGGGTGCCTTGGGAAACGCGGTGGCCCCGTTATCCAGATATACCCTTCTCATGCCGTTTCCTCACAATTCGCTCTCCACCGCCAGGCGGATACTGTACCCCGCCTGCTGCAGCCGGGGCAGGATGCGGGACAAGATCCCGGCGCCCGCGGCGCCGTCGTCCAGGGTAATACGCACGCTTCCGCGCTCCGCCGCCGCCGCCAGGATGGCGTTTGCCTGGGCGGCCTGGCCCCGTCCGTCGTCCAAGCCGTCCACATTGCCTGTCCAGCAGGCCCAGCCCAGCTGCGTCAGCCATCGGAGCACCTGGCCGTCGTTCTGCTCCAGCGCCGCGGTATGGATCCGCAGGCGGGCGATGCGCTCCAGCAGGGCGCTGCCCTGGGACAACGACGCCTGGACCGCATCCAGATCGCCGCCCGGGAGCAGCAGCCCCACTGCGTGGCCGGAGCCCACCACACGCCGCACCTGATCACCCCTTCCGGCCAGATCCTCCGGCCAGAACAGGAACAGGGCACGCACGCCGCTGCGGTCCAGCGTATCGAGGATCGCCTCCAGTCCGCTGCCGTCGGTACACTGGAAGGCCAGATACAGCCGCACGCCGTTCCGGTCCGGCGTCTCAGCCCCGCCCGGCGTGGGCGCGGACGGGACCGTCTGTCCCGGAGCCGTCGTGACCGCCGGAACGCTGGCGGAGGGCGACAAGCTGCGGATATAATCGTTGTACCGGTTCTGGAGCCGGCCGGAGACCATCGCCACCTCCAAAAATTCCTGGGTGCTCAGGCTCTCCTTGCCGTTTGTCAGCCGCAGGAACGTTCCGTAGGGCGTCAGCCGCTGGCTGGTGGTCAGCTCGCAATAGCGGCTGACCCGGTTCAGCGGCAGGAAAATGGTCCCGTTTCGGATAATGGCGCGCATGCCCATGCTCTCTCCGGTATTCTGATCGGTGCAGGTACCGGCGTTCAGATCGAAGCGCAGGGTCCCGCCGATGCGGTACATATACAGATAATACCCCGAATCATCCCGCATTACGCTGAAGGATACCCCCAGGGCCACTCCGGTCACATTTCCGTCGAAGAGGGTATAGGGCGCGTACAGCACTCCGTCGGACTGAAAGGGCATGGCCTCGGCGGACATGTCCACAAAGCGGTCGTTCACCGCCATCTGATAGACCGATTCCTCCGATGCGGCGGCGGAGAGCGCCAGCGCCATCACCAGAGCCGCCGCGCAAAGGCAGGCCAGCAGCCGCCGGAGTCGTTTCATTCCATACCACCCCCCAGATCATTTGCCTTGGGCTTTGCTGCATTATATCATTTTTTAAACCGTATGGCAACCGGCCGCGCCGGACGGAATCGCCCGCTTGCACCGGCAGGCGGCGCATAGTATAATAGATTTGCCTGACCTTGGATTTAACCGGATTTTAAGAAAGTCTAAAGGCCAATTTAGCCCGCGCCGGTTATACTTTCTACAGAACAACCGGCGAAAGGATGTGCACCCTATGGCGGTCACGTTGGAACAAGTGGAGCGGCTGCGGGAAGAAGCGGACCTGTCTTACGAGGAGGCCCGCGCCCTGCTGGAACAGACGCAGGGCGACCTGCTGGAGGCCCTGATTCTGCTGGAGCGGCAGGGCCGCACCAGGGGCGCAGCCAAAAGCGCCTACTACTCCACCCGGCCCAGCCGGGATGCGGCGGAGGGGGCCGCCCTGGTCCCCACAGCGCCCTCCCGGGGCGGCCGCCGCAGAAGCGCGGGCCAGGACGCGGAGCGCCCCGGCTTCCGGGCTCAGCTCAAGGCCTTGCTGCTGGCCGCTGTGGATCTGCTGCGGCACAGCACCGTCAATCAGTTTGAGGTTTGGCGGCATGGGGAGATGATGACCTCCCTGCCGGTACTGATCCTGATCCTGCTCATCCTTGTGGCCTTCTGGATCTCCGTGCCGCTGCTCCTTTTGGGATTGTTTTTCGGATGCAGATACCGTTTTTCCGGCCCGGATCTGGAAAAAAGCGGGGCAGGAGACGCCGTCAACCGGGTGACGGGCGTCGTCGGCGATGCGGTGGAGCAGGTGAAGGACGCGTTTACCCGCGCCGCGCAAGGCAAGGACGACCCCAAAAAGTAACCCGCGCACAGCCCCGGCTGGAACGCGCGATTCGATGGGAGGAGGCGGCGGCATGGCCGAAAAGATCCTTTTGGTGGAGGATGAGGAGAAACTGGCCCGCATGGTGGAGCTGGAGCTGCAATACGAGGGATACCAGGTGGATAAGGCCTTCGACGGCCGGACCGGACTGGACCGCGCTCTGTCGGGAGAATACGACCTGGTGCTGCTGGACATCATGCTTCCCGCCCTGTCGGGCATGGAGGTGCTGCGCCGCCTGCGGAAGGAGAGCCAGCTGCCCGTTATCATGCTCACCGCCCGGGATACGGTGGTGGATAAGGTCTCCGGCCTGGACATGGGGGCCGACGATTACATCACCAAGCCCTTCGCCATCGAGGAGCTTCTGGCCCGCATCCGGGCCGCCCTGCGCAAGCGCCCCGCCCAGGCCGCGGAAGAGCCCCGCAGCCTGCTCGCCGCGGGGGCGCTCACCATGGACACCGAGCGCCACGAGGTGGAGGTGCGCGGTCAGAGCGTGGAGCTGACCCGCCGGGAGTTTGACCTGCTGCGCTACCTGCTGGAGAACAAGGAGAAGGTCATCTCCCGGGAATCTCTGCTGGATCACGTGTGGGGCTTCGATTTTGTGGGGGAGACCAACGCTGTGGACGTGTATATCCGCTTTCTTCGCTCCAAAATCGACGAACGCTTTGACATCAAGCTGATCCACACCGTCCGGGGTGTGGGATATGTCATCCGCGAGGACGGGAACGGCTGACGGCTCCGGGCCGGGAGCGCCGGACCGATCCTCCGCCGCCCGCACGGATGCGGGCCGGCATTTACAGGAAAAGAGGGACCGGATCATGGACATCAACGCCATCGTATACACCAGCGCCACCGGCTTTACCGCCCGCTACGCCGCCCTGCTGGCCGAGCGGACCCGCCTGCCGGCTTACGAGCTGGCTCAGGCCGGAACCGCGCTTTCCAAGCGCGCCCCCGTGCTCTATTTGGGCTGGCTGTGCGCCGGCGGGATCAAAGGGCTGAAAAAGGCCGCCGCACGCTTTGACGTGAAGGCCGTCTGCGCTGTGGGCATGTCCCTTCCAGACCCGGCCTATACCGCCAAGCTGGCCTTGCCCGCCGCGCTGAAGCAGGTCCCGCTGTTTTATCTGCGGGGCGGCTATGCCCCTGACCGGCTCACCGGCATCTATCGGCCTATGATGGCCCTGATGGCCAAGGCCGTGACCAAGACCCCGCCCAAGGACGCCGGAGAACGCGCCATGCAGGCTGCCTTCCTCCACGGCGGCGACTGGGTGAGCGAACAGGCCCTGACGCCGGTGCTGGAGCGGCTGGCCGAACGATAAGGAGGCACCGTGATGACCCGCAACCCCAACAACAAGCCGCCCGGACGGATCAGATCCTCCATTGTGGCCCGGCTGAATACCCGGCTGTTCTTCCGGCTGCTGGGCATCTATTTCTGCATGGATCTGCTGCTCTGCCTGCTGTTCTCCGGCGGACTGTTTTTCTATGCCGAGCGGCAGGCTGCGGACATCAGCCTTCTGGTCCAGGAGCGGGGCGTGCCCACGGCGGAGGCAAGCGCGTGGATGCAGGCGGGCGACTCCATCGTCACCGCGGGCATCTCCGAGGTGCAGGGGATACCCCTGCCCGGCTGGCTGCCCTCTCCTGCGGAGACCACCGGGGGAGTGCGGTACTTCGACCCCGGTGACACAGAGCTGTTCTCCCTTGTCACCTTCCATACCGGCGGCGTGACCAGCTACACCCTTCAAATGGATTCCGACGGCACGCCCTATACCATCTGGCTGGATCTGTCCGCCCCCGCGTCCATCTTCCTCTTCGCCGCCCGGGTCCTGCTGATCTGCCAGCTGGTGAGTTTGATCTCCAACCTGTTTAAAAACGCCGGGTCCATCAAGAAGGTGCTGCGTCCCATCCAGGAGCTGGCCGCCACTGCCGCCAAGCTCAACAACGTCTCCGGCATGTCGCCGGAGGAGCTGAAGGTGCTGGCCGGAAAGCTGGATGAGATCAACGCCACCCATCTGGACCAGCGCATCAATCTGCCCGGAACCCAGAAGGAGCTTCAGACTCTGGCGCAGGCCATCAATGCCATGCTGGACCGGATCAATGAGGCCTACCGCTCTCAGATGCGGTTTGTCTCTGACGCCAGCCACGAACTGCGTACCCCCATCGCGGTCATCCAGGGATACGCCAACCTGCTCAACCGCTGGGGGAAGGACGATCCGGCCACCCGGCAGGAGGCCATCGACGCCATCCGGCAGGAGGCCGATTCCATGAAGGAGCTGGTGGAGCAGCTGCTTTTCCTAGCCCGCGGCGACAACGACTCCATGCACATCCAGATGGAGGCCTTCGACCTCACCGAGGTGGCCGCCGAGGTGCTGCGCGAGACGGAGATGATCGACCAGACCCATCGCTTTGCATCCCATTGGGACGGGGCGGTCCCCGTCTTCGCAGACATGGGGCTGATGAAGCAGTGCCTGCGCATCCTGGTGGACAACTCCATCAAATATACCCCCGCCGGCGGTCTCATCACCCTGCGCTCCTCTGTTGCGGACGGCGCGGCCCGCATCTCGGTCCAGGACGAGGGACAGGGCATCGATTCCGAAAGCCTGCCTCATATCTTTGAGCGCTTTTACCGCACCGATGTGTCTCGTGCCCGCCAGACCGGCGGTACCGGCCTGGGTCTGGCAATCGCCAAGTGGATCGTCGACCGCCACGGCGGCTGGTTCGAGGTGCGCTCCTGGCCCGGTGTGGGGACCCGCATGACCGTTGTGCTTCCCCTGGCCAACCTGGGCGGGCAGAGCGACGACAGCCAGGAAGACCCCGGAGCGGACGCCAGGCAGAGTGCCTGACGGCGGCGCGCCCAAAAGTGTCCCGCCCCCAGTCAAGTAGACAGGTGAAAAAAGAAAAATTACGCCACGAGGGTCTGGTTCCTGTAAGCAAGGGGAGCCAGGCCCTTTAACTTAGCTTGAAGTCGCCTTGTATTGTAAAAGTCCATGTATTCGTCGATGGCTTTCTTCAATTCCTCAAAGGTATGAAATTGCCGGAGGTAGTACATTTCAGATTTGAGAATCCCCCAGAAGCCCTCCATAAGGCCGTTGTCGATGCAGCGGCCGGGCCGGGACATACTCTGCGTTGCATGGATACCGTCCAGCTTTGCTTTGAACTGCCGGTTGGTGTACTGATAGCCTCTGTCGCTGTGAAACAGAGGATGGGCGCCGGGGTTGGCGCTCACCGCCCTGTCAAAGGTGTCAAAGACAAGCTGATTGTTGTTGGATCGGCCCAGCGCATACGCAACGATGCTTTTGTCATGGAGATCAAGGATCGCGCTCAGGTATGCTTTCTTCCCGTTGTGAAGTTTGAATTCTGTGACATCTGTCAGCCATTTCTCATTGGGACTATTTGCCGAAAATTCTCTGTTCAATACGTTTTCCGCGGTAACACGCGGTTCTAATATGACATAGTGCTTCTTCTTTCGGCGTATCACGGCCTGCATATGTACACTTTTCATCAGGCGGTAAATCCGCTTGTGGTTGTAGTTCCTTTTGAGCCGGCTGTTCACATTCAGCGTCATACGGCGATAACCGTAGATGCCTTTTACTTCGCTGTACAAACGGATGACCTCTTCCAGCAAGCGGGTATTTTCTTTTTCTGAGGCGCTTTCTTCCCGGTGAAGCCATTTGTAGTAAGAACAGCGGGGAATCCCGGATAACGTGCATAACGATGCGATCTCATATCCTTTTTCCTGATGAAGCGTATGGATCGCCTCATAGACCTTCCCGCGGCGTGTGAGCCTGTTTACCGCCTCCCCTCGAGTTCGTTCAATTTTTTTAAGAAATCGTTCTCCATTTGAAGCCTTCTGTTTTCCGCTTCCAGCTTCCGCAGCTTTGCCGCAGCTTTTTCCTCCTCGTTGTATTCGGCAGGAGAGCGGCGTTTCCCCCGGCGGTCAAGCAACCCGGCTTCTCCCTGCTCCTGATATTTTTTGACCCAGTTATAGATCTGCTGGTAGGTGATTTTGTACTGCTCGCTGGCCTGCCGGTAATCCAACCGGTGCCCGATGCAATATAACACTGCCTGCAATTTTTCTTCGTACGATAATTTCTTCTTTTCGGCCATACCGCTTTCCTCCTGCGCTCTGCGCGTTTTGAAGTCCCTATGGCCTTGATTATACAACGTAATCCATTGCTGCAAAACCGCATGGGAGGAAATCCCGTATTTTCGGCACATGGCGTCCAGCGACCCTTCTCCGCTTAAAATAGTCCTCCACGGCCACCAGCTTGAGCGACGACGGGTAACTGGTAAATCCCTTTTTCGGATGCAGACCCGCAGGCCCCTCCGTCTGATATTTCCGCAGCCATGCCTGGAAGGTGCTCAATCGTATGCCTAACTCTTCCCGAATCTGTGTGGAACCCTTACGGATTGCCAGGTAGTCTTCCACGGCCTGAATCTTTAGTTCCGGCGGTATGTTGCTTTTTAAACTCATGATAATTGTTCCCTCCGTTTCGACAGCTTTGTTTCTTCCGCTGTCTACTTTATAGGGAGCATATCACTTTTGGGCGCGCCGCCG
>CDZT01014996.1_pt1 | contig 108839 bp, 93 predicted proteins | sample 557531 | NCBI WGS metagenome assembly CDZT01 (sample SAMEA3182066, study PRJEB8094) | gut metagenome | biome: human; feature: gut; material: Stool; isolation source: human stools | place: Canada | collected 2013-03-05
GTGCTTAAGACTCAGGAAGTGCAGTACGGCGGCGACGCAGAAGCACCCGCCGACCCGACTCGCGTTGGGTACACCTTCACCGGCTGGGACAAGGCATTCACAAACATCATGGCAGACCTTGTTGTCACGGCACAGTATGAAATCAATACCTACACCGTAACTTTCAAGGACTGGGACGGAACGGTGCTTAAGACTCAGGAAGTGCAGTACGGCGGCGACGCAGAAGCACCCGCCGACCCGACTCGCGTTGGGTACACCTTCACCGGCTGGGACAAGGCATTCACAAACATCATGGCAGACCTTGTTGTCACGGCACAGTATGAAATCAATACCTACACCGTAACTTTCAAGGACTGGGACGGAACGGTGCTTAAGACTCAGGAAGTGCAGTACGGCGGCGACGCAGAAGCACCCGCCGACCCGACTCGCGTTGGGTACACCTTCACCGGCTGGGACAAGGCATTCACAAACATCACGGCAGACCTTGTTGTCACGGCACAGTATGAAATGCTTGGCGATGTTGACGGTGACGGCAATGTTTCCATGGCGGATGCGCTGACGATCCTGCGCATGGCAATGGACATTTTGCCCGTTGAAAATCAGCAGATTGCAGATGTTGACGGCGATGGATTCATAACCTCCATGGATGCGCTGCTGGCACTTCGTTTCGCAATGCATATCGAGCAATAACAACTTCGACGGGGAGGGTCGATCAACCTGATGCATGATTCCCCTCCCCCATTAACAGAACAGCGGGATTTCTTCCTGACCTCGTCCCTGCGGGCAACCGCGGGGGCGAGGTTTTTGTTGAAGGGTGTTGCAAATCATGCAAAAAAAAGATAGAATAAGTGCAAAGTCACGGGGGAGGGTTCAAAATCAGATGACAAACGGAAAAATACAGAAAGCAAAATGCGGATTTACAGGACTTCTTGCTGCTGCAATCATTCTTGCCGCAGCGGTTCTGTGCGGCTTTGTTCGGCCTGCGGCGGCGAGTGCCGACGCACTCAGGATAAACACGGAGACGGTGCTTTTTTATGCGGATACGGCAGCGGCGGCGGGTGAATCGGCAGACATCAATCTTTGCATTGAAGGTGAAGACTATCTTGCACATGCGCTTGCAGTCACGGTTTGGTATGATCCGGAGGCGTTGGAGCTGAATTCCGTGACCCGCGGCAGCGCGATAGATTGGGAAAACACGCTTAACCATTTGGACACATCCTTGCCCGGCAGGATCAGCCTCGGCGTGCTGTACCCGGGCAATGAAGGCATGACGCAGGCAAACAACGGCATTATTCACACAATGAATTTTACCGTGATTGCAGGCGCTGCGGAGGATTCCGAAATCCGCGTTGAAGTTAAGAAATTTAATTATATGATGACCGACGACGATCAATATCCCGTGCCGACGCAGACGCAAAGCGGATGGATCTTTGTTAACGGCGGCGAACCCGGTGTTCCCGGCGATGCGGACGGGGACGGCACTGTGACGGCGGCGGATGCGCTGCTCGTGATGCGGTGCGCACTCGGAACGGCAGAGCTTTCGCCCGAAACTGCCGCGCTCTGCGATGCGGACGGGGACGGAAACGTCACACTTTCGGACGCCGTGCTGATACTCCGTGCCGCGCTCGGATTGGGCTGAGAATTCGAATTTGAACAAAACGGATAAAACCCGAAAAAGCTCCGCACGGCCGAAGTATCTGCTGCGGAGCTTTTGTAATTGAAAATTTAACTGCGGAACGTTAACCGGGGCGTCAGCCGGCATGTTTTCGGTATGCACGGCATAAAGCGCGGGTTGCTTTTGAATCATTCATCCTCGGAATAGGGCTCGTCCTCGCTGACGGGAGCGGTTTCGTCATGGGCTGTTTCGATAAGGTCGCGGAGCTTCTTTTCGATTTCTTTGCAAAGCTCGGGGTTGTCGCGCAGGAAATTGCGTGCGTTTTCCCTGCCCTGTCCGATGCGGATATCGCCGTAGGAGAACCATGCGCCGGTCTTTGTGATGATTTTGTTTGCAACGCCCATATCGAGAATGGAACCTTCCTTAGAAACGCCTTCACCGTAGATAATGTCGAACTCGGCAACGCGGAAAGGCGGCGCAACCTTGTTTTTAACGACTTTGATGCGCGTGCGGTTTCCGACGGGCGAATTGCCCTGTTTCAGCGTGTCGATTTTGCGGACGTCCAAACGGATGGAGGCAAAGAACTTCAGCGCCTTGCCGCCGGTGGTGGTTTCGGGATTGCCGAACATAACACCGACTTTTTCGCGGAGCTGATTGATAAAAATAACACAGGTGCGGGATTTTCCGACAACGCCGGCAAGCTTGCGCAATGCCTGGCTCATGAGCCTTGCCTGCAAGCCGACGTGAGAATCACCCATGTCGCCTTCAAGCTCGGCTTTGGGAACGAGAGCCGCAACGGAGTCAACAACGATAACGTCGATCGCGCCGCTGCGAACGAGTGCATCCGCAATGTCAAGTGCCTGTTCGCCGTTGTCCGGCTGGGAAACATAGAGCTTGTCCATGCTGATGCCAAGCTTTTCGGCATAAACGGGGTCAAGCGCATGTTCGGCATCGATAAAAACGCACATACCTCCCATTTTTTGCGCTTCGGCAATGATATGCAGCGCAATGGTGGTTTTGCCGGAGGATTCCGGCCCGTATATTTCAACTATTCTTCCGCGCGGAATGCCGCCGACGCCGAGAGCTGCGTCAAGCTCAATGCAGCCCGTCGGAATGACGGAAACCTGAATCCTTGAGGCGGCATCTCCCATCAGCATAATTGCACCCTTGCCGTATTGCTTTTCGATTTGACCGAGTGCCATTTCAAGTGCTTTATCTTTTTGCATGTTCTGTTCCCTTTCCGGTTCGGACGGAATTGCGCAGTAAAAGCCGAAAATCGCCCCAACCTCCCGATATTATTCGTAAAACGACCCTGAAACAAGGGTTTGCTGTGCCTATATTATAACATAAACGCAGCACGTTTTGCACCCTGCAAAAGGGCAAAAGGCGGAAATTTGCACAGGTTTAAAAATATATTGACTTTCGGACATAATTTGTGTTGACAAATGCATCGGAAAGCGTTATAATATCTCTCGCAGTGAAAAATGCGGTTGTGGCGGAACAGGCAGACGCGTACGTTTGAGGGGCGTATGGGAGACCGTATGGGTTCAAGTCCCATCAACCGCACCAAACCAATATAATCCGAACCAAATCTTCTTAATCGGAGATGGGTTCGGATTATTTGTTTTCTTCGAGAAGTTCGAGGATGCGCATTTCAGAAACGGCGTGGTAAAGCGTCCCGAATCCAAGCCCAGAGGGCCGAGAAAACCAAAGCTGGCAAAGGATAAGGAGGACGAACATGAAAAACATCAAAAACTGTGAATTCAACATGGACACTGGCTGTGTAGAGCTGCGGTTTCAGAACGGCAACATGATCTCCATCGACTGCACCGCCGTGGAGAACGAGGCGGCGGATAACCGCTTCCAGCGGTCGGAGCTGGACTACCTCATCTACAACGACCCGCTGGCTTATGCAGACCTTATTCTGAACGGCGATGTTGAGGCATATCTGAGCGCCGTCACGGAGTACAAGCCCTACGAAAACTGAACAAACGCACAAAAGGGGATGGCGGCTTGCCATCCCCTTTGCCATGCTGTTTTAGGAGCATATATCCCTTGGATTTGTCTTATATCTATCGTCAGGCGACGTTCTCGCCGTTGCTGTCTTTGTCCGTTTTTGCCCCGTCCCGCGCCGCCTGCCATTCAGCAAATTCCCGCTGCCCTTCCTCGCTTTCGTAGTAGGCGAGGATATCCGGCAGCAGGATTCGGGCGATGTTCTCGATCTCATGCTGCGGGATTCCGCTGTTGTTGGTGAGTTTTTTCCGCCTGCCCAAGTTGCACCTCCGAAAAAGTATTTGCCGCAGCTTTCTCCCGTGCGGCGGAGGAATGGCGTCTTGAGCGTCTTTTGTCGTCTGTGCTTCCTTTCCCTTCGCATCCTTCCTTTCCTATCCAAAATTGAAAATGCAGCCGCCTGTCAAACCTTTCGGCCCGTCTGCGTCTGCATGATGTCTTGTATCTGAAATTGTGCTTTTATTGTAACAGCGGAAAGGCTGCACGTCAATACCACGGGACGGAGCGGCTGACAGCGTAATTTGGGCAGCGGCTACCGAAATTGTTCTGTGGCCTGCAGATTGGAAAGGGTCGTAGCGCAGCAGCCGCCGGCCGTCAATGGTCAAGATGAACGCTTCGCGCCATTGACTGCCGCCGCCCGCCCCCAAAATATAATAAATCCCTCGGCGCGAGCTATGGTCTTTGCAATATCTTGTTGACCGACGCAAAAAAGTATGTTAGTATGTATACAAGCATACCTATTGGGAGGCAAAAAGAATGGTTGAAAACGAGCAGAGCTTTGGAGAGTATCTTCGCCAGCTGATAAGAGACTCCGGGATAACGCAGCATAAATTCTACACAGAACTGGGTATCCGGAAGCCATACTTTTATGATATTCTCGCCGGGAGAACTAACCCACCACCATATCCGCTTCAGTTAAAGGCAATGGAAATACTGCAAGCAAGCAATGAAACCAGAGAGAGGTTTTTTGACTTGGCGGCAAAAGGCAGAAATGAGTTGCCGGCAGATATAGCAAGGTACATTGATGAAAATCCGGATGCGCTCAAAAGCATTCGGGAAAAAATGAAATTGGCATCATGCCAATAAGCAAAGGAGAAGTAACGATGCCAAGTGAACAGAAGATAATCGTAATCCCGGACGGAAAATATGTGACTATATTGACGGCAAATTCCGTAACGATACCCCGGAAGAGTATGTTCGGCAAACTATCGAGAAACGACTCGTGAACGAGCATAAGTATCTGCCGGAGCAAATTAGAATCGAATATACCTTGCAGGTTGGTTCAAACAAACCTCGCGCAGACATTGTAATCTGGGAAAAAGGTGCAGACCAAACGCAGGGTACAATCAAGCTGATAATCGAATGCAAAAAAGAGACGGTTGACGCTCGTAATGCCAAGGATGGCATTGCGCAGCTAAAATCATATATGTCTGTTTGCCCAAACTGTGAGTGGGGCATGTGGACCAACAGTGTCCAAAAGTATGTTTTCCGCAAAGCTGTTGATGCCGCCGGAAATATTACATTCATGGAGTACAACGATATTCCCGCCGCAGACGGTAATTTGGATGAGGTCAACCGTCCCAGCAGAACGAGCTTAAAAAACGCTTATGACGACAATCTTTTATTCGTTTTCAAGACTTGCCATAATCACATTTATGTGAATGATGGCATGCAAAAGCAACCTGCGTTCTTTGAACTGCTCAAGGTTATTTTCTGCAAAATTGAGGATGAGCGTAATATTCCGAATCCGCTTGAGTTTTATACGACATCGGAGGAGCGTTCTAACCCCGACGGACAGTTGACCGTTCAAAAGAGAATCGGAAAAATCTTTCAGCGAGTTAAGAAACGTCATGGAAAAATTTTCGATGCCAATGACGAAATTAAACTCAGCCCGAGGAGCCTCGCATATATCGTCAGCGAGTTGCAGCGATACAGCCTGCTCAATACCAAAATTGACATCAAGGGCAAAGCCTACGAGGAAATCGTAGGGGCTAATCTCCGCGGTGAGTTTTTCACGCCTCGTAATGTTATGAAAATGGTGGTTGAGATGGTAAATCCACAAGTTGACGAGCATGTATTGGACAGTTCCTGCGGTACGGGCGGTTTCCTCGTCATGGCAATGACACATGTAATTGACCAGCTTGAGCAGCAATTTTCAACTTCTCTCGGCATCAAGCGAGAAAACTGGGATTCGGATACTCTCCGGGCTTTTCAGGACAGGATCTCCGAGATGGCATCCTCTAACTATTTCGGCTTTGACATCAATCCCGACCTGGTAAAGGCCACAAAGATGAATATGGTCATGAATAACGATGGCAGTGGAAACATTCTGCAAACAAATTCCCTGCTTCCTCCGCATGAGTGGTCTGATGACTTCCGCTCACGCCTTGCCGAAGCCCTTGGTATAAATAAAAATACGCTCCGTAACCATAGTTCGATTGGCTACTTCAATGTAATCGTCACCAATGAGGCTGTTATTTGTGGACTAACACCCGAAAAAGCCCGTAATATCAAGGAATTTGCGGCATAAGCCCTTGCATTTGGGCAGTGCCGAAACTGAATAGCTGATGTTGTACTGGGAGTAAGCGATGGACGCTTAGCCCATTTTTTATTGCCAGAATTGAATATGAACACGCCTTGCGCGTCTGTCTCTCCCTCCGGGGAGAATGCCTTTGCGGCTGGACAGACGCGCTTTTTTTGTACCCATTTTCAGGAGGATGAACGCTATGACAGATTACTGCGAAAACGGCAAGCCGAAGGACTGCCGGTACTGCTATTACTACGGCAGACACGGCTGTATGCTGAAGGTCTGCTATTATGACCGGCCAAAGCCGGAAACGAAACCCGTAAGCGAATGCGATGACTGCCCGTATGGCAAGTGCGGACCGTGCATCGGCTGGTGTACGAAGGAGATTCTTCGCTCGCTTGAGAGGGGGCGCGCCAAGTGACGCTGGATTATTTCTACGGTGCCCAGGCAGATCAGTTTGCCTTTTACCGTATCCCCAAGGCGCTGTTTACCGATGAACGCTTCAAGTCCATCTCCGCCGAGGCAAAAATTCTCTACGGCATTCTGCTGGATCGGATGAGCCTGAGCCGTAAAAACGGCTGGCTGGACGAACAGGGGCGCGTGTTCATCATCTTCACGCTGGAGGAGGTCATGGAGGCTATCGGCTGTGCCGATCAGAAGGCCACCAAGCTGCTGAACGAGCTGGACAGCAAAGCCGGGCTCATAGAGCGCAAGCGGCAGGGGCTGGGTAAGCCCAATCTCATCTTCGTCAAGAACTTTGTGGATAACTCCGACGGCAGCATCCCGCCTGCACCGGAATCACGAATCAAGACTCGTGAAAATCACGATTCAGCAGACGTGAATTTCACGACTCCGGAATCCCGAAAATCACGAGGAAGTAATACTGATTCAAATTATACTGATTTGAGTGAGACTGAAACCTATCCTTTCCCTTCCGGTCAAGGTGGCGGTCACGGTCAGGCACCTGTGGATAAGATGGGACGGGATATGGATGAGCGGGAACAATATCGGGCAATTCTTGAAGATAATCTGGAGTACGACATTCTCCTGGAGAACAACCCGTATGACCGGGATACCATCGCAGAGATCATGGAGCTCCTTCTCGATACCATCTGCTCCAAACGTCAGTACATCCGAATCGCCGGGGACGATAAGCCCCGAGAGGTAGTCAAGAGCCAGTTTCTCAAGCTCAACTGCACGCACATCGAGTATGTGCTGAGTTCCTTCAAGGAGAACGCCAGCAAGGTGCGGAACATCAAGCAGTACCTTCTGGCTTCCCTATACAACGCGCCGCTGACCATATCGAATTACTACGACGCCCTGGTGCGCCACGATATGGCAAACGGTCTTGTCTGAGCCGCAGCTTTCCCGCTGCGGCTTCTGTCATTTCCGGGAGGTGATGCAAATTGGCAGAAGAAAAGGACACGGCAGCACCGGCAAAGCGGACTGCCGGTAAGACAGGCCGGCGAAAAAAGCCGGAAGCAGAACACGCGGCCCGGGCCGCTCCCCAGGACAAAGACACCGGCAGCAAGGCACAGGAACTTCTGGAACAGGCGCGCACAGAGCCGAAGCCCGAATGGGAGGTTGCGGAACAGGTCGTGCTGCTCCCGCTGGACAGGCTCCGGCCATTCAAAAACCACCCGTTCAAAGTAAACGATGAGGATGAGCTGATGCAGGACACCATCGACAGCATCATGGCGGGAGGCGTGATCAATCCGATTCTGGTTCGACCGGCAGAGGATGGCAAATTTGAAGTCGTTTCCGGGCACCGCAGGTTCCGGGCATCGGAGCTTGCCGGAAAAGCGGACATCAAAGCCATCGTCCGGGAAATGGACGACGATACCGCCGTGATTACCATGGTGGACAGCAACCTGCAAAGAGAGAACATTCTCCCCAGCGAGCGGGCGTTTTCCTACCGCATGAAGATGGAAGCCCTGACCCATCAGGGACAGCGCACTGACCCCACTTTGCGCCAACTTGGCGCAAAGTTCAGAACGGCAGAGCTGGTCGGTCAGCCGGCCGGCGACAGCGCCCGGCAGGTACAGCGGTTTATCCGTCTGACGGAGCTGATTCCGCAGCTGCTGGATATGGTGGACAGAAAAGAGCTGGCCTTCAATCCGGCAGTCGAGCTGTCCTATCTGAAACCCCATGAGCAGGAGCAGTTTCTCGACGCCATGGACTACGCGCAGGCGACGCCGTCGCTTTCACAGGCGCAGCGCCTCAAACGCCTGAGCCAGAACGGACAATGCACACTGGAAGCCATGTACGAAATCATGGATGAGGAAAAGAAAAGCGAGCTCGACCGCATAACCATCCGCGGCGATGTGCTGCGGAAGTATTTTCCGAAGTCCTACACACCCCTGCAGATGCAGGAGACCATCATCAAACTGCTGGAAGCCTGGCAGAAAAACAGAGCGCATCAACAGGAGCGCTGAAAGGAGTTTTTATGGCAAATATCACACTGAACATTGAGGGAGATCTGAACATCTATGTCAGCGAGGAGGACGGTCAGCCGGACAGCCTGTATCTGGACGGCATGGACGGCTTTCCCGAAACGCTGCGCATCCATCTGGAAGCCGACGGCGAAGATGATGAAAGCAAGGCGGAGGTCATCTACGCCATTCCCGGCGCAGCGGCCATCAGCATGACGCTGTATGAGGCGTTGACGCTGGCGCTGAACAGCGGCGGCGCGGACAGTCTGGAGCTGATGCCCGTTTCGGGCATTTTCATCGCCTTTAACAGCGATGACGTCATCATCGACCAGAGCGGCGACTGCTATCTTGCCGGCCCCGGCATCATCTTTGCGCTGGGGGACGGCGATATTGTTTCGCTGGATGAGGAGGACAAAAAGCTGATCACCCAGGTGCTGGAGGACGGGACTGCCGAACTGACCAACGGCGCGGAAATCCGCTGCGCCTTCGGGCTGTGAGGTCTGCCCATGAAAGAATTTGAAGTCACCATTACCGAAACACTTCAGAAGTCCATCACGGTTGAGGCAGCAACCAAAGAGGAAGCGCAGGCAATGGTCGAGGAAATGTGGGACAAGGGTGATGTGGTGTTGGATGCCGATCACTTCGTCGGCGCAGAGTTCAGCTGTAATGACGGGCAGGAAATTGAGGCGGACAAGCCCATTGAGGTGCTGCTCGTGGAGCCCGGACAGTATGCCAGAATGACCACCATCGGCTCCTCCCTTGAGGATATGCAGAAGGTTGTGGGCGGCTACATTCAGGAGGCTCCCTTCTTCCGTGATCCGGTCACGCTGGTCTGCAACGAGGAAGGCAAGATTTCCGGCCTGCCGCTGAACCGCGCCATCCGGGACGATGACGGAAAAATCATCGATGTTGTCGCCGGAACCTTTTTCATCTGCGGTGCGGAGGGCGATCACTTCTCCTCCATTCCGAAGGAGCTTCAGAAAAAGTATGAGGAGAAATTCAAAAAGCCGGAGGCGTTTCTGAAGATGGGGCGCAGCATCATGGCGATTCCCACGGAGCCCACGGCGTCCAATCCGAAGCCGGACAGGAAAGCGCCGGGCATGGAGCTGTAACCGCCGTCCGGAAAGTATGCAGAGAAAGGAGATGATGCACCTTGCAGGAGGAGGTTGAAAACAGAACCGTCACGCTGACCATATCCGGCGCAAAGCTGACCGGACGCACACTCAAGTGGGCAATCCGTCAGTTTCTGAATCACCACAGCAAATCGCAGGCAAAGAAAGCCCAGGCCGCAGCAATCACGCCGCGCGGGAAACAGTCGGTGGCAGAGCTGGTCGGTCAGAATCAGGGCGTTCAGAACATTGAGATCAGCGATAAAAACATCAAGGACTTTGACCGCGTGGCCCGGAAATACGGCATCGACTATGCCGTCAAGAAGGATACCACCGAAGAGATTCCCAAGTATCTGGTCTTTTTCAAGGCACGGGACGGCGACGCACTGAACGCGGCGTTCCGGGAATACTCGGCGGTCGTTGCGAAAAAGAAGGAACGTCCGTCTGTCATTCAGAAGCTGCGCGCGATCAATCCGCTGGAGCAGGCAGTGAAAAAGGACAGGGTTCGGCACAAGGACAAGGGGCTGGAGCTATGAGACTGGATAAAAAGCTGAAAAAGAAACTGCTCCTGAACGCGCCCTATGTCCTGTTCGTATACCTGTTTGACAAGGCGGCGCAGGGCATACGCCTTGCCCCCGGCACGGACGCCAGCCAGAAACTCCTGCATCTGGCTGACGGCTTCGGCAGCGCCTTTGCCTCACCGCTGCCCAGCTTCCACCCGATTGACCTGCTCATCGGCATCGCCGGTGCGGTCATCATGTGGGTGGTTGTGTATGTCCGGGGCAAAAACGCCAAGAAGTTCCGCAAGAACACGGAATACGGCTCCGCCCGCTGGGGAACGCCGGAGGACATTGAACCGTATATGGACCCGGACTTCCGGAACAACATCATTCTGACCCAGACGGAGCGGCTGACGATGAACAGCCGGCCCAAGGACCCCAAGACAGCCCGGAACAAAAACGTGCTGGTCATCGGCGGTTCCGGCTCCGGTAAAACGAGGTTCTTTGTGAAGCCGCAGCTCATGCAGCTCCACAGTTCCTATGTGGTCACTGACCCGAAAGGAAGTCTCCTGGTCGAGTGCGGCCGGCTGATGGAGCACGCAGGATACAAGATCAAGGTGTTCAACACTATCAACTTCAAAAAGTCGATGCACTACAATCCTTTCGCCTACATTCACAGCGAGAAGGATATTCTGAAGCTGGTCAACACCCTGATTACCAACACCAAGGGCGAAGGAAAAGGAGGCGATGATTTCTGGCTCAAGGCGGAGACCCTGCTTTACACGGCGCTGATCGGCTACATCTACTATGAAGCGCCGAAGGAGGAACAGAACTTCGCAACACTTGTGGAATTCATCAATGCAATGGAGGTGCGTGAGGATGATGAAACCTTTGAAAACAACGTAGATATCGCATTCCGGGAGCTCGGCGAGCGTGACCCCAACCACTTTGCCGTGCGCCAATGGCGAAAATACAAGCTGGCCGCCGGCAAAACAGCTAAATCGATCAATATTTCCGCCGGTGCGCGCCTTGCTCCCTTTGACATTCAGGAGCTTCGGGAGATCACCATGTATGATGAACTGGAGCTGGATACGCTGGGCGGAACCAAAAAGGGCGATACCCAGAAGACCGTGCTGTTCCTCATCATGAGCGACACGGACAGCACCTTTAACTTCCTCATTTCCATGATTTACAGCCAGCTCTTTAATCTGCTCTGTGAAAAGGCGGATGACGAGTTCGGCGGGCGTCTGCCGATTCATGTGCGCTGCCTCATTGACGAGTGCGCCAACATCGGTCAGATTCCCAATCTGGAAAAGCTGATGGCGACCATCCGAAGCCGTGAGATTTCCGCCTGCCTGATGCTTCAGGCGCAGTCCCAGCTGAAAGCGCTGTATAAGGACAGCGCCGATACCATCATCGGCAACTGCGATACCTCCCTGTTCCTGGGCGGTAAGGAGCCGACCACGCTGAAGGAACTGAACCAGACGCTGGGCAAGGAGACCATCGATACCTTCAACACCGGCGAGAGCCGCGGGCGCGAGGTCAGCCACAGCCTGAACTATCAGAAGTTGGGCAAAGACCTTGCCACCGTGGACGAGCTGGCCGTGCTGGACGGCGGAAAGTGCATCCTGCAGCTGCGCGGTGTACGCCCATTCCTGTCGGATAAGTACGACATCACCAAACACCCGAATTACAAATACCTGTCAGATGCGGATAAACGGAATGAGTTCGACATCGAACGCTTTCTGTCCCGCAGATTGAAGCCAAAACCGGATGAGGTCTATGATGTTTACGACATCGACGCATCCGTGATGGACGCCGGCGAAACTGCCGGCGGATAAAGGAGGATATCAGATGAACGAAAAAAGACGCCGACTCCCGCTGCAAAGTCGGAACAGACGCAATCATCAAAATCAATTCAAAAATGAAAGGAGACGCCGGAATCGGGAGGTTTCAGCAGCCATAAAGGCGCTGAAACAGTCGGTTCCGGCTTTTGCAATCCGGAGAAAACAGCATTATCAGTAATACTCCCGCAGGATTCCGGCAAATCGGAATATGGCATTTTTCAACAGCGCAGTAGGTGTTCTTCAGACTCTCGTTATCGCTCTGGGCGCAGGTCTCGCAATCTGGGGTGTCGTGAACCTCATGGAGGGCTACGGCAACGACAACCCCGGCGCCAAGAGCCAGGGCATGAAGCAGCTCATGGCGGGCGGCGGCGTGGCCCTCATCGGCATGACCCTTGTTCCTCTGCTTACCGGTCTTTTCGGTTAATTGCCGCACAGCAAGACAGAAGTGAGTAAAATCCAGGGCTTCCCCCTGCCATAGCGCAGGGGGAGCCGGAAAGGAGGTCGATGCCGATTGGATTTATTGCTCAACACGCTGACCGAATGGCTCAAGGAGCTTCTTGCCGGAGCGATTGCATCCAACCTGACAGGGATGGTGGACTCGGTGAATACGAAGGTCGGAGATATTGCGGTGCAGGTCGGTCAGACCCCGCAGGGCTGGAACAGCGGAATCTTCAGTATGATTCAGAACCTTTCCAACAACGTGATCCTGCCCATAGCCGGTATCATTCTGGCGCTGGTCATGACCATGGAATTCATCCGCATCATCATGGATAAGAACAACATGCATGATTTCGACACCTGGTCGATTCTCATGTGGGTGTTCAAGACGGCCTGCGCCATTCTGATCGTGTCCAACACATGGAATATCGTTATGGCGGTGTTCGACGTTTCTCAGACGGTAGTGAACAACGCCGCCGGCATGATCGTGGGCAATACGGATATCGAGCTTGTCACAGAGGGACTTGAGGAAACGCTGATGGCCATGGAGCTTTCCAGCCTGATCGGCCTGTGGTTCCAGTCCATGATCGTGGGCGTGACCATGCATATCCTGTCCATCATCATTATGCTCATCTGCTTCGGCAGAATGATCGAGATCTACCTGGTCACATCGGTTGCGCCGATCCCCATGTCCACCATGATGAACCACGAGTGGAGCCAGATGGGTCAGAACTATCTCAGAAGCCTGTTTGCACTGGCGTTTCAGGGCTTCTTAATCATCGTCTGCGTGGCAATTTATGCCGTCCTTGTGCAGAACATGGTCGTGGAGAGCGATATCTCCATGGCAATCTGGACGGTTATGGGTTACACCGTGCTGCTGTGCTTCACGCTGTTCAAGACCAGCTCGCTGGCCAAGAGCGTGTTCAACGCACATTAAGGAGGTGGAATCAGAATGGCATATGTACCCGTACCCAAGGACATGAACGCAGTCAAAACCAAGGTCGCCTTCAACCTGACCAAGCGCCAGATCGTCTGCTTCGGCGGAGGGCTTCTGGTGGGGCTTCCGGTCTTTTTTCTCATCAAGGGACACGTCAGCAGCAGTACGGCAACGCTCCTCATGGTGCTTGTCATGCTGCCTTTTTTCATGTTCGCCATGTATGAGAAGAACGGGCAGCCGCTGGAAAAGATCATCCGCAATATCGTGCAGGTCAGTTTTATCCGCCCGAAGGAGCGGCCATACAAAACCAACAACTTCTATTCTGCCGTAGTGCGGCAGGAAAAACTGGATAAGGAGGTACAGAAGATTGTCCAAGGCGAAAAAGCTCACAAGAGCGGAAAAGCAGCAGATTAACGCTGCCATTCAGAACGCCAGACGACAGGACAAAAGACACAAATCCGCACAGGATTCCATCCCCTTTCAGCGCATGTTCCCGGACGGCATCTGCCGCGTGACCGATCATTACTACACCAAGACTGTGCAGTTCCAGGATATCAACTACCAGCTGAATCAGAACGAGGACAAGGCCGCCATCTTTGACGGCTGGTGCGACTTTCTCAACTACTTTGACAGCTCTGTGCGCTTTGAGCTGTCCTTTATCAATACGGCGGCGAACAAGGATACCTACTCGGAGCGCATCGCCATTCCCCTGAAGGGCGACAGCTACGACAGCATCCGCGCCGAATACACCCAGATGCTGAAAAATCAGCTGGCCAAGGGCAACAATGGCCTCATCAAGACCAAGTACCTGACCTTCGGCATCGAGGCCGATTCGCTGAAAAACGCCAGGCTCCGGCTGGAGCGCATTGAGACCGATGTGCTGAACAACTTCAAGCGCCTGGGCGTTCAGGCTGATCCGATGAACGGAAAACAGCGTCTGGAGCTGCTCCACGGCATCTTCCACATGGACGAACAGCAGCCTTTTCTCTTTGACTGGGACTGGCTGGCTCCCACCGGGCTTTCCGTGAAGGACTTTATCGCGCCCAGCTCCTTTTCCTTCCGAAACGGCAAAAACTTCACCATGGGCAGAAAAATCGGACAGGTTTCCTTCCTGCAGATTCTCGCGCCGGAGCTGAACGACCGGATGCTGGCCGACTTTCTGGATATGCAGAGCAGTCTGATTGTGACCATGCATGTGCAGTCGGTGGATCAGGTCAAGGCCATCCGAACCATCAAGCGCAAAATCACCGATCTGCAGAAGATGACCATTGAGGAGCAGAAAAAGGCCGTCCGCGCCGGATATGATATGGACATCATCCCCAGCGACCTGGCCACCTACGGCAACGAGGCGAAGAAGCTCCTGCAGGATCTGCAGTCCAGAAATGAGCGCATGTTCCTGCTGACCTTCCTGGTGCTGAACGTGGCGGAGACCAAACAGCAGCTGGAAAACAATGTGTTCCAGGCCGGCTCCATTGCCCAGAAATACAACTGCCAGCTGACCCGGCTCGACTTCCAGCAGGAGGAAGGGCTGATGAGCAGCCTGCCGCTGGGGCTCAATCAGGTGGAGATCGAGCGCGGCATGACCACATCCAGTGTGGCGATTTTCGTGCCGTTTACCACGCAGGAGCTGTTCCAGAGCGGCAAGGAGGCGCTCTACTGCGGCATCAACGCTCTGTCCAACAACCTGATCATGGTGGACAGAAAGCTCCTCAAGAACCCCAACGGCCTGATTCTCGGCACGCCCGGTTCCGGCAAATCCTTTGCCGCCAAGCGCGAGATCGCCAATGTATTCATTGTCACCAATGACGACATCATCATCTGCGACCCGGAATCGGAGTACGGCACACTGGTGGAGCGCCTGGGCGGGCAGGTCATCAAAATCTCGCCCACATCCAGCGACTACATCAACCCCATGGACCTGAACCTGAACTACAGCGATGATGAGAATCCGTTATCGCTGAAATCCGACTTCATCCTCTCCCTGTGCGAGCTGATCGTAGGCGGCAAGGAGGGCTTGCAGCCGGTGGAAAAGACCATCATCGACCGCTGTGTCCGCATGGTTTACCGGGATTATCTGGCTGACCCCGTGCCGGAAAACATGCCGATCCTGGAGGATCTGTACAATGCGCTGCTGACGCAGGAGGAAAAGGAGGCGCAGTACATCGCAACAGCGCTTGAAATCTATGTCACCGGCTCTCTGAATGTGTTCAATCACCGCACCAGCATCAATATCGAAAACCGCATCGTGTCCTTCGATATCAAGGAACTGGGCAAGCAGCTGAAGAAAATCGGTATGTTGATCGTGCAGGACGCGGTGTGGAACCGCGTCACCATCAACCGCGAGGCGCACAAATCCACCCGCTATTACATCGACGAGATGCACCTTTTGCTCCGCGAGGAGCAGACGGCGGCGTACACGGTGGAAATCTGGAAGCGCTTCCGTAAATGGGGCGGCATTCCCACCGGCATCACACAGAACGTCAAAGACCTGCTTTCCTCCCGCGAGGTTGAGAACATCTTTGAAAACTCCGACTATGTGTTCATGCTGAACCAGGCGTCCGGCGACCGGCAGATTCTCGCCAAACAGCTGAATATTTCTCCCCATCAGCTCTCGTATGTCACCCACAGCGGTGAAGGCGAAGGGCTTCTTTTTTACGGCAGCACGATTCTTCCGTTTGTAGATCACTTCCCGAAGGATACGGAGCTGTACCGGATCATCACCACCAAGCCGCAGGAGCAGGCTGGATAAGAAAGGACGAAAAGATATGGAAAACAGGATGCAGATATTTCAGAATGAGGAGTTCGGGCGTATCCGTACCTTTGTCACGGAGGACGGAATTCCCTGGTTTGTTGGAAAAGATGTGGCGGACAACCTCGGGTACCAAAACGGTAGTCGAGATATTAACCGCCATGTAGCACCGGAAGACCGGACAAAAGGAATGGTCTTTGACGGAAATCAACGGAAAGAGACCATTCTTATCAATGAATCCGGGCTTTACAGCCTGATCCTCTCCAGTAAGCTGGAAAGCGCCAAGCGCTTCAAGCACTGGGTGACGAGCGAAGTTCTTCCCTCTATCCGCAGGCACGGAGCCTATATGACCGATGCGCTGCTGGAACAGGCGGCAGGCAATGCCGATGTGGCGGCGCAGGTCGTGCGGGCGCTGTCGGAGGAACGGAACCTCAACAAAAAGCTGGCCGGACAGCTGAAACAGGCAGAGGCGCAGCTGACCGTGGCACTTCCAAAGGCAGCGTATTTCGATGCGCTGGTAGACTGCCCAGACTGCACCGGCATCCGGCTCACCGCCAAGGAACTGGGTGTTCCCCAGAGCATGTTCACGGCCTATCTCGTCAGGAAGAAATATGCCTACTATGACAGCAAAGGCATCATGCATCCTCACGCCCTTCCGTACCGCAACGGTCTGTTCGTTGTCCGCGAATTTATCGCGCCCAACGGGCATCGCGGCACGCAGATGCTGGTTACGCCCAAGGGCAAACAGGTATTTCTGGCCGAACGCGCGGAGATCATCGGCTGAACAATACCACAACCATACGAATCGAGGTGATGCACATGGCAAAACGCTCGCCCCGTCTTCTGTTTACAGAGGAGGAGCTGGAAGCGTCGGAGCTTCAGAAGCCCATTAAAAAGGCGGAGAAAGCGCAGAAAAAACTCACAAAAGCTGAGTCGAAAATCCCCAAAAAGAAGATCGTTCAGAAACAGCGCGTCTATGACCCGAAGGAGAATCAGGTCGTGACGCGCCTTGTTTTTGAGGGAACCGAGAAAAAGCGCCCGTCCAAGCTCACCCATGCCGCAGCGGTCACTCCGCTCAATGCGGTTTCGGCAGTATCCCACCGGGAACTGCACGAGGATTCGGACGGCAGCGTTTCCGCATCGGTCTCCCATGAAGCCATCAGCAGCGCCGAGGGCGGCATCCGCACATTGGATACCGCCCACCGCACATTGCAGGATAAACCCTATGCCAGAGCGCTGAAAGCAGAACGCGCCGCTGACCGGGCCAATCTGAAGGCACTGTACAAGGAGGCAGAACTTCAGAATCCGGAATGGGGCGCAAGCCCGGTCTCCCGGTTCCAGCAGAAGCGCGCCATCAAGAAAGCCTACGCCGAGGCCAAGGCCGGAAAGGCTGCGGACAACACGGTCAAAGCGTCCGAGGCTGCGGCCAAAGCTGTGAAGAAAACCGGTGAGGAAACATCCAAAGCCGTTCAGTTTGTCGCCCGGCACAAAAAGGGCTTTGTGATTCTCGGCGTCATCGGAATGATGTTTCTGTTTGTCTCCGCTGTGATGTCCAGCTGTTCCGTGATGATGAGCTCGCTCACATCCTCCGGCGTGCTGACCACCTATCCCAGCGCCGATGCGGATATGCTGGCGGCGGAGGCGCAGTATCTGGCGCTTGAGGCAGAGCTTCAGGAGTATCTGGACAATTACGAAAGCACCCATGATTACGACGAATACCATTTTGACCTGGATGAGATCGAACATGACCCCTATGTGCTGATTTCCATGCTGACCGCACTCTGGGAGGGAGAATGGACGATTGATGAGGTAGGCGGTCTGCTTCAGACCATCTTCGACCGCCAGTACACGCTGACGGAGGATGTGCAGGTTGAAACCCGTTACAGAACAGAGACCCGCACCGGCTATTACACGGTTACAGACCCGGAGACCGGCGCGACCAGCATCGAGGAATACGAATATGAAGTGCAGGTTCCCTACGATTATTACATCTGTACGGTGACGTTGGAAAACTTCAATCTGTCCCATCTGCCGGTCTATCTGATGGATCAGGATCATCTGTCCCTGTATGCCTCCTATATGTCTACACTGGGCAACCGGCCCGATCTGTTCGCCGGTTCTTCCTACGTTGACCGCTATTACGGCGACCAGTACCGGTATGAAATCCCGGCAGGCGCGCTGGAGGATGAACAGTTTGCGGCCATGATTCAGGAAGCGGAAAAGTACCTGGGCTATCCGTATGTCTGGGGCGGCAGCTCGCCCAGCACCAGTTTTGACTGTTCCGGCTTTGTCAGCTGGGTCATCAATCACTGCGGTGTGGGCTGGAATGTGGGGCGGCTTGGCGCCGAAGGACTGCGCAATATCTGTTCCTATGTCTCTCCGGCCAACGCCAAGCCGGGCGACCTGATCTTCTTTGAGAAAACCTATGACACCTCCGGCGCGTCGCACGTCGGCATCTATGTGGGCAACAATATGATGATCCACTGCGGCGACCCCATCCAGTACACGAGCATCGATACGAACTACTGGCAGCAGCACTTCCTGCAATTCGGAAGGCTGCCCAGCCCGTAAGAAAGGAGCAGTATGAACCCGAAAATTGAAAAGCTGAAGGCGGAGAGAAGCAGGAATACCGAAAAGATTTCCGACCTTCAGAACCGCAACCGCAAGCTCTCCGAGCAGATTACGAAGCTGGAGAACAACGACATCATCGGTATGGTGCGTGAGATCGGTATGACGCCGGAACAGCTTGCCGCGCTTCTGAGCGGCAAGGCTGCGGATTCGCCCGCAACCGATGAATATGAAGAAACGGAGGGATATGAACATGAGAACTAAAAGGATGCTTCGCAGGGGGCTGACCGCACTGGCGGCAGCGCTTGCCATGATGACGGCGCTGGCGGCTCCCGCCTTTGCCTACGCAGGTGATTCTGCGGAGGCTGCTGAACAGCAGTCCTCCGGCAGTCAGACTGCCGTTCAGACGGAAAAAATCGGAACGGTGACGACCAACGGCGGCAGGCTGAATCTGCGCGACGGAGCCAGCACCAGCTACAACATCATCGGTCAGCTTCCCTGCGGCGATACCGTCACGGTGATCGGCGAGGAAAACGGCTGGTACAAAGTCGTCGTGCCCGAAAAGGAGGGCTATGTGTACGGCGGATATCTGAATGTCAGCGAGGGTACGGTTGTTACCGGGGATAATGCCGATACCGGTTCGACCGGTACAGAGAGTTCCGGAGCCCCGCTGACGCCCGACGGCAACCTGGAGCTTGTGGATGACGTGTACCAGACTTCGGACGGAAAGCAGTTCATCACGGTGCAGTCCAAGAATGACAACACCTTTTACATCGTCATCGACCGGGATAAGAACGGCGAAAACGTCTATTTTCTGAATCTGGTGGACGAGGCTGACCTGATGGCGCTGATGCAGGACGGCGAGGTCACGGTCAAATGCACCTGTACCGACCGCTGTGAAGCCGGCGATGTGGACCTGAACTGTCCGGTCTGCAAGACCAACCTGACGGAATGTACCGGAACGGTAAAGGAGGAACCGGAACCCACCGTCGTTCCGGAGGAGCCGGAAGAACCGGAGCCTGAAAAGAGCAGCTCCGCACCGCTGCTTCTCCTGCTGCTGATTGCCGGTCTGGGTGCGGGCGGCGCTGTGTACTGGTTCAAGTTCAGAAAGCAGAAGCCGGATACCAAGGGCCCCGATGATCTGGATGACTACGACTTCGGCGATGATGACGAAGATGATGAGGAAGAGTACGTCATCGAGGACGACCAGCCGGAGGAAACGGATGAAGTGTAATGGCGCAAACCGCATCTGCGCTAATCAGAGAAAGAGAGGATAATGATATGAAGCTTGTGATTACCGAAAAGCCCTCTGTGGCAAAATCCATTTCTGCCGTCCTTGGCGCTGACAAGCGCCGGGACGGTTATTTTGAGGGAGAAAATTTCCTCATTTCCTGGTGCTTCGGCCATCTGGCGGAACTGGCTTCCGCCGAGGTGTATGACGAGGCATATGCCAGATGGAGCCGTGAACAGCTCCCCATCATTCCCGAAAGCTGGCAGTACAGCGTCGGGCGCGATAAGAAAAAGCAGCTGGATCTGCTGACGGAGCTGATGCGCCGTTCGGATGTGACGGAAATCATCAATGCCTGCGATGCGGGACGCGAGGGCGAACTGATTTTCCGCACCGTCTATCTTCTGGCAGGCTGCGTGAAACCCGTGAAGCGCCTCTGGATTTCTTCCATGGAGGATGCTGCAATCCGCGAGGGCTTTGAAAACCTGCGCGACGGCAGTGAGTACGACCATCTCTATGATGCCGCTCTTTGCAGAAGCAAGGCGGACTGGCTGGTAGGCATCAACGCCACCCGGCTTTTCTCGGTGCTGTATCACCGCACGCTGAATGTCGGACGCGTGGTGTCGCCTACACTGGCGCTGCTGGTACAGCGGGAAGCGGAAATCAAGGCGTTCCAGCCGGAGCCCTTTTATACGGTGAAGCTGGATAACGGCGATTTTGCGGCGGTCAGTGAAAAGCTGAAAAGCAAGCCGGATGCGGAAAGCCTGAAATCCGCCTGTGCAGGCGCGCCGGCGGTGATCCGCAGCGTGGAGCAGAAAGAAAAATCTGAAAAAGCCCCAGCACTCTATGACCTGACAACGCTCCAGCGAGATGCCAACCGCATCCTGGGCTTCACCGCCCAGCAGACGCTGGACTACCTTCAGTCCCTGTATGAGAAAAAGCTCTGTACCTATCCGCGAACCGACAGCCGCTACCTGACGGACGATATGGAAAGCGGGGTTCCGGCCGCCGCTGCCTGCGCCTCCGGGATTCTCGGCGTATCGGTCGGAGATGTGTTTTCAAAACAGGTCTGCGACAGCCGTAAGGTTTCCGATCACCATGCCGTCATTCCCACGATGGCTGCCGGAGAAGCTGAACTGTCTGCTCTGACAGCCGGAGAGCGCGAGGTGCTGAAGCTGGTTGCCCGTCAGGTGCTGATGGCGGTCAGTGCGCCGTACTCCTATCTGGAAACAGTGGCAACTGTCGAATGCGGCGGACAGGTATTCACCGCAAAGGGTAAAACCGTGCTGACCGCCGGCTGGAAAAGCTATGCGGCAGGCGAACAGAAGGAAAAGGTGCTCCCTCCGATGACGGAAGGACAGTCCATTGACAGTTTTGCCGTTTCGCTGGAAGAAGGAAAGACAAAACCGCCTGCCCGATACACCGAGGATACGCTGCTTTCTGCTATGGAGACTGCCGGGGCGAAAGAGATGCCGGATGATGCCGAGCGCAAGGGGCTGGGCACACCCGCCACCCGCGCCGGGATTCTGGAAAAACTGGTTTCCTCCGGCTTTGTGGAGAGAAAGAAGAACAAAAAGGCGGTCAGCCTGGTTCCTCAGGACATCGGTATCTCCCTGATTACGGTGCTTCCGGAACAGCTCCAGTCTCCGCTTCTGACTGCGGAATGGGAGAACATGCTGAAGGAGATCGAGCGCGGCGAGCTCTCTTCGGAGGCGTTTATGGCGCAGATCAGCCGCATGGTTTCCGAATTGGTGTGCGATTACGAGCCTGTGAGCGGTGCGGAGGTGCTGTTTCCGTCCGGACGACCGGTGGTCGGAAAATGCCCCCGCTGCGGCGGTCCGGTTACAGAGAGCAAGACCGGCTTTTTCTGTGAGCGCCGCGACTGCCGCTTCGGGCTCTGGAAGGACAACCGCTACCTGTCCGCAAAGCACATCATTCTGACAAAAAAGATGGCGGAGGCGCTTCTGAAGGACGGCAGAACATTTGTCAGCGGCATGTACTCCGAAAAGACCGGAAAAAGCTATTCTGCATACCTCGTACTGACGGACGATGGGCAGAAATCCAGCTATGCACTGGAGTTTGACAGGGAGAAAACCGGCGCATGAAGCTGAGCCCCGCAGAACGCGAAACAATTATCCTGTTTTCCGATGCAGACGATACCGCCAGCGTCTACACCTATGACAGGAGGCTGCTTAAAAAGCTGGATGCTCTTTGTAGAAAATGTCCGGAAGAAGTGTATGAGGAGAAAACACGCTCCTCTGCCGGTGCGAAAAGCTATATTGTGCCGAAAAGCTGCGTTTCCGTCCGCGAGCCGTTTTCCAGAGCGCGGCGCGAGGCGGCAAGCAGGCGCGCAAAGGAGGCCGGTACCGTCCCGCCGGACAGAAGCAAAGGCCGTAATTCGGATGAATAATACAGGGAGATGGGCGCAGGGCTTCTGCTCTGCGCCCTGTTTCCCGGAAAGGATGGTATATGGCAGAAAAACAGAGCAGCCGGGACAGGCTGAAGGAGATCACGGCGAGTATTGAGGACGGCATCAAGGAGCTGTTCCAGTCGGAGACCTATGCGCAGTATCTTCAGACCATGAGCCGGTTTCACCATTACAGCGTAAACAATCAGGTGCTGATTCACATGCAGAAGCCGGACGCCACGCTGGTGGCGGGCTTCAACAAATGGAAGAATCAGTTCGGCAGAAATGTCATCAAGGGAGAACACGGCATAAAAATCATCGCCCCGACTCCCTTCAAGAAGAAAATCGAGCAGGAAAAGCTCGACCCGGATACGCAGCTTCCCATGCTGGATGCGGACGGGAAAATCATTACGGAGGAAAAGACCATCCAGATTCCCATGTACAAACCGGTGACGGTGTTCGACGTTTCGCAGACAGAGGGCAAGCCTTTGCCCCAGCTGGCTCATGACCTGTCTGGTAATGTGGCGAATTACGATGTGTTCATGGAGGCGCTACGCCGCTCCTCTCCGGTTCCCATATCCATTGAAGTTATGGGCGGCGGTATGGACGGTTACTTTGACCTGGAGCATCAGGACATTGCCATCCGCAAAGGCATGAGCGAGGTGCAGACGGTATCTGCGGTCATACATGAGATGGCACACGCGCTGCTTCACAATCGAGCCAAAGATACTGAGGAGAAAACACCGGAACTCTCCCGCAGTACCGAAGAAGTGCAGGCAGAAAGCATTTCCTATGCGGTGTGCGCCTATTACGGCATCGCCACCGGCGACAACAGTTTCGGCTATATCGCGTCCTGGTCAAAGGACAAAAGCCTGCCGGAGCTGCGAGAAAGTCTGGAGGTAATCAGCAAGACCGCCGACGGCCTTATCAACGATATCGACCGGCATTATGCGGAAATCCTGAAAGAGCGCGAGGCGGAGCTGATTGCCGCTGAACCTGCCATGGCGATGGAGCGCCTTTATGCCATGGATGACCGGTATCTTCATGTTCAGCGCACGGACACCGGCGTGGACTACACGATTTACGATAAGGCATCCATGAAGGAACTCGACGGTGGTCAGCTGGATATGGAGATCAGCACGCTGGCCGAGGCGGCGCTGGAAATCTGCAACTTCCATGGTATCGGGCAGAACGCCCCGCTTCAGGTTGCGGATATCGGAATACTGGATGAATTGCAGGCTGCGCAGGATGCGGCGATTGCCATTGAGCCGCCTGTGCAGGAGAACCCTGAGCCGGAGACAGATATTCCGCCTGATCCGGCAATTTCCGTGGAGGCAAGAAACGCCTACGGCTATACGGATGATGCAATGCTCCCGCTGACAAAGGAGCGCGCCATGGAGCTGTTTGAACGCGATGTGCCGGTATATCTTCTCTATGGAGACAATACCGAGGCGATGGTCTTTGAACAGACGGAGATTCTGAACCACGACGGCATCTTCGGTATTGACCGCGCGGACTGGGAGGCGGTAAAGGAGCAGTTTCCTGTCGCCACGGAAAACAGATGGCAGAAAGCCTTCCAGCAGAATCCGGCAGACAGCTACTGCATCTATCAGCTCCGCAGAGATCCGGAAGTGGCAGAGCTTCGCTTTATGAATTCTCAGTATCTCCAGGAACATGGGCTTGAGCCTGCATTTGACCATTACGAGGCGGTCTATTCAGGGGCGCTCCCGTCTGACGGCAGTACAGAAGCTCGTCTGGACGACCTGTACATGAAATTCAACACCGCCCATCCTCAGGATTTTACCGGGCACAGCCTGTCCGTCAGCGACATTGTTGTGCTGAGGCAGCAGGGTGAGGTAAGCTCTCATTATGTGGACAGTGTGGGCTTTGTTCAGCTCCCGGCATTCCTTCCGGACAATTACCTGAAAAATGCGGAGATGTCCATGGAAGATGATTACGGAATGATTGACGGCATCATCAACAACGGTTCAAAGGAACAGACGGAGGTCAAGCACAAGGCTCCCGATTTATCGGCGCTGTTTGAAGCGGCCAGACAGGTCGTTCAGGAAGATAAGCAGGTTTCTGAACCGGGCAAAAAGCCCTCCGTGTTGGCGATGCTCCATACGCCCGCACCGTCCAGAAGTGAAAAGACCGCGCAGACAAAAAGCGCAGAAAGGGATTTGATATGACGAATTTCACCAATGACGAGATGAATCTGATGTGCATCTACAGCGCCGGCAGCAGCCGTACCGGTCTGATGCAGAAGCTCACGGAAATGAAGAAGTACCTGGAGCGCGACGAGGTGCAGCTTCTGGAACTGACCGAATCAACGCTTGCAAAACTGGGAACAATGACCGATGAGGAGTTCGGGCAGCTGGAGCTCTACCCCGATTTCGATATCTGATTCTATTCCGAAAAAAGGTGTAGACGCACCCGATTTCGGAATATAGCTTTGTTTCTATTTCGGTTTTTTGCGGTTTACGGCAAAAATCTGAAATAGGATGGTTCTAAATCAAAAAATGTGTAGGAAGAAAGCGTTCGTGTGATACGGGCGCTCTTTTCTTTTTTGAAAGGAGACGTGATCTATGGCAAGCAAATTGCAGGAGTACCGAAGAATGTCGGAAGAGGCGCAGCGGCAGCTGACCGGAAGCCTGGAGCGCTGGCAGTCTTTCCTCGCCACCGCGTCGAGGCTGTACAAATATCCGTATCACGAGCAGGTCATGATCCATGCCCAGCGCCCGGACGCCACCGCCTGTGCAGAGTTCGACGTCTGGAACAATACGATGCGCCGGTATGTGCGGCGCGGTTCCAAGGGCATCGCGCTCATCGATACCAGCGGCGACCGCGAGCGACTGCGCTATGTGTTTGATGTTTCGGACACCGGCACCCGGCCCAATTCCAGAAGCCTGAATCTGTGGGAACTGCGGGAGGAGCATATTCCGGCTGTGTCCTCTATGCTGGAGAAAAACTACGGTGTGCCGGCAGGCGAAAACCTTGCTGTTCAGCTTGAGGCCGTGGCCTCGCAGCTGGCACGGGAATACTGGGAAGACAACCGCAGGGACATTCTCGGCATCCTTGAGGATTCTTTTCTGGAAGAGTATGATGAATTCAACGTCGGAGTGGCCTTCCGGAATGCCGCCGAGGTCAGTATCAGCTATTCCCTGATGCTGCGCTGCGGTCTGGAGCCGGAAAACTACTTTGAACACGAAGACTTTATGAGCGTTTTCGATTTCAACACTCCGGAAACGGCGGGCGCGCTGGGAACGGCAGTCAGCGGCATCAATCAGCAGGTGCTGCGGGAAATCGGAGCGACCATCCGAAACTATGAGCGCGAACAGATCGCGGAAAGGAGCATGGCATATGGAAATGACGTACAGGCAGAACGGGGATTATCTGATCCCAGACATCAGACTGAGCGAGCAGGAGGATACACCCATCGGGAAGTACGGGCAGATGCGGAAACAGTATCTGAAGGAGTATCGCCCGATTCTGTGGAACCGACTGGTGCTGTCGGAGCAGCTGTATCCGCACCTTCGGGAGATCGACGGGACGGCGCACCGGAGACTGGACGAGCTGATGCCGCAGATGGCGAAGCAGGCCGGCGTGACGGAGGAGCTGAAGCGCAGAGAACCGCTGAAATGGGCGGGCATGATGAATACGCTGAAGGCGCAGGCCGAGGAGATCATTCTGAACGAGCTGGTGTACAATTAACAGCCGATGAGCCGGAGCCTCCGGAAGAACTGAATAACGGATATCCTGCCGGGGCAGAGTTTGAACAGCTCTCCATGAACCTTTTCCTCTCGGAACAGGAGCAGATATCCCAAATCGATGAAGCGGATCGCACAACCGAAGTGCTGTCCGCTTTTTCTTTTGCCCAGACGGAAATCGACGATATGCTCCGTTTCGGCAGTAACACAAGCCACGCCAGAGAGCATATCGCGGATGCGTTCCAGAAGCAGAAGCCGATTGAGGAAATCGCGGCACTGCTGCAAAGGGAATTCCATGGCGGCTACGGCATCCGGGGTGAACACGGCGATTATGCCGCGTGGTATGACGGGGACGGCATTCATCTGCACAAAGGCCGTGAGGCCAGATATGCCGCTGATTCTCAGGTCATTCCATGGGAGGCTGCGGCAGAAAGAATCGGACAGATGCTGGAAGAAGGCAGCTTTGCTTCCAATGTGGAGCTTGCCGAAGCCGGTGGGCGTGTCCGTTCCGAGCTGGCGCAGAGCCTGCTCTATCTGAAGCATGACCTGAGTGAGGAAGCAAACCGGGTGGGCTACTTCTCCTCCATGGACGATCTTCCTGTCGGTTATCCGGACGCTATCGCAACGCTTTCGGAGAAGATGACGGACAGCGCTTTTGCCGATACGCTTCGCGGCGAATTCCTGACATTTCTGAATGACTACGCGGAAAACAGAGAACTTCTGCGTTTTCATTATCACCGGATGGACGAGCTGTGGCAGGGAGTCAGGGACATCTCCGCCGAGCGCCGGGTATATCCGGACGGGCCTGCCGAACTTGCAGAACCGCAGAGCTTTATTACCGAGGATGAAATCAGCGAGGCGCTTGCCGGCGGCAGTTCTGTGGCTGGCGGAAAGGGGCGAATTTACGCCTATTTTACCGCAGATCACACCATGAAGGAAAAAGCGGACTTCCTGAAGCAGGAGTACGGCATCGGCGGACGCTCTCATGCGCTGTCCGGGGCTGACCATTCCTCTGAAGATCACAGTGCCAAGGGCATCCGGCTGACCAAAGGCGGATGTGCCCCTGTAGAGCTGAACTGGACGAAGGTTGCCGAGCGTATCTCCTCCCTCATCCGGAAGGACAGGTACTTCACCCAGGAGCAGAAGGACACCTATGCGCGGATGCACGATGAGCCGGAACTCTCTGAGCCTGAAGAACCTGCGCAGGAGGAACCTCCTGTCATAGAAGAATCCGCGTCCGAGCCGATTAAGCAGCCTGTTTCTGAACCGACTGCTGCGCCGGAGCCTGTCACAGCCGATGAAATCAGCGATGCACTCATCCGCTGGAACGGCAGCTTTGAAAGCAAATCCCGTGTCAATGACTATATGCTGGCACATGGACGGGAGCGCGGAGCTGCCGCATGGCTGAAAGATGAGTTCGGCGGTGCGGATAACTTTTCCGTTGTTACCGACCATGGAACACTGGAGTTGCCGTGGGCAAAAGTTCAACGTCAGCTGGGGATTCTGGTGAATGACGGACGCTTCTTTACCGAGGCTGATCGGATGCTGGCGCAGGCGGAACAGATTGCCGCGCAGAGTGAGGTCGAACCTTATGAACGCTTTGCTGTCATTGAAACGGACGAGGGCTACGGCATCTGGGACGATCTGCACGACGGCCTTTATGTAGATGAGGAAGGTGTGACTGCCGACTTCGATTCCGAATGGGTGGCAGAGAACTACTTGCTCGAACTGAAAGAGAAAATTGCCCAGCGGGAAGCCGCCGAATGGGAGTATGTGGAGCGCTCCAAATATGAGGCGCAGACCGAGGAAAATGATGCGGCAGATGTGCAGCCGGGTATCGCTTCGCCGGAGAAAACTGAGCCTGCGGAAATGGAGTCTGTACCCCATTTTCAGGACGATAACGACCTGATCGGCGCGGAGCTGACGCTGGACGGCAGACGCTTTGCGGTGGATGAGGTCAGGGATGGCCGCGCCTCCCTACGGGACATTACATTCCAGGACGGAGCCGGGTTTCCTATCTTCCGAAATGAACCGGTTGAGACCGTGCGCGGGATTCTCTTCCCGGAAAAGACGACGGTGCCCCAGGTCAATCTGGAGGCCGAACTGACTGAAGCGGAGCTTGCCCTGATGCGTCCGCAGCTGGACGCGGCAGGGATTGACTATCTTGTGGCCAATGCTGGCTACAACAGACGAACCATCAGCTTCTCCTCCCAGCATTACCGGGAAGTACAGGATATGCTGGATGCGCTACCTGAGGAACTGGAACAGCCTCGCTTTACCGTGGAGCTGACTTCCGATGCTTTTGAAGAGCCGTTCATCATCCGGGATAATTCCGTGCCGGAGGGACGGGACGGCCAGTATTATGATGTGGGCGGCATCTATCAGACGTTTAGTTCAGCGCAGGAGGCGCAGAAATACGCCGACAGGCTGAATGGTAAGGAAACATTTGAACAGCCGCAGATGACTTCCGAGACCGAGGCAGTTTACCCCGGCGAGCAGACCGGACTCCCCTATGACATCGTTACAGAACGCCTGCGCACAGAGCCGGAGCATACGCCGCCCGAACCGGAGGTCAGCACAGATGATGCTATCAATGCAAATCCGGTTTCCGTACAGATCGGCGGCGAGTGGCAGACATTTCCCAACACCGGTGCGGCAGAACAGGCGATGTACGAAGAATACAGGGCACAGACCCACAGGAACGCGCAGAACTTCCGCATCACTGATTCTGACCTGGGGACAGGCGGTGCCAAGACCAAGTATCAGGCAAACATCAGCGCCATCCGGCTGCTGAAACAGCTGGAAGCCGAAGGGCTTCAGGCCAGCCCCGATCAGCAGGAAGTGCTCTCCCGATATGTGGGCTGGGGCGGTCTGGCGGATGCCTTTGACCCGGATAAGGAAAACTGGCGTGCGGAATATGCGGAACTGAAGGAACTTCTTACACCGGAGGAATACGAGGCGGCAAGAGCCTCCACGCTGAATGCCCACTATACCAGTCCTACCGTCATTCATGCCATGTATGAGGCACTGGAAAACATGGGCTTTGAATCGGGCAACATTCTGGAGCCCAGCATGGGCGTCGGGAACTTCTTCGGCTGTCTGCCCGAATCCATGCAGAACAGCAGGCTCTACGGTGTGGAACTGGACAGCATCACCGGGCGGATTGCAAAGCAGCTTTATCCCAAAGCGGACATTACCGTGGCAGGATTTGAAACCACCGACAGACGGGATTTCTATGATGTTGCCATCGGCAACGTGCCGTTCGGACAGTATCAGGTCAATGACCGGGCTTATAACAGGCTCGGTTTTTCCATTCATGACTATTTCTTTGCCAAGACGCTCGATCAGGTACGCCCCGGCGGCGTGATTGCCTTTGTCACCAGCCGCTACACCATGGACAAGCAGTCCCCGGAAGTCCGCAGGTACATTGCGCAGCGGGCAGAGCTGCTGGGCGCAATCCGTTTGCCCAATAACGCCTTCAAAGCCAATGCGGGCACGGATGTTGTCTCCGATATCATCTTCCTGCAGAAGCGGGACTGCCCCATCGAGATTGAACCGGACTGGGTACATCTGGGGCGGAATGAGGACGGCTTTGCCATCAACAGCTACTTTGTGGAGCACCCGGAGATGATTCTGGGGCGGCAGTCTTCCGAAAGCACCCAGTACGGCAGACAGGATTTCACCGTAGAACCCATCGAAGGACTGGAGCTTGCCGACCAGCTTCACGACGCAGTGAAATACATCCGCGGCACCTATCAGACGGCGGAGCTGCCGGAGCTCGGCGATGACGAGGCGCTTTCGGATAGCATCCCCGCAGACCCGAATGTCAAAAACTACAGCTATACCGTTGTGGACGGAGAGGTCTACTACCGTCAGAACAGCCTGATGAGCCGGCCGGCGCTGAACGCGACCGCATCGGAGCGCGTCAAGGGGCTGGTGGAACTGCGTGACTGCCTGCACCACCTGATCGATCTCCAGATGGACGCCATGACTCCGGACAGCGCAATCCGGCAGGCACAGGCAGAGCTGAACACGCTCTACGATAATTTTTCTGCAAAATACGGCCTCATCAACAGCCGCGCCAATGCGCTGGCATTTCAGGACGACAGCTCCTATTACCTGCTGTGTACACTGGAGGAGCTGGACGAGGAAAAACAGCTGAAGCGCAAGGCAGATATCTTCACCAAGCGCACCATCAAACCCCATGAGGTTGTGACCTCCGTGGATACCCCGTCCGAAGCGCTGGCGCTGTCCATCTCCGAAAAAGCCTGCGTGGATCTTGAGTATATGCAGCAGCTGACCGGCATGGACGAGTCATCGCTGATTGACGGCCTGCAAGGCGTTATCTTCCGGGACCCGGTGAAAAGCGAGTGGCAGACTGCCGATGAGTATCTTTCCGGCAATGTGCGCCAGAAACTGCGGGAAGCGGAACAGGCAGCATCTGCCGATCCGGCCTATCTGCCCAATGTGGAGGCACTCCGTTCTTCCCAGCCGAAGGATCTGGACGCTTCTGAAATTGAGGTGCGCCTGGGAGCAACCTGGATTGACCAGAAATACATCCAGCAGTTTATGGAGGAAACCTTTGAGCCGCCGTATTACCTGCGCCGGAGTATCCAGGTGCATTTCTCACCGTTCACTGCGGAGTGGAGCATCAGCGGAAAATCCCAGCCGTCCTACAACGACGTAAACGCCTATATGACCTATGGCACGGAGCGCGCCAACGCCTACCGGATTCTGGAGGACACGCTGAACCTGCGCGATGTGCGCATCTATGATACTGTGACCGACCCGGACGGCAAGGAACGCCGGGTTCTCAATTCCAAAGAAACAACCCTTGCCCAGCAGAAACAGCAGGCCATCAAGGACGCCTTTTCCGAGTGGATCTGGAAAGACCCGGACAGACGGCAGGAGCTTGTGACACGCTACAATGAGCTGTTCAATTCCAACCGGTCGCGCGAATATGATGGCTCCCATATCACTTTCAGCGGCATGAACCCGGAGATTCACTTACGGGAACATCAGCTGAATGCCGTCGCACACATTCTCTACGGGGGAAATACGTTATTGGCGCACGAGGTTGGCGCAGGCAAGACCTTCGAGATGGTCGCTGCCGCCATGGAGAGCAAACGTCTGGGGCTTTGCCACAAGCCGATGTTTGTGGTTCCGAATCATCTGACCGAGCAATGGGCTTCGGAGTTTCTGCGGCTGTACCCGTCTGCCAACATTCTGGCGGCAACGAAAAAGGATTTTGAACCGAAAAACCGCAAAAAGTTTTGCGCCCGCATTGCCACCGGCGATTACGACGCCATTATCATCGGGCACAGTCAGTTTGAGCGCATCCCCGTTTCCATGGAACGGCAGGAGCGACTGCTGCGGGAACAGATCGATGAAGTCACCGAGGGTATTGAAGAACTGAAAAACAGCCGTGCGGAGCGCTTTACCATCAAGTCCATGGAGCGCACGAAGAAAGGACTGGAAACCAAGCTGAAAAAGCTGCTGGAATCCGGAAGAAAGGATGATGTTGTTACCTTTGAGGAACTGGGCGTTGACCGGCTCTATGTGGACGAGGCACACGCCTTCAAGAACCTGTTTCTTTATACAAAGATGCGCAATGTGGCCGGACTTTCAACTACGGATGCACAGAAATCCTCCGATATGCTGCTGAAATGCCGCTACATCGATGAGCTGACCGGTGGCAAAGGCGTGGTGTTCGCAACGGGTACGCCCGTCAGTAACTCCATGACTGAGCTTTACACCATGATGCGCTATCTCCAGCATGACACGCTTCAGAAAAAAGGACTGGCGCATTTTGACTGCTGGGCTTCCACCTTCGGTGAGACCACAACGGCGATTGAGCTGGCTCCGGAGGGCACCGGCTACCGTGCCAGAACGCGCTTTGCCAAGTTCTTCAATCTGCCGGAGCTGATGACCCTGTTCAAGGAAGTGGCCGACATCAAGACATCCGACCAGCTCCACCTTCCCGTGCCGGAAGCTGTCTATCACAATGTGGTGGCACAGCCGACAGAGATTCAGCAGGCGATGGTGCAGGAGTTATCAGAGCGCGCTGCCAAAGTCCATGCCGGTGCGGTGGACGCCAGCGTGGACAATATGCTCCGCATCACCACGGACGGCAGAAAGCTGGGACTCGACCAGCGCATCATCAATCCTGATCTGCCGGATGACCCGTCTAGCAAGGTCAATATGTGTGTGGATAACATCTACCGCATCTGGGACGAGGGTCAGGCGGACAAACTGACCCAGTTGGTGTTTTGCGACTTGAGCACACCCAAAACCGGTGCTCCAGCGGCGAAAGCAGCCAAGGCGGTCGGCGGTAATCTGGATGATCCGGAGCTTCATGCTGTCGCAGGTGCTGTTAAGGACGACCCTCCGGAACCGGAGTTCACCGTCTACGATGACATCCGGGAGAAACTGGTGGCAAGAGGCATTCCGCGAGAACAGATCTCCTTTATCCATGAGGCCAATACCGAGGCACGGAAGAAAGAACTGTTTGCCAAAGTCCGTTCCGGTCAGGTGCGTGTGCTGATGGGCAGCACCTTCAAAATGGGGGCCGGCATGAACGTGCAGGACCGGCTTGTGGCGCTTCATGATCTGGATGCGCCGTGGCGGCCGGGCGACCTGGAACAGCGCTCCGGACGAATCATCCGTCAGGGAAACAGGAACAAGCAAGTCCACATCTTCCGCTATGTGACGGAGGCCACCTTTGACGCTTATCTCTGGCAGACGCTTGAAAACAAGCAGAAGTTTATTTCGCAGATTATGACAAGCAAAAGCCCTGTGAGAAGCTGTGAGGACATTGATGAAACCGCGCTGTCCTATGCGGAGATCAAGGCGCTCTGTGCCGGTGACGAGCGCATCAAGGAGAAGATGGATCTGGATGTGGATGTGGCACGGCTGAAGCTGATGAAGGCCAACCATCAGAGTCAGCAGTACCGGTTGGAGGACAACCTTCTCCGTCACTTCCCGGAACAGATTGAACAGAACAAGGGATTCATCGCAGGATTTCAGGCAGATATGCAGACGCTGGCGGAACATCCCCATCCGCAGGACGGCTTTGCCGGCATGACGGTGCGGGGCGATGTTCTGACCGATAAGGAAAACGCCGGTGCAGCTTTGGTTGATGCCATGAAGGAAGTCAAGGGGCTGGAACCGGTGCCCATCGGCAGCTACCGCGGCTTTCAGATGTCTCTGACGCTGGAGGATTTCGGAAAGCAGTATGTGCTGACCCTCAAGGGGAAAATGTCCCATCGCGTGGAGCTGGGCAAAGACCCCAGGGGCAATCTCATCCGCATCGATAATGCCCTCGCCGGCATGGAGACGCGCCTTGCCCGTGTGCAGGAAAAGCTGGATTCCCTTTATGCGCAGATGGAAACCGCCAAAGCGGAGCTGGGCAAGCCCTTTCCGCAGGAGCAGGAGCTGAAGGAAAAATCTGCCCGTCTGGCGCAGCTGAATATTGAGCTGAATATCGATGACAGGACGCCGATGGAGGCAATGGCCGAGATTGCAGACAGCGAGCCGGAGGTGCGCCCTGCTGTCAGAGCAAAATCCGAAAGGCCGTCTGTGCTGACCAAACTCCATGCCCCGCTGCCGCAGCGGGACAGTCATCCCAAACAGAATGAAACCGAGAAGGAGGTTCGCTGAATATGGAAAAGAAAATCGCAACGGATACGCCGTTATACCGGCATGATGCAGCCTATGCCCGCGAGCATGGAGAACTGCCGCTGTACAGAGAGTCCTATCAGGCCAACATCGCCTGCAAGGAGGCGATTGAGGAAGCCATTTCCGAGAATTACGGCAACAACCGTCTGAATTCTCAGGCGGTATTTGATGCAGTCAGCGCGGAATTCAGCATGGAGAGAATCCAGTATGTGCTTGCCAATACCGTGCAGTATAAGGATTGGGACGGACGCATCAGCCGCGCCAACCGGGAGTGGGCGCAGACCGTGCCGGTCGTGCCGAATCCCGATGCCTGGGGCGGAGACCGCAACTGCTATTTTGTGGTGGATAGGCCGCACACCGGCCTGACGGATCTGTTCATTACCCATTTCCGAAAGGAACTGGAGAAAGCGCCCAGAGAGAAAAAGCCGTCTGTTCTGAAAAAGCTCCAGAATCCCCTGCCGGACACCGCGCCGAAACCCGGCAGAGAGAAAGCGCAGGAGCTCTGATCATGGCAGACACCAGGGACATCAGTATGCACTTCTGGGCAACGCAGGAGGAATATGACCTGATTCAAAAGAACATGGCGCTGTCGGGCAGTACAAACCTCAGCGCCTTCCTGCGGAAGATGGCCATTGACGGCATGGTCATCAAGCTGGATATGCCGGAGATTCGGGAGATGCTGCATCTGCTCAGGCGCGCAAATGCCAACATCAATCAGATTGCCAGACATCTGCATGATACCGGGCGCATCTACGATACAGATCTTGAGGAAATACTGGGGTTTCAGAAAGAAACCGCTGCCCGCTTGAACGATATTCTTACCAAACTGTCCGCCTTGAAATAAGGACAATACACCCCCTGGGCAGCAGAGCCGCGCGCTTTGCTGCCCGCATTTTTTGTTATCTGGCTCCGCATCCTTGAGCGTTTTGAATTTCGGAATTACAATAGAATCAGAAAAGAAGAAAAGGAGGCTCTGACCATGAAAATACTGCTCAAAATTCTCTGCGCACCGATGATTGCTGTTTTGTCCGTTTTCGTCTGGCTGGCGTCGAAACTGGTTCAGATATCCGCTGTTGTTATGAATTTCATCGCCATTGCCGTGGGACTGGGCGCACTCTGCATCCTTTTTGACGGAAAGACCGCACAGGGCATCTGCGGACTGATTGCGGCGTTTCTCTTTACCCCGTTCGGACTGCCGATGTTCTCCATCATGCTTCTGGGACAGGTGCAGAAATTCCGCTACTGGATTCAGGACAGCGTGTACGGATAACAGAACTTGTCGCCAAGTTGGCGCAAAGTGAATTGTATTGATGAGGGCTTCTGCTTTTGCCGGCAGGAGCCTTTCTTTTTTGAAAAAGGTGGTGAACCGATATGGCAACAACGCGCATTATCCCCATGCATCAGAACAAGGGAAAAACCATCCGACAGTGCCTGTCCGACAGATTGGACTACGGCAAAAATCCGGATAAAACCCATGATGGTCAGCTGATCAGCGCCTATGCCTGCGACCCGGAGACCGCAGATGCAGAATTTGCGCTTTCCAAACGCGAGTATTATCAGCTGACCGGCCGCAGACAGGACAGCGATGTGATCGCCTATCAGGTGCGCCAGTCCTTTCGCCCCGGTGAGATCACGCCGGAGGAGGCAAACCGCATTGGCTACGAATTTGCCGAGCGCTTCTTAAAAGGAAATCACGCCTTCATTGTCTGTACCCATACGGATAAGCAACACATCCACAACCACATTTACTGGAACTCCACCAGGCTTGACTGCACCCGGAAATTCCGGAACTTCTGGGGCAGCACCATGGCAGTCCGGAAGCTGAGCGACCTGATCTGCGTTCAGCACAGGTTGTCCGTCATTGAAAATCCGAAGCCCCACGGCATAAGCTACAACCGCTGGCAGGGCGATATTGAAAAACTCTCAAACCGTGACCGCCTCTGTCTGGATATGGATGCAGCGCTGGCAAAAAAGCCGCACGACCTTGATGGCTTTTATTCGCTTATGGAGCAGGCCGGCTACACCGTTACCCGCGGGAAAAACATCACGTTCAGCCATCCGCGCCAGAAGCGCAATATCCGTATGCGCTCCCTTCCGGAGGAATACCGGGAGGATGCTATTCGGGAAGTGCTGGCAGGCAGGCGTATCCATAATCCGAGAAAACGCCGCAGTCCGCTGGCAGAACAGAAAGCCCAGCTTGTCAGCGCACTGGAGGCGAAACAGAATCAGGGGCGCGGTCATTATTACGATCTCTCTATCCAGAATCAGATTACCAAACAGCAGGCCAGGGCGCTTCTGTATTATCAGCAGCACGGGTTCACCAGCGCAGATGATTTTGAGGCATTTGCTGAGTCGGTGGAAGCTGTAAAGCAGCGCAGGGATGCGTTGTCCGCGCAGATCACTTCTGCCGAAAAGCGACTGAATGAGATTGCAGTGCTCCAAAAGCACATCACCAACTATCTCAAAACCAAAGATATCTATGCCGGCTATCGGGCGTCCGGTTATTCCAAAGCGTACTACGAGGAACACGAGGATGAAATCAAGCTCTGCAAAGCGTCCAAGCGGGCATTTGATGAGTTGCTTCCCTCTGACACTTCCGGTAAAACTGCCGGTTCACACAAGAAGCAGCTTCCCTCCCTGAAAGCGCTCCGGGCAGAGTACGCCGAGCTGCTGGCGATGAAAAAGGCGGCATACCCGGAATACTACCGGGCGAAAGATGAGTATCGGGAGTTGCTGACATATCAGGCCAATCTGGCCAGGCTGTTCGGCATTGAAAATGTCAGAAGTGCGCCTCAGCGAGAGCACCAGCAGGAAGAAAAATAAGCGCCGTCAGGTGCGCCGCCGAAGATGAAATCTTCGATCTTTGGGGTTTGGGGATTGTCCCCAACAAGCAGAAACAGAAAGTTCCGCCTCCGGGCGGAATCTTTTTGTTTTGGGCCTTTCTGATCAGGAAGGCATTGCTTGCCAAATTACAAGTTCATTAGCTTCAATTACACGACAAGTTCCTAAACGGCGACTTTTCGTATTGATTTTAGACGGATTCTGATGTATACTTATATTAGAATGTTGTACCTATTTGGGCATAATACGGAGATTTTGAGGAGGTGTCAAACCATGGCATTGCGTATTCCTTGGGATATTGAAGAAGCGGTGCTGATGCTTGATATGCTTCTCAAATCTATAGATGGAAAACTTACAAGAAAAGAGGCAATTCGTCAAGTCTCTGAGAAGCTGCGCAGACGCGCAGTAAATAGAGGAATAACGATTGATGATATCTTCAGGAATGAGAATGGAATTACATTCCAGATGTCAGCTTTGGAAGTTGCCTATACCGGAAGAAAAACAAAACTAAAACAACCCACAAAGCTCTTCGTGGAAACTGTGAATTTGTATAGGAATAATCGAGAGCTTTATGAAGAAATACTTAAGGAGGCTGAGAACGTGGTTGAGCCAACGTCTGTGCAGGATGAATTCTGTTCATATCTTTCGATGCAAATGCCGACGTTTCAGCTGTCAGATGCGTATCTGATGCTTTCGGATATTGAAAGCTTTTGCTTGGAAAGAAAAATTCTTCAGAATAAACTATTTGAAACAACTGACCTTGAGACAATTAAACGAGTTGTTCAGACGGTTGATTCTAACCGGGTCTTTCGCTTCACTTATAAGCAAAATCTGAAAAAGATGTCGACCGTAATTCATGCGTACTACACTTTTCTGAAGTCTTATAAGCCTGATGAAGAAAAGGAAGCGAAGCTGATTATTCAGGAGGCAATACCCTCTTTGCCTGATGCAGATAGTATGAAGCAGAAGGATGATGCTGTGAGCCCACAGGATATCTCTGTGCCTGCAACCGAAAAAACCAAATTAACGGATTTAGAGGAAAGACAGAAGTTCAATGACTGGATGCTAAGTTCTGGAATGTCAAAGGCCACGATTGCAAGTTATATGTCTTCTTTTGGTCAGTGCGTAAAGTCTGTAGCAAATTATAAATTGTGCGAGACGAGCCTTTGGAATGTATCGAACGCAGAAGATGCCAGTCATATCTATGATCAGCTGTTTGGCATTTCTGAGTTTTACGAATATAACAAGCAACAGCACAACCGATTTAGTGCTGCATTTCGTAAATTCATTGAATACAGATCAGGAGGTAGCCCGGCAAGCTTGAAACCCTCGCAGCCGGCACGATTTGCGATTGAAAAAATGCCAACGAGAAGGCAGGAGAATGATCCTGTACTTATTCGTTACAAGGAATTGCTTGATAAGTACTTTCAGAAGGGATTTCGCATGGAATCCTCACTGGATATGAAAAAGCTTCGTAGGTTTTATCAGGAGCAATATGGAGCAGAGCTTTCTGATGAGGACGATCTTGTTTGCCAGGGCATCAGCTCAGTAACAATTCTTCATGACGGAAAAGCCTATCTTCCTGATTCAATGCTATCGCAGGAGAAAAAAGAAAAGCTGCTGCAGTATATAGAGGACAGATTCAGTTCTGGCTGTGATGCCATCTATTACGGTGCATTATTTTCGGAGTTTGAAGAAGTTTTACAGGGCGAGCGTATTTATACGTCTGAGATGCTAAAGACTTATCTGTCATACATCAACAAAGGAAATTATGTTCTTCAGCGCAGTTACCTTGCTAAGGACTACACCGTGCAAATGAATCCTGAAGATGACATCAGAGAGTATCTTAAAGAAGCCGCCGGACCTGTTGAAGTGAAGCGACTTGCTGCTGAGCTCTCTTATATTCCAGAGCAGAAAATCAAGTTTGCCCTTAGCACAAACAGTGATTTCATATGGAACACAACTGGCGAGTATTTCTATGAGGATTGTGTTCATTTCAGCAATTCTGAATTGGAGTGGATGTCTCAATTCATCTTAGATGGTATTGAAGAACGGGACTTTGTTACTGGCAATGAACTCGTTGAAGCGGTAGATGCACATTTCCCTGACATTAAAGAAATGTACCAGTGGATTACGCCGGTCGGTATGAGAAATGTCATCGGGTATAAGCTGAACGACAGATTTTCCTTCAATGGTAACATTATCAGCAAGTATGGCGAGGACTTGTCCATGGCTGAAGTGTATGCAAAGTATTGCCGCAAGCATTCTCGGTTCACCTTGGATGAGCTGAATGTTTTGAAACAGGAACTTGGTTCTACGATTTATTTTGATGAGATTTATGCCAATTCTCTGCGCATAAGTCAGAATGAGTTTGTCTCTCAAGACATGGCGCAGTTTGATGTTGAAGCAACTGATGAGGCGATCGGGCGAATTTGCACAGGGCAATATATGTCGCTTCAGGAAATTCGTGACTTTGGAACATTCCCGTATGCCGGTTATCCGTGGAACGAATATCTGCTGGAGCATTTTGTCGCAAATTACAGCCAGAAATTCATGTTGCTCCACATTGGCTACAGTGCCAATGTGTGCGCTGGCGCTATTGTAAAACAAGCATCCTCCTTTAAGGATTTTAATGATCTTCTGGTCGATATTCTGGCAAACAGTAATATTGTGCTGGATGAAGATTCTGCATTGGAATATCTGCGTCAGCAGGGATATATCGCCCGGAGACGCTACAGTGATATAGGAAGAATAGTAACCGAGGCGAAAGTGGTCCGGTCAAAGAAAGGATAAGATAGAATATGTACTCCTATGATTGGGACCCATCTACTGGAGGCTATATACTGAACAGTACACCGCTGAATTTCAGTAAAGAGCCTCGTCCGGTATATTACAAGGAATTGGATATGCTGGGCTTTGACCGGTATTGGGATTATGAAAAGGACGACACCTACCCCTATATGTGGGCGGAAGCAAATACCTATTGGTATCGTGGGCGGAAGGTGGCCCAGACCAAAGGTGGATCTTGTTATGAAGCACCAGAGATCATTATAAATGATGAAGCTGAGCCCGCAGGTCAAAAGCTACGCTTTGTAGATATTCCAACTATGGTCAAGAAAAACGAGCTCATTATGGAGGGATTGGTTCAGGAAACAATTAAGAAGGTATATAACACCTACATTGAGTATTTCGGAAAAGTTGATGTCTTCTATGTCGCTTTCAGTGGTGGCAAGGATAGCGTTGTCGCTTTAGATATTGTTCAAAGAGCACTTCCCCACAATGCTTTCAAGGTTCTCTTTGGCGATACCGGAATGGAGTTTCCTGATACTTATGACTGCGTAAATAGAATATCTGAATATTGCAAAGATCATGAAATTGAGTTTTTACGTGCAAAATCAGAATTAACACCAGATCAAACTTGGGGATGTTTTGGGCCTCCAGCTGTCACTAACCGTTGGTGCTGCAGCGTTCATAAAACATCGCCGCAGGTTAGGCTTTTGCAAAGTGTAACGGGTATTAGCAATTTTACTGGCATGGCTTTTACAGGTGTACGCGGCGATGAGAGCATTGCAAGAAGTGAGTATGAAGATGTAAGTCTTGGAGGCAAACACCAAGGCCAATATAGTTGCCATCCAATTATTGAATGGAATTCCGCAGAACTTTTTAATTATATATATGCAAATGATTTGGTGTTGAATGAAGCCTATAAGAAAGGTAACACGCGCGCTGGATGTTTAGTTTGTCCAATGTCCTCTGGTAAACATGAGTATATAAAGAGACAATGGTATACAAGCGAAGTAGACCATCTTCTGGACAAAATCATTTCCACAAGCGGAAAGGTCTCATATAATCAGCAGGAATTGCGTGAATTCGTTGATGCAGGATTTTGGAGAACCAGAAAAACTGGTAGAGAGCTCAATTTTGGACAAGATAAGCATATTGTCGAAAACGCTGGCGGACGTATATCCATTACTGTATTCTCCTTAAATGACCGATGGAAAGAATGGGCGAAAACTATTGGTACAGTAATCGAAAAATCGCCTAATGAATATGTTATCGACTACATGGATGGTGCGTACACCGTAAAACTTGAGTCGGTAAAAGAAGGAACGATATTCACCTTTCCTGATTGCGGGACGGGAAAAAATGATATCAAATTTCTATCTCTATTCAGAAGTGTCATCATAAAAAGTATTTATTGTGTGAATTGTGGAGTGTGTGTAGCGGAGTGTAAACATGGATGTATAGATATGAAACACGGCTTGAAAATATCGGACAACTGCGTTCATTGCCATAGTTGTCATGATATCCATGAGCACTGCTTAAGATACAACTCTATCAGAAACAAAATTGGAGGCGAGAGAATGGTAAAAGGACTTGGTAAGTACTTTAGCTTTGGCGTTAAGGGGAACTGGGTTAAGACATATTTCAAATATAAAGGTTCAGAACAGTTTTGGGATTCTGACGGAGAAGGTGAAGTCGCCAATAAGAAGAAGGACGCATTTTTGAATTTTGTAAAAGATGCGGGATTTATTGCACCTAATCGAACTGTTGGGCATGATAAGTATACGAAGTTTGATATCACTGACTTCGGCAAAGTTGTCTTCAGCTTAGGTTTCGACAGTGAGGCAGCATGGGGCTTGATGCTATCCAACTTGGTGTATGCTCCTGACTTCAACTGGTATGTTAAAAATATACCGGAGAACAGTGTGGTAACACCTGATCAGATGAAAATGCTTCTTGAGCCGTTCATGGAAAATGATGCAAAAGGCTTAGGAAAGAGAAATGTGGTTGATGCGTTCAAAATTATTTTGATCACGACTCCACTGGGTTCAACCTTAGGATTAGGTAACTGTGATTATGTTAAGAAGATTACATCCACAGGAAATGAAACCTACACGTTGAACTCTTTGACAAGAACTGCTTGGGAATATCCGGAACCCCTCGTTATTCTCTACTCTCTCTACAAGTTTGCAGAGGCGTGCGATGGTTACTATCAGTTCACACTGACGCGTCTCCTAAATCATGATATTGACAGTGATGGCGTAAGCCCGACGGAGATTTTCGGAATTGACAGAGATAAGATGGAGAAGATTCTCAACGGCCTGAGCGTAAACTATCCGGAATTTATTAACTGCTCGTTTACGATTGACCTGGACAACATATCGCTACGCAGTGACAAGACATCGGCGGATGTTCTTAGTCTGTTCTGATAAGGGGGATGGCAGGATGCTGGATAAATACCGCGACTATTTTGACATTGATCCGGAGTATTTTCCGCAGATCAACGAGAAAGTAATAAATAACAACCCAGATATCTGGAAGAAGTTCTATCCGCATGAAACCTTTGTAAAGCTTCTCAAGGATACTGTAAGTGTTCTCTCCAGAAAGCAGAAAGTATCCATTTGGGTTGAGGGTGCCTATGGTACCGGTAAATCTCATGCTGTATTAACGCTGAAGAAGTTGCTTGAGGCTTCGCCGGAGGACACAAAGGCTTACTTTGATAAATATCCGGATCAGCTTAGCAATGATTTGTATAATCAGTTCCAGCAACTGAAAACCGGAGAGCAGAAGATTTTGACGGTTCACCGATACGGTTCTTCCAAGATCCATGGCGATGACAGCCTGGTTTTTGCCATTCAGGAAAGTATTCAGCACGCGTTAAAAGAAAATGGTATGGATACAACTGAGGCAGCATTAAAGGATTCTGTTATTCAGTGGATTAACGATCCTCTGAACAAGGACTTCTTCAACAGCCTGCTTGCTGGACCGTACCGTCCGATATTCGGTGGCGCAGATGCGGATGCTGTTATTGCAAATCTCAATAGCTTTACCGGTGACAGCCTGATTGAGCTTATGTCGAAGATTACAAAGGTAGCAGAAGAACGTCATTTGCAGATGCTGCAGCTGGACGCTGATCATCTGACTGCCTGGATTGAGGCTGTCATTCAGGAGAATAATCTGAAGGCAATCATGTTCATCTGGGATGAGTTTACGGAATACTTCCGCAATAACATGCGCAGTCTTACCGGATTCCAGAGGATTGTCGATTTGAGCAGTTCTGCACCTTTTTACATGCTGATTGTCACTCACGATGCTATGCATATCTTCCCTGACGGTGACAAGGAATTCGGCAAGATTAAGGGCAGATTTATTGACCCTATCTGTGAGATCTCGCTGCCTGATAATATGGCGTTCCGTCTGATGGGTTCTGCCATGACAAAGAAGGAGGATCCGCAGATTCTGAAGGAATGGGAGGAAACGGTAGACGAACTCTGTGATCGAACAAAGGGTTCCCGCAAGCTGGTTATGCAGAAGGCAAAAATCAGTGACAAGGAGCTGCAGAGCATTCTTCCGATTCATCCGTATACAGCTCTACTCCTGAAGCATATCTCTGCTACATTTGACTCTAACCAGCGGAGTATGTTTGACTTTATTAAGAACGATCGCGGCGATGAGCTGAAAGGATTCCAGTGGTATATTGATAATTATGGTCCTTTCGATACCAATCCGCTTCTGACTATTGACGAACTCTGGGACTTCTTCTATGAGAAGGGCAAGGAATATCTTGCTCACGATATTCGCAGCATTCTCGATTACTATAATGCTGTCAAGGATCAGAATCTGAGTTCCGATCATCGCAGAGTCCTGAAAGCAGTACTACTGATGCAAGCGATTTCTCAGAAGGTAGGCAGCTCTGTCGATCTGTTTGTGCCCAATGTTGAAAACATTGATCATGCATTTGAAGGTTCTGATTTGGATCAGGGTCTTGCCGGGCGTCTGGCGACTGAAATGGATAGAGAAAAAATTCTTTATCAGCAGCCTATCGGTGGAGGTAAGTATCAGTTTGCTGCCCGTATGTCTGTTACAGATGACAGTGTAATTGAAGAACTGAAGGATCAGATGCGCAAAAAGACAACCATTGAACTGGTGGAACAGGGCGAAATCTCTGAAGCTATCACTTTAACAGGTGCTTTGAAGGCACGATTCCATTTGGAATGTGCTTCCGCCAGTGACTTAAAGTCTAAGGCTAACAGATTGCGCAATCTGGAGTCTTCTCTTGGGAACAAGCTCATGGCGATCGTGACTTTTGCCAGAGATGACAAGGAAAGCGTTGCAATCGGAAAGATGATTGATGAACTGCTGAAGGATGATTCCTATCATATCACCTTCATTGATGCATCTATCACTCCTCTCGGAAATGATTTGCTTGAGCAATATGCAAACGCAATGGCAAATGCGACCTACCAGAAGGGCAAAGACAATGACTTGTCTCGTCAATATGAGCGCGACGCAAAAGATGTTCTGAAAAAATGGCGTCAACGCATCGAGAATGGGGAGTATCGCATCTATTCTAAGCAGAAGCCTGCCGGCGAACGTGCAACTACGCAGGCCGCGCTGTACGCTGAATTGACTCTCATCAACAGCAACATTTACCCACTTTCACTTGAAACCGGCTCTGCGGTTCCTTCGTCAATGTGGGATCTAAATGCAGTGAAGTTTGGCGTTGAAGCAGCCGTTGCTGAAGATACGACGAAAAAGGGCGTTTTCAGTTCCTCTAACCCGAACACAAAGCTGGAAAACTTTATTGGTGAAGACGCTTGGAAGCATCCGAATTATTGGGTGGATAAACCGTATCTCCTGATTTCCAAGATAAAGATTGAAGTAGAGAAGATCATTGCCGACGAATTTAAGAAGAATGGGCGCGTCTCTATTCGCCAAATTTATTCTGTATTGATGGATAAGCCTTATGGCTTTATGCCCTGCAATCTGTCCGTTTTCGTTTTGGCATTTGTACTAAAGGAGTATGCTGTCAGCTCGTTCACTTATACCGATGGTCTCACAAACGATGTCATGAGTACAGATAAACTGCGTCTTATGATCGATGAGGTTATCAAGCTCCAGAACACCCCGAATCCTCGATATAAGGATAAGTTTATCGTCACTATGACGCCCGAAGAGCGTAAATTCAGTGACGTTGCTTCTGACGTTTTTGGTATTCAGCGCAATCTGTGTACCTCTATTGAACAGACCAGAGAACGCATTAGAGACAAGATGAAAGGACTTTCCTTTCCTATCTGGTGTCTCAAGTATATTCTTGATACCGAAAACTTGAAGACTGAAAAAGATATCATGGTGGAGCTGATTGACGGCTTCAGTGATATCGCGAACAGCGGAGCTGCAAGCAAGAAAACTGATAGCGATATTGCCATTTCTATCGGAGCACTGTGTATTGAACATGAGGATGCGTCTGGTGATTTGAAATCAATCCTTTCTTCTGCTAAGTGCAAAGAAGGTATGGATGCATATCTTCATCAGTTTGAAGGCGGTGAGCTGGTCAAGCTGGCTGAAACTGTAAGCGATAATGGGCAGTACATCAATCGGCTGAGAAAGAAGTTTGATGCCGACGCTGCAAATTGGGTATGGAACAAAGAAACGGCTGACCAGAAAATCCGTGAGGTTATTCTTGAATATCGCATTATTGTGGAGAGCAATAAGGTCAATCCTCGTGCTCTTACATTTGATAACGCTGTGCAAGAATGGTGTACAAAGTGCAAGACAATCAGAATGTCATATTTGTGTGCAGAAAACTACTGGAATGACCTGAAAGGTTTCATGAGCCAGCTGTATAATATCAAGAAATCCGGCTCTTTGCCTGAATCTCAGCGCGAGAATTTCTTAAATCAACTGACTCTCCACGCAAATGACTTTGTTTCTTACTGTTCTAACCAGATTGAAATCTTTAAGCAGGCATGTTCGTTCTATTTGAGCGAGTTCACAGATGATGAGATCCGAGATTTGTATCAGGCTATCAAGGGCAACGATGTTTTCACAATGGAGCGGTCGGATTATGTTAACTTGGTTAAGCAGACCGTTAATGAATTCAAACTTACCCGTAAATCAATGCGGCTTCGCAAGCTGTGGAAAGATAAGACCGGTACAGACTCGCCGAAGAAGTGGTCTGAGCAATTCAAAACACCTATTCTTTGCATGGTTCCGGAGACGGAAATTGAACAGGCTCGTGCTGCATTTGATACCTTGAATCGTAACCAGCCGGACGCAGGTTCTATTGATAAGGCACTGGAATATCTGGAATCTGCTGGCTTCTATGATTCCTTAAAGGACGGAAAAGCAAGGGATGCAGCTTTTAAGCGGTGCATTATCAAAAACTATGACGTCATTCTGACGGATCTTGATGATGTAAGAGATTATTTGGCTCGTACTGTTGGATCACCGTATTCTTGGCTTGGTCTGCCTTCTGTTGAGACCAAGCTCAAAGAGATGGCACAGGCTAAATACGATGAGACAGGTTGCGATACTGCGCTTGAGAAAATAGACAGCATGGATGTTGAGGACGTAAAGCGCTACTTAAAGCAGCTGATTAGGGGAAATATGACTGTCGGCATAGAGATTATCAAGGACAACTAAGAAAGGGGGCACCATCTTGACACTTGAAAGATGTTATAGTTCGATAGACCGCTATCTTAATAGAGAAGATGAAAGTGCTCCCCGATTTGTAAATGTGGAGTCTGTAGAAGATATGGTTGCCATAGTCGATCATTATAACGTTGGGGAAAACATCTTTCTGACTGTTGAAAAATACAGTTCAGAAGATGAGAATCCCCGAATTGAAGATTTGCTAAATGATTTGGCTACTTTGCAAGGAAATATCTTTCTGACTGGATTTACTACATGTTGGAAGCTAATCGGAGCAAAAGAACTCTCTTCTCAGCTTACGGCTATTGCCCAAATGAGTGTAGAGGGTCATGTCGTTGTACTATGTTTTCAATGTCGTGACTATCTAAGCTTCAGAGATTCGCGCTTAAATCGACTGGTTTATAGCGTTGATGGTGTTGCCACGCCAAAGCCTCACATTGTTTTTGTAAACCCGATGCTTCAGGTCACAAACGAAGACCGGGTTGAAGGAATACAGAACTTGCCTGCATTTATTGAAACTACAGATGCTGATACTTTGCATGTGAAAACAAAGCATCATCCAGAGGAATATCCCTATGCACTATTTAGGATATCCGAGGAAGCGAATCCATATGATGCCTTGTGCCGTATTGATCAGTCCACCGAAGCGATGACCAAAGACATGGGTACAGATGAGCAATGGGCCTATGCTCTTACTCTCCTGCAGGAACAGGGAGATTGGGTCAACGCCATAAATCATGAGATTGGTTTGTACAGCAATCTGGAATTGTTTATCAATGCTTCACAGGACTATACCGACGCGAAGAAATGGCTATATTTCATTGCTCTTAAACGGTTTGGTGCTAAAAACGAGTGCCTCGATCTGGCGAGCCAGAAGGCACATGCTTATGAAGAACTTGTCCATTGGATTGTTCGCGGTCTTGTAGATTTAGACTGCAAATCGCCTGATTTCTGGAAGTTGTACGATTGCCGCAAGGCTTTATTAAATCAGATGGAAGTTTCTGATGATGAAGTTCTCGATTATTGCAGATATATCAAATGCAAGAAGAGGGATGCTCTGTATTATCTTACGGACTCGCACAGACTTGAGAAGGAGCTTATTCTGGAATGTATTGCCGATTATTCAGGAAGCTTCTCTTATGATGAACTTCGAAGCGTGTTGCAGCATGTTTACCCTGACCTGTATGCATACTTGATGCCGTACAAGTTCAATGCAGCTCTGCTGAACCAGTATTTCGAGGATTATAAATTCTGCAAGTTGGAAAACAGAATCACGCCGGAATTCTATAGTCTTGTCGAGGAGCAAGCTGTCAAAAGAGAGTACAATCTGCTTCTTCCTGCGCGTTCAGAAAAGATTGAATCCGTTGATATGTCTGGTGCATTTGCCTATTTCATAGATGCAATGGGCGTTGAATTTCTGGGATATATCTCGGAAAAAAGCAAGCAGAAAAAGCTTCTCCCAAAGATTACGGTTTGTCGCTCTGAGCTTCCGTCAATTACCTCACGTAACAAAGAGTTTTTAGACGTTTTTGCGGAACACAATGTTCAATGCAAGAGCATTAAGCAGATCGATGACATTAAGCACCATGGGGCGGAAAATTTCACTTTAGAAAATAGCCCATATCCGACACATCTGATTCGCGAGCTGGAAATTATTGACCATGTGCTCGATCTTATCAAGTTGGATCTGGCTAAAGGGAAGTATACCAAGGCAATTTTGGTATCCGATCACGGTGCAAGCCGCTTGGTTGTCCTGAAGAACCAGCTGATTGATGGAGAATTTGATGCCAAGGGAACCCATTGTGGTCGTGTATGTGCATACACAGAGCAAACCGGAAGTATGCCAATGATTGTACAGGCCGGCGAAAATGATGAGTACGCAGTTGTTGCTAATTATGAAAGATTCAAACCTGGACGCCTAATGGGCGTTGAGGTACATGGAGGCGCTACCTTGGAAGAGGTCACCGTGCCCATTATTGAGCTTTCATATGTGCCGGGCGATATTGAGATTATCGTGCAGACACCACTCGTGATGAGCAGCATCAGGAAGCCCCCAATCATTGAATTTTACTCTACAACCAAAATTGACAATATCGTGGTTAATGTAGGAAATACTGAATATAAAGCCAATACGACAGACGGTCACTCCTTCTCGATTGAAATGTCGAAACGAACCAGAGCAAACACATATACAGCTGATGTGTATGCAGGAGGAACTATGATTGCAACCGGGCTGGAATTTAGGGTTGAAAAAGAAGGCTTTAAATCAAATGATATATTGTAAGGGGGTGTCCTTTTGACTGAATTAGAAGAAAAGTTGGTAGAGTGCTTTGATGAGATGGCGGTGTTTAAGGATCTTCAGCAGAGCAACTTTTTCTCGGACTTAAAGCTCCCCTCCTTTTTGCGAGATTGGGTCTTAAAGAAGTTCGAAGATTCTGAGGGGCGGTTTGATATTGAGGAGATAATGGAATTTGTCCATACATTTTTGCCGAATAAAGATGAATGGACGAACATTAAGAACCGTATCATAACTGAAAATGAGCACGTAAAGATTCTTACTCGGATATCCGTCGATATAAGCATTAAAGACCAGATGGTTTCATTCTCTCTTCCGGACTTTTCATTAACCAATGCCGAAACTATAATCGAACCCGATGTTTGGGCTGAATGTAAAGATGAATTAGTCAAGGGAAATGAGATCTGGGGTGTTGTCGAATTGGGGTATCGGCTTCCGTCAACATCTCCGAAACTTCCGGGAAAAATCAAGCTGGTTAGTTTTACGGACTTTTGCCCGTACACTGTTGACTTGGATTACTATAAGGAACTTAGGGCTGAGTTTGATATTCATGAATGGATTGATATACTACTTGGCGCTATTGACTACAATGCAAGTGGATATGCTGACGAAGATCAGAAACGGGCAGTCCTTACAAGACTTCTTCCTTTTGTTGAGAAGAGGCTCAATTTGATTGAATTAGCGCCTCCTGGAACAGGAAAGTCCTATATTTTCGGTTCTATCAGCAAATATGGAAATCTGTCGGCGGGATATATGACTCGTGCAAAGCTGTTCTATGATCTGAGTAAACGTCAGCCGGGGCTTGTCTATAACAACGACTATGTAGCGTTTGATGAAGTTCATAAGCTAAGATTCCAAGACGAGAAACAGATGGGTGGTTCTCTCCAGACTTATATGGAAAACGGTAAGGTTTCCATTCCAGGTCACGATGGAACGGCTGACGCCGGAATGATTTTGCTGGGCAATATTGAAAAGAAAGACATGGATGAAACTATGCCGATGTTTGACAAACTTCCGGCGCTATTCCATGATTCTGCGATGGTCGACCGTTTTCATGGGTTTATCAAGGGGTGGGATATTCCTCCGATGACCAATGCGATGAAGATATCTGGATGGGGGCTGAACTCAGAGTATTTCTGCACGATAATGCATTTGCTGCGTGATGATCCCAGCTACAGAGTAATTGTTGATAAGCTGGTTGAAGTGCCTGGTGATGCATATATCCGCCATGTGGAAGCTGTGAAGAGAATTACTACTGCCTACTTAAAGCTCTTCTTCCCTCATGTACGCAGTGCGCAGGATGTTAATGTGCGTGAATTTACAAAGTACTGCCTTCGTCCAGCTATTGAGATGCGTAAGAATATCTGGCGGCAACTTGCCATAATGGATCCGGCCCAGTACAGAAAGGAAGACCGTGAAATGCCCGCATTCACGGTAAGGGATTTGTCTAATGAAAACTAAATGCGTGATTTGTGGCAAGGAGATCCGAGAAAAGAATGTCTTAGGAATCAACAAGAAACTGCTTGGCGAAGACATTATCAATTTTTATTGTATGGATTGCCTTGCGGATTATCTGGATGTTACAGTTGATGACCTAAATGAAAAAATCGAAGAATTCAAGGATGAGGGCTGTAAGCTTTTTGAATGAGGTGAAATAGTGAAGCGTTTTATTTATGCTGATAATGCAGCAACAACGAAACTGGATAGCGATGCTTTGAATGAGATGTTGCCATGGCTGCAGGATGAATACGGTAATGCTTCACAGCCATATACTTTTGCCCGTAAACCCAGGAAGGCTCTTTCCGAAGCGAGAACAACGATTGCAAGCTGTATCGGCGCTCAGCCGGAGGAAATTTATTTTACCTCCGGCGGCACCGAGAGCGATAACTGGGCTATCAAAGGTATGCCTCGATATGATGACCGGCGAGCAACTATTACCAGCCAGATTGAGCATCATGCGATACTACACGCCTGCGAGTCCATAGAACGGCTCGGGTATCCGGTTGCATATCTTCCCGTGGACAATGAAGGAATTGTATCTCCAGATATTCTGTCATCATTTATCACAGATGAAACGAGACTTGTGTCTGTGATGCTTGTAAATAACGAAATAGGCACCATAGAACCGATTTCTGAGCTTGCTAAAGTTGCTCATAGCCACGGTACCGTATTCCATACAGATGCAGTGCAGGCCGTGGGACATATTGCAATAAATGTAAAGGAACTCGGCGTAGATATGCTGTCAGCTTCGGCGCATAAGTTTAACGGGCCTAAAGGCATTGGATTTATCTATATTAAGTCCGGGACAAAAATTTATCCGTATGCTGACGGTGGGGCACAGGAACATGGCATGAGAGCCGGTACAGAAAATATTGCTTCCATTGTTGGCATGGCAGCAGCATTAAAGAAGAACTGCGACCATATGGATCAGACGCAGAATAAGCTCCACCAACTTGAGGATAAATTCTTAGATGTGCTCAAATTGTCGGGAATTGATTTTATTCGTAATGGCAGCGCGAATCATATTCCGGGCAATGTAAATGTGTCTATTCGCAATGCAAGCGGAGAAATGCTACTTCACAGACTTGATCTTAAAAGTATTGCTATTTCTACAGGTTCCGCATGTGACTCAGTTAATACCCAGGTATCTCATGTGATACAGGCGATTCGGGTACCGGAAGAATATGCGCATGGCACTATCCGCATTTCTTTTGGACGAGACAACGAAGAATCCGATGCAGTTGAAATAGCAAAGGCTATTGTAGATATTTTGAAAATCAAGTAACAATGACAGGTATTGAACCGCATATTTCAAAAAATGGAGACACAACCATGAAAAAAGATGAACTACATGCAAGGGTTCTATACTTGTATCAGATATTACGTCATTATTCTGATAGTGAGCACCCTTTGACAACACAGCAAATTTTGAAAATCATGGATGAAAAGTATCACATACAGATTCACAGAGTATCTGTTCAGAATTATGTGGAAATCTTAAATTCATGCGGTATAAAAGTTAACCAACAAAGAGCTCAGGATAAATACTATTACTTAGATGATCGTACATTTGATATTCCAGAGCTAAAGCTGATGATTGATGCCGTTCAGGCATCGCACTTTATTCCGGAAGATAAAACGAATGAACTGATTGATAAACTCCTTACACTTACCAGCGACTATAATGCCGATAGACTAAGGGAAAATATTTATTTTGCCAATAAGGTCAAAGTACCAGACTCAGGTAATTATGTTATTTAAGGTTTTAGAATGCAAGGAACAGTGAATTGGAGTTCGTCTTGTTATAATTAGCTTCTTGGGGTATCTTTAAATACTGTAGAAAAGAGGAAGGAAATAATAAATGGCTAAAATGAGAATATCACCGGAATTGAAAAAACTGATCGAAAAATACCGCTGCGTAAAAGATACGGAAGGAATGTCTCCTGCTAAGGTATATAAGCTGGTGGGAGAAAATGAAAACCTATATTTAAAAATGACGGACAGCCGGTATAAAGGGACCACCTATGATGTGGAACGGGAAAAGGACATGATGCTATGGCTGGAAGGAAAGCTGCCTGTTCCAAAGGTCCTGCACTTTGAACGGCATGATGGCTGGAGCAATCTGCTCATGAGTGAGGCCGATGGCGTCCTTTGCTCGGAAGAGTATGAAGATGAACAAAGCCCTGAAAAGATTATCGAGCTGTATGCGGAGTGCATCAGGCTCTTTCACTCCATCGACATATCGGATTGTCCCTATACGAATAGCTTAGACAGCCGCTTAGCCGAATTGGATTACTTACTGAATAACGATCTGGCCGATGTGGATTGCGAAAACTGGGAAGAAGACACTCCATTTAAAGATCCGCGCGAGCTGTATGATTTTTTAAAGACGGAAAAGCCCGAAGAGGAACTTGTCTTTTCCCACGGCGACCTGGGAGACAGCAACATCTTTGTGAAAGATGGCAAAGTAAGTGGCTTTATTGATCTTGGGAGAAGCGGCAGGGCGGACAAGTGGTATGACATTGCCTTCTGCGTCCGGTCGATCAGGGAGGATATCGGGGAAGAACAGTATGTCGAGCTATTTTTTGACTTACTGGGGATCAAGCCTGATTGGGAGAAAATAAAATATTATATTTTACTGGATGAATTGTTTTAGTACCTAGATTTAGATGTCTAAAAAGCTTTAACTATCGTCGAATCCATCAGTAAAGCTATTCATGCTGGAAAGAAAATATCATTTCAGTACTTTGAGTACGATGTTAATAAAAACAGGGTGTTGCGACACGATGGAAAGCCGTATATCATTAGCCCGTACACGATGATCTGGAATGGTGATTACTACTATGTTGTCGGGTTTTACGATGGCAGACAGGAAGTGAATGCGTTTCGCGTGGATAGAATTAATGCCTGCCCAGAAATACTGCCGGATGATATTGTCCCGATTCCGGAAGACTTTGATCCTTCTAAGTATTCAAGAGAAGTGTTTAGAATGTACGGAACTGATGAGATTGTTGAAGTTTCCCTATTATGTAATAGTAATCTGATGATGCATGTAATTGACCAATTTGGAATTGATGTCGATACCAAACCGGTGGACGATGAGCATTTTCGGGCTAAAGTTCAGATATATCCATCCCCGACATTTTACAGATGGGTCTTCGGATGGGGTGGCAAGATTAAGATCGAAAGTCCATCGAAGATTCGTAAAGAGTATCAAACAATGCTAAGAGATGCGATTGAAATGGTGTAATTCCAGTATCAATCACTTTGTTCAACAGTGAAGACTACGCTGCCCATGAATAGTTGTTATTGTAACTATGTGATGCAGATATTTCAAAGGGATGAACCTATAATGACTCGACAGGATGTTTTTTCTTGGTGTCGCCGCCAGTATGGTACGGAACCGGATTATCCGTGGAACGACTGGAATGCTGTCCTGCGCCACACAGATAACAACAAGTGGTATGGTGTCATTATTGAAGTTGACCGGTCTAAGCTGGGTATGGACGGAACCGGTGTGGTTGATGTCCTGAACGTGAAATGTGATCCGACCATTATTGGTATGCTCCGGATGCAGCCGGGATTCTATCCTGCGTACCATATGAACAAGGAAAAATGGGTTTCGATACTGCTGTGCGGGCCGGCGGCTGATGATGAGATCAAAGAACTGATTGAATTCAGCTATCAGCTGACGAGCTCCCGGAAAAATGAACCGAAGCGTACCCCAAAACGGTAGGCATCTTCAAAGCTGGTTCGCGAAAAAAACATACGCTCTTATGAGGCGAATATCATCGGCTCAGTAAAAGCACAATGGGAGGATTATACTATGGGAGAAATTACGCGAATAGATGGCACGGAAAGCCCTTCGGAAGGGCATGAAGTCATTCCGCATCAGGCAGATCTGATTGAGGTCACAAATGGCATCCTGATGGATACACGCTCAGAGCTTCCAGCGAAGGCTTCATTCAGTATGCCTATCGCACAGCTTGCGACTTTGGGGGCAGGTGTATCTTCGCTGATTCCTGCGTTACATACCGTGACGCAGACAACAACGGTGAACACACAGGGGCTATATTATCTGGCAAATGCCGGGGTTGGAGATGCGCTGAAAGTTGCACGGAACGGAAACTCCTGGGGTGCGCTCAAGTGCGCCGATGGTACATCCAAAATGGCGCAGTTTCAGTCTGCCGGGCCGCTGACTGCAACAAGCACAGCCACGGTGCCGATTGACCCTGCCACAATGCTGATGGCGGTTGCGCTGTTCTCCATTGAGCAGAAACTTGACAGCATTGAAGAAATGCAGAAGCAGATTCTCACCTTCCTTGAGGTTGAGAAAGAATCAGAGATTGAAGCAGATGTCGAGACGCTGGTCAGCATGATCAGTAAATTCAAATACAACTGGGACAACGAGCACTATCTTCAGAGCAATCACAAGATGGTTCTGGATTTGCAGAGAACTGCCCGGAAAAACATGCTGTCCTATCAGAAACAGGTCACGGAAGTGCTGAATTCCAAACAACTGGTCGTCGCTCAGATGAAAGTGAAATCCACATTGAAAGACCTGTTGAAGAAATTCAAGTATTATCGGCTATCTCTGTACACATTCTCACTGTCTTCTCTTCTGGAAATCATGCTGAGCGGTAACTTCAAGGAAGAGTATATCACCGGAATCAAGGAAGAAATCGAATCGCTCTCCATGACATACCGTGATCTGTATGGCAAGTGTTCTGAATACCTGGAAAGACTGGGGAATTCTGCACTTGAGGCAAATCTATTGAAGGGAATCGGAAGCGCCAGTAATGCCGTGGGCAGATTGATTGGCAGTATTCCGAAAATCAAGGACGGACAGGTTGATGAATTCCTGCAGGATAGTGGCGAGCGACTGAAAAACAATGCTGTCGGCATGGAGCGGAATGTTGTAAAAGCATTTGCGGAAATCAGCAATCCGGGAACCGGTGTGTTTACAGAGAAAATGCGGGATCTGATTCTGATTTACAATCACACTGCTGAAATCTGTTTTGATGATAAGCAGATTTACCTGATAGCAGAATAATAATCACTGCCGGGAGGTTGAGCAGATGGCAACAAAAATAGCAATTCTTTCGGATACGCACGGTCTGCTTCGCCCGGAAGTACTGGACAGAATCGCCGGCTGTGATGCCATTATTCACGGTGGCGACATCAATAAACCGGAAATCATTGACCGCCTGAAGAAAATCGCGCCGGTCTATGTGGTTCGCGGCAATAACGATAAAGAATGGGCAGAGAACATACCGGAAAGCCTGACCTTTCAGATTGAGCAATGCAGATTCTTTGTGGTGCATAACAGGAAATCTGTGCCCAAAGACCTGCACGACACGGATGTGGTGATCTACGGTCATTCTCATAAATACGCCGAACAAATGGTGGATGGTGTCCTCTGGCTGAATCCGGGAAGCTGCGGCAAGCGCCGGTTCGATCAGGAGATTACATTCGCCGTGATGACCGTTGATGGCAACAAAACAGCAATCGAAAAAATCACAATTCCACACACCTGATACATTCAAAGTACTTACCCTGCACAGTCACTGCTACGGTGGCTGTGCTATTTTTTTGCCCGCATACCTGCGGCTTGATGCCTATCGCTACTTCATGCAACATAAACGCACTCCCTGCCGGTCGCCTCCGGTCATTGCAGAAACAATGGATATTGTATGCAAATTGACTTGGAGAGTGAAAAAATGCGTGAATTAAAGATTATTCGTATTCTTTTAAGTGTGTATGTTCTTAATTGTGAGCATACGCTCATGTACAGGCGCAGAAAAATACGCCTGTTCGCGGTAAAATATATATACAAGATAAGACGAAAGGCAGGTGCGTGAACATGGACAAGGAAATGAGCCTCAAGAATCGGGACAGACTCATTCAGCTGGGCATAACCATTTCTACGTTCAGAAAGTATCGCGGCCTGTCCCAGGAGCAGCTGGCAGAACGTGCGTCAGTCAGTCGTTCTCTTATCAGTTCAATCGAGGCTGCGGGTATAGCCAAATCATTTTCGCTTGAGGTGTTCTATAACATCGCCGATGCGTTGGAAATAGAGCCTGCAACATTGCTGAGCGCACCGACACAATTCGATAACCTTTTGAAACAGAACACCTGACCACATCCTTGGGATAGCTGATATAGAATCATTGCAGCACAGACTGCCAGTATCATGTACTGGCGGACTGTGCTGTTTTTTCGTTTTGGAAATGTATCTTCTGTTGTTCGGAGAAAGGAGAGGGATATCATGGCAGGCTTGTTTAAGAAAATCGGCAGGACGCGCCGGATTCCGGAGAAACTGGCGCAGTATGACGATGAATACCTGCTGTACTGTGTGGAAAAGGATCGCGTTGAAACCGTTCTTGAGAGCACGCTGCATGAGACCGATGATCCGAAGGAGATCATTGATGTCACATTGAAAACGGTATGTGAGTTCTATGGCGGAGACTGGGCCGGCGTCATGGATATCGATATGGATACCTGCCTGTGGAGACCGCTCTGCTGGTTCCGTGCGGGCGGTGCAACCGACAGAACACGCGAGCTGATCAGCGGTCTGGAAGATGCCGAGGTTATGCCGCGCTGGCTGGAAGCTATGCACAGCGCCATGCCCATTGTTCTCACTGATACAACTGAAATCAGGGAATCCAATCCGGTTGAATTTGCACTGTATGAGCGTCTGGAGGCAAGAGCCATCCTGGCGTCTCCTTTCTCTCCGGCACCGACCGGCTTTCTTGTCATCCGCAATCCTTCAAGATATCTGGAACGGCCGGAAGCACTGTTCATCTTCGCCTACGTCCTTCACCGCGCGCTTGCCCAGCAGAATGTCATGGAACGTGAGAAGATCATCGAGGCTATGAACCCGATAGAACCGAGCTATGATGTCTATATCAGTTTCTTCGGCGATCTGGAAATCCACACAGCAGGCGGTATGCTGACCGAACAGATTATCAATGCACCAAAAACCATTCAGCTTATAGCCTATTTGTTGCTGAAGCCGGAACGTGCCCACTCACCGAGAGAAATCTTTGAGCATCTGAATCCCGGAGAAGATTTTGACGGCAACACGAATGCGATCCGCGGCAGCATATACCGGTTTTCCAACATGTACGCGAAGCGCACCGGACAGTCCACAAGACTGATCGTCCGCGAAGGCAGCGGATACAGGAGAAATCCGAATCTGAAGATTACGACCGACATCGAACAGTTTGACCTGCACCTGAAAGCAGCCGAGACGGCATCCGGAAGCGCTGAAAGAATTGAGGAGCTCCGCAAGGCGGTAGAGCTTTACAAAGGCCCGGTTTTCATGTGCGGCAGAGACCAGCTGTGGCTGAATGATATTGTCAGTCAGTATGAGGTTCGCTACATCAAGGCCGCAGATGCCCTGATGCGCGAGCTGGCAAAGCAGAAAGACTATGCGGGCGTCATGCAGTACGCCGCCAGGGCGCATGAACTGTTCCCCGGCAACGGTCTCATCTGTTACTGGCTCATCATGGCAACATACAGTCTGTCCGGTGCCGATATGGCAAAGAAGGAATATTTCCGCCTCAAAGACGATATGACCCAGGAGGAAATCGATGTGGTGACGGAGCATCTGAAAAAGAATAGCCTGATTCGATATCAGGAGCTGTTCGGCGTGTAACACATCCGGCGCACAGAGAAAACACCCGATTTTTACCATAACACAGAGGGCGCACAAATCAGAGATAAAATAGAATAGAACGAACAGCCGTGACACTCCAGCTGCACAGCTGAGGAACCCCCGTAAGTTAGCCTTTTAGCGCAAAAGCTAAATGACAACTTACGGGGGTTTTCTTATGTCTCCGGCACAATTTCATCATAGAGAGGCTTTTGTTCCAGCAGACAAAGACCTCTCTATTTTTTATGCCCAAACGCGCAGAACGCGCTGCCGTTCTCCTCCTCCGGTTTCTGAATTCCAAACAAAATTCAGAAATTCGGAGGATAAGACAATGGCATACAACAAGGCCAGTGAAGAAAGAAAATGGCGGCTCTGGAAAGAAGCCGAGGAAAAACAGATGCGCGAGCTTGGCGTCAGCGAGGACAGGATTGCGCAGCTCCGTGCTTACGATTGGGAAGTTTTCAATTCCGACCGGCGGTATTACGAACATCATGCGGATGGCGGCGATTACCTCGAACAGCTTGCAGCAGATGAGGAGAAACCGGCTGTGAAAACCGTTTCGGATTTTCTGGACGGCATCGACAGCCCCGCGCTGTTCAGCCTGCTTTCTGAAACCGACCCGATCACCGTTCTGATTGCGCTGAGAAGATCTCAAGGAAAATCATTTTCCGAGATTTCTCTGGAAGTGGGGTTATCCGAAAACACTGCCCACCGGCGTTGGACTCGCCTGAAAGAAAAAATCAAAAAATCTTTTTGAGCATGTCCGAAAACAAGCCTTCCCACCGGCTAAAGGGTGAGAGGAGCAAATGAGTCTGTTTGATAAAAGCACGACTCGCACTCTGCTTGCTGAACCTTGAAAATTTCATACACATTCATCAGGTACGTTCCTGTGCGGGAGAGATTCTCCAGCTGCATGATGGTACGCCATGACACGCCTGCCCGATTCGGGTGATTACGGAAAGCAAGGCGGTGAGCGATTCCGAACCAATCAGAAATATCCGGCTGCAACGGATACGGCAACGAAACGCACAAGGGATAATGATACTTCCGTAATTCGCGGCCCGGCCACAATGAAGGCGGGGAGGTTAGATTCCTATGAGGCAGCTTCGCAGACTGCCGCCTGGTGAGTTCCCCGCCTCCGGGGGTCGTGGACGAATGGGAGGCAGTATATAGAATTTAAGATTTGGGAGGTGAAGCCATTGCGGAAAAACTGGGAGTACCGGCGCGGAGATGTCTATCTGGCGAATCTCGATCCGGTCGTGGGCGCAGAGATCGGCGGTATCCGCCCGGTGCTGATTCTTCAGAACAACACGGGCAACTTCTTCAGCCCCACGCTGATTGCCGCGCCGCTCACCTCCAACATTGATAAAAAGCCGAATCAGCCGACACATTTCCTGCTGGAACAGGTACGCGGACTGAGCCGGCCTTCCATGGTGATTCTGGAGCAGCTGAAAACGCTGGATAAGCGCCGGATCATCAGATACATGGGACGGGTGGACAGCAATATTCTGTACAGCCCGGAATTCTGTAAGTGCCTTGCGGTGAGCCTGGCACTTTATTTGTAATATGCAGGCACTCAGAGCGAGTGCGGAAAGGAGCAGACCATGACACTGGATGAAATGAGAAAAGTGGACATCCGGACGGTTGACCCGGCAACGCTTCATGACCGCCGGGATGTGCGCATCGACAGCCGTCAGCCGAGAGAAAAACGCATTGCGTCCTACCTGAAGCAGATCGGCAATCCCTACTGCTACGTTGACGACGGTGTTGTCGTCAAGATCGGGTTTATGAATACCCGCGAAACCATTGATGACCGGCTGGAAGGCTATGCCCGCAGTCAGGTCAGCAAGGGATGAAACAAATATCGACATCATCGACTGTCCCGGATGATTTCAATACAATGATAGCGGAGGTGATAAAAATGTCAGAAAGAATCTGGAACGCAGCAGAATATACCCGTCTTTCCCGCGATGACGGCGACAAGGCGGAGAGCAATTCCATAACGAGCCAGAAGGAAATTATCCGGGATTATGTGCGCAGACATCCGGAATTTGTGATCGTTAAGGAGTATGCGGATGACGGTTATTCCGGCGTCAACTTTGAACGTCCGGGCTTCAAGCAGATGATGGAGGACATCAAGGCCAAGAAAATCGACTGTGTGATCTGCAAAGACCTCAGCCGGTTTGCCAGAAACTACATCGATGCAGGACGGTATCTGGAAAAAATTTTTCCGTTCATGGGCGTGCGGTTCATTGCCATCAATGACAACTACGATTCCTGCGGCGAAAAGGCGCAGTCCGATGCGCTGATCGTACCGTTCAAGAACCTGATCAACGACGCCTACTGCCGTGACATATCCGTCAAAATTCGCTCTCAGCTGGACATCAAGCGCAAGATGGGCGACTTCATCGGAGCCTTTGCACCCTATGGCTACCGCAAGGATGAGGCAAACAGAAACAGGCTGGTGGTGGATGAAGAAGCCGCCCGCACGGTGGAGCTGATCTTCCGGCTCCGCATACAGGGACTGTGCAATTCCGCCATTGCCGACCGGCTCAACAGCATGGGCGTCCTGAGCCCCATGGAATACAAACAGGCGCAGGGCTTCAATTACTCCTGCGGATTCCGCAGCAACGAACAGGCAGAGTGGAGCCCCATGCTGGTGAAGCGAATCCTGTCCAATGAAATCTATATCGGAACGCTGATCCAGCACAAATCCGGCACTCCGAACCACAAAATCAAAAAGCGCGTGGAATATGACCGGGACGAGTGGATCGTCATCGAGAACAATCATGAGCCAATTATCTGCCGCTCGGATTTTGACACCGTTCAGAATCTGATGCTGCGGGATGTCCGCACAGCGCCGAAGCAGGAAAAGGTTCATCTGTTTTCAGGCTTCGTGTTCTGCGGCGACTGCAAACACACTATGGTGCGAAAGACCGTCCCCAGCGGCGGGAAAAAGTATCATTATCTGGTCTGTTCCACTAACAAAGCGGGCAAGGGCTGTTCTCCGCATACATTCAGCGAGGACAAGCTGAAGGCCATTGTGCTCCGGGTGGTCAACGACCATATTGAACTGATCGCTCAGGTGGAACAGGTGCTGGATTACATTGCATCGCTGCCGGAGCAGGAGCGGCGCATCATCAACTATGACGCCCAGATGACGGCGCTGGAAAATGAAATCAAGCGGTATCAGGATTTGAAAATCAACCTGTATTCGGATATGGCGGACGGCGTGATCAGCCGCGAGGAATACAAGGAGTTCCATGCGGGCTATGACCGCAGGATTGCGGACAGGCAGCGCCAGCTCGGAAAGCTGAAGGATGAGCGCAGTCAGGCCATGGAGAACAGCTCCGGGAACATCGAGTGGATTGAACAGTTCAAAAAGTACCGGCATCTGACGGAGCTGGACAGGGAGTGCATCGTTCACCTGATTGAGAAAATACTGATCTATGACGGCAAACGCATTGAAGTGTGTTTCCGTTACAGAGATGAGCTGGAAAACGCATTGCAGTATATAGAACGGTTCGAGGATGTCCTTCCGGCCGAGGAAGGCGTAACAATACCTGAGAGGAGGAACGCATAATGGCAAGAAAGAAAAGACAGTATTTACAGCCGGAGCAGGCGCAGGAACCAGTCAGCGCCATGCTGCCGTCCGTCTGGGAGACGGCCATCTACGCCCGACTCTCGGTTGAAAACAGCAAAAAGAACGACGACGGCGATTCCATCGAGGGACAGATTGAAATCTGCCGGGATTATGTATCGGAGCACCCGTACCTTCATCTGGCGGATACCTATGTGGACAACGGCTGGACTGGAACCAATACGGACCGCCCGGAGTTTCAGAGACTGCTCTCCGACATTCGGGAGGGAAAAATCAAGGCGCTGGTCATCAAGGATTTCAGCCGCTTCTCCCGTGATTATATCGAGGCTGGCAACCTGCTGGAGAACATCTTCCCGGCCATGGGCGTGCGGTTCATCTCGGTGGTTGACCGTTATGACAGCTTTGAAACAGACGGCTCCGCCAGCAGCCTGCTGATTCCGCTGAAGAACTTGATCAACAGCTTCTATTCCAGAGACCAGTCCAAGAAGGTGTCGCTGGCGGTTCATGCCAAGCAGCTGGCCGGCGAACACATTCCCAGCATGATTCCCTACGGATACCGGAAATCGACCACACAGGAGTACCGGTTTGAACCCGATCCGGAGACTGCGCCGATTGTCAAGAGAATCTACGCACAGTTTCTCAGCGGCACCGGAGCGCGCCCCATCATGCGCCAGCTGAATGAAGAAGGAATTCCTTCTCCCGGTAAGCTTCGCTATCTGCGCGGACAGACCAAGCGGGCGTGCTACTCCGACTGCCGCTGGACACAGCAGGTCATCAAGCAGATATTGATGAACCCGACCTATATGGGCGATCTTGTCTTTGGACGAATGCCGACGGCGCTTTATCTGGGTCAGCCGGATTATCACTATGAGCCGGATGAGAGCAAGTGGCGTATCCTGCCGGATATGCACGAAGCGCTGGTCAGCCGGGGCGACTTCTATCAGGTCAGAGAAATCCTGGAAGCAGGCCGCCGTGAGAATGAGGCCAAGCTGGAAGCCAGCCGGAATTACCGCGAAAAGCATCCGCAGATCTTCAAACGCGGAATCGTCCGGTGCGGACACTGCGGCTCCAATCTCGGTTACAGTCGTCACGGCGAGAAAAAGGAAGGTCGGTACAGCTGCCGGAACAAGCAGTATGGCCGCTGCGATGTTGCCGTTGGCATCTCTGAGAAAAAGCTCGCGCCGATTGTCTGGAACGCAATCCAGACGCAGTTTGCCCTGTTCGCGGATTTTGAGGAAGTGGCCGGGCGGCTGAAGGACAGCGGCATTCAGACAAAGCGTCAGACCGAGCTTCAGCAGGAAATGCTGGAAGTCAGCAACCAGCTGTCCGGTTATCAGAACAAACGGGAGCAGCTCTACAATGACTATGTGGACGGTATTCTCTCTGCCGGAGACTATATCGAGCTGAAAACCCGCTTTGACACCGCGTATCAGGAGCAGAGCTCTCGGCTCAATCAGCTGTCGGTGGAGCTGGCCAGGCTGAACCGGATGCTTTCTGATGAGAACAAGTGGCTTGTGAACATCCGGAATATCCGCAAGGCGCGGAAGCTGACGCCGGAAATTGCCCAGGCGATGATTGATCACATCAACGTATATAAAACCGGTTATGCCCAGCACCGGCTGGAGATCATATTCCGTTTTCAAGAGGAACGGGATGTACTGGAAGCTGTTTATCACGAAATGGAAGGAGGTGAACCCCAGTGAAGAAATTGTATTTGTATATTCGCTTGTCCGATGCAGACGATGACCTGAAATTCAAGACCGAGAGCGAGAGTATCGCCAATCAGCGCACACTGCTGTATCGCTTTATCCGCGCCCGCCGGGAGTTTGACGGCTATGAAGTGGTTGAGTTCATCGATGACGGCTACTCCGGCACAAACGGACATCGTCCATCCTTTGAGCGGATGATTGAAAGCCTGAAAAACGGCGAGGCAAACGTGGTCATCTGCAAGGATTTCAGCCGCTTTTTCCGTGACTATGTGGAGATCGGCGATTATCTGGAACGTATCTTTCCGTTCCTGGGCGTTCGCTTCATTGCTGTCAACGACGGGTATGACAGCGATGATTACAAGGGCTCCACGGCTGGCATGGAAGTGGTCATGAAGTACATCGTCTACTCCTATTACAGCCGCGACCTGTCCCAGAAGATCAAAACCGTCATGAGCACCAGAAAGAGCAAGGGCGAGTTTGTGGCGTCTCAAGCCCCATACGGATACATGAAAGACCCGGATGTGAAGCGGAAGATCATTCCCAATCCGGATACCGCGCCTGTGGTGCGTAAAATCTTTGACCTTGCACTGGAAGGAAAAACGCCGGCAGAGATTGCCGTTGTTCTGAACGATTATAAGCTGGAAACGCCGTCGGCCTATTTTATGCGAATGAATCCTAGGAGCAAAAAGTTCCGTACTTCCTCTCAGGAAGCCTGCTGGACTTCCAACAATGTGCGGGAGATTCTGAAGCGCCGGGAGTATACCGGTGTGATGGTCATGAATCAGCGCCGCTGGAAGGGGCTGGACAATCCACGGACGGTATGGACGGATGAGTCCGAGTGGCAGATCATCCCGGACTGCCATGAAGCCATCATCAGTGAAAGCGAATATGAAGAAGCGCAGAAGGTGTTCCGTAAAATCCGCAAGGGCTATGATCGGAGTCCCAATCAGTATCTGCTGCGCAGCCTGGTGCACTGCGGAGCCTGCGGACGCGCCATGCAGCGGCAGAAGCACTCCCCGGTGATTTACTACACCTGCCTCAAGTCTGTATCCAACAGAGAGACCGCCTGCCCGGTGGGCGAACGATTCATTGAGGCTGATCTGGAGCGCATCGTGAAGAACGACCTGCTTGAGAAGCTCCGTCTGCTGGTGGATGTAGATGATCGCCTGTATGCGGCGGCAGCTGCCAGTGAAGGCACAGAGGAAAACATCAGATTTCGGCTGGAACAGATTGAGAAACGCATGAAGCAGATCTCCGTCAGCCGGGTCAGCGCTTACGAGCGGTACGCCGAAGGGAGACTTCAGAGGGATATATACCTCATGGAACGCGATAAGCTGAACGCGGAGAACGACAGACTCAGCGCCGAGAAAGAGCGGCTGGAAAAGGGGCTTTTATCCCTTTCCCAGAGCAGGAACCGTGAATTGACAGAGACCTGTGATTTGGCCCGCCGGACGCTGACTGCGGACGAGCTGATCAATGAAATGCTCCTGTTCTTTATCGACCGCGTGAATGTGTACAGCGGCATGAGGGTGGAGATCATCTATCGTTTCTCCGATGGGATTGCCCGGTTGATCGAGCCGGAGAATACATCAGAATAAAAGCGGGAGCGGGCCCTGTTTACTGGGTGCCGCTCCTACTTATGTGGGCTTGAGCAGCCCATATTTTTTTAGTCTTTGCTTAACATCAGCAAACCCACCCTTTGGGAGCAAAATACCGATCAAGGACAAGAACATCCTTGAGCAATTTGAGCTTGCGCATATTTGGGATTGCGACAAAGAAACGGGCGTTTGGAAGAAAACCTCGCGCCTGCAATCCTCCGTGCCGCCGGAAATTTTGTTCATTGAGCGCTGCACTCAATTTCTCGCACCGGGCGGGCGTATGGGTATCGTGCTGCCAGATTCGATTCTTGGTTCTCCCGGCTTGGGCTATATCCGCGAATGGATGATACAAAATCACAGAATCGTTGCCAGCATCGACTTGAATGCTGATACATTCCAGCCTCGCAACGGGACGCAGACCTCCGTTCTGATCCTGCAAAAGAAAACACAGGAGCAGAGAGATGCGGAAGAAAAGAGCGGCAAAATGGCTGACTACAACATCTTTATGGCGATGGTCGAAAAGGTCGGGCATGACAAGCGAGGCAATCCCCTGTTCAAGCGTGACAAGGAGGGCAACGAAATCCTTGTGCCGGATACAAACAGTGTGCTTGTGCTTGGAGAAACGGGAGACGGGCAACGCACTGTGTCACATGAGCAAAAGGTAAAAGTTGAGGATGATCAGACTCCCGATGTCCCGGCGATATTCGCTGAGTGGAAAAAGCAGGAGGGATTGGGATGGTAACTTCAAATCTCGCTTTCAAAGAGGAAAACAGCATTGAGCCGGAAGTCGTTGTCAACGAGAGCCCGGTAAAGTGGTGTGCTGTTGCGCTTTCGGACGTTGTTGCCCGCGGGAAAAGACTTGAAGCGAGTGTATTTGATGTTGAGGCAAAGCAGGCATATATGCTTCTTACGCACGGAAAGTATCCTGCGGTAAATCTCATCAGCAAAAATGGCCCAGTTGAAAAAGCGTACTACGGGGGCAGACTCAAAAGGCATTATGTCGATGAAACGGAACCGGGTGCTGTTGGTTTTTTGGGAAGTTCAGAGATGCTGGATTGTAAGCCTGAACCTGTTAAGTTTATGCTCAACGATGTTAAAACTACTGATGTTCGTGTCAAACAAGGGGTGGTTTTGATCTCTCGTTCTGGAACGATCGGAAATGTCACTTATGTTGGAAATACTCTATCGAAGTTTTTTGTCAGTGAGCACGCGATTCGTATTGAGTGTAAAGACTTTCCGGGGTATGTATATGCATTCTTAAAAACAAAAATTGGCAAGCTAATTGTTTGCTCAACTCAATATGGTGCCGTGATACAGGAAATTGAGCCGGAGCATCTTGCCACAGTTCCTATTCCCGATGCGCCGACGATGCTCAAAAAGAAAATCCATGATCTGATTGTGCGTTCTTACGAGCTGCGTGATGAATCCAACGACCTGATTGACCAAGCCACCGCATTGTTAATCGGCGAGCTGAAGCTGCCTGATATCGACGCTTTTGATGTTGGCCTCTACAAAAAAGCCGCCCCGGTGGACACCTTCAGCGTAAGGCTGAGTGAGATGTCCGGACGACTTGACGCCTCCTACCATGTGCCGATTGTTAACGCCATCGTTGAACATCTGAGCCAGCATGCTGAGGAAGTGACAACGGTCGGCGATTCCCGCATCAGCCGGGAAGTTATCCTGCCGGGCCGCTTCAAACGCGTATATGTTGACGAGGGGTATGGACGGGTGCTAATTGGGGGCAAACAATTAAGCGAACTTGACCCTTCTTCAAAAAAGTACCTCTCCACCGCAAAGCACGATAAGATGTTGAAGAAGTTGGAAGTACACGAAGGCACGACACTGATTACAAGAAGTGGTACGATAGGAAAAATTGCGATTGTCCCTAAACACTGGGAGCACTATATTCCATCTGACCATATCATCCGCGTCATTCCTGCAAACAAGGATATAGCCGGCTATTTGAATATCTTTCTTGCATCGGATTACGGGAAAGCTCTGATTACCCGCTTTACTTACGGCTCCGTTGTCGATGAAATAGACGATAATCATGTGCGGCAGATAGCAATCCCCCTGCTCAAAAATCACGAGGTGCAGAAAAGGATAAATGATCTTGCACTGGAGGCAAATGAGAAGCGGTATCAAGCGTATCTTCTGGAGCAGGAAGCATTGCAAATCATGGACCGGGATGTTATCTATGCAAAGAAGTGACTGCGGTTGCTAAGCTGATTTTAACTTCATTTAGCGTTGCAAAAGGCAGTCCAACGGTTTCTATAAGGAACACCGCCGGATTGCCTTTCTCTGCTCCCGCGAACGAAATCTAACATGGTGAACTAATGTGGCAAGCAGGGCAAAGCGGTACCCACTTTGCTGCTTGCCAACCTGCGAGCCCTGCCGGCTTCACACTTGGCAAGCAAGGTGGCTTGGAGCCACTTTTCGCTTGTTGGGGAAATTTGTCCCCAAGCCCCTTTGAACGATTTTTGCAAAATCGGCTGCGCTCCTGCGGAGCTTTCTTCGCCTGCGGCGCGTCAGGGAATCGCGGCGTGGAGCATTTTTCTCCGCCGTACTTGTGGGTTGCACCGCCAGATGACCTTGCGGTACTTGTCGGTGCTGTGCCAGACCTTCGGACCGTACCATGAGCCGCACTCACCGCACTTTATCTTGCCGGAGAAGTCGTGGACTCCGCTGTCCCCATGTGCAGTTCTCTGAAATGGAGCGGCTCTCCTCCTGTGCAAGGCTGGACATGATGGTGATGAGCAGTTCGCCATTGCCGTCGAATGTCCAGATGTTCTCCTTCTCGAAATAGCACTCGATGCTGTTTTCTTTGAGTTTCCTTATCGTGGTCAGGCTGTCTACGGTGTTGCGGGCAAAGCGGCTCACGCTCTTAGTCACAATCAAGTCGATTTTCCCGGCAAGTGCGTCATCAATCATGGTCTGGAAACCGATGCGCTTTTTTATGCCGGTCCCGCTGATCCCTTCGTCGGCTGCTGTACAGAAAGGACTAATAAATTCACGCCGTACAGGATTCCCGGCGCAAGGTTTCCATCAGAGCTTTGATCTCATCGACAAGGTTCAGCCGAATGTCCATGCGCCCGTCCGGATAGATGGTGACGGAGTGCAGCAGCTCGATTGAGATTTCCCTGGTCAGCGCCGTAATCCCGGCATAGCTCTTGAATAGCTTAATTACGGCGTTGCCATTGTCGTCGCTGCCGCTTATTTTTCGCTCCAGCTCCAAGACCGTGCGGGAGATTTCCTCTGCCTGCGCCGTCAGAGCTTTCTTCTGCGCCGCGAAGCTCTCGCGGGATATCTCGCCCTCCACCAGCCCTTCATAGAGGTCTTGCAGCCGCTTATCAAGCCGGGCTTTCCGACTCTGGAGGGTCTGTATCTGTCGCTGCGCCTGTTTGCAATCAAGCTGCCGCTGCGCCTGCCTTGTTTGCAGAAGCCGGTCTATGCTGACGGCGTATTGAGCATAGACCTGTATGGTGTCGATCACAGCCTCCTGAATATCGGTCTCCGGAATTCTATCCTCTGAGCAGTCAAAACCGGCATTCAGCCTTTTCGTGACGCAGCGGTAGGAGCCGTTCTTTCTGCTGTCCCGCTGCATGGCGTGGCCGCATACGCCGCAGATCACCTTGCGTTTCAGCGGATTCCCGCCGCCCGTCATGACTTCGCGCTCCCTATATTCCCGCATACAAATCTGCGCTTTTTCAAACAGCGCCTCCGGCACGATGGCTTCATGTCTGTCGGGGACAACGATCCAATCATCACGGGAGATTTTTACCGTATGGGGGCTTTCCACAATGTCCCGGATTCGTTTTCTGTACACCACTTTTCCGATGTACCGCTCGTCTCTCAGAATCTTTGTTATCAGTCCGACAGTCCAGAAGTTTTCCTCCTGGATGCTTCGCCACGGCGTTCTTGTGTAGCCTGCATTGACTTTATAGGTCTTTGGCGAGCATATCCCGTCACCGTTCAGTTCTGCGGCAATCTCCCATGCTTTTAAGCCGTCTGCCGCTCTCTGAAAGATTCGCCGGATCACGACAGCGGCTTCCTCATCCACAAGCAGATGGTTTTGTCCTCCGGGTCTTTGATATACCCATAGGGCGCATAGGGGCTGAGAAACGCCCCTCGCTCCGCTCTAGCTTTCTTGGCGCTCTTGACCTTGCAGGAAAGATCGCGGCTGTACAGGTCATAGATCAGCGTCCGGAAGGATGTATCAAGGCTGTCTATATCCTGCGGATTGATGCTGTCAAATCCGTCGTTGACGGAGATAAAGCGCACTCCGAGGAACGGAAAGACGCGGGAGATATAGTCGCCGACCGTGATGTAATCACGCCCGAAACGCGACAAATCTTCTTGTGTCAAGTAGGGACTAAAAAATTTTGAGAATTTACAAGCCGTTCATAGGCGGACAACCACCCGTGAACGGCTTGCATGTAAACTAAACTCATAATGAATCCAAGCAAATTCATCATGCCCTGCGAAGTTCTGTCAAATGTAGATAATCTGACAATACGATCATGGCTTACATGTAGCTTTCGACTCCGAATATCAACCAGCTCCACATGTGGACGGAAATTGCAGCGGCTTTTGAAAAGAATATTGCTTTTTCCTGTCTAAAGTGCTATAATCGATATATACTGGAAACAAAGGGGGGGCGTATCTATGCCAAGACCGCCGCGGTGCTGTCGGATTTGTGATGTACCACAAGTTGATACCTTCTGCCCAAACGGGTGCGAGAATACCGAGCCGATCCTGCTGACGCTGGACGAGTACGAGGTCATCCGGCTGGTTGACTTGGAGCAGCAAACCCACGAGCAGTGTGCCGCACAAATGGACATTTCCCGCTCTACCGTGCAGGAGATTTACGAAGTCGCACGGCGCAAGATCGCAGCGTGTCTTGTCCACGGGAAATCGCTGCACATCACAGGGGGAAACTACCGTATCTGCGGAGGACAGGATATATTTAGAGCAAAGGGACACTAATAAACATGGAAACTACCGTATCTGCGGAGGACAGGAGGCAGCCCACTGCGGCCGCTGCTGCCGGACGCAGAGAGCCAACACAGAAAAATCCAATAAAAGTTGCAAAGGAGAATCCATTATGAAAATTGCAGTTACCTATGAAAACGGTCAAATCTTTCAGCATTTCGGCCATACCGAACAGTTCAAGCTTTATGAAGTTGCGGACGGCAAAATCACTCATGCGGAAGTTGTTGATGCCAACGGCAGCGGTCACGGCGCACTGGCAGGCTTCCTGATGCAGAACGGCGTGGACACTTTGATTTGCGGAGGCATCGGCGGCGGTGCGCAGGCAGCTCTGGCCGAGGCGGGTATCAAGCTCTACGGCGGTGTCAGCGGGGACGCTGACGCAGCGGTGAACGCATTGCTCAGCGGAAATCTGGGCTACGATCCCAATGTTCACTGTGACCACCATGACCATGAGCACGGCGAAGCTGGTCACACCTGCGGTGACCACGGCTGCGGCAATCATAGCTGCCATTGATATGGAACGCACACTGACACGACTTCCGTTCTGGTCATCTTTGACCGAGCAGGAGCAAGAAACGCTGCGCCGAAGCGCCTTTGTCCGTCATTATGAAAAGGGCGCGTTCATACACAGCAGCGACAGCGAATGTCTTGGAATGCTGTTCGTCCTTTCCGGTGAAATTCGCACCTATCTTCTCTCCGAGGAAGGGCGAGAAGTCACATTGTTCCGGCTGTATCCGGGCGAACTATGCGTGCTTTCTGCCTCCTGTGTGATCAGTCAAATCACCTTTGATACGCAAATGACCGCAGGACCGGATACGGACGTTCTGATTATCCCTGCAAATGTCATCGCTGCGCTCAAGGAGCAAAATCTTCATGTCCGCTGCTTCCTCTATGAGTTGGCAACGAAACGGTTTTCTGATGTGATGTGGGCGATGCAGCAGATCATGTTCAAGGGATTGGATCGGCGGCTGGCAGAATTTCTCCTTGCCGAAGCGGAGCGTACCGGCTCCGACACGATACGCATGACCCATGAGCAGATCGCCCGGCACATCAGCTCGGCGCGGGAGGCGGTGGCACGGATGCTCAAAGGCTTCTCGGAGGACGGGCTTGTGGAGCTAAGACGAGGCGCAATCACGCTGCGGGATAAGAACAGACTAAATCGTCTAAAATAAAAAGAAATGTGACCTTGTCACAGAAAAAAATCATAAATTTGGTACACTAAAAGCAGAAAAGCTGAAAGGAGCATTGACCATGAAAGAAACGAAATACACAGGTACTCAAACCGAAAAAAATCTGATGGCTGCCTTTGCCGGTGAGTCCGAGGCACGCAACAAGTACACCTATTTTGCATCCAAGGCCAAGAAGGAAGGCTACGAGCAAATCGCGGCGTTGTTCCTCAAAACTGCTGATAACGAGAAGGAACATGCCAAGCTGTGGTTCAAGGAGCTGAACGGCATCGGCGACACCGCCGAAAATCTTCTCGCCGCCGCTGAGGGTGAGAACTACGAGTGGACGGATATGTACGACGGCTTTGCCAAAACCGCCGATGAGGAAGGCTTTCATGAGCTGGCACAGCGTTTCCGTCTGGTCGCTGCCATCGAAAAGCACCACGAGGAGCGTTACCGCGCCCTGCTGCGCAATGTAGAGACGGCGCAGGTCTTCGCCAAAAGCGAGGTCAAGGTGTGGGAGTGCCGCAACTGCGGTCACATCATCGTGGGCGAGAAGGCCCCGGAGGTTTGCCCCGCCTGTAGACATCCCCAGAGCTACTTTGAAATTCACGCGGAAAACTATTAAAGAAAAAGGAGAATCATCATGGAGCAGAAGTTTTACATTTGCAAGCATTGCGGCAACATCATTGCCAAGGTCAAGGACACGGGCGTTCCCGTCGTCTGCTGCGGCGAGCCGATGAGCGAGATCGTTCCCGGTACCACCGACGCTGCCGTGGAGAAGCATGTTCCTGTCTGGACGGTGGAAAACGGCATCGTCCATGTCAAGGTCGGCTCCGTGGAGCATCCCATGCTGCCGGAACATTACATCGAGTGGGTATCTCTTCAGACCAAGCAGGGCAATCAGCGCAAGGAACTGCATCCCGGCGAAAAGCCGGAGGTCTGCTTCGCTCTCTGCGAGGGCGATGAAGTCGAAACGGTCTACGCCTACTGCAACCTCCACAGTCTGTGGAAAGTGTGATCGTTTCTGATAAAAATAGCGAAAAGCTAACCGAATATTATTGAAAATAGACATATCATGATACAAAACAAGAAAGGAGAATCTCATTATGAAATATGTATGCGATGTGTGTGGTTGGGAATACGACGAAGAAAAGGGCTATCCGGAAGGCGGCATTGCACCGGGTACAAAATGGGAAGATATTCCGGATGATTTTGAATGCCCCGTATGTTCAGTTGGCAAAGACCGGTTTTCTGTGGCTGAGTAAGGAAGCACAACAAAACCTATAAACAAAGAGCCGTGAAGCAGTATGTAAGATACCGCTTCACGGCTCTTTCTCGCTTATATAAAAATTTGCCGTAACGTGACCTCGTCACAGAAAAATGCTTTGTCCTGCGGTATGATAAAGCCACAATCAAGAAAGAGGTGGCGAACATGAAAATCAAGCTCAATCCCGATCAGGAGATTGTCAACACCATCAGAGAAGGACTCAAGCGCACCGGCGGATACTGTCCCTGCCGCAGGGAGCGCACAGAGGCGACCAAATGTATGTGCCAGGAGTTTAAGGATCAAATTGCAGATCCGGGCTTCGAGGGATTCTGCCACTGTATGTTCTATTATAAATACTTGCAGGATTAAGGGAGGAACGCTATGCTGTCAAAGAAACTGGCTGCCGTAGATAAAACGCGGTGCGTCGCCTGCGGCGTGTGTGAAAATACCTGTCCATTAGGGGCTGTCAAGGTGCGCTGCGGCTGCTACGCCGCTGTGGAGGCGGAACGCTGCGTAGGCTGCGGCAAGTGCGCAAAGCTCTGTCCCGTCGGTTGCATTGAGGTGAAAGCGAGGGACGAGGCATGAAGAAAGCAAAACATTGGTACGATTACCTGTGGGTATATGCCATCATCTATTTTGCACTGGGCTTTTTCAATATCCTGTTTGCATGGCTGGGCATGATCGATTTTCTCTTGCCGCTGTTCTTAGCCATCTTCGGCGGGAACAAATTCTTTTGCAACCACCTCTGCGGACGGGGTCAACTGTTCAGCAAGCTGGGGACAGACCTTAAATGCTCCCGCTGCAAGCCCACGCCGCGCTGGATGTCCTCCAAGTGGTTCCGCTATGGCTTTTTGATCTTTTTCCTGACGATGTTCGGCAACATGGTGTTCCAGACCTATCTGGTCGCTGCGGGTGCTGCGTCCCTGCGGGAGGCCATTAAGCTGTTCTGGACCTTCCGTGTGCCGTGGGGCTGGACTTACACAGCCGGTACAGTCGCTGATTGGGTGGCGCAGTTCAGCTTTGGCTTTTATAGCCTCATGCTGACCTCTCTGCTGCTGGGTCTGATCGTTATGGTGCTCTACAAGCCCCGTACATGGTGCGCCTTTTGCCCGATGGGAACCATGACGCAGGGCATTTGCAAGCTGAAAAACAAAGAATAACTAAGGATAACAGAAAGGAGCCTTTCTCATGGCTGAATTGAAAATTACTGCTGCGAATTTTGAAAATGAGGTACTGCGTTCCGACAAGCCCGTTTTGCTGGACTTCTACGCCGACTGGTGCGGACCGTGCAAAATGCTCTCTCCCATACTGCATGAGCTTGCTGAAGAAAAAAGCGATGCGCTCAAGGTGGGCAAGGTCAATGTGGACGAGCAGATGGAGCTGGCAATGCGTTTTCAGGTATCCAGCATCCCGATGCTGGTCGTATTCAAGGATGGAAAGGCCGTTGCCAAATCGGTGGGCTATCGGTCTAAGCCGGAGATCGCCGCAATGGTGGAGGGCGCAAGATGAAAGTTGTGATCGTAGGCGGTGTGGCGGGCGGTGCTTCTGCCGCTGCCCGCATCCGCCGTTTGGATGAACACGCCCAGATCATCATGATCGAGCGCAGCGGCTATGTGTCCTATGCCAACTGCGGCCTGCCGTATTATGTGGGTGGTGTGATCAAGGAGCAAGAAGAACTGACACTGCAAACTCCGGAGAGCTTTTGGGACCGCTTTCGCATTGATGTACGGGTACGGCAGGAAGTAACTGCGATCAATCCCGCAGAGAAAACCGTCACCGTTCACGCATTGGATAGTGGAAAGGTCTACACGGAAACCTATGATAAGCTGCTCCTTGCCCCCGGCGCAAAGCCGACGGTTCCTGCGCTTTCAGGCGTCAGCAGTGAGCGGGTCTTTACCCTGCGCACAGTGGAGGATACCCTCCGCATCAGGCGCTTCGTAGAGGAGCAGAAGCCGAAAACCGCTGTTTTGGCCGGCGGCGGCTTTATCGGTCTGGAAATGGCGGAGAACCTTGTGGAGATGGGCGTTTCTGTCACCATCGTCCAACGTCAGAAGCAGCTATTAGCGCCGCTGGATACGGATATGGCGAGCTTTGTCCATGCGGAAATGCGCAGACACGGCGTGGCTCTGCGGTTGGGTGAAACCGTCACCGGATTCCGGCAGGACGGAGATTCCGTGCTGACGCTGTTGGAAGGTAGTGAGCCGCTGCATTCGGATATGGTGCTGCTGGCCATCGGTGTTACCCCGGATACGCATTTGGCAAAAGAAGCCGGACTCAGGCTTGGTATTCGTGGCAGCATCGCTGTCAACGAGCGGATGGAAACCTCCGTGCCGGACATCTACGCTGTGGGCGATGCCGTAGAGGTCACCCATTTCGTGACCGGGCAGAAAGCGTTGATCTCTCTGGCGGGGCCCGCCAACAAGCAGGGACGCATTGCCGCTGACAATATCTGCGGCGGAAACAGCCGCTTTCACGGCTCTCAGGGCTCGTCTGTTCTGAAACTGTTCGACTTGACAGCGGCCTCTACGGGGATCAACGAAAAGGCGGCGCAGGCAGCAGGGATTGCTTACGACAGAGTCGTACTTTTCCCGGCATCCCACGCCACCTATTATCCCGGCGCACAGTCTATGGCAATGAAGGTACTGTATGAAAAAGAAAGCCTGCGGCTGCTTGGTGCGCAGATCGTTGGCGGCGAGGGCGTGGACAAGCGCATCGATGTACTGGCAACGGCCATTCGCGCAAAAATGACAGCTTTGGAACTGACGGAGCTTGACCTTTCCTATGCGCCGCCCTATTCCTCTGCCAAAGACCCGGTCAATATGGCCGGTTTTATGATCGAGGATTTGGAGAGCGGGAAAGTGCGGCAGTTCCATTGGAGTGATGTCGAAGGATTACCCCGCGATGGCAGTGCAACGCTGCTGGACGTCCGTACGGAAGGCGAATATCGGCGTGGGCATTTGAATGGGTTCCGCAATCTTCCACTGGACGATCTGCGGGAGCATTTGGACGAGTTAGACCGGGGTAAGTCTGTTTATGTGAATTGCCAGACAGGGCTTCGCAGTTATCTGGCCTGCCGGCTTTTGACGCAGTATGGTTTCACCTGTACCCATCTCTCCGGCGGATACAGTTTTTATCAGGTCGTAACACAAGAGCGGCAGACAGCGCGCAGCGCCTATCCCTGCGGAATGGAGAAGCTATGAGTGAAAATTTATTTGGTTTGACGGTTGCGACAGATAAAGGCTTGGATGATCTGCAATGCCAGCGCCTTTTAAGCGAAAATCGCAGGTATCAGGAAGTCATGCTGCAATACCGATGTGCGCTGAAAGCACTTGAAAGCAGGTTGGAAATTTTGAACGAAGAGTTTTCATTGCAGCATGACCGCAATCCGATAGAAAGTATAAAAAGCCGCTTGAAGTCGCCGTCCAGCATTATGAATAAGATGCAGAAGCGCGGACTTCCTCTGGGTTTTCCGACCATGCAGGCAAATATCATGGATGTTGCCGGTGTGCGTGTGATCTGCTCTTTCGAGGAGGATGTGTTCTTTTTGGCAAAGTGCCTAAAAGAACAGTCTGACATTGAAATTATCACAGAGAAAGATTATATTTCACACCCTAAGCCAAATGGCTATCGCAGTCTGCACCTGACGATCCGGTTGCCGGTATTCTTTGCAGAAAAAGAGATCCATGTACCGGTGGAGATACAACTCCGTACAATCGCTATGGACTTCTGGGCAAGCCTTGAGCATACCATCCGCTATAAGAAAAATCTGCCGATAAATGCTGAAGTCGAAACCAAACTGAAAGAGTGCGCCGATTCCAGCAGAGAGTGGGATGGTAAAATGGAGCACCTTTTCCATCTCTTAGCATAATGTAGTAAGTATAAAAGGACAAGCATCCATTTTGATATAATCCCCATAGGGTAGACACATGAAAAAAGAAAACAAGTCTACCCTATGGGGGTAATTTATGTCAAGGAGAAGGAACAGGAAGTACAGCAAAGAACAGAAGCTTACAGCAGTGCAAGCATACCTGAATGGCGAAGGTAGTTATAAAACTTTACAAAAAAATACGGAATATTAAACGTAACGCAACTCAAACGCTGGGTAAAGTGGTATAATGGTCATAAAGAATGCAAAGAGAGGCGAGGAGCCGGAACGGAGATCTATATGGCCAAGGGAAGAAAAACAACACAGGAAGAGCGCGGAAAAATCGTAGCATTCTGCATAGAGCACGGGAAGGACTATCCGTTGACGATCCAAACATACGGGGTATCCTACCAGCAAATATATGCATGGGTGAGGAAGTATGAGGAGAAAGGGATAGACGGTCTGCGGGACGGCAGAGGAAGAACCAAGCCGGCAGACGAAATGAGTGCAGAAGAGCGCCTTTGCATGGAAAACAGGATATTGAAAGCGCAGCTCAAAGATGCGGAGATGGAAAACAAGCCGCTAAAAAAATTGCGGGAGTTGAGAGGGGGCGATGGATCAGCGGAGTAAGGCAGGAGGATTACTACAAAGTAATACAAAACATACACATATCCGAAGAATACCCCATTGAAAAGCTGTGCCGAAGATTACATGTAAACAGGTCTGCATATTACAAATGGCTGAAACGGACGCCACGCGACAGACAGATTGAGAATGAGCAGATTGCCGAATGGATCAAGACGCTGTATGAAAAACAAGACGGGATACTCGGATATCGGCAGATGACGATCACGGTCAATCGGGAGTACAGCGTCCATTACAATAAGAAACGAATTCGGAGACTGATGCAGATACTCCATCTGAAATTTGTGTGCAGAAGGAAACGGTACAACTATATCCCATCAACGCCCGAGGTAACTGCGGAAAATATACTGAACAGAGATTTTCATGCAGACAAGCCCAATGAAAAGTGGTTGACCGACGTAACCGAATTCAAATACTATGTCGGCGTAGAAGTCCGGAAAATATATTTAAGTGCAATCCTTGATCTGTGTGACAGGAGGATCGTTTCGTACAGGATCGGAGACAGCAACAATAATTCGCTTGTGTATGCAACTTTTGACGAGGCGGTAAAGGCAAATCCGGATGCACATCCTTTGTTCCATAGCGACCGTGGGTTTCAGTACACAAGCAAAGGCTTTCACAACAAACTTATTGCCGCCAATATGCGACAGAGTATGTCACGCGTTGGCAGATGCATTGACAACGGTCCAATGGAGGGATTTTGGGGTATTCTCAAATCTGAAATGTACTATCTCAGAAAGTTTACTTCGCGTGACGATCTGATTTCGGCAATCGAGCGTTATCTCTATTTTTACAACAACAAGCGTTACCAGCAGAGACTCAGATGCATGACACCGATGGAATTTCATCGCACTGCCGCGTGAAAAATTCCACCCTGCTGCGCAGCAGGGTGGAATTCCAGATAAAATCTTTTTGTTTTTTCACTGTCTACTTGACAGGGGGCACTTCATCCCGGCAGGGGTGCTTTTTTGTTTGGTTATGTCATGCGAGGCTTGAATTTTCAGCGGAACAACCGTCGGTTTTGTTTTGCACGATTCGGATGAGACTTTTTCGGCCCGAAAATGAGCCGTGACGGAAAACGCAATTCAAAAATAAGGAGAAGCATATGAAAAAATTCAGAACAACAGTTTCGGTAATTATCATGATACTTGCCGGAATTGCAGGCTTTTTTGCAGGTTCGGCTGTTACGGACGGAATGGGCGGCGCAATACTTTTTTCAATGATTGCGGGCATAGGCTGCATAGTTTATACGGCGGACAACCGCGACTGATAATCGTTGGGAGAGTTAAGAGGTATTATTGATATGGATATTTGGGAAAAACTGTACCTTAAAGCAAAGGAACAATATCATCCGGAGGATGTTACGCCGTTTGTGTATGCGCATCATGTTGTTTGCGCGCTTGAAAGCGAAAACGGAGAGATCTTCACGGGATTCTGCATTGAAAGCTGCAGCGGTGTGATGAACCTTTGTGCGGAGCGTGTTGCCGCATTGAATATGTTTGTGAACAGCGGGCAGACTGTTGTGAAACGCATGATCGCGTTCCGTGATGCACCGCCCTGCGGCGGCGGAAGCGGAATGCCCTGCGGTGCGTGCCGCGAGTTTTTCATGCAGCTGTCCCCGCGCAACAAAGATGCGGAAATTCTTGTTGACTACGAAACGCGTGAGACGATTACTTTGAATGAGCTGATGCCGAAATGGTGGGGCGATGAAAGGTATGCGGAGCAAATGTCGAACAGCGAATCCGAAACTTAAATAACGTTCGGCCGAAGGCTGCGGAATCCGCTGCGTTTGAGCAAAAAAATTAAAAATAAAGAATGAATCCTTCCCCGTCGAGAAAGACTGAAAAAGGGATAATTTCCTTAAAAAGATGATATCTGCTTTTTTTAACGAGCGTTGATGTTGAATTGATACAACGTTGCGGCAGGCGGCATATAATCAATGCGAAAAAGGAAATGCAGAGAAAAAGCCCGGGCAGCGTATGTTCGACGAAAAAGCCCGAAAGAAAAAGGATGAACCGGCGGGAGGAGAGTATGAAAAACAACGAGGCGGATGATGCCCGCAAAACCGAAACTTACAAAAACAAAATTCTGACCGTGCCGAATGTGCTTTCCGCATTTCGGCTTTTGCTTGTTCCTGCGCTTGCGTGGCTGTATCTTGTTCGGAAGGATTATTCCGCAACGGCATGGGTGCTGCTGCTTTCGGGCGCAACGGATATTGCGGACGGCTTTATTGCGCGGAGATTCGGAATGGGGAGTGACCTCGGCAAGGCGCTCGATCCGATTGCGGATAAGCTCACACAAATTGTGATGCTTGCCTGCCTGTTGACGCGCTTCGGCAACCTGCTGTTCCCCTGCGTTCTGCTTATCGTGAAGGAAATCGTCACCGGCTGCATGGGCATTGCCGTAATTCGCCGCACGGGAAAGGTTCTTGCGGCGGAATGGCACGGCAAGCTGACGACTTTTCTTTTATACACGCTGATGATTGCACATGTTGTGTTCTATAATATTGCTCCTGCGCTGTCGGACACGCTGATAATCATCTGCACGGCGATGATGTGCTTTTCGTTCCTGCTGTATATGATGCGGAATATCCGTGCGCTTAAGAGCGTGGGTAAAAAAACCGAAAAAAAGCCGGAAAGAACCGTGCAGGCGTTTGAACGGTGAGCGCACCGAAGCCGATAAAAACGAAAACAAAAAAATCCGAAAAACAATGCTGCCGATGCGGCACGGCTTTTCGGATTTTTGTTCATTGTTAAAATGATAAATTGCTTCGGGCTTTGCGCGTATCCTTCACACAAAGGATGTTTGAAGCGGAGAAGGCGGGTTCGGTCAGTTCAAACCGTCGGAAGCCGCCTCGGGACTGTCTTCGAAATTTCTGTTATGCAGAATTTGGGACAGCAGCTCATCCGAAAACTTCTTTGCAGCCTGTTCAACAATGATGCTGCCGGAGTAGGAGGGCGCGCAGGGACTTACCGTCACGGATGCACCGGGGACACTGTCAAAATCAATGATCACACCGCAATACGAACCGGAAATTTCAAGGTTTGAGAACATTTCATCGTTGAAGAGCTTTGCAAGGTCATTCGGCATAACATCTTCAATTCCAATGGTGAAACGCCTGCTGTCGGCATTGCCGTCGGGGAACAGCTCTTTGATTTTTTCCCCGAGAGCAAGTGTCTGTTCCTTTGAAAAGATTATGATGTCATAATCTTTGGCTTTTGCGGCTTCAAGGAACTTTTCGGGGGAAGCACTGCGGTCGCGCAGAATCTCATACTTGCCGAGAGCTATATCGGTTCGGCTGCGGTTCGCAAACGTTTCGGCGGTGTTCAGCGAATACCAAAGCACGCCCACTGCCGCAATAAGCAGTGCAATAACGAGCGACATCGCGATAATTGTGATTTTTGTACTTTTTTTCATCTTAGACCTCTTTCGTAATTTACATTTTGGGAACATCGGGAGAGATTGAATTAATTACTGAATTAAATAAAACAAGAAGCTCTCCTTTCCGATATACCATATAACAAGCGCAACTTCTACGGAACGCAAATCAAGACCTTTTGACGAAAGTTAAGATCGCACTCATTTTGGAGATTGCTTGTCATACAAAAATAATTTTACAATGATTTACACTGCGTGTCAACATCAAAAAATAATATAATTAAAAAGCACTGCGAAATTGAACCGACTGCGGTTTGAACACGGAAAACGGGATTAAAAAACGTTCTTAAAAGAAAAGCCGATTTAGAGTCAGTCATGGATAAAAAGACAATTAATTGAAGCTTTTTTCATGAAAGAAAGTATTCGGAATATTTTCGAACAAAATCAGCCCGCGAAAAAATCGGGGCTGATTTAAAAGCATTAATCATGTTGAGATGCGGCGAACGCTCACCTGTTTTTGAAAAGATCCTTGGCTCCGACGGTGTAGTCGATTCCGGACCAGACCGTCAGCGCAGCGGCGGCGCAGATAAGCACGAAATCCACGGGAATGCCTATTGCCGTGAACACGGGTCCGCAAAGCAGGGTAATAAGGATTGCGGCAAATTGCAGCGTTGTTTTCGCCTTGCCGATGGCTTTTGCGGCAATAACAATGCCCGTGCCTGCGGCAAGCTGGCGGATGCCGCTGACGAAGATTTCCCGCGCAATGATGATGAATGTGAACACCGGCATCAGGAAATTGCCGAAGCTCATGACTTCAAATCGGCAGAGCATGATGAGTGCGGCGGAGGTGAGCAGCTTGTCCGCCGTCGGATCCATCAGTTTGCCGAAGTCGGTAACAAGGCCGCGTGCGCGCGCAATGCGCCCGTCCAGCGTGTCCGTAACATAGGCAAGCAGAAAAACCACTGCTGCAAGAACGTATTTGAGCAGCAGCGGAACGCCGTTCAGCGTGCCGATAAGCCAGCTTTCGGGCAGATAGAAGCATGCGATAAAGAGCGGTATCATAAGCATGCGAAGCATTGTAAGCTTGTTTGGAAGGTTCATTTTTGTTTCTCCGTAACAGTTTTAAGGGGCGGTGCCGGCTTACCGCATAACAGTTTTAAGGGACGGCACCAATTCACCGCAGAGGTCGTAATAATCCGCGCCGGTGATTTTGATGCTGACATAACTTCCGGCGGGAACGGGGTTTCCGCAATGCGGAACCTTGATGATTCCGTCAACATCGGCTGCTTCGGCGTAGGAACGGCAGAAAAGGAATTCTTCGTCCGCGCCGTCAACAAGGGCTTCAACAACGGTGCCGATTCTTGCGCGGTTCAGCTCAAGGGAGATCTTCATCTGCTGACGCATGAGCCTGTCAAGTCGCTGCTCGGCGGTTTCCGCATCGACTGCGTTCGGCATGGAGGCGGCAGGTGTGCCGTCCTCGGCGGAATAGGTGAATGCGCCCACCCTGTCGAAAGGATGTTCCGCCATGAAATGCATAAGCTCGTCAAAATCCGCTTCGGTTTCGCCGGGAAAGCCGAGCATGACGGTTGTGCGGAGAATGAACCCGGGAGCACTGCGGCGGATATAGTCCGTGATTTCGCGGATGTGTTCCGCGCTGCCGTGGCGGTTCATGTCGCGCAGCATATGTGCCGAGATATGCTGAATCGGAATGTCGATATAATTGCAGATTTTCGGGTTGCGGTACATTGCGTCAACAAGTTCTTCCGTGACGGTGTTGGGATAGGCATAAAGCACGCGAACCCAATGCAGCCCCTCAATTTCGGTCAGTTTTTCAAGCAGTTCACGCAGCATGGGTTTTCCGTAAAGGTCAATGCCGTATGCCGAAGTGTCCTGCGCAATAACGGTCAGCTCCGTGACCCCGCTTTTTGCAAGCTGTTCAGCCTCGGCAAGAAGGGTCTCCATGGGGGTGCTGACTCTGCCGCCGCGAATCAGCGGGATCGCGCAATAAGTGCAGCGATTGTCGCAGCCGTCCGCAATGCGCAGATATGCGCGATATGACGGGGTCGTGAGCAGTCGCTTCGGGATGCCGCAGCACGCCGCGGCATTCGCATTTTCGGGCGCGGGTTTAACTCCGCAGATTTCCGCAAGCCGCTCCGCAAGAGCGGGATAGTTTTTTACGCCGTTGAAAACGTCAACCTCGGGGAGTTCCCGCGCAAGCTCATCACCGTAACGCTGGCTCAAACAACCCGTGACAACAAGCAGTTTGCAGCTGCCTGCGGTTTTATATTGCGCCATATCGAGAATCGTATCTATGGAATCCGTCTTTGCGCTTTCGATAAAGCCGCAGGTGTTAACGATAATGATTTCCGCCTGCGCGGCATCGTTCACGATATCGAACCCGCGTGACTTAAGTTCGCCCAACAGAATTTCGGAATCCACGGCATTTTTGCTGCATCCGAGGGAGACGAGACCGACACGGGGGCATTTTGAATATAATTTATCGCTGTTCACTTAATCAGTATCCTTTCCGCTCCCGGGGGAGCCGCTTTGCAGATTTCCGCCGAATATGCGGTTGTATTCGGCTGCATCAATGAGCACCTTTCGGGGCTTTGCACCGTCCGGCTCGCTCACGAATTTGTTCTGTTCCATGATGTCAACAAGCCTTGCCGCACGCGCATAGCCGACGCGCAGCCGGCGCTGAATCATTGAAATTGAGGCCGTGCCGCTTTCAACAACGAGCCGCACCGCATCGGGAAGCAGATCGTCATCCTGTTTGCCGTTGCCTTGGCCGAGTCCTCCCCCGCCGCCGGTGATTTCGCTTAACACGCTTTCGTCATATGACGGAGCAGTCACCTGATTCTGAAGGAAAAAGTCGCGGATTGCTTCAACTTCTTCATCCGACACAAACGCACCCTGTGCACGTGTGGGCTTGCTTGCGCCGTTCGCATGGAAAAGCATATCGCCCTTGCCGAGCAGTTTTTCAGCGCCGCTTGCGTCCATAATAACGCGGGAATCCGTGCCGTTTGAAACGGCAAACGCAATTCGCGAGGGAATGTTGGCTTTTATAAGGCCTGTTATAACATCAACGGACGGCCGCTGAGTTGCAACGATAAGGTGAATGCCGCAGGCTCTGCCGAGCTGCGCAATGCGGCAGATGGATTCTTCAACATCCTTTGAAGCAACCATCATAAGGTCGGCAAGTTCATCGATTATGATAACAAGGCGCGGCCACTTATCCTCCTCACGCTCCTGCATGGCATTATAGCGGTAGATGTCGCGGGCGTTGACTTTTCCCATCTTGCCGTAACGCTGCTCCATTTCCGTAACCGCCCAGCGCAGTGCGCCCGCCGCTTTTTTCGGTTCGGTAACAACAGGACAGAACAGGTGCGGAAGCGCGGAGAAGATGGACAGCTCAACGACTTTCGGGTCGATGAGGATCATTCGAACATCCTTAGGTGCGGATTTGAAGATCAAGCTTAATATGATGCAGTTGATGCACACGGATTTACCGGAGCCCGTTTGACCCGCAATCAACATATGCGGCATTTTTTCAAGATCCGCAAGCACGACTTTGCCCGCAATATCCTTGCCCAAGCCCATTGTGAGCGGGGATTTTGCAGTGTTGAATTCACGCGTTTCAAGCACATCGCGGAGGTACACGGGTGCGGTATCCTTGTTCGGAATTTCAATGCCGATTGCTGATTTTCCGGGTATCGGCGCTTCGATGCGGACACGCGGAGCCGCAAGCGCAAGTGCAATATCGTTGCTCAGTGTCGTGATGCGGTTCACGCGGATCCCCTGTGCGGGCTGGAGCTCGAACCTTGTTATCACCGGACCGACGCTGATATTAACGATTCGTGCGGAAATATTAAAGCTGTTGAGCGTTTCGATAAGCACCTTTGCCTTCTCCGTCGGCGATTCGGATGCAACCGCTGCGGCAGGGTCGGGCAGGCGCAGAAGGCTGTACGGCGGCCGTTGGTATTCGATCACGGCGGCGGGAACGACGGAGGAGACGGTGTTTCCCGAGGGACTGCCGCCTTGCGAAGAATCATTGCCGCCGACGGGTGTTGATTTGCGTTCTGCGGGAAAGCCGCTTTGCGCCGTTTCGGACTGTTCCGTGATGCTTTGCGGCGGAATGTCTTCCATGCGTGTCACCGGAATGCCGCGCAGGAAGTCATCATCGGCTTCGGTTGAATCTCCGGCGGCGGGGCTGTCAAACGGCTCTTCCGACGCGGAAACAGCCGAATCGGAAGACTCGTTGGAATAATCCGGCTCGAAAGGCATGTCGTCATCCGCTGTCGGAGGAGCAAAGCCCTCTTCGTCGCGTTCAACATCTGCATAGGAAAGGTTCATCGGAATGTCAATGTGTTCATCGCCGTAGGAAGGAAAATCCTCCCGAGACCCGTTGTCAACATCAACATCGGAGGGAACAAAATCGCTTGTTTTCAGTTCACGTTTTCCGCTGCGCCTGTGCTTCTGAGGTTTTGTTGTTTTGAGCGGCCCCGAAACGGGGAAAAACTCAAGTTCATCATTGTTTTTTGCGGTGCCGAAAGTCCTGCGCTTCTGCGGGGTGCGCCGTGCGGTGAAATCGGACATGTCGGCGGATTCGTCGGCAATGTCCGCCGCATTCCCGGTTTCGGAACGTGCGGACATCTCCGCTTCCTGCCTTTTGCGGGCTTTGCTGCGTTTTGCAAGGGAGGAAACCTGTTCGCCGCTTTCCGCCCCGTAATCGCTGTCCCCCGCCGTGAGCGGTTTTCCGGAATGAACAAGGAATCCGTCCTCGTCAAACTGCGGCTCGTTGGAGGAGCTTTGTTTTTTGCGCCCTCTCTCGGGTTTGGTGTCGTCAAGTTTTTCGTTGTAAAGCTCGGTTTGTCGGCGGGCACGCGAAACGGCGTGAGCCTCCGCAACGCTTTCGGCAAGCTTTTTGCCCGTTTTTCGGAGGGAAAGCCCTGTGATAACAAGCAGCATGATAATATCAATGCCCGCCAGTGCAACACATCCGCCCGTGACGCCGAACAGCTTTGCAAAAAGGTATGCAAGGCTTCCGCCGAAAAAACCTCCGCCGCTGCGCAGGCGGCTGCCTTCGGACCATGCATGGGAAACAGCCTTTCCGAAGCTCATGGCGGGAATCAATTTTGCATATTCGGCAAGGTGAATGAACGAAAGCAGCGCAAATGCGGCAGCGGCTGCGCAAACGATCGTGCCCGTGCGGGAATTGTCCTTTCGAATTGCGATAACACAAACTCCGAGTGCCGCACAAAGCACGGGCACTGCATACATTCCGATGCCGAAAATGCCGAAAAGCAGAGGCACAATTGCCGCAATGACCCCTTGGGACGAACGGGGGGCATAGCAGAATATGCCGAGTATGATGCCGACAAGTATAAGCACGACTCCGATTATCTCGCGCTTGGTATCGGCCGAATCGGCGGATTTGCCGCTTTGCTTTTTTCCGTTTCGTGAAGCGGAAGCGGGCCGCTGTTCGCTGCGCCCTGCGGAGCCCCGTCCGGAGCGTCTCTTTGCGCCGTTTGAACCTGTTGCTGCCATTTATTTGAACCCTTTCAGAGTGATATGTGCATTTGAATGCCTGCGGTTTGAACCGGTATTCTATTATAACGCATTTCGCCGCCGAATTAAAGAGCCGTTTTCTTAAAAAAGCCGTGATTGAGAAAAGTCTGAGTCAGGCTCGGGAAACGAAGCTGTATTTCCCGGGAAATAAAACTTATTCGTGGAACCATAATCAAAAAACAGGGGCCGCCCGCATGTCTGCGGGCAGTCCCTGTCGGTAGGTTTAAGTTCGATTCAACCGAACCGATTCGGTCGAGTCAAGGTTATGCGGTCATTGCCATGCGGAGGATCGTTACGGCATCGGTGATGGTAACATTGCCGTCGCCGTCAATATCGGCTGCATTCACATTGATGTTTGTAACGGTGCCCATTGCATAGCGCATTGCAAGCAGTGCATCGCTTACGGTAACGGTGCCGTCGCCGTCGGAATCGCCGGGGATCGCATTGGAATGATATTCAACATCGTCAAGATATGCACAGTCATCGTTGCGGTTGACGCTGCCGTCCTTGGTGTATTTCCACTCAAAGTTGTAGGTGCCGGAGGTTGCTGCGGTGTAGGTGTATTCCTCCCATGCAAGGCTGCCGGACTTTGAGAATACCTGAGTGTTGTTTGCGGTGAAGATGAACTTGTCGTAGTTCTGTTCACTGCTGACCTTGTAGCGGAAGGTGAGGGTTTCGCCCGCGCTCATGGTAAGACTGAGAGAGATTGCGGAGGTGCTGTTGTTCACGCCCTCGTTGCTGCTCTTTGCATAATCATCGAGAACCGCCCAGGGATAGCTGCCCGCGGAGGTGAAGTTCAGCTCGCCGCCGGGAACGTTGAGTGCGGATTCGAGGGTGTAGAGCAGGTTAACTTCCTTGACCCATGCGCAGTCGCTGCCCGCCGCACCGCTGCCGTCCTTAACATAGCGGAAAGCAAAGGTGTGGTCGCCGCTTTCTTCAATGAGGTAATCGTACTGAGTCCAATCCGATGCGGTTGAAACTTCAAGAACAACATTTCCGTCAACAACAAACTGGAACTTATCGCCTGCGCCGCCGTCGAACTTGTAGTTGAAGCGGAAGGTGAGTCCGGAATTGATGTTTGCGGAGGTGCTGATTTCGGAGGTGCTGTTGTTCACGCCCGCATTGCCGCTCTTTGCAGCATTGCCGTCAACGGTCCAGGGATAGTTGTTGCCCTCGAACAGGAAGTTGCCGTTGCCGGTGTTGATAACGGAGCTGAGAGTTTCCTCAAGCACAACGTTGCGGATGTAGGCCTTGTCGTCGCCTGCCGCGCCGCTTGCATCCTTGCTGAATTCCCAAGTGAGAAGCACATCACCGTGGGTGGGAATGTAGCAGGTGTAGGTCTGCCAGTTTTGGCTTCCGCTTGCGGAGAACAGTTCTTCGCCGTTTGCAAGGAAACGGAGATAGTCGTGGTTCTGTTCGCTGCTGACTTTGTATTCAAAGCTGATGCGCTGATATGCGCCGAGGGTTGCTTTTGCGCTGAGGACGGAAGTGCTGTTGTTCACGCCCGCATTGCCGCTGAATGCACAGTTTGCATCCGCATTCCAAGGATATTCGCTTGCGGAAGTGAAGTGCAGGAAGCTGCCTTCGCCGTTGATGACATTGTCGAACTTAAGCAGGTCGGTAACGTTCAGAATACCGGTGCCGCCGCCTTCGATGCCGACATCGATGGCAGCACCCTTGAGAGTGTTGATAACTTCGAATGCGCCCATGTCGGGGTTGAAGGTTTTAAGAAGTGCGCACGCTGCCGCAACGTGCGGAGTCGCCATGCTGGTGCCGTCCATTTCGGTGTAGCCGCCGCCCATACGGACGCTGCGGATGCCGACACCGGGAGCGGTAATGTCAACGATTTCGCCCACGTTGGAGAAATCGGCCATACGCTTGTTCCTGTCGTGTGCCGCAACGGTAACGCAGTCGGGAACGTTTGCGGGGCAGCGGGTGGAAGCATCGGAACCGTAGTTGTTGCCTGCCGCAACGCAGTAAACGATGTCGTTGTGTGCCATGCCCTCGGCAACAACTTCAACGTATGCATTGTGGTCGTTGTCACAGGGGCCGCTGAGGCTGAGGTTTGCCGCAGCCGCGCCGTTGAGGGAAGCGTATTCCATTGCAAGAATGATCTCTGCGGAATTACCGTAACCATCGGCATCGAGAACTTTCAGAGGCATGATTTTGACGTTGGGAAGGTTGCCGTCAAGGATGGTGCCTGCGCAGTGGGAACCGTGGCCGTGGTCATCCTCGGGGTTGCTGTCGTTGTTTACAAAGTCATAACCCGGAACGGATCTGCCGACAAGATAGGGGTGATCGCTGTCGTAACCGGTGTCGATAACGGCAACAACGACTTCGGGAAGGTTTTCAACGCCGCCGGCATAGTCGAGCATCCACTCATTGTAGTTGAAAGCATCAACATAGTCCGCACCGTAGCCCCAGCTGAGGAATTCGTTCACGCCGGGTTCCTGATCCGCCTGCATGACGATATCGGGTTCGGCATACTGAACGCCCTTTACAAGCTCAAAAGCTTCGGCCGCTTTGCGCGCTTCTTCGGAAGTTCTGTACTGAATAATGTGCCAGTCATTGTAGCCGTTTACATGCGCAACGGAGCCGGTGTAGTCCAGCTCTTCGGCGCTCTTGACGATGATTCGTCCGTTTGCATAGGGGTCGGTATCCGCTGCTTTTTTGGTATATTCAGCGGAATACTTTTCGGTCATGTTGTGCAGTCTGCCGGCAAAAGCAAGCAGATCTTCGCTGCGCTTTGCGTTATCGGCAGCGGTGACGGTCCCTTCGGCAAGGCTGCCGACGGGAAGGATGAGGCTGAAGCACATGATGAGCGAAAGCAGCAGTGCAGCAGTTTTCCTGAGATTCATTCGGTTTTCCTCCGTGTTATGTTTGTTGATTCGCTGCGGTGCATATCGTGTTTAAAACGCCGAAGCAAATCTGTCCGTATAACATTATCAGAAACGGGGACTGAAGTCAAGGAAAATCTATAATCTATCGAAAAGTGAGAAAAAATCAGCATATAGTGCAAAGTGAAAAAAATACAGCTGCCTTTGCTCAGCGGAGACAAAGCCGAACGCCCCGCATTTCGCGCAAAAGCAGCTTGTTAATTAACTTAATTTAACCGACGTATGCTCAAAATGCGCGTGCCGCAAGCAGCCGCCGCATCAACATCAGTGCATCGACGGAATCAACGGTGCCGTCCCCGTTCACGTCACAGGCGGCGAGCAGGATTCCGGGAACCCTGATGCCCATTGAGTGGCGAAGAATGCTCAGCGCGTCCGTAAGTTCAACCGCGCCGTTGCCGTCCGCATCGCCGATAAGGTAAGGCAGGCCGAAATTGGCATAGACATGAAGGTTACTCCGAACATTATCAAAGTCTTCCGACCAACCGTAAAAAACATAACCGTCGTGTGTGGGCAAAGCAGGTTCAACGGCGGAAAAACCGTAGTATATGTTTTGCTGCGAAAGGACTTCGCGCGTCATTCCGTCCTTAAATGTGACTGTGTACGTGCGCAGCGGCTCAAGTTCAATCGAAAACGGGCAGACGAGGATCTCCGTAAACGTTTTGGTTCGGCTTGTGAGAGAGGAGCTTGCCGTAACAATCGCTTTAAGTTCGTAGGCATAATGCCCTGCGGCAAGGTTTCCGAAGCGGAGTGCGGCGTCAACAGCCGTGCCGGATATGTCAACCCCGCCGTGAACGCCCGGCAGCACCGCGGCGGACATGAGCGTATCCCCGTCGCCGTCCGCAAACCTGCCCTCAATGCGCGTTATACTGTGCCGTGAAACAACGGTCTGCGTAAGCGCGAATGACCTTCCGAGAGGGAGCGTTCCCTGCGGGATTGTTTCGGACTGAATTTCAATATCATCCAAAAACCGCACGAATCCGATTTCGGTTTGCTTTACATAAAGATGCGAACCGTTAACAAACACTTGGTGCCAGCTTTGCCCGAGGGTGTTTACAAGGTCGCCTGTTACAACGAGCTTTTCGCCGGCAGAGGCGGTTGAAACGGCAACCGAGCCGAACCCCGCGCTTGCGTCGCAGGGCAGGGAGAACAGCGTTGCGCTTGATTTGACCTGCGCCTCAAGATGCGTCATTTCAAAGCTGCACCGGGAGATGTAGTCAGAATCGTTGGGATTATTGCCTGCATAGATGCACAGCCTGCTGACGTACGGATAACGGGAATCCAGCGCAACATCTGCGTTTCCCGCAACATTGTTCAGAGAGTCCATGATATAAACACGACCTTCCGCAATGCTTTTTGCATTATCAACGGCAACATAATGCCCATAGTTTTTTACAGTCAGAATAACATGCTTATCCTGCCGCACATAGCTCATTATCTTTTCCTGCATTGCGGCGGAGGAAGAATCACCCGCGTAATACTCCATACCTTCAAATTCAAGTCCGTCTATCATCTGTGCGGGCTTGTACCAATACAAGTTGCCGTCGTCGCTCAGGCCGCCGTTGGCGTTCAGCCAGTTAACAAGCGTTGCAACGTTGAACGTGTCGGATGTTCTGTATCCGCTTTGAATAATTATCTTTGTTACGGATGTTACAAGGCAGCCGATCTGCGCCACTGTTTTTCCGCTTGCACCCATCGGGAGCTGCCCCCAGCGCGGATCGCGCTGCGCCCATTTGCGGTAATCCTCCGCATCCTTTTCGGAAATGGTTTCGGCGTCAAAGGGCGGTTCGTCAGCAAGCTCGTCGGGGATATCGGACAATAAATAATTATCGTCATACTTTTCGCTTTTTTCGGTGTTTGTGTCTGCAACGGAAAAACTGCCGAAAACCGACACAAAAAGCATCGAAACGGCAACAAAAATTAAAAAAAGATTGTAAAGTTTTTTGCTACGATTCATTCTTTTCTCACCTCAAGCGGATTATAGCGCAGAACGGTGCGATTTTCAAGCTTTTTGGCGAAAATTACGCGAGAGATATGAAAAAAAGCGGAGCCGCTCACGGCAGCCCCGCAGAATGAGATGCAAATTCGGCTTTTCATTCGGGTTCGGTGTTTCGGATAACGGTGATATCAGCCTTTTTCGGGTCCGTCCGAATTTTCCGGTTCGGGAGTGAAGAACTGGTGTTGATTCCATGCATTGGAATACTTTACGAATTTCCATGCGCCGTCAACGTATTGAAGCTCAACGTCAAACCCGCTTGTGTCGCTTTCGGAAATAAAGCCTTTGACGGCAACCGTGCATGTGTCCGCATCGGTGCTTTCGCCGTCCTTAAGGGTGAATGTGAAAATCTTTCCCAACCCCATCTTGTAGGTGTCGTCATAGGTCTTGTAAAAATCGCCGTCGCCCTTTGTGATATAGCCCTGGGCAACAAGATCCTCATAGCTGAGCTGAACAAGGTTCGCTCCGCTGTTTGCGCAGTACTCTGTGAGATAGGAGGTAATTTCGGGAGGGAGCTTGTCAAAGCTCCAGCCCTCGATGAAGAAAGTCAAATATTCGACTTTTGAATGGTTGTCATCCTTGGGACAAACATTTGCAATCGCCGTGAACAGAGCAGCTTCCTCGCGCGTCATATTGCTCGGCACAACAAATTCCTTTTCTTTTTTGCAGCCGGAAAGGCTCACAAGCATCAAAGCCGCAAGCAGCGCGGCAAACATAGTTTTAAAAACTCGCATTCGTTTCCTCCGTGCGTCAGATTCCCGTTTTCGTCGGGGTAAGCCGCCGATTGCTGTATGCGGGCATCGGGAACGGCAGGGCATAACCGAACCTTTTTCATAAAATGAAAATGCACTGAATCGGCATTCTTATTATAATGCCCCGTGCGGGAATATGCAAGCAGTTTTTAAAGGCGGGCGGCGGATGCCGCAATTTGCGATTCGCTCACGAATGCTTCGCGTCCCTTTCCCGAATGCTTCATGTCCCTTTAATTTGCAGGCGTTCTGTGCTATACTTGCAGTACTTCGGCAGCAAATGATTGATTCGGAGGCGGATATGGAAAAAACAGAGATTAAAAACGGAAGCGAAATTTACGGCACAGTCAGGGAGCTGCTGTGCCTGTTCGGTGCGGATTCCGTTCAAACAGTGGAATTTACGGATTCGTCGCACGGAGATTCGGATATCCGCCACAATTACCTGATTGACAGGAAGTACGTTCTGCGCATCAATTCGGCACCCGTTATGACGGACGGGCGATTGGAGGAGTTGAACAGGCTGATAGAACGCTATCGCGAATTCGGAATGCATGCGCCGAAATTCCTGAAAGCGAAAGACGGCAGGTTCATTGTTGAGCGGGACGGAAACATCTGCTATCTTTCCGAATATCTGGACGAAACCGTTGCCGACGACGTGAAGGCCGAGTGCCTTGAGGAGCTGCGGACTCAAAGAAGAATTTTCATTGCCCGCTTTGCCGAGAAATACAGAAACGTGGATTTGACGGAAACGGTATCGATGTATTCGATATTCGACCTTTCACCCTATGATAAACTTGACGGACTTGAAGTTGATGAAAAGCAGGATAATTTCAATCACCTGACGGCGGATCTTCAAAAAGCGGGAGAATATGCCCTTGCCGAAAGATTGGTGCAGGAAAACGAAAGAATCCGCCGCGAATTAAAATCGTTTTACAAAGAGCTTCCGCGCTGCGTTTTCCAGGGAGACGAGAATTTCTCCAACCTGTGCGTGGACGAAAACCGCCGAATTTCGGGACTGTTTGATTTCAATATGTCCGGAACGGAAGTTATCGCGAATTACCTTGCAAATGCGGCCATGAATTTTTTCTATACCGATGAGATAATGCAGAGCCGCAGTGCGGACGAGATCTATCTGATGCTTACAAAAGCATATGCCGAAAACACGGAGCTTATCCGTAAATATTATAATTTTACGCCGCAGGAGTTTCGCGCCTATCGCCTGTATTCAAAAATTGCCATGTACTCCGCCTACTGGAACACATCCGCTTTTTCGGAGTATTTGGCGCAGGAACAGTGCGCGGAGAAAGTCGTTCGGCTTCTGTGGAAAATCGCGGAGGAGGATTTTCGCGCCTGACTGCGGGGCGAAGGAAATGCGGTGACAAGTCAGCAAAAACACAGGTTCGCTTGGACTTAATCCTCCCCTTCAACATCCGTCACAACGCCGTTTTCAATCGTGAAAACGAATTTTTCCGCACGGACAAGCCCGTCTGCATCGGTTTTTATCGCACCGACGATGATTTTTTCGGCGGTTGAATTATCATATGCGGTCGGTTCGCATAACCCCGACGGGGCAATTCTTTCGTCCGCAAAGCTACCGAAAAAATCGCAAAGCTCCGCAAACGAGAGCGTTTCGGCAAGCTCGCGGGACAGCAGAGCATCGGCCTCATCCTCCCTGCCGAGCCGAACGGCCTGCATCAATGCAAGTGCGGTTTCCTGCGGGGAGTTTGGCATATGCGCCCGGTTTGTGAAAAAGCCCGTTTCCGGCGGCAATTCGCGCAGTGAACCGCCGAAAAACTCATACCTTGTTCGCTTTTCATGTCCCAAAACGGTTCCGAGCGGCTCAATTGCGGTGAGGTATCCGTTTTCAATGCGGCAGATTTCCCCGGCAAGAGCGGCGGCAACCTCGATTTTGTCGTTCAGAGCAACAAGTTTTTCACATCGACAGCCGCATTTAAAACCGAGCACGGGCGTTTCGGCTTCCGAATTTTCGCATCGGCGGCAGCCCGAGGCATGAATAACGAGCAGCCTTTCCCTTCCGACGTCCAAAACATGCGCTTTCCCGTCCGTGCCGCCGCAAACATACCAGCTTCGTTCCTGCCCGCTTTCTTCAACGGAGATTCTGAGGCCGCCGTCACGAAAAAGCGCAACCCTCCGCTGTCTGCCGCTCCCTGTCGGAAAATCAACGCTCCCGAGCCGTGCGGGTTCGGGTTCCGAGCGTTTTTTTTCGTTCAGCAATACGCACAGCTCAAAACAGTCCGCATCCCAGTGTATGCACTGAGCCGCGTCGTCGGCGAGCCTGCCGTCTCCGTCGATTTTTAATACCGCAATTTCCGAATCGGTTTCGGCGGGAAGCACGGCTGCGATGAAAGACGGCACCGCCCCTCCGCCCGCATCAACGGTCGGAATATCAAAAACTTCTCCGCAAACGCCGGAGCGAAAAAAGCCGCTGCCGGCAACAAGCACAATTGCTGCGGCGGAACGGAGCTCCCCCGCCGTTTTTTCGGTTCGGTCCGCGCTCTCCGCTCCGCTGCGGGCATAAGCGTTAACAACAAGTTTCATCTCATTCCCTCAAATTCTGTCCCCTAAAATCTTGTTCTCATAAATCGGAAGTATTTCGAAAATTCCTGCATGTTTTGCGGATTCCCGATGTCGGTTCAAAAACTCCGAACATATGTTTCCGCTCAAAAATACGATTGGTTAAAGTTTTTCAACCGGAAAAACAATCGTTCGGAGCATCGCATTCACAACGGCAGATAATAAACATTATGCCGCATTGCGCGGTTTATCGCTGCTTTTTCCGCATTTTGCAAAAAGTTTGAATGTTTTTCAGCGTATTGTTATTTCACCCGTTTTTTGTTATAATCCATAATGCAGAGGTGTGCGCCCGAGCAGCACATGCCGCTGCGGACACTGATTCTCGATTCAACAGGGTGAACACATTGGAAAAGACCGAACAAAAAAGCGGCGGACGCGGTCCGACAGGCATTGTAAAACGTATTTTCGGCAGTTTCCGGGACGGCTCGGCAGAGGAGTTCTTTTCGGATATGCGCTGGATTTTCGGTTACACAAAAAAATACAAATGGTTTGTTGTTATTCAGATACTGTTCGGCGTGCTCAGTGCATCACTGAGCCTTGTTTCCGCAATCATCAGCAAGTATGCAATAGATATTGTTATAAACAGAAAAATCGGCTCACTCTGGCTGCTTATCGCTGCTGTTGCGGCAAGTGCGGTTGCGGGGCTTGTGTTTTCAAGCCTTCAATCGCGTGTTTCAGCAAAAATTGCTCTTCGGGTGAACAACGATATGCGGGCGGAACTTTTCGACAAACTTATGCGGGCGGACTGGCAGGGCGTTAAAAAATTTCAGAGCGGCGACATTCTGAACCGCTTAAACGGGGACACGCAAACGGCGGCTTCAATTGCAATAAGCTGGATTCCCTCCGTCATTGTAACGGGCTTTTCTTTCGCATCTTCGTTCGTCACGATTCTGTTTTACAACGTGCCCATGGCATTTATTGCTTTGCTCAGCGCACCGTTTCTTGTTGTCGTCAGCCGCGGGTTAATGAAAAAATCCCGCCTTTTTCACCGCCTTGTGCTTGAAAAGGAAAGCGCGCTCATGAGCTTTGAAACGGAGACTTTCTGCAATTACGACACGGTCAAGAGTCTCGGCGCGGCGGAAGCCTACGGCGAGCGATTCCGATGCAAGCAGGAGGAGTGCAAAACGGCAAGCCTTGACAACAACCTTTTCCTTATCCGCGCAAACATCCTGCTCACCGTTTCGTCATATATCGTTTCGTTTGCAACCTTCGGATACTGTCTGAGCCTTATTTGGCACGGCGCAATATCATATGGAACGATGACATTCTTCCTTCAGCAGAGAGCGCGTATCACGGCGGGTTTTTCTTCATTCATAAAGCTTGTTCCGCAGCTTTTGAACAGTGCCGTTTCCGCGCACCGCGTCCGCGAGCTTTCGGATCTTCCGCCGGAGCCGCAGGCCGAAACTCCCGAACAGGCTGCGGAACTTGCCTCCCGCCCGCTCAGCCTTCGCCTGACGAACATAGATTTTCGTTACTCCGATGATGCGGCTGTCAAACCCGTGCTGACGCGCAGCTCTTTTTCGGCGGAACCGGGCGAGATAATAGCCGTTATCGGCGCAAGCGGACAGGGAAAAACAACGCTGCTTCGGCTGATTCTCGGGCTTATTCGACCTGAAGGCGGGCTTGCGGAGCTTGTGGATGACAGCGGCAGGGCTCACACCGTTTCGGCCGAACATCGCAGGCTGTTTTCCTATGTTCCGCAGGGCAACACGGTTTTTTCGGGAACGATTGCGGAAAATCTTCGCATTGTCCGCCCGGAAGCATCCGACGAGGAATTGACGGCTGCACTGGATGCCGCATGTGCGCTCCGCTTTGTAACAAGAATGGGGGGCATAGATGCCTGCATCGGGGAAAAGGGACACGGCATAAGCGAGGGACAGGCGCAGCGGCTTGCCATTGCAAGAGCAATTCTGCGCGATGCACCGATACTGCTGCTTGATGAGGCAACCAGCGGACTGGATATTGAGACGGAGCAGCTGATAATCCGCAATATAATTGTAAAAGGAAGCAGCTTCAACCGCAGCTGCGGAGCAAAAAAGACCTGCATTGTTGCAACTCACCGCCCGAGCATACTTGCCCTTTGCGACAAAATCTTCCGCGTGCAGGATGCAAAAATAACGCTTGTTTCCGCAGAGGAAGCGGAAAACTACTTCAAAGGCGCGCAGTGACGCCCGCACGGGTTTATTCGGTGTTCGTTTAAATATTATACTTTGCACGAAAAATATTGAACAGGAAATAACAACATGAAAAAACATTTGTCTTCGGCACCTTCAATCAGAGTTCGCCGCCGCAGGGGTCACGCGCCCTCCGAAAGAAAAACGGCAATTGCAGCGATTCTTGTAATTTGCGCCGTTATAATCGCCGTTTCGGCCGCGTTGTGCTGCAAGGCGGGGTTTCCCGCATGTTCGGCGCAGCGCACTCCCCCGCCGCAGAATACATTCGTGCCGACGTCAGCTTCACTCACGACATCAACTCCGGAGCCAACGTCAGCTTCACTTTCGACGGCAACTCCCGCACCGTATACTTTCGTTTCCGTAAGCGTTTCCGATGCGGCAGAGGGACAGCTTGCACTCGTAAATTTTGAGCATGGTTTCCCCGCAGCGGATTCAACCGATGTTGTTCCGGTAACCGCCGCAGGTTCGCTTTTGACCGAACGCAATGATTTAAGTCTTGCTCAACCTGCAATTTCCGCGCTCTCCGCACTTGCGGAAGCTTTTTCGGAGCAGACTGGCGGTGACAGGCTGCTGCTCACAAGCGCGTATCGAACTCTTGAATATCAACAGGGGGTTTACGATGATTATGCTGCGGCCTACGGTCAGGCAGCGGCGGATGCCTATGTTGCCGCCCCCGGAACGAGCGAACACCACACGGGGCTTGCGGCCGACCTTTCGTCAATGTCAAAGGACGGCGAACGCGTGACGCTTCCGAATCACCCGCAGTTTGAATGGCTGAAGGTGCATTGTGCGGATTACGGTTTCATCCTTCGCTATCCGCCGGAAAAGGAGAACATAACGCATGTTGCATATGAACCGTGGCATTTTCGCTATATCGGCAAGGAAAACGCGGCAGCGGTCCGCGCTCTCGGCATAACATTCGAGGAGTACATCGAATATCTCCGCGGCTTCACCCCGGAGACGAAATTGCTGCATGTTCCGAGTCTTTCCGCCGCAAAGCCCGAGGATCTCGGTTCGGCGGAGTTTTCCGCTCTCCCCGATTCCGGATACGTCATATACTTTGTTCCGACGGACGAAAACGCAGGCACGGAAAGCGTGAATATTCCCGTGCCCGCACAGTGCGGGAGTTATTTTATTTCCGGTTCGAATGACGGCGGGTTCATTGTGACGGCGGAACTGTAAGCAAATGCGGGTTCGGCAATTCACTGCATGAAAAAACTGATTTAAAGAGAAATCGGTTTAAGGAAAGACTTTGAAGACTGCGCCGCCGGTCGTGCGGAATCCGAAAATGCCCTCGGCAAAATCCGTGCCGAGGGCATTAATGTTGTGTTTGAAAGGTTTTGTTTAACGGAAGAAAGTGCTTTATTCTTCTCCCTGTTTGTAAATCGGCATATCAAGCAGCATATCGAACACGGGTTTCAGCTTTTCCGAATTCCCGCTTGTGTGGAATGCGACTTTGCCGCAGCCTGTGAAATTGCCGAGATTGCTTTGCTCAAGCACCCTTCCGAGCTGCCGAACGGTTGCCGAATTGCCGTCAAACAGGCGGCATTCCCCGCAGAAGTGTTTTTTGAAATATCTTTCAACGGCGCGGGCAATAAAAATGTAGTGAGTACAGCCGAGAACAATGCCGTCCGCTTTCATGCCGTGATACGGTGCAAGATATGCGTCAAAAATGTCGTCAAATGCATCATCGGCAACGGTTCCGCTTTCAATTCGCGCAACAATGCCGCTTATGCCGAAATTCAGCACGCGCTGCGGGTCGGGCATTCGCTCCTGAAGGGCCCGATACCTTGCAAGCCGCGTTGTTGCGGCGGTGGCAAGCATGAAGATTTTGCCGTCCCCGGGAATTTCGCAGGCGGGCTTTATTGCGGGTTCAACGCTTATGACGGGAACGTCAAGTTTTTTTCTGAGAATGTTTATGGAGGCACTCGTTGCCGTGTTGCAGGCGATAACAAGCGCTTTAACGCCCAATTGCAGCAGAAAATCAGCGGAATTCTCGGTCAGGGCAAGAATCTCTTCCTCTGTTCTGTCGCCGTAGGGAGCGTTAAGGTTGTCCCCGTAGTATATAAAATTTTCCGTCGGTAAAAGCATCCTTGCGTCACGCAGCAGACTCACGCCGCCCATGCCCGAATCAAAAATGCCGATTGGTCTTGCATCCATGCAATTATACGCTTTCGTTGTTTATAATGTTGTTTTTATAAGTTCAGCGAAACCTCGCTGTTCCTCATCCGCAAGGGAAAGGAAAATTGCAGCGGCAAGCATGTCCGCCGCGCCGCCGCAGCTTATGCCGCGCCGAATAAGCTCATCGTCAAAATCAAGAAGCTCCGCCTCCGTCAGCATTGTTCGCTTTGAAAGCAGGAACGCGGCACGCTGTTTAACAAACCGTGCGCCCGCATCGCCGCCGCGCTTGAGCGCATTGTTATCCTCCAGCTCGGCCATGATGCCCAGAAGAGCAAATGCCCACGAATCGACAGAACCCTGTCCGTTTGATTCGATATTATACTCTTCATGCAGGGATTTTGCAACAATTGCAAGCGGAAACCCCGCTTTTGCCTGCTCGATCGCGCCGCCGACGCCGTATTTGCGCCGCACAATTGCGCCGTTGGAACCCGAATTGCGTTCGTAATCAAATGCTTCGGCAAGTTTTCCCGCAAGCTTTGCAATGCGCTCGCCGGCATTTTCCCGCAAAGGCAAATGCCCTTCCGCGCCCGCTGCCGAAAGCGCAGCCGCGCACACCGAAAGCCCGAGAGAGAATATCGCACCGCGATGCGTATTTACCCCGCCGGTTGCCGCGAGCATTGCTTTTTCGGCAAGAATGCCTGTTTGCTTCAGGCTGGATACCGCGCCTTTCGGAAGAATGCTTCCGCCGAACGCTGCACCGCCGGAAAAATCACCGGAGAACCCGGAAGCCGCAGTGCAAACGGCGTCAAGCGCAATTTTTGCCATCTGCGCAAAAAAAGGTTGGACAGCTTCCGTGCTGAGCTCAAACAGTGCGGCATCCATATCGTCGTTTGCGCCGCTGTTGTTTTCGTCAACAAGTCCGGGTTTCGGCGTTGTGTGAACCTCGCGGATAAGTGCCTGCGCCGCAAGTTCGGAATAATGCTGCGCTGCCGCCTTTTTCAGAAGCTCCGCCGTCGCTTTTCGGAGCTCCTCCGCCGAATGCGTTCTGCTGCGCGCACATACCGCGGCGGGCTGCCCGCAGATTAAGCATTTTCGCGGCACATTGCGGGAGAGCTTCAGCCCGTCCGTGCCGATGACATCGATATCAAACAGCCGCCCTTCGGGAAATTCCTTTTCAATGCTTTCCGCTTGTTTTTTCAGGCTTTCTGCCGCCGCGTCAACCGCAAGCATCGCTTCAATTCCGGTTTTTTCGTTCGTGAAGGCGAACCCGCGTATTTTGCCCTTAAAACTGTTTGCGGCGGCGTTCAGCGCGCGGAAAAACGCCCAATCGATGAGCGCACCGCGCTTGACGGGGCCGGCAATATTCATGTTTATGCAAACAAGGGGCAGCCCGCAGCGGGCAAGCATATCTTGCTGCTCCGCCGCACGCTTTTCGCGCCGTTCCGCCATTTCAAAAACGCCGACATTGTTCATTTGACTCTCTCTGCTCATTGCTGCTTACGGATTGCTTTGGCCTGCATCGAAGTTGCCGACAACGGTGCTTGAGCCGTCTTTAAAGGTGATAAGCGTGAACCTTTCGCCCGCAGAAACGGCTGCAACATTGTGAAAACCGGAAACATTGCATTCGCCGAAAGTGTTGCTGCCGCAGGCAACAAGTGTTCCGTCGCTCTTAAGCCCGACGGTGTGATATGCACCGGCTGCAATCATTGTCAAATCTTCCCATTCGGAAACATTGCACTGCCCGGAGTTGTTCGCACCGCACGCAAGCGCGGTTCCGTCGCTTTTAAGCCCCACGGCGTGCATATAACCCGCGCTGACGGCGGCGACGCCGCGCCATTCGGAAACATTGCATTGCCCGCTGCTGTTATCCCCGATCGCAATGACGCGTCCGGAGCTCAGAACGCCGTAGCTCGTGTTGTTCCCGGCTGCAATGTAAACAACACCCGCCCAAGTTTCCGTTATGCGCTGCCCGTAATAGTTCCAGCCGCAGCCGACAACCGTTCCGTCGCTTCGCAGCCCGAGCGAGTGGTTCAGTCCGCAGGCGACCTGAACTATATTGGTCCACGAACCAACGCCGGTGCGGTCATAGGAAGATTTTCCGGCAGCCGCAACGGTGCCGTTCGCCCGCAGCCCGAGAATGAAGTTTTCCCTTCCGACAGCGATCGAACGTATCCCGCTCCACGAGACCGTTTCGCCTTTCCAGCCGGAACCCGTGAGCGAAACGGTTCCGTCAAGATTCCGCAGCGCATAAAAATCCTTGCCGCCCGCCGCAGGGGTGCTTTGCAGCATCTTCAGGATTTCCGCAATCATATCCGCCGATTGTTCATAGTCTTCGGACACGGAATTGAGCAGGGTTAATGCTTCGAGATAATTGTTCTTTTGATACGCTTCAACCGCCTTTTCGTATCGTGCCGCATCACGCTCGGCAATAACTTCATCCGGCGAAAAACCGTCGCTCATTGAATAGCATTCGGTTGCAATCTCGTATTTGCCCGCTTCCATTGCCCGCTGCCCCGCGCTTTCCCACGCGGAATTTATCTTTTGCAGCAAGTCGGCAAGCGCATCGTCCGAACAATTGTTTTTTGCGCCGTTGAAACACTTGTATGCCGATTCAATTTCAAAATTTTGAAGGAGGTTTTCACCCTGAGTTATATAAATTCGGCATATGTTTGACTTTGATTCATCGGAACAGAGCGAAAAGCAGCGCATTGCCTGCGGCATTTCGCCCGCGCTCAGAAAACTTTCCGCCGCTGCAATGCGAACTTCATCGGTTCGCGCCGCAAAACCTGCTTTGTCCGTTATGCTGTCAAAGCAGATTTCCGCACGGTTGTAGTCGCCCGCCGCATACGCATTTTTCCCCAGTTCAAAAAAACACTCGTCCTGCCTGAGCTGCTCCGCTTCGGGCATTCCCGCGCTTTTGAAACAGGCATATGCCGTTTCGGCATCTCCGCGTGCAAGCGCAGCTTCACCGGCAGAACACCACGCATCAGCCGCTTTCTGCGCCGAATCACGCTTCCCGCCCAATGCGGAAAACTGCATCGCCGCACGCAAATAATCCCCGCTTTCATAAAGGGACTGTGCCTCGTTGTATTTCACAACGGGTTCAACAAACCGCGGATAAGCAAACAACACAAATGCACCCGCCGCTGCGATGAGCAAAACGGCAATGCACAGTATGTTTCGGATTTTTTTCAGGTTCATATAAAAATACCGCCCTTTTCATTGGTTTGGAACGGGAAGACGAAAATCGGAAACCGCGGGTTCGGTATCGGCGGCCGAAACGTGCATTCGGGCAGGATTTCTGACTTATGACTTCCGATGACTTCTGATTTTCGGCTCCTAATTCTCGGCTCTTATGTATTCCATGGTTGTTTCCGGCACGATTTTTGACACAAGCTCCAAATTGCCCTCGGCCATTGCCTTTCGAACAAGGCTTGCGCTGATTCCGCCGATTCGGGGTATTTCAATGACTTCGACTCCGTATTTCGGCAGAATCTGTTTCATGCGTTCGTTATATGCGCGTGTCACGGCGCAAAACGGCTCCGTGCCGACAAAACGTTTTGTTATGCCGAGAGCGGGAGCAATTGCGGAGCCGAAAAGCGTCAGATCAAGATCGGCATTGATGCGCCCGGCATCGGCTTTGTCTTTTATAAAGTACGTCGGGAAGGTTGAGTGCGAAATGATATAGTCCCCGCTCCGGTGCAGGAGAAGATTCTTTATGTGTTTAGTGCCTTTTTTGACAAGTTCGAACCTTGCTTCGGCGGAGAATTCCGCATTTTCCGCGCTGTTTTCGCTGAGGACGAAAACGTGAAGGGAATCAACCTGCGCCGCCGCCGTTTCCATCAGATATTTGTGCCCGAGGGTGAAGGGGTTGCAGTTGGCAACGATCGCACCTTGAACCCCCCGCCCTTTTTCAAGTGAGTCAAGGTAGTTCTTCAACCCGCTTCGGCTGTTTTCCATATAAATCGCGCCGTCGGTCGCTGCAAGGCGGAAAAAGCCAAGGCTGCGGAACAGGTATTCGTTCTGCGGCTTTGTGAAAAGGAAGAGCTTTCGCCGTCCGCATGTGTATGCATGGCGCACAAGTTCGGAAACTATGCTTGCCGCGCCCCCTTCGCCCTGCATGGCTTCGGATACGGCAATGTATTTCAGCACGTTGCCGCAGAGTGAGCCGGTGCCGACTACGGCATCGGTCTCATCGTCAAGCAGCAGCACGGTGTATTCGGCTCCGCCTTCATAGGTAAGCCCTGCGGCAGAAAGAAATTCACAAAGGCTTTCAAGCCTTGTTCCGCTTATGTTCGGTATTGTCATCATCGAAAAACTCACGGTAATGCTCCTTTCCGCCGCTCGGATAATGTTTCTGAATTTAAACGCGCAATGCGCTTATTCCGTAAATTTATAATCGGTGCTGTTTGCCGCACGGTAAGCCGCTGCCTGCGTGCGCGCTTCAACGGTGCAATCCAATGCGCCCTTGTCAACTGCGCTTACGTATGCGCTTTCAACGCCCATTGCGGCAAGAGTTTCGCGGATGACCTGCTCGATCCTGTCGCCGTATTGCTGTTTAACATCGCTCTCGAGAGACAGTTCGATTCCGCTCGTTTCCTTCGGTTCGATTCGAACGATAATATCGCTTGATTCCATCGTTCCCGCAACACCTGTTGTGATAATTTTCATAATTATTGCCGTGGCTTTTGCAAAGGCAAAAGCTTCCTTTCGTTTTCTTTTCGGTTGATTGCCTTTATTCGGAATGCCCGAATTTCGGTCATGACTTCATCGAGTTGAATTTGCCCGCAAGGCTGCTCAGTTTTGCTGCAAGGCTGTCATCCTCGGCCGCTGCCGCGGGCTGCCCGTCGGCCGTGCCTGCGCCGCTTTGGAATCCGCCGGATTCCTTGGAGAACTTGTGACCGTGGCGGTAAAGCCGCCTGTTGTCAAGCGCCCACTGCCTGTCCGTGAATTCTCCGGTGTTCACCGCCGAAAGGGCATCAAACATTTCAAACAGCCGCGCGTCAAGCGTGTCGATTGCGGAAACGATCTCAGCCTCGGGGAACATCGGCATCTGCGGGGAACCGTATTCGGGAACTCCGTGGTGTGAAAGCATGATATGTTCGAGCAGCATTGCGGTTTCCCGCGGGATATTGAGCTTTTTTGCCGCATTGTTTATCATTGCCATGCCCATTGAAATATGTCCGAGAAGCTGCCCCTCCGTTGTGTACGCCGTTGCAAGCCCGACGGTGCCGACTTCAAGCTCCTGCGTTTTTGCAATGTCATGCAAAATGACGCCTGCGTAAACAAGGTCGCTGCAAAGTTCCGGATAAATTGCGCCGTAAACCGAAACGACCTGCTTTGCCGTGTCGAGCATGGTTGAAGTGTGGTACATAAGCCCGCCCCTGTGTGCATGATGCAGCTTCAGCGCGGCGGGATAGTACAGCATACGTTCGCGGTTCTCCGTAAGAAGATACTGCGTGAGCTTTGCAATGTCGGCATCGGCAAAACCACCCGCAAATTCGAATAAGCTGTCAAATATTTTTTCGCCGTCTATCGGTGCGGAAGCAACGATTGAGGACATATCAACATGATCGGCTTCCGTTATGTGGCGGATTCGGTCGATTTTGAGCTGTTCCGTGTCTTTATACAGGTTTATTGTTCCGCGAACCTTGATGACCTCTCCGGCGGAATACATTCCGTGGACGGCGCTTTGATAGTCCCAAAGCTTTGCGTTGATTTCCCCGTCCGCATCTGCAAGCATAATATCAAGATATTCCGCACCTTTCACGTTCACCTTAAGCTGAAGGCTTTTAATGAAGCAAAAACCCTCCACTTGGTTTGATGCATGATTGATGACGTTGGACAGCATTCTCATCCTTCCCATTTCAGTGCCTCTTTCGTAGATTATCGGTCGTTGGTTATACAGTCGTTGGTTATATTTGGTAAAATTTCGGTAAGTCCGTTCAATTCCGTTTTGCCGCGCAGTGCGGAAAGATCATTTGGATCTGTAGGATTTGCATGCGGTTATCCGCATGCTGTTTTCGCTGTCCGCACTTGCAGCCGTAAGCTCGATTTTTCCGGCGTAAGCACCGTTTTCGGTGAGCTGAACCGTAACGACCCGATTGCCCTCATCGTCCGATTCAACGCCGACGATTTCAGCCGCAATGTCAAGGTCTTTGCCGACCATGAAATAATATTTACCGTCACGGTAGTAGAAATTGAGCTTTGTTGAAGGGCGGGAAGAACGCGTTCCGAGCTTGACTCCGAAAAGCATTTTTACGATATCGTCAACTTTTTGACCGTCAACGGAGCGATAGCCGCTGTTGTCGGCAGCGGTTGTTTCAAGACTGTCGCCGTAGGCATAAACATAGAAGGCAAATTCCTCAAGCTGACGGAAGGATATTGCGTTATCCTTTGAGTTGTAGTCAAAGTCCAACAAATAGAATGCCCTTGCCGCATCACACAGCACGGTGCGCTGTTCGGCCGTGAATCCGTTTTCATCCGCTTTGTTGTTGTCGTTGTTTTTACAGCCGACAAAAGCAAAGGCTGCAAAAAGAACTGCAAAGAGAATCGCCTGGATCTTGATGATTGTTTTCCTGCCGTTGTTCATAGTATTCCGTTTTTCCTTTTTATGTCATATTGCGGAATCGGCGGCAGCCTTTGCAAACGTCCGTGAATTGCTTCGGCAGCTGTCGATGATTTCCCTGCACCTATTTTATCATATTTGCCGTGCTTTCGCAACTTTTGAAATGTTTGTGCGCTTTCGGTACGTGTTTTGGAGCCGTCGGGACGCGGTTTGCGCCGCGATTTGCAAAACACGGCAGCAAAAGCGGCAAACAGAGGGAGATGAAAATGGCAGTTCAATATGAAGATAACATTCTGCCGGATTTGAAACCGTTCCTTGATGAGAATCTTCGGCTGACGGCGATTCCCGCAAAAAACAAAAAGAAGCTTTCGGCTCTTTATTACCTTGCGGGAAAAATTGAACCGAACCGTGATTATACCGAACCCGAAATCAATGACATTCTTGATGATTTGATTCCGCTGCCGAACCGAACAGAGGATTATTTCACACGAAGTTTTTTCGAAAGCATACGGATGAACTCATCAACCGCCGCTTTGTTTGCCCTGTAATAAACCCGGTTGCCCTCAAAGGACGAAATAACCAATCCGCATTTTTGCAGCTTGCTCATGTGATGTGAAATCGTGTTCGGTGAAAGCTTCAGTTTTTCCGCAAGCTCAAGCCCGTAAGCCTGTTCGCCGCAAAGCAGCTGCATGATTTTCATTCGGTTTTTGTCCGCAAGGATTCGAAACGCTTCGTCGTAATCCATTTTTTCGATGCCGCGCAGCGGAAGCCTGCCGATGGCGCGAACACCGAGCCCGACATAATAAACGGTGCGGGTGCCGTCGGATTCGCCCGTGTGAACGGTGAAACTGTTGCTCCCGATAACGGTCGGATAAACCCTTCCGTCTGCGGAGGCGGTGTCAACGCCGTTTTCATCCTCAATCACTTCAATTATGTCTGAAATATCGGAGTAATCATGTTCAAAATCCTTCAGCGCATATGCATAAAGCTGCGGGTTTGCTTCAATAAGCCCGACTGAGGAACGCAGAGAGTTGCAAATCAAGCGCACATATTGCTCATAGTGTTGAAGAACGAAAAGAATCTTCCACCGAGAATCGTTTGTGAGCGGCAGACCCTCCAGCACGGAAAGCAGGCCGTTGTAGGAATGGGCTTCCGCAGCGGCATGGATATTGGCCGAAGTCAGGTTCATTGTTATGTTGCTGATTGCCTGCGGCTGTGTCTGCGAGAGCAGCAATTGCTCAGCCTCGTCAATATTTCGTATTTCGCTTCTCAATGCCCTGTCAGTCAGAAGAGCGGCGATGCATGTGTTAAGGCTGTCCGCGCCTTCGATGCACGGAATATCGCCGAAAAGCTCTTCTGCGCATGACGGCATAACAATGTTTTCGTCGAGAAATTTTTCCAACACCATTGCGGGGTGCATTATCGCCTCTGCCTGTTCCGCCGTCACTTCGCGGTTTCGAATGATATTATCGATTTTCTGCCGGATGCAGGTGTTGTTCGCTTTCAAGTAAAAATACTTTATTGCTTCGAGTATTGGATTTATAACAGCAAATGCTTTCATTAATAATTATTCTCCGAAAAAATTTTGATCCGCGCCGCATACGCTCCGCGGGGACCGCTCACTGTCCGTCCTTTGTTTTCAACTTTTCTGCAAGACGGCGGATGAATTCATCCACAACTTCTTCGTTTGTTTTGTAATAGACCTTGCAGCCCTCAAGTGTTGAGGTCGTGAGCCCGCTTTTTTGCAGTTTGTTCATGTGGTGCGATACGGTGTTGGGTGAAAGTCCGAGCATGTCGGCAAGCTCCTGCCCGTAGGATTTTCCCGCACTCAGCTGCTGCATTATTTTCATGCGGTTTTTGTCGGCAAGCGTGCGCAGAATCTCGTCGCAGTCGATGGAAAGCCTTTCGCGATAGGGAACATGCATCATCGGACGGACGCCGACGCCGACGTAATATGCCATAAATTTCGAATCGGCGGGGTCGGCAACGGTGAAGAAGTTCCCGTTGCCGATTATCAGCGGATAAACAACGCCCCTGCCTGTTATGAAGTCAATATGAAACCTGCCGCAAATATACTTTAGAATATCGGTAATATCCGCATAATCGCGGCTGAAATTTCGAAGAACATCCGAATAAACCGCGGAATTGTCCGCAATCAGCTTTACGGCGGGGCGGACGGTTTCGCAAATATCGCAGACATATTCGTTGTAATGTTTATAAATCTTTATTATTCGCCAACGGGATTCCTCCGTCAGCGGAAGCTGTTCGAGAAGTTCAAGCAGCCCGTCGAGAGTCGGTTCGAAATCATTCAGCGAAACATTGAATGTGGTAAGCTCTTTCATGATGCCGGAGAGCCTTTGCTCATCCGTTTGGGCAAGCATGGCGGATTTTACTTCATCCAAACTTGTGAAACTTCGGCGGAACGAGTTCAAAAAGACGAGTATTGCAGGGCAGGTGCTCGTGGCGTCGCTCCCGTCCGTGAATTTAAAATAGCCGAAAAACTCCGAAATTCGTTCGGGCAGAACAATGCCCTCATCAAGAAGTTTTTCAAGCTCAAATGCGGGCCCGAAAAAATCGGTTACCTCGCCCGCAGTGGTGATTCGCTTTTTCAGCACACGGTCAAGCACCTGAGCCTGGGTTTCACCGTTTGCTTTCATTTTAAAATAATAGATTGCCTCAAGCAGCGGATTCACGACGGCATAAGCGTTCATAACAAAAACCTCCCGACTTGTCGATCTTATCTGTCAAAGGATCACTGAGCAGCCGTGCTTTCGGCAGACACGTTTCGGAAAACGGTAGATTTTTCCGTGTGTTTGCCGGATCGTTCGTCGGACAGCAACTTTGAATCATTATTGAATATTATCGAAAAAACCGAACAACCTGCTGCCGTTCGGCAAAAAACATTGACCGTCTGCCTGCTTTGCGAAAAAACGAAACCAACGGACGATTATTAGTATGCAATTTTTTTTGCCGGTTGTCAATAGCAAAAGGCAATGTTTAACATATTTATGGAATAAAGCATGCGATGACTATTGACTACAGGCGATTTTCGTGCTATGATACTGAATATACAGAGGCGGAAGGTTGTTTCCGTACATTTTCACCGAACAAAGCTTACGCCCTGCAACAACAAACATGGAGGAAGAGTATGAAAACAATGAAGAAGCTGCTTGCAGCAATGCTCGCAATTGCAATGCTCCTTACCTGTGCGGCATTTAATCCCTTGACCGCAACGGCTGAAGGTGCAGCAACCGACAGCAGCGAAACGACCCGCTATTGCGGAAATGATGACTATCCCGCAAAGTCTCTCGGCGGAAACTATTCGGGAATGCCGCTGAATATCGGCAAAAAGTCCGATGATTCAACAAAGGCTGCATCGCGCGGCGGTCAGACGATTCTGGCATATGCCCGCAACAAGTACACGTCGGACGGCAGCTACCTGCCCTATGCGGCATGGGTAACTTTCAACACCGAGGATCCCGCAGGCAGCTTCACCGAGCTTTCCCGCGGCGGCGTTGAATTCTATGAAGCTGCATACGACGGCGAACTTATTTACGGCTTGGATACCGACAACAATTTCTATTCCGTAAACCCCGAAACCTTTGAATCCACGCTTATCGGCAGCATTTCCGACACTGCGAATTCAATGACCTATGACTGGGAACACGACACTTTCTACATTGTCAACAGCAACCTTCAGATCCGTGAGCTCCGCAAGGACGGTTCTCTCGGCTCCGCAATCACGCCCGCAAACGTTGTTTGCATTGCCCCCGTCACCTATGTCGGCAACGGCGAATTCCTGAGCCTGGACTTCAACACCCGCAACTACGTTCGCATTGCGGCGGACGGCAGCACCACTCAGCTTGCCCATTCCGACGGGCTTCAGGGCTGGTCCTCCTCCATGGTTTACAACCGCGAGGACGGCAAGTGCTACATCTGCTACACCAACATGCAGAACGGCGACGATACTTCCAGTGTCGGCTTCTGGGGCAAGCTTTTCGCAATCGACCCCGTGACCGGTGAAGGCGAATACCGCGGCTTTATCGGCGAAGATTACGGCACCTACGTAAACGGCATGTGCATTGCGGATTTCCTTGCACCCGAGCCTCCCGCAGAACAGGGCAAGACCGTTGTCAGCTATGCCCGCAACAAGTACACGTCGGACGGCGGCTACCTGCCCTATGCGGCATGGGTAAGCTTCAACATCGACGATCCCGCAGGCAGCTTCACCGAGCTTTCCCGCGGCGGCGTTGAATTCTATGAAGCTGCATACGACGGCGAACTTATTTACGGCTTGGATACCGACAACAATTTCTATTCCGTAAACCCCGAAACCTTTGAATCCACGCTTATCGGCAGCATTTCCGACACTGCGAATTCAATGACCTATGACTGGGAACACGACACTTTCTACATTGTCAACAGCAACCTTCAGATCCGTGAGCTCCGCAAGGACGGTTCTCTCGG
>CDZT01058565.1_pt1 | contig 107358 bp, 90 predicted proteins | sample 557531 | NCBI WGS metagenome assembly CDZT01 (sample SAMEA3182066, study PRJEB8094) | gut metagenome | biome: human; feature: gut; material: Stool; isolation source: human stools | place: Canada | collected 2013-03-05
CCATCGACCCTGAGAACCCGCCGTGTTTCGGCGTGTGAGCCGATGTGTGCGCGGTTTGGGGACGGGGTGGTGGTGTACCCGCCGAGAGCTGGTTACCGCACACGGCGCGGGACGAGGGATTCGTCGTCCGCTCGGACGACGGCCAGCATCGCATTTGTCTGGTCTGCGGCGAAGCCGCTGCCCTGCCAAACGCACCGGGCGGGCAAAGCCCTGCACCCAAATTCCGGGCGGAAGCCCGGACCCACTTTTAGCTACGATTGGAGAAAAACATGAAAAAAGATATCAAATTCAGCACGCGCATGGCGTCCGCTGACCGTGAGAAAATCAAAGCGCTGGCGGCGAAGGCCCACATGTCCATGAGCGACTACGTCACCGCCTGCTGTCTCGGCAAGCGGATCGTGGTCATCGACGAACAGAAGGAGCTGCTCCGCCAGCTCAAGGGCATTGGCAGCAACATCAACCGCCTCACTGTCCTCGCCAACATGGGCAAGGTGCAGGTCATCGGTCTGGAAAAAGCTGCCGGTGAGCTGTCCGAGGTCAGCGCCGCCCTGCGGGCTGTCATGGAAGGTCGGTGAGCTGTATGGCCATCGTACATTTTGTGAACTACAAGCGGGGCACACAGTCCCGCGCCGCCATGCGCGGCGTGATGCTCTACGTCATGCAGGAGAAGAAAACCGCATGGGAGGGCAAGCCGCTCGTCAGCGGCATCAACTGCCAACCCCAAAGCGCCTATGACGATTTCCTGAACACGAAGCTGCTCTACCACAAGGATGGCGGTGTGATGTTCTATCACATGGTACAGAGCTTTCCGAAGGGCGCGGCGGTCGATCCCCGGCAGGCCCACGAAGCCGCGCGGCGGCTGGCGGAATACTTTGACGGCTGCGAGGTGCTGGCCTGCACCCATGTGGATCGGGAGCACATCCACTCCCACTGCGTCATCAACTCCGTCAACTTCGATACCGGCAAAAAGCTGCACATGGCGAAGGAACAACTGCAAGAGTTGATGCGGCGCAATGACATGATCTGTCAGGAGATGGGGCTGCCGGTCTTTGACGCACCAACGCAGCATGCCCGCGGCATGGGCGGCGCGGAATATCATACGGCGCTGAAGGGACAGAGCTGGAAGCTGCGGCTCATGAACACCATCGACGAGTGCATGAAATACGCCGCCAACAAGGACGCCTTCGTTTCCCTGATGGCGTCCGAAGGCTGCGCCGTCCGCTGGGAGAGCAGCCGCAAATACATCACCTACACCACACCGGACGGCATGAAATGCCGTGACAACAAATTACACGAAGAAAAGTATTGCAAGGAGGCCATGGAACATGAATTCAGAATACGGGCAAAGCTCGTCCAGAGAAAATTCCATCGAGCAGAGGAAACCGATGGAGGAATTGAAGCGGCTGAATCAGCCGATCAGCGCACCGTCGACTGCGGCACAGCAAACAGCACAGACGATCCAACCCATCGTGATCCGATGCGATCTGCCGCAGGCGATGGACAAGCTGACAGAGCAGGCAGACGGAATAAACTGGGAGCTGGAGGAAATCCGGAAGACCCTGCCGGAATTGAAACCGCGCACCGACCTGACGCCGGTGCAGCAGTCGCTCACAGAGATGCAGAGATCGCTGACAGAGATGAACAAACTGCTGGAACGGGTTGGGAATCTGAGCGAGAAGTATTCCTCCAAGTGGATCGACTGGCTCCCGGACTTCAGCCTGCTGGTGGCCCTCAAGTGGATCGCGCTGCTTTTGGTGATCGGCGCAGCGGCGATGGCCGGGTGGTATGGCGTGGTAGCGATCCGCAGCCTGTTCCCCTGATCCCCGCCGCGGCTGGGCTGGCTGCCGCAGGGACACTACTGGATGAAGATGAGGACGCCGAGGAAAAGCGGCGGCGCATGGAGGCGAAAATCGCCGCCGAAAACTTCGGCGCGGCGGTCGGCTTCGCCGCAGGCGCGGCTCTGGCTGTGAAAGAAAAATTGGATGAACACGCCGCACAAGAGAAACAGAAAAAGCAACAGCATGAGCAAACGATGGGAGGACTATGACGGCAGACATCGAGTATAAAGTCTTAAAAGCAGAGGAAACTATTGGAAAAGGAGCGTGATGCGTTTGGAAATCAATGTCCATGATGACCGTAAGATCGTAGAGATATGGCTCAGCCATTCGGAACAGGCAGATGCCGCTTTGCGTGAACAGCTCCGTCCAATCTATCAGGAATACAACGGCAAAAAATACACCGTAGCAGTCTTTCGGTCCGGCACGGAAGATCTGTATGAGCAGACCCATCAGCTCCTGCTCTACAATCGAAACCGTGCGGCAGAGCTGGAAGCGAAACAGCAGGCACTGGTGATGGAATAAAAAGCGCAAGCGGTATCGGTACTGACCGATACCGCTTAGTCAAACCGATGAAACGAGATGCGATTTGCGGTTGCTTTTATAAAAAAACCGTGATACAATATTATCTGCAAAGTGAAATCAATAGACAGAACAATCTTGATAGAAAGGCGGTGTGCCTATGAGTGGACTCCTTCCACAACACGGCGAAATTCTACTGTACGACAACGGTGCTGACAAGCAGTTCGTCAGCGTGGTGTTCAAGGACGAAACCTTTTGGCTGACACAGAGCGGCATGGCAGAATTGTTCGACTGCTCCGCCGACAACATCTCTCTGCACTTGAAAAACATCTATGCGGACGGTGAATTGGAGCAGGCGGCAACTACCGAGAAATTCTCGGTAGTTCGCAAGGAGGGCAGCCGCGAAGTGCGGCGCAGCATTGACCATTACGATCTCGACGCCATCATTGCCGTGGGTTACCGCGTGAATTCCAAAAAGGCCACCCGCTTCCGCCAGTGGGCGACGAAAACACTGAAAGAGTACATTCAGAAGGGCTTTGTACTGAATGACGAGATGATGAAAAATGGCCGTCCCTTCGGCAAAGACTACTTTGACGAGCTGCTGGAGCGCATCCGGGAGATTCGCGCCAGCGAGCGGCGAGCCTATCAGAAAATCGCGGATGTGTTTGAGCAGTGCAGCTATGACTATGACAAAAACAGTGAGACCACGAAAGCATTCTACGCCTTCGTGCAGAACAAGCTCCACTTTGCCGTCACCGGCAAGACGGCGGCAGAGCTGATTTCTGAGCGGGCAACTCTGGACAGCCCCACCATGGGCCTGACTACATGGAAAGGTGCGCCGGACGGTAAAATTCTGAAAAGCGATACGTTGGTGGCCAAGAACTACTTAAATGAAAAAGAATTGAGCCGCTTGAATCGTCTTGTGACCATGTTCATCGACTACGCCGAGTTGATGGCCGAGGACGAGCAACTCATGAGTATGCAGGACTGGCTGGAGGAGACAGACCGGTTCCTCACCAACAACCGCCGCAAGGTGCTGGAGGGCAAGGGCCGCATCTCCCACGAGGCGGCAGTGAAAAAAGTAGGCACCATTTACGAGGAATTCCGCAAAAAGCAGGATGCCGACTACATCTCTGAATTTGACCGGCAGATCGCTGCATATCTGAAAGGTGACAAGCTATGATCGAACGCTTTGCCATCGCGGGCTACGCACGCATTTCGGTGGACGAGGAACTGGATCGCGACAATGTGTCTATCGAAAACCAAAAGGCTATCATCGAAGATTTCGTGAAGCACCGCTTCCCCGACAGCACGCTGACCTTCTACGAGGATCGTGACCGCTCCGGCTATACCTTCGAGCAGCGGGAGGGTTATCAGGAAATGCGGCGAGGGCTGATGAGCCACAAGTACGACATTCTTATTGTCAAAGACTTTTCCCGTTTCTCCCGCCGCAATTCCCGCGGGCTGGTGGAACTGGAGGATCTGCGGGACGCCGGCGTGCGTATCATCTCCATCGGAGACAACATTGACTTCCCAAACGACGATGACTGGCTGAAAATTCAATTTCAGTTTCTTATCAACGAAATGCCGGTGACGGACACCAGCAAGAAGGTAAAGTCCGTCATCCGTCGCCGCCAGGCAGACGGCACATGGCTTTGCGCCGCGCCCTATGGCTACATTCTCAACAAACAAAAGCAGTTTGAGATCGTCCCCACGGAGGCGGAGATCGTGCGGGAAATCTTCCGGCTCTATCTGGACGGCTGGGGATATAAGAAAATCGCCAACCACCTGACAGATACTGGTGTGCCCACCCCTCGGATGTCAGAGCAACTTCGCAAAGAGGCGGAGGGGGAGGAATCCCGCCGCACAGCGAAAAAGGACTGGGCTATTGTCACGGTGCAGGGTATTCTGGACAATGATTTTTACATCGGCACACTCCGGCAGGGCAAGTACACCCGTGCCAAAATCAACGGTAAGGATGTCAAGCGGGATGAGTTGGAACACATTGTTATTGAACACCACCATCAGGCCATCATCGACTACCGCACCTTTGCCACCGTTCGCGCCCTGCGGGAACAGCGCTCTACCAACCACTACCGCGGGAAGAAAATCAATGACAATGTGTACTCCGGCTTTTTGGAGTGCGGTGACTGCGGCAGTCCCATGTTTGCCATGAGCCGCCGGGATCTGCGCCCTGCCTACACCTGCGGCACCTATCACCGCCGTGGACTGTCCGGCTGCACCAGTCACCACATCCGGGTGGACAAGCTGGACGAGTTGATGAAGCTGTATCTCAAAAAGGTAAAGGACAACTCCGCCAATATGCTGGAGCGTCTCAACGCCGACCTTGCCCACGAGCAGGAGGACATAAGTGAAACGGAACGCACTGCGGAGAATCTGGAAACCCTGCTGCTGGACGCACAGGAGGAACTGAAAGCCACCAAGCGCCAGCGTATCCGGGATATGGCGCGGCACCCGGAGCAGGAGGCCATTTTGGAGGAGACCTATGACGAGCTGGAACATGACCTGATTCAGCGCATCAACGGCTTGCAAAATCAGCTTCAAATGGTGGCGGACAAACGCAATACCATTATCCAAGTGAACCGTGCGGCGAAAACCGCCATGGAGGTCTTTGATGACCTGCTAAGCAAGGAACATCTTGACCGCAAGGATCTACAGCTTATCATTGAGAAAATTAAGGTCTACGAGGATCATCTGGAAATTCAGCTGAAAGCTGACATTGACTGTCTGCTCCGCTGCGGAGAGCTGCCGCATGAGGAGGACTTCGTTGCCGCCATGGACCGTCAGGGGGACACCGTAAATTTTCCTGACGGCACGGGAGATATCTCAACCATTACCATCGTCCAGAGCGCAAAAATGCGTCCGGACAAGGTCTTTCGTGCCAATGTTATCAATGAGGGCGACCCGTTGGAGATCTACACCACACGGGACGGGGAAGTCATTTTCAAAAAGTACTCCCTCATCGGCGGGCTGGAGGACTTCGCCGCCCAATTCTGCGACACCCTGTCCCGCAACACGGATTTCACCGCCGCTGTCACCGACCGGGACGGCATCGTGGCCGTAGCCGGGGCCGGGAAGCGGGAGCTGCTGGGCAAGAACCTTTCTCCGCAGCTGGAGCAGATCATGGAGCAGCGCAGCATCTATCAGTACCGCTCCGGGCAGGAGCGGCTGCCGGTCTCTGAGAGCGCCGGGCAGTATGCGGCGGCGGTGGCCGCCCCCATCCTGTGCGGCGGCGACGTGTTGGGGCTGGTACTCTTTGTCTCAGCGGAGGATCGTCTCCCCGGCGAGGGGGAGTACAAGCTGGCTCAAGCCGTGGCGGGTTTTCTGGGCAAGCACATGGAGACCTGACTGCAAAGAGAGCCGGGAGAGCGATGCTCTCCCGGCTCTCTTTGCCCGTTTATCCCAGCAGCCCGAAGGCTCCATGGATCAGCATACAGACCGCTATCCCCACCGCCGTCGGCAGCACCATGGCCAGCAGCGTCCACCGGTAGCCGCCGGTCTCCCGGCGGATGGTGAGGCAGGTGGTGCCGCAGGGGAAGTGCAGCAGGCACAGGGCCATCATACACAGGGCCGTCTCCGTGGTCCAGCCGCTGTGCAGCAAAATGGCCCGCAGCGCCTCCAGCCCGCCGCACTCCGTCAGCGTCCCGGTGTGCAGATAGCCCATCAGCAGAATGGGCAGCACGATCTCATTGGCGGGAAAGCCCAGCAGAAAGGCCAGCAGCACCATGCCGTCCAGTCCCATGAGCCGTCCCAGCGGGGACAGTACCCCGGCGGCCCGCTCCAGCAGAGAGATGCCCCCGGCGTCCATGTTCCCCATCCCCCAGATCAGCAGCCCCGCCGGGGCCGTCACCGTCAGCGCCCGTCCCAGCACAAACACCGTTCGATCCAGCAGGGAGCGCACCAGCACCCGCCCCACCTGGGGCAGGCGATAGGGCGGCAGCTCCAGCGAAAAAAAGGAGGGCTGTCCTCGCAGCACCGTGGCGCTCAGCAGCTTGGACATGGCCAGCGTCATGGCCACGCAGAACACGATGACCCCTAAAAACACCGCCGCTGCCAGTGCCGACCGCCCCGGCCCGGCGGCATCCCCCAGAAAGAACAGGCTAATCAGGGCTATAAGGGTAGGGAAGCGGCCGTTGCATGGAACGAAGCAGTTGGTGAGGATGGCCACCAGCCGCTCTCTGGGGCTGGCAATGATGCGGCAGCCGGTGACGCCGCAGGCGTTGCAGCCGAAGCCCATGGCCATGGTGAGGCTCTGCCGCCCGCAGGCGCCCGCCGCCCGGAAGCACCGATCCATGCAGAAGGCCACTCTGGGCAGATACCCGGCGTCCTCCAGCAGCGTGAACAGGGGAAAGAAGATGGCCATGGGAGGCAGCATCACCGCCACCACCCACGCCACCGTCCGGTAGATGCCGTCCACCACAGCCCCCTGCACCCACCACGGCGCTCCTGCCAGCAGACCCCGCAGTGGTTCCTCCAGCGCCGTCAGCCACCGGCTCAGCAGCCGGGAGGGGGCATTGGCCCCCTGTATGGTCAGGTAGAACACCAGCCCCAGCAGCAAAAGCATCACCGGAAAGCCTGTAAGCCGGGAGGTCAGCAGCCGATCCAGCCGCCGGTCCGGGGCGTGGGGGTCTGGCCCGGCGCACCGGACGCACTGCCGCCCGATCTCCTCCGCCAGCGCCACCACCGACGCCGTCAGGCTGTCCCGCAGGGCCTGCCCGGAGAGCGCTCCCAGCCGTTGCTGCGCCCGCTGCCACAGGGACTGTTCCCCCTCTGTGGGCGGGCTTCCCCACAGCAGCGCCACGGCACGGCGGCGGGTCATCCCCGTCTCCAGCAGTCCCAGCGCCGCCTCCACCGGAGGGGCGTAGGTCAGTCTCCAGCCGTCCTCCCATGGCTCCCGGCGGCACACCTCCGCCGCCTGATGCCGCAGCTCCGCCAAGCCCTTTCCGCTGCGGGCGGCGGTGGCCACCACCGGCACATCCAGCAGCTGCCCCAGGCGCTCTGTTTGGGGTGTGATGCCCCGGCGGGCCGCCTCGTCCATGAGATTCACGCACAGCACCAGCCGCTGGGTCTGCTGGCGGAGCTGCAGGGCCAAGATCAGCCCCCGCCGCAGGCAGGAGGCGTCCACTACCACAATGACGGCATCCGCCTGCCCGCTCTGCAAAAACGCCCCGGCCACTTCCTCCTCCGGCGAATCCGCCGCCAGAGAATAGGTCCCCGGCAGATCCACCAGCCGGAACCGCTGCCCCGCCTGCGAAAAATAACCCTCCGCCCGCTCCACGGTCTTGCCGGGCCAGTTGCCCGTGTGCTGGCGCAGCCCTGTCAGGCGGTTGAATACGGTGCTTTTTCCCACATTGGGGTTTCCCGCCAGCGCCACGGTATATGTATGCTCCACCACGCCTCCCCCTTCCCTGCGGATAGGCCATTGTATGCCGCCCACCTCCGTTGGGTGCGGGGAGGGTGCGGATGGGCCTCCAAGAGCGCACAAAAGCCCGCCAGCGGCGGGCTTTTGCGATGACGGAGAGGATGCCGGGGCAGACAATACCCTCCCGGTGCCAACAAAGGCGGCAGCCCTATGGGCTGCCGCCTTCTTACTCTGTAGGGAAACGGAATCACTCGGCCTTTTCCACAGCCTCGGTGCGGTAGATGAAGCGCACAGCGCCGTCCATGCCGTCCGTCAGACCGGAGAAGCTGCGGTAGTTGCGGGAGACCTCCACCGTGGCGGTCAGGCGCTCCGCCAGACCCTCCACGTCGTCGCCCAGCACGCTGACCAGCTTCTCCACGCCCTCCTCATTGAACTGCTTCAGTCCGTCGGAGAGCTGCATGGCGCCGTCCCGCAGCTGCTTCACGCCGTCCAGCAGGGCAGGCATATTGCTCTGGAGTCGCTGAGCACCGGCGGCAGCCTGATCCACACCGGCGGTGTAGCTATTCAGGCCCATGTAGAACACGTTGTACTGGTCCAGCTGCTGCTTCAGGCTGCGGATCTGCACGGCACCGGCGGAGGCCTGCTCCGTAGCGGCCATGATCTTCTGCTGCACCTCGTCGGAGGCCATGGTCTCCTCGATCTTCAGCTGCACCTGCTGCTCCGTGGCGGCGTCGATCTTCTGCTGGATCTCCTCCGTGCCCATAAGGGCCGTCACATTCTCGGAGATGGTCTGCTGCATAGCCGGAGTCTGCACCTGCAGCTCTACGGCGGCATCCACCTGCGCCTTCAGCTCAGGACTCTGCTGATACTGCTCCATGGTGTAGCCCATGGCGTTGAGTACCTGCCCCAGCACCTGCTGGCGCACCTGCTCCGTTACCTGAGCCGTTACCTGCTGCTGCACGGCCTCGGTCACAGCGGCACGGATCTGATCCCGTGCGGCCTCCACGGCGGCAGTCACCTGCTCACGGGCGGCCTGCTCGGCCAGCGTACCGGCCTCGTCCAGCTGGGCCAGCACGCCGCCCAGCACGGTGGCGTAGTTGTCAATGGTCAGGGAGGGGATGGTGATGCCCGCCTGCGCCAGCTGGGGCTGCAGCTGCTCATCGGCCATAGCCAGCAGGGAAGTAAAGACCTGCTTGGCCCCGACGTTCAGGGCGCTGCTGTTGGAGCTGAGCTGGTTCAGGCCGTCCGTCAGCTGATCCACGCCGTCAGACAGCTGTCCGCAGCTGTCCAGCAGCGTGCAGAGTCCGTCATACAGCTGGGAGGAACCGTCCATCAGCTGATCCATGGCATCCGTGAGCTTGCCCAGAGAATCGGACAGGCTCCCCAGATCGCCGGAGGTAAGGTCGTCGGTATCCACCTCATTGAGGAGGCTGTTGGAGACGACGGTGAGGGTGGTCTCCAGCGTGAAGTCCGTTACGTCGGCGCTGATCTCCACATAGTCGGGCAGGTCCAGCTGCTCCTTGCTGATGCCCAGATCCTCCTGCAGGCCGGGGAAGGCCATGCCCATGACGGCGATGCGGTCGCCGTCGTTGATGAGCTTACCGTTGGAGACGGTGACATTGGAGAAGTGGGAGGTATCCAGCAGGGCGCCGGTGAGGGCCACGAAGGGGACATACACCTTCTGGCTGACGCCGTTGACGGTACGCACCTCATACTGGTTGTTTTCATACTCGAAGCGGATGGTCACCTTGCCGCTCTTGCCCGCCAGCTCGCTGGGGGTGACGGTCTTGCCGTCCAGAGTGTAGTGGATGCTCATGCTCACCGGCAGCTCCTTCTGGATGGTGCCGGTCCAGCAGTCGTCCTTCACCTGCTGGGCGTCGTTCAGGCTCTCGATGGCCTTCTGGGCCTCGGCGGGCAGAGCGTTCTTGATCCAGTCGCTGACCAGAATCTTCTGGGTGCTGCCGTCGGCAGCGGTCATGACGTAAACCGTCTCGTCCTTGACGGCCTCCGTGTCGGAGGCGGAGGCGGCCGTCAGCACGGTGGACGGGGCCTCGGTATCATTGGCGTCCTTGCCCACGGCGTAGGTGGTGACGCCGGCGGCGCCTACGGCCACCGCCATGGCTAAGATCACAGCCAGAAATTTATTCTTTTTCATTTTACAACCTCCTGTTTACCAATGAGATGGGTCATACCACGGGTGGTGCGGCACACGATGCCGTCGCACAGGATCAGCAGAGCCGGCAGCACCAGCAGCACCAGCAGCACGCTGATGATAGCGCCACGGGCCATCAGCATACACATGGAGCCCACGATATCGATGTTGGAATACAGCGCCACGCCGAAGGTGGCGGCGAACAGGCCCATGCCGCTGACGATGATGGAGGGGGCCGAGGTCCGCAGGGCGGTCATGACGGCCTTCTTCTTGTCCTCGCCATTGAGCCGCTCCGCCTTGTAGCGGGTGGTCATCAGGATGGCGTAGTCCACCGTAGCGCCCAGCTGGATGGTACTGATACAGATGGGGGCGATGAAAGGCAGCGACTGACCCAGCACATGGGGCAGGCCCAGATTGATGAAGATAGCCAGCTCGATGACGGCGATCAGGACGAAGGGCAGGGAGAAGCTTCCCTCTACCAGCGTGATGATGAGGAAGATGGCGGCGATGGAGATGGCGTTGACTACCTTGAAGTCGTGGTCCGTCGTCTCGATCATGTCCTTCATGCAGGGGGCCTCACCGATGAGCATTCCGCCCTCGTCATACTTCTTCAGGATGGCGTTCAGCTGATCGATCTGCACATTGACGTCATCGGAGGCCACCTTATACTCGGAGTTGATGAGCAGCAGCTCCCACTGGTCGCTCTCCAGCATGGAGCGCACGGAATCCGGCAGCACCTCCATGGGGATCATGGGACCTGCCACGCTCTCCATGCCCAACACATACTTCACGCCCGGCACCTGCTCCATCTCGTCGATCATGGCCCGGACGTCGCTGTCCGGCAGATCGGCGTTCACCAGCAGCATATGGGTGGAGGCGATGTCAAACTCCTCGGAGAGCTTCTTGTTGGCGATGACGTACTCCATGTCCTCCGGCAGGCACTGGCCCATGTCGTAGTACACCTCGTCGTTGGTCTTATCATAGCTGATGTAGGCCGGGGCAACAAGCAGGGCGAAGATCACCAGAAACACGGGGAAAATCTTGCACACGCCCTTGGCAAAGCCTCCCATATCGGGGATCAGGGACTTATGCCGTGTCCGCTGCAGAGGCTTATCAAGCACCAGGATCAGGGACGGCAGGATGGTCACGCAGCCCAGCACGCCCAGCAGCACGCCCTTAGCCATGACGATACCCAGGTCACGGCCCAGCGTGAAGGACATGAAGCACAGGGCGATGAAGCCGGCGATGGTGGTGGCAGAGCTGCCGATGACGGAGGTAAAGGTGTTGTGGATGGCCACCGCCATGGCCTCCTTGTGGTCGCTCTGCAGGGTCAGCTGCTCGTTGTAGCTATGCCACAGGAAGATGGAGTAGTCCATGGTCACAGCCAGCTGCAGCACCGCAGACAGGGCCTTGGTGATGTAGGAGATCTCTCCCAGGAAGAAGTTGCTGCCAAGGTTATAGACGATGGCCATGCCAATGCTGGCCAGAAACACGAATGGAACCAGCCAGCCGTCCAGCAGCAGCATCATGGCGGCGCAGGCACAGGCCACGGCCAGCGCCACATAGATAGGCTCCTCCTGCTCGCACAGGTCCTTCAGGTCCGTCACCAGCGCCGACATACCCGACACGAAGCACTGCTTGCCGGCGATGGAGCGGATCTCACGGATGGCGTCCATGGTCACGTCCTCCGAGGTGGCGGAGTCGAAGAACACCGCCAGCATAGTGGCATCATCGGTATTGAACTCGTTATACAGCTTATCCGGCAGCAGCTCCATGGGGATGGAGAGGTCCGCCACGGAATCGTACCACAGCACGCTCTCCACGTGGTCCACCTGCTGGATCTTCTCCTTCAGCTGGGCCACCTCCTGCACCGGCATATCCTGCACCACGATGAAGGAGAAGGCTCCCTTGCCGAAGTCCTCCTTCAACGTCTCCTGCCCGATGACGGTATCCATGTCGCTGGGCAGATAATCCAGCATATCGTAGTTGATCCGGGTACCCAGCATCCCAAACACCGCCGGCACCAGCAGGATCAATGCGATCATCAGGATCAGAACACGGTTTTTTACCACCGCTTTAGACAATCCCATTGCATCTCGGTCCTTTCTCACTTGATCTCAAATTCATCTGTCTCGATGACGTCCGGCTGCTGGTGGCGGATGATCTTCACCGTCAGCAGAGCCACCAGCAGATTCATCACGCCGTCCAGAAACAGCGATGCACCCAGGAGCATGGTCAGCGCCTGCGCCCCCTCGCCGGGCCGCAGCACCAGCAGCACGCCCAGCACACCGGCGCACGCCGCCGCCAGCAGGATGGCCCACCAGCGGTCGATGCCGAAGCGCTTGGCGTCCACGGCGATCTGCACCTTGAACAGCCCGTCCGACAGCACCAGAATGCCGTACACCACGCACAGAAAGCCGATGGTCTCGCCGGGATGGGTCAGTGTTACGATACCCAAGGCCATCAGCAGCACGCCGAAGGCCAGATCGTACTGGAAGGCCAGCCGGAACAGGTCACGGGACAGATACCCCGCCACCTTCACGGCACCAAACACGATCATCCCGATGCCCAGCAGCTCTCCGATGACGGCCACCGACACGCCGGGCCATACAAACAGCACCACGCCCAGCACGCACAGCAGCACCGACATGATGATGTATCCTGTTTTGGCCGCTCGCATAGGGGTCACAGAACGCATGATACGCATCTCCCTCACTTTTGATGGTCTGAGTTTACCGCTTTCGGGGCCGGGAGAAAATGGACAAAAAAATGCCGGGTGTCTGAAAGTCAGACACCCGGATGTAAATTGCCCAGTTTTTAGGCAGTCAGGGGGCATTTGCCTAAATTTTCAATGGTCCTCCCGGCTGCGCTCGATGATGAGCTCCGGCAGGCCGTGGCACAGGCGGCTGATACGCCGCAGCTCCTCCAGCGCCTCATCCTGCATCCCGCCGCTGATCCAGTCGATGCACATTCCGAAGAGTTGGCACTTGATGAACCGGATCACCGCCCGGCGGTCCGCCTCCGGCAGCTGGTGCTGGGGGAAGGCGGTATCGATGTAGGTGGTGACGGCGTACTCGCACAGACGCATGGCGCTCTCCTCGAAGAGGTCACGGTTCACGGAGTGGTAGATGTGCATCACGGCGCTGCGGTTTTGCAGAGCGTAGCGGAAGGCCATCTCGCAGCACTCGTCCAGTGTGGAGATGGTGGGGTACTCCTCAATGAGCTGGTCGGTGTAGGAGGTGATGATCTCAGCGATGAGGGAGGGGATATCCTGAAAATGGTAGTAAAAGGAGTTGCGGTTGATGCCGCATTTCTCCACAATATCCCGGACACTGATCTTGTTCAGGGGCTTTTCGTTGAGCAGCTGCAAAAACGCCGTTTCAATGGCCTGCTTGGTAAAATTTGCCATACATACCTCCGTCTCTTCTGCACACGCTCTCTCGGAAAACTGATTATAGCAGATTTTTCCCCGGCTGACAACCCTCCCAAAGCGGCCAAAATGGGGCATACTATCCCTGCCGTCATGACCGACGGCAGCCAAGAACAGGAGGTCTATGCCATGCGAAAGAAAAAGCCCTTTCACGACCCGGCGCCGGATATCCACGACTTTCCCGGCGTTCCGGAGAGTACCTTCGATCTGGTAAACCAGTACGGCACCTACAACATCCAGCCCACCTCCCACACGGAGAATCTGTTTCCTCTCATCGGGCCGGAGCTGCCGGAGCGCTGGCGCACCATGCGTCTGGGAAAGGACGATCTGGAGGACTTGTAGCGGAAGTCTGCGGGGCAGACGCATCAGGGGCGGGCGCAAATGCGCCCGCCCCTGATGCGCTTTTCTCTTGCAGGCTGTGTCGAAATATGGTAGGATGGATGTATACCATATGGTATAGCGACCCCCAAATACATGATTCGGAGGAAAGAGAAGCGATGAAGCAGATGAAACGGGCCGCAGGTCTGCTGCTGGCGCTGGTACTGGTGCTGAGCATGGCCGCCTGCGGTAAGAAGGACGGAGACGGCGGCGACAGCCAATCCGGCTTCCAGCGTGGCACGATTGAAAACGGCATTTACACCAACACCTTCGTGGGCATCGGCTGCCAGCTGAGCGATGACTGGACCTACTACACCGACGAGCAGCTGGCAGAGCTGTCCGGCGTGGTGGCCGAGAGCAGCGAGGAGATGCAGAAGGCCATGGAGGATGGCAAGAGCACCTATGATATGTTCGCCAGCGCCATGGAGGGCCTTGTGACCATAAACGTGGTGTATGAGGATCTGGGCGCTCTGTACGGCAAGCTGCTGGACGAGGCGGGCTATCTGGAGATCGCCGTACCCAAGCTGGAAGATGCTCTGGCCTCCATGGGGCTATCCAACGTGAAGGTGGAGCAGACTCCGGTGCAGTTCGCCGGTCTGGTTCGGGAGGGCGCTGTTATCTCCGGCGAGATGGACGGCGTCCCCATGTATGAGACGCTGGTGTGCATCAAGCAGGAGGGCTATATGTGCTGTGTGACCATGTGCAGCTGGACGGAGGATATCACCGCCGATCTGGCGGAGCTGTTCTATCAGGCGTAAGCCAAGGCGAAACAAATAAACAGGAGGCCGCAGACAATGCCTGCGGCCTCCTGTTTTTTTGGTTTATTACAGCTCCGGGGCGGTATTGGTGCGCTGGGAGCGCAGACGGTAAGTGACCTTCTTCAGCTTCCGGCTTCTCATGGAGCTGATGGCCGTGGGGATAGCGCCCAGCAGCGTGAAGGCATACAGCTTCACCAGCTCCCCGATGTAGGTGGAGGAATCGATGATCTCCTGACGCAGCATCTCCGGGATCATGCGGAAGCAGTCCAACAGGCTCAGCTCGTAGTAGTCCTTCAGCTCGTTATAGACGGCGACGGACCAATCCAGCTGGTAGCCCACATAGGTCATGCCCAGCATCAGCACGATGCTGACCACCAGACCCACGGTGGAGAACCGGCCGCCCAGCAGCTCATAGCCCTTCATGGTGCAGATGGCCATGACGATACCGCTGACTGCCGCCACATAGCCCAGCTGGCCCAGCAGCACGATGCACGCCACGCCCAGCAGAGAACCCAGCAGCGCACCCACGGTGCCGGCCACCACGTTCTCCGTCTTGCCCAGCTCCGCCTGCTGGTTCTGCTCCTGCAGATGGCCCAGCTGCTGGTAGCAGCTGTCGCACAGCAGGGAGGGGACACCGGTCATGATGCAGGGGTCCGTCTCCACGGCGCTGCCGCAGTTCTGGCAGCAGTTGTCATAGCCGGAGGCGTGCAGAAACTCCACCACGGCGGCTACAGCCTCCGCCAGCTTCTCCACCTGATTGGGATTGCCGAAGCGGACGTTCAGGGTCAGCTCCACCCGGCTGCGCCGGACGGAGAAGCCCATCACCAGACGGGTCCCCTTTACAAACTGGCGGATGGCAGACTGATCCGGCTCCTGCCCCAGCTTGTGCAGGGACAGGGTCATGACGGCAAGGCCCTGATCGTTGCGCCAGAGCATGGTCTGGTAGCCGCCGACGCTGCCGAAGAGGATGCTGCTCTCGCCGTCCACCGTCAGATGCAGACGCTGGGCGGTCTGGTCCAGAAAGGTCTTTTCTTTTTGAGTCATGGGGTAGCTCTCCTTTTCTCTCTTTCACATGGTTTACAAACAACTAGGCCGGAGGATCGTCAGAAGGAGACGACCTCCTCCTTGGGCTTTTCGCAGGGGGCGATGGCTGTGACATACAGCACCGGGCCCTCGCCCTGATAGGCGTCATTGGCCTCTTTCTTCACCGTGGCGGTGATCTCCACCCACTGGCGGTTCTTGAACTTCTCCAGTCCCTCGCCCTTGGCCACCAGAGCCAAAAACTGCATATCGTTCTCGCAGCAGACCATGGCGAAGCGGCCGGGGCAGTGGACACCCTTGAACTTCTTGGAGTGGCACATGACGGCCTTATACCGCACGGTGACACCGTCATAGCGGTCGGGGTTGTCCATCATATCCACATACCAGACACCGTAGTCGTCGTCCGGCACATCCAGATGGCCGTCGGAGAGATCGAAGGGGGACATCTCCGGAGTGACGTACTCCTCGCTGGTGCCGTCCTCGTTCTCCAGATAGATATCGGCCCGGCGGTTCACCATCCGCAGGTTGCGGCTGCGGAGCTGGGCCCGCAGCTCCTCGTTGCAGTGGTTGAAGATCAGCATATCGGCGTTGCTGATCTTCTCCATCATCAGCTGGCCCATATTCTTCACATACATCTCGAAGCTTCTGGCGTCCACCAGACACATGATCTGGTAGAGGATCCAGTTGGCAGGCAGGCCGTCCCGGTACAGAGGCTCGATCATCCACATACCGTTATACTCGATGATGACCTGCTTGGGCCGGTACTGCTTCTCCAGCTTCTTGAACAGCTCCGGAGTCAGCTGACTCTGCTCGTCCACCGTGTAGGTGAACACATTGCCCAGCACACGGGGGTCGTACTCCAGCTCCCCCTCCTCGCAGCAGATCAGCAGGGTGCGGTCCTCCTCGGCAAAGCCGTCCCGGAGGATACCGTTGATGAAGCCGGTTTTGCCGGAATCCAGAAAACCGGCGATGAGATAGACAGGAATATCCATAGTTCCTCGCTCCTTACAGGTGTTACAGGCTGAACAGCTCTTTGAGCTTGTCCTCCTTCAGCTGGGCGCCGATGACGCACAGGCGGCCGGTGTAGTCGGCGCTGCCGTAGCGGACGTCCTGCTCCTCGGGGACATAGTCGAAGTGCAGCCACTTGCCGCCGCTGGGAACGATCCCCTTGGCCCGGAGGATGGCGCCGTAGTCGCCGGTATCCAGCGCCGTCAGGATGCGGCGGATGTCCTCCTCCGTGTAGGAGTGGACCGTCTCGGCGCCCCAGCTGGTGAACACCTCGTCGGCGTGGTGGTGATGGTGGTGGCAGGAGCACTCCGGGTCGTCGCACTCGCCGTCGTGGTGATGGTGATGCTCATGCTCGTCGTGGTCATGATGGTGGTCATGCTCGTCGTGGTCGTGGTGGCAGCAGCCCTCGTGATGGTGATGCTCATGTTCGTCGTCATCGTCATCATCGTCGTGGTGATGGCCGCAGCAGCAGTGGCCCTCGTCCTCGTCGTGGTCATGATGATGGTGATGCTCGTCATGGTAATCATGCTCATCATGGTCGTGGTGGTGATGGTGGTGCTCCGCCTCCTCCGCCTCGTGCTCGGCCTGCATCCTGGCCAGCAGCTCATCGGCCAGAGAGACCTTTTCCACAGCGGACAGCAGAGTCTTGCCGTCCAGCTGGTCCCACGGGGTAGTGAGGATGGCGGCGGTGGGATTCTTCTCCCGCAGCAGAGCCACGGCGGCCTCCAGCTTCTCCTGAGACAGCTTCTGTGTCCGGGAGAGGATGATGGTGCCGGCGGACTCGATCTGATTGTTGTAGAACTCACCGAAGTTCTTCATATACACCTTCACCTTGGTGGCGTCGGCCACGGTGACGAAGGAGTTCAGCTTCATGTCCGGCTCGTCCCGGACGGTGTTCTCCACCGCCACGATAACGTCGGAGAGCTTACCTACGCCGGATGGCTCGATGAGGATGCGATCCGGAGCGAACTGCTCATGGACCTGGCGCAGGGCCTTGTTGAAGTCGCCCACCAGAGAGCAGCAGATGCAGCCGGAGGACATCTCGCTGATCTGCACGCCGGAATCCTTCAGGAAACCGCCGTCGATGCTGATCTCGCCAAACTCGTTTTCAATGAGCACCAGCTTCTCACCCTGATAGGCCTCGCTGAGCATCTTCTTGATGAGCGTGGTCTTACCGGCACCCAGAAAGCCCGATACAATGTCGATTTTTGTCATAAAACAACCCTTCTTTTCTCCTCCGACATGGCAGAGGACAATTTTTCTCTTATATCATACCCTATTTTTCCAAAAATGCAAGAGGGGGAGACGACCCTCCACCGCCGGGGCGGAAAACTTTTCTTGACAGGATACTCATACGGCGTTATACTGTACTCACTATAAACGAAAGGAGGCGTACACCATGACGAAGAGCAAGCTGACCAGTAAGGGGATCATCGTGTGCGCCGCCGGATCGGCCCGATAAAGGGGCCGATGTGACCGTACTCTGTGTGCGTCCCCGTCCGGGGGCGCATTTTTTGTACGCTGCCGGATGCCGGCGGCGTTTGGACAGGCGGTCTGCGGGCCGCCGGGAGAGAGAAGGAGGCTTATGGAAGAGAATCGATCGACATTCAGGCTGTCGGGGCGGGAGAAGGCCGGGCTCATCTGGCACTATCTGCGCCCCTGCTGGGGGCATTTTGCGGCGGCGCTGCTGTGTGCGTGCCTGTCCATGGCGCTCAACGCCCTGACGCCCCAGATCATCCGTATCACGGTGGACTCCATTCTGGGATCCGAGGAGGCCAAGCTGCCGGCGTTGGTGCTGCGGGTGCTGCCGCTGGAGACGCTGCGGCAGGAGCCTGTCACGGCGCTGTGGTGGGCGGCGGGGGCCGTCATGGTGACGGCGCTGCTGCGGGGCCTGTGCAGCTTCGGGCAGCGGGCGCAGCTGTCCCGTGGGTCCGAGGCCTACGTCAAGGGGCTGCGGGATGACCTGTACCGGCGCATCCAGTATCTGCCCTTTGCGTGGCACAAGCAGCATCCCACCGGCGACATCATCCAGCGCTGCACCTCCGATGTGGATGTGATCCGCACCTTCGTGTGCAACCAGCTGGTGGAGGTGGTGCGGACGGTGTTCCTCATCATCCTGTATCTGTGGATCATGTTCCGCATGAACGTGAAGCTGTCCCTGATCGCTCTGGCCTTCATCCCCATTGTGGGCCTGTCGTCGGGGGTATTCTACCGGAAGATCTCCTCCCGGTTCAAGACCGCCGACGAGGCCGAGGGCGAGGTGACCGCCTGCGCTCAGGAGAACCTCACCGCCGTGCGGGTAGTGCGGGCCTTCGGACGGGAGAAGTATGAGGAGGACAAATTTCAGGCCAAGAGCGAGCGGTACGCCGGACTGTGGATCCATCTGGGAAAGCTCCTGTCGGTATACTGGGCATCGGGGACGCTGCTGACGTGCCTGCAGGTGATGGTCATCATTCTGGCGGGCATCCATGAGAGCGTGGCCGGGGCCATGACTCTGGGTGCCTTCGTGGCCTTCGTCAGCTACAACGAGTCTCTGGCGTGGCCTGTGCGTTCTCTGGGCCGGGTGCTGTCGGATATGAGCAAGGCCGGGGTATCCATGGACCGTGTGGGCTACATCCTCCGCTCCCCGGAGGAGCAGGATCAGCCCGACGACGTTTCCTTCCCCGGCGGGGACATTGTGTTTGACCATGTGACTTTCGGCTACGAGGGGCAGCCTGTGCTGAAGGATGTGTCCTTCACCATCCGGGAGGGAGAGACCTTCGCCGTGCTGGGCGGCACCGGCTCCGGCAAGAGCACGCTGGTGCATCTGCTGGACCGGCTGTACGACGTGCCGGAGGGCTCCGGCCGCATCACCATCGGCGGTGTGGACCTGCGGCATATCCGGCGCAGCGACCTGCGGCGGCACATCGGCCTTGTTTTACAGGAGCCCTTCCTGTTCTCCCAGACCATTGGAGAGAACATCCGGGCTGTGCGCCCCGATGCGCCGGAGGATGCCATGCGCCGTGCGGCGGCCATCGCCTGCGTGGATGATGCGGTGACCTCCTTCCCGGAGGGGTATGACACCATCGTGGGGGAGCGGGGCGTGACTCTCTCCGGCGGGCAGAAGCAGCGGGTAGCCATCGCCCGGATGCTGATGCAGCAGGCCCCGGTGATGATCTTCGACGACTCCCTGTCCGCCGTGGACGCCGAGACGGACGAGAAGATCCGCACCGCCCTGCGCCGGTCCACCGGCAATGCCACGGTGCTGCTGATCTCCCACCGGGTCACCACCCTCATGCAGGCCGACCGCATTCTGGTGCTGGACGGCGGCCGGGTGGCGGAGTTGGGGACCCATGCCCAGCTGGTGGAAAAGCCCGGCATCTACCGGGATATCTATCACATTCAGATGCAGAGTGCCGACCGGGCGCTGCTGGAGGAAGGGGGGAGCGAGCATGGCGGCCATTGATGAAAAGGAATATACCCAATCCTTCGACTGGAGGATCTGGAAGCGGCTGGGGCCGTTCCTGCGGCCCTATCGGGGCGCCTTCATCTCCATGCTGGTGTTCAACGGCATCTGCGCTCTGGTGGACGTGGTGCTGCCCCTGTTCCAGAAGTACGCCATCCAGAACTTCATCGAAAAGGACACCCTGACGGGGCTGGTGCCCTATGCGCTGGCTTATCTGGCGGTGGTGGTGGTGCAGGCACTGTCGGTGGTGGCCTTTGCCCGAAACTCCATGCACATCGAGATGAATCTGGGCAAGGATATGCGTGGGACGCTGTTCCATCACTTGCAGACCCTGTCCTTCTCCTTTTATAATGTGACACCGGTGGGCTATCTGCTGACCCGTGTCATGAGCGACACCAACCGCATCTCCGGTATGCTGGCATGGAACTTTACGGATATCCTGTGGGCAATGTTCTATGTGCTGGGTACCTTTGCCGCCATGCTGGCGCTGAACTGGAAGCTGGCGCTGGCAGTCATCGCCATCGTTCCGGTGATGGCCATTCTGACTGGGTATTTTCAGAACCGCATCCTCCACTGGAACCGGAAGGTGCGTAAGCTGAACTCCCGCATCACCGGCGCCTTCAACGAGGGCATCACCGGCGCCCGCACCACCAAGACGCTGGTGACGGAGGAGCAGACCGCCGACGCCTTCCGCAGTCTCACCCGGCAGATGCACGACTCCGGCATCCGGGCAGCCCGGCTTAATGCGGTGTTTATCCCGCTGGTGCTGTTCTTCGGCACCATGGCGGTGTCTATCGTGCTGCTGCGGGGCGGCTATATGGTGCTGGATCAGGCGCTGGAGCTGGCCACTCTGTCGGCCTTTACCACCTATGCCGTCAGTATCTTCGACCCCATCCAGATGACCGCCGCCAATCTGGCGGAGTTCATCTCTCTGCAAGCCTCCATTGAGCGGGTGACGGATCTGATGGACGAACAGCCGCAAATTCAGGACGCCCCGGAGGTCATCGAGAAATACGGCGACGCCTTCCACCCCAAGCGGGAGAACTGGGAGCCGCTGCGGGGCGAGATCGAGTTCCGGGATGTGACCTTCCGCTATCCCGACGGCGGCGAGAACGTGCTGGAGCATTTCTCCCTCCACATCCCCCAGGGGACCACGGTGGCCATCGTGGGCGAGACGGGAGCCGGCAAGAGCACCCTCATCAATCTGGCCTGCCGGTTCTTCGAGCCTACGGAGGGACAGATCCTCATTGACGGCGTGGACTACCGCCAGCGCAGCCAGCTGTGGCTCCACTCCAACATCGGCTATGTGCTGCAGAATCCCCACCTGTTCTCCGGCAGCGTCCGGGAGAACATCCGCTACGGCAAGCTGGACGCCACCGACGAGGAGGTGGAGGCCGCCGCACGGGCCGTGTCGGCGGATACGGTGGTGGCCAAGCTGGAAAATGGCTGGGACAGCGATGTGGGTGAGGGCGGCGACCGCCTCTCCACCGGTGAGAAGCAGCTGATCTCCTTTGCCCGTGCCGTGCTGGCCGACCCCCGCATCTTCGTGCTGGATGAGGCCACCTCCTCCATCGACACCCAGACGGAGCAGCTGATCCAGAACGCCATCGACCATCTGCTGACGAACCGCACCTCCTTTCTGGTAGCCCATCGTCTCTCCACCATCCGCAAGGCGGACGTGATCCTGGTGGTGAAAGACGGCCACATCGTGGAGCAAGGCAAGCATGAGGAGCTGCTGCGGCGCAAGGGCTATTACCACGACCTGTACAGCAAGCAGTTCGCTCAGGAGAGCGCCGCCCGCATCTTGGGCGAGGGCAGCGCCCAATAAGCGCATAGCAGAGCAAACAGCCCCATTCCCGGCGCTGCTGAACTGCACCCCACTTGTTAGATATCTAACAAGTGGGGTGCAGTTCACTGATGGCTTCCGGGATCTTTGCCGGAGGGCCTCCCTATCTGTTCATAAAATTTTCATATTATTCCTGTTGCCATTTTGTAACTTTTTTTATATAATACCTTATGGTGACATAATACGGCGCAGCCCGACAGGGTTCGTCGTTTCAAATGCAGCGGGCCGGGTCTCCGGCAACGAGGGATATGATATGATTCGATTGAAAGACGTTGAAAAAACATACGAAAACGGGACGGAGGCCCTTCAGGGCATCTCCTTTACCATTGAGGACGGGGAATTTGTGTTTCTGGTGGGACCCTCCGGCTCCGGTAAGTCTACCATCATCAAGCTCCTGACCGGCGAGGTCATCCCCACGGCGGGGCGGGTCATGGTCAACGGCTTCTCCATGAGCCGCATCTCCGACCGGCAGATCCCCTATATGCGCCGCACCATCGGCGTGATCTTTCAGGACTTCCGGCTGATCCCCAAAAAGACGGTGTTCGACAACCTGAGCCTTGCCATGCGGGCGGTAGGGGCCACGCCCCGTGACATCCGCACCCGCATCCCCTATGTGCTGGAGCTGGTGGGGTTGAAGGGGATGGAGGACCGGTACCCCGACGAGCTGTCCGGCGGAGAGCAGCAGCGTGTGGCCATTGCACGGGCGCTGGTGAACAACCCCAGCACCATCGTAGCCGACGAGCCTACCGGCAATCTGGATCCCAACCGCTCGCTGGAGATCATGACCCTGCTGGAGCGCATCAACGCCCTTGGCACCACCGTGGTGGTGGTGACCCACGAGCGGGATCTGGTGAACCACTTCGACAAGCGGGTCATCATGATCGATCACGGGCAGGTCAACGGCGACGGCGTGGGAACGTATGAGGTATAACAGATGAAGCACGATTTTCGATATTTTTTCCGGGAGGGCATCCGCAATATGTTCTCCCACGGATTCATGTCCTTCGCCGCCATCGGCGTGACGGTGGCGTGTCTGGTGATCATGGGGACCTTTTCGCTGGTGGCCTATAACGCCAACGAGAACCTGAAGGATCTGCAGAAGGAAAACGCCGTGCTGGCCTTCGTGGATGAGAACCTCTCTGACAACGAGGCCAAGGCCCTGCAGTCCACGCTGGAGAAGATCCCCGGCGCAGCGGACTGCACCTTCGTCTCCCGGCAGGAGGCACGGGACAGCTACGTGGAGCAGTACGATGAGGACGACCTGTACAGCAACCTGGATCCCTCCATTTTTCGCCATCGGTACGTTATCCATCTGACGGACGCCGCACAGATGCAGCAGGTGGTATCCGATCTGGAGGCCACCCCCGGCATCGTAAAGGTCCGGGCGGACGAGGCCATCTCCAACGGGTTTTTGACGGTGCGGAATGTGGCAAGCCTCATCAGCATCGCCCTCATTGCGGTGCTGCTGGTGATCTCGGTATTCATTATCTCCAACACCATCAAGCTCACCACCTTTGACCGGCGGGATGAGATCGCCATCATGAAGATGGTGGGCGCCACCGACGGCTTCATTCGATGGCCCTTCGTCTATGAGGGTCTGCTCATCGGTCTGATGGGCGCCGTCATCGCCTTTGGGCTGCAGTGGCTGCTGTATGAGGCCATTTCCAAGGGCATTGCCGGGTCCGATACCCTGCAGCTGCTGCGGGTGGTATCCTTCCGGAAGATCTGGGGGCCGGTGGCCGGTGTGTTCGGTCTGGTAGGGATTCTGGTGGGCGTGGGCGGCAGCCTGACCGCCATCCGGAAGTTCCTGAGAGTATAAGGAGGAGTGCAGCATGAGTAAGAAAAAATGGTGCGGCCTGCTGGCCGTTCTCATGGCGGTGAGCATTGTGTTCACCAGCGGCGCTCTGCGCCCGGTGAACGTCTATGCCGAGACCATCGCAGACCTGCAGGAGCAGTCGGAGGAACACCAGAAGAAGCTGGAGGAGATCAACCAGCAGATCGAGGAGGCCGAGGCCAACAAGGCCGATGCGCTGGAGCAGAAGAACCTGCTGGATCAGCAGGCGGATATCCTCCGCAGCCAGATCTCCAACGCCCAGCAGCAGATCGATACGCTGGAAGCGGAACTGGCGGACAACCAGCAGAAGGAGGAGTCCCAGTACGACCTGTTCTGCCGTCAGGTGCGGGATGAGGAGGAGCGGGGTACCGCCTCCTTCTGGTCGGTGATCTTCAAGGCCACCAGCTTCAGCGATCTTTTGGGCCGCATCGACTTCATCAACGAGGTGGCCGAGCACGACCAGAGCGTCATCAACGACCTGCGGCAGCTGCGCCAGCAGATGCAGGCCGACCGGCAGGCGCTGGAGGAGCAGCGCTCCCAGCTGGAGAGCCGCCAGACGGAGCTGGACAGCCAGCTGGAGGCAGCCACCCAGCTCATTGCCAAGTACAACGAAACGGCGGACGGCCTGAACGATCTGGCCGCTCAGGAGAAGGCGGCAGCCGATGAGCTGGACGCCCAGATCCAGGCCCGGAGGGAGGAGGAAAACCGGAACAACGGCGGCGATAACAGTGGAGGCAGCGGCGGTGGCGGCAGCAGCGGCTCCGACGAAACGCCCTCCTCCGACGGGTACATCTGGCCCTCGGACTGCCGGCTCATTACCTCCGGCTACGGCGGGCGTGACCAGCCCACCCCCGGCGCCAGCACCAACCACATGGGCGTGGACATCGGCGCCTCCTACGGCAGCTACATCTATGCCGTGAAGTCCGGCACCGTAGTGGGTTCTAAGTACAGCTGGGGCGGCTACGGCAACTATGTGGAGATCGACCACGGAAACGGCAACTTCACCCTGTACGCCCACATGAGTGAGCGTCTGGTGGAGGTGGGCGAGCATGTGGAGCAGGGCGAGGTCATCGGCCTGTGCGGCTCCACGGGCATCTCTACCGGCCCCCACGTCCACTATGAGATCTGGGAGAACTACAGCCGCATCAATCCGCTGAACCGTCTGCCGGGGTACATCCCCTATTGGTGGTAAGCGGCCTTTTCCCCACCTGCACCGCTTGGTGCAGATGGGGAATTTTTTATGCCGTCTTTCTCCCGCCGCCGGGCCATAGACTGGTGGAAAGGGGGCGCTGTGTTATGGTGGGATATGTGCGATGGGAGGAGAAGCGGAAAAAGCTCACCCTGCGGCGCTGTCCGCTGGGAGACGGGGAGGTGTGCCTGTTGGAGGGCGGTGGGCGGCTGAACCGGCGGGTACAGCGCCGGGTGCGGCAGGCGGCACAGGCCATGGCCGACGCCGGGGTGCGGTATGCGGCGGCACCGCCGGAGTGGGCGGCGCTGCTGCTTCCCCTTCGGCTCCCGGCCCCGGTGGCACTGCGGCGGGCCATGCTGGGGCAGCTGGTGGACTGCGCCTGCAGGCAGCTGGGACTCTGCCGGTCACAGGCCAGTGTGGTGCTGCGGGCCTCCCGGCCCGACGGGGCCGTTACGGAGGCGGCGGATCTGCTGGCCCGGCGGGTAAGGTATCTGTCGCCGCAGTTGGGCCGGGGGCAGGAGGAGCTGCGGCGATCCCTGCGGCACCGGTACGGGCTGGGAGAGGGCGGTCCGGTGGCGCAGCTGGCGGTGTGCTTCGGCGGGGCGGCGGAGGGGCTTCCCTCCCTGCTGATCGAAGAAAGCCGTCAGGAGGTCCGGTATGTATGGGCCGAGCCGTGGCGGGAAAAAATGAAGCCGTGGGCAGCGGAGGAGCCGCTGCTGGCGGCGCTGCTGGCGGAGGGAAGCCTTCCGCCGGGTGCGGCTGTCCCGGTGTGGGTAGGACTTGACACCGGCGGGGAAAGAACTTATAATGCAGAGTGATATAGTGTCTGTACTATTTTTGTTATAGTGTTTATACTAATCTCGTGCGGCCATGCCGTATTTGTCAACAGAAAGGAATGGATTCCATGGTAAAAGAATTCAAAATGAGTCAGGAGCGGTACGACGAGCTGAAAAAGGAGCTGGATTACAGCAAGACCACCCGTGCCGACGAGATCGCAGAGCTCATCAAGGAGGCCAGAGGCTTCGGTGACCTGTCGGAAAACAGCGAGTATGACGAGGCCAAAAACGAGCAGGGCAAGCTCTACTCCCGCATTGCCGAGCTGGAGAACATCCTGCTCCACGCCGTCATCGTGGACGAGACGGACATGGATTCCGACAAGGTATCCATCGGCTGCCGTGTCACCGTGACCAATCTGGATAACGGCAAGACGCTGCCGGAGTACACCATCGTGGGCTCTCAGGAGGCCAACGTCATGGAGCGGAAGGTGTCGGAGGATTCCCCCTTCGGCAAGGCCCTGATGGGCAGCAAGGCCGGCAGCGAGATCACCGTGGAGGCCCCCAAGGGTGTCATCCGCTACCGGGTGGACAAGATCGAACGATAAGGAGACCATATCTATGGCACAGCAGAATCAGAATCAACAGGACCTGCGGGAAATTCTCCAGATCCGCCGGGATAAGCTGGCAGCCCTGCAGGAGGCGGGTATGAACCCCTTCGAGATCACCCGCTATGACGTGACCCATCACGCACAGGAGGTCAAGGACCAGTTCGACCAGCTGGAGGGGCAGACCGTCGCTCTGGCGGGCCGTCTTATGAGCAAGCGGGGCATGGGCAAGGTGTCCTTCTGCGATCTGAAGGATAAGTCCGGCCGCATCCAGATCTACGCCCGGAAGGACGAGATGGACGAGGATGCCTATGACCGCTTCAAGAAATACGACATCGGTGATATCGTAGGCGTCAAGGGCGACGTGTTCCGCACCCAGAAGGGCGAGATGAGCATCCGGGCCCACGAGATCACCCTGCTGTCGAAGTCCCTCCAGCCCCTGCCGGAGAAGTTCCACGGCCTGACGGACAAGGAGCTGCGCTACCGCCAGCGGTATGTGGATCTCATCATGAATCCCGAATCCCAGCGGAACTTTGAGATCCGCAGCAAGTTCGTAGCGTATCTGCGCCGGTATCTGGACAATATGGGTTTCATGGAGGTGGAGACCCCCGTGCTCAGCCCCATTGCCGGCGGCGCCAACGCCCGGCCCTTCATCACCCACCATAACGCTCAGGACATCGATATGTATATGCGGATCGCTACGGAGCTGCACCTGAAGCGGCTCATTGTGGGCGGTCTGGAGCGAGTGTATGAGGTGGGCCGCATCTTCCGCAACGAGGGCATGGACACCAAGCACAACCCGGAGTTCACCACCTGTGAGCTGTATCAGGCCTACACCAATCTGGACGGCATGATGGATATTCTGGAGGGTATCCTCACCGGAGCCGCCAAGGAGATTCTCGGCACCTACCACATCCAGTGGCTGGGTCACGACGTGGATCTGACCCCCAGCTGGAAGCGCATCACCATGGCCGATGCCGTGCAGAATGTCACCGGCGCCGACTTCATGGCCATTGAGGGCGATGATGACGCCGCCGTGGAGCTGGCCAAGAGCGTAGGCGTGGACATGGAGGGCGTGGCCCGGAAGTGGGGCAACGCCCTGTACGAGACCTTCGACCAGAAGGTGGAGGAGACGCTCATTCAGCCCACCTTCATCACCATGTACCCGGTGGAGGTAAGCCCGCTGGCCAAGCGCAGCCCGGAGGACCCCCATCTGACGGAGCGGTACGAGATGTTCGTCTGCGGCTGCGAGATGGGCAATGCCTTCTCCGAGCTCAACGACCCCATCGACCAGTACCAGCGCTTCAAGGCTCAGGCGGAGAAGCGGGCCCACGGCGACGAGGAGGCCGACATGATGGACGAGGACTTCGTGCTGGCGCTGGAGTACGGTATGCCTCCCACCGGCGGTCTGGGCTTCGGCATCGACCGCTGCGCCATGATGCTCTGCGGCACCGACTCCATCCGGGACGTGATCCTGTTCCCGACAATGAAGCCGTTGGACTCTGACAAGAAGGTTTCCAAGGAAGTTTCTGCTCCTGCGGAGGCTGCTCAGACTGCTCCCGTTGTGGAGGAAAAAATTGATTTTTCCAATGTTCAGATCGAGCCACTGTTCCAGGATCAGGTCGATTTTGACACCTTCTCCAAGAGCGATTTCCGTGCCGTAAAGGTCAAGGAATGCGAAGCCGTGAAGAAGTCCAAAAAGCTCTTAAAGTTCGTTTTGGACGACGGAACCGGCGTAGATAGGGTCATTTTGAGTGGAATTCACGAATATTATGAGCCGGAAGAACTGGTTGGTAAGACCTGCATTGCAATCACCAATCTGCCTCCAAGAGCGATGATGGGTATCGACTCCTGCGGTATGTTGATCTCAGCCGTGCATCACGAAAACGGCGAAGAAAAGCTGCATTTGCTGATGGTCGATCCTCACATTCCGGCAGGCGCAAAGCTGTATTGATACCCCTAAAGTTGGGGCGCTTACGCCACAGCTTACGCCAATTTACGCCTCACTTACGCCAAAAATGCGATTGAAATTTTGCGATTGCAGGCAAGTTCCGATAGCATAAGTTAAGTTCATATGATTTAAGCCCGCTGACCGAAATCAGCGGGCTTTTTCTATTTCTGCCCCTATTACATCCTCGTGATGTGATAGGGGCTTTTTTGTTCTTGCGAGGAGGCGAGAAAAATTTTAAAAGAATATTTTGAAAAATCTTTTTATTTTGGCTCGAAATTTTCCCAATTAAGTATTGAGGGCAAAAACCTCACGAACCTTGAAAATCGAATAGACATTCAACAGGTACATTCCTGATCGGGGGTGAAAGCCCCAGCCGGATGAAGGTGCGCCACGAACTTCCTGCCCACAAGGGTTATCACGGAAAGCAAGGTTGGTAGCGATTCCGAACCATTCTGAAATGTCCGCTTACTACGGATAAGGCGATGAAACGATTCAGGGACAATGATACTTCCCTATGGGGCTGGCGGAGTACCCGGCAGAGGTAAGATTCCTATGAGTTCGGTCAGCAACCGAACGCCTGTTGATTTCCTTTTACGCATTTGGGGGATGAGATCGAGTTAAATGCGACCACCAAAGCACAGGACACGCTTCCTGTGTTTTGGTGGATCAGCCGATCCAAATCTAATAAGAAGGCAAATCACAGCGGCAATGCGGGACATCTGCGTTGCCGCTGTGATTTGCAAGTTGGAAAATACGCCGAGCGTGTGATATAATGGGGGTGACAACTTCCAATTTGTAGAGATGATAGGAGTATTTATGAATAAAAAATTAGTGAAAGAATTTTTAATAATATCAATACTAATTTTAAATGTAAATAAAAGATATATAAGATAATAACAAATTCCAGTTTGTAGAAAAGAAAAAACGGGATCGTGCGGAGGAAATTATGAATGAAGAATGCTTGATCTGCAAAGCCCCACTTACCTATCTCGAAGCCGATATTCTGATGGAATGTGAGATTTGCCACAAGAAAGAAAACAGCAAGACGTGCTGCGTGAACGGACACTATGTATGCAACGAATGCCATACCCGAGGGCTTGATCGCATAATTGCGTTGTGCATGACAAGCGCATCGAGAGATCCTATCGCCATCATTGAACAGATGATGGCGCTGCCCACCTGTCATATGCACGGTCCGGAGCATCATGTGATGGTAGGAGCGGCATTGCTGACTGCATACCACAACGCAGGCGGAGACATTGATCTTCGCAGCGCATTGACGGAGATGATGAATCGAGGACGGAGCGTTCCCGGCGGCGCTTGCGGCTTTTGGGGTGCTTGCGGTGCGGGAATCAGCACGGGGATGTTTGTGTCCATCATTTCGCAGTCTACGCCGCTAACCAATGAGCCGTTTGCACTGTCCCACAAAATGACGGCAAAATCGCTTCAAGCGATCAGTGAGATCGGAGGTCCACGCTGCTGCAAGCGGGATTCCTTCCTCTCCATCCTTGCTGCCATTGACTTTGTAAGGGAGCATTTCGGCGTTGAGATGGAAAAGCCGGAGATCGTATGCCATTACTCCGCACAAAACAACCAGTGCATCGGAAAGCGCTGTCCGTTTTCCAAGGTGAATCATTGAGAAATATCAAAACAGTTAGTTAGGAGATGATCGTATGAGAATCCTATCTGAATTATCTTGGTTGTGGGAAACGCTGGGCATTGCGCTTGCGGCTGCGGCTGTCTGCATAGCTTGCGCCGCACTGATCTGCAAGGCAGCGAAGAAGAAACTCAGCAAAAAGGTGTTGGCAGCTATCGGCGCAGCGGCATTTGTGGGTGCGATTCTGGCGGTCATTCTGATCGCCCGGACGCCGATGCCGCTTTGACAGGACGGAATACACAGAGCGATGAGATCAACTCAGTACAGAGACATGGGACGCCATGATGACCGAGAAAGAAAAGATGCAGAAGCAGATGCTCTATGATATGGACTATACGCCGAGAACACTGAATGAGATGATAGGTGTGCTTTTCCGCAAGTAAACAGAGAAGGCCGGAGCGTATGCTCCGGCCTTCCTTCAGCGTGGCGAAAAAGTCTTTTCGCCACGCTGAGGCATTTTTCAGAGCTTCAAAAAGCTCTGAAAAATGGGGATCATCCTCGTGCAGGACACCCTTTCCGGGTTTCCCGCATACACCCTTCCGCCCCGTTGACGAAAGTGTCCCGCTCTTTTGACAGGTTCAGGGAGGGCCGGAGCATACGCTCCGGCCCTCCCTGATTTTCGGTTATTTTTCCACAGGTGGCGTTCTCTTCCGGATCACTCCACCACGGGGAGACTCTTCACCACGGCAGCGCAGCGGGGGCAGAGATCCTCGTGACCGGCCACGGTACCCACGCTGGTGAGCACCTTCCAGCAGCGCTGGCACTTGGTGCCGGAGGCGGGCCGGACGGTGACGGACAGGCTGTCGCCGGTCTCCACACGGACCTGAGACACGATCAGCAGGTCCGCCAGAGCACCCTCCTCCATCTGGCTCAGGAAGGCATCCTCGGCGGGAACGGTGAGGTCCACCTCGGCCTCCAGACTCTTGCCGATGGTCTTGTCGGCACGGGCCTGCTCCAGTGCGCCGTTGACGGCGGTGCGGACGGCGGCGATGCGGTCCCAGCGGGCCATCTCCTCCGGGGAGAGAGCGTACTGGGTGTAGGGCTGCACCATCTCGTTGAGGAGCACGTTGCGCTCGTCGTCGCCGGTGCGGTGGGGCATGGCCAGCCAGATCTCGTCGCAGGTGAAGGCCAGAATGGGGGCGAACATTCGGGTCATGGCATCCAGGATCAGGTACAGGGCCGTCTGGGCGCTGCGGCGGCTGAGGCTCTCGGCCCCGTCGCAGTACAGGCGATCCTTGATGATGTCGAAATAGAAGGAGCTGAGCTCCACCACGCAGAAGTCGTTGACGGCGTGGGACACCACATGGAACTCATAGTTGTCATAGGCGGAGAACACCTTGGCGATGAGGGCGTTGAGACGGGTCAAGGCCCACTTGTCCAGCTCCAGCATATCCGCCGGGGCCACCAGCGTGTTGGGGTCAAAGTCCGTCAGGTTATCCAGGCAGAACTTGGCGGTGTTGCGGAACTTCAGATAGTTCTGGGACAGCTGCTTGAAGATCTCGTCGGAGCAGCGGACATCCACATGATAGTCGGAGGAGCCGGCCCACAGGCGCAGCAGATCGGCGCCGTACTTGTTGAACACCTCTGCCGGGTCCACGCCGTTGCCGAGGGACTTGTGCATGGCACGGCCCTGACCGTCCACGGTCCAGCCGTGGGTGACGCACTCCTTGAAGGGTGCGCCACGGCCCAGAGCGCCCACGGCGGTCAGCAGGGAGGACTGGAACCAGCCGCGGTACTGGTCAAGGCCCTCCAGATACATGGTGGCGGGCCAGAAGCCCTGCGTGCGCTCCATGGAGGCGAAGTGGGTGGAGCCGGAGTCGAACCAGCCGTCCAGCGTGTCGCTCTCCTGCTCAAAGCCGGCGGACTTGCCGCAGTGGGGGCAGGTGAAGCCCTCCGGCAGAATCTCCTCCGCCGTCATCTCGAACCATGCGTTGGAGCCCTTCTCCTCGAACAGGCGGGAGACGGCGTCGATGGTCTCCGGCGTGCAGATGGGCTTGCCGCAGTCCTTGCAGTAGAACACGGGAATGGGCAGACCCCAGCGGCGCTGGCGGCTGATGCACCAGTCGGTGCGCTCCAGGATCATGGAGCGCATCCGGTCCTTGCCCCAAGCGGGCACCCAGCGCACGTCCTCGCAGGCGGCGCAGGCCTCGTCCTTGAAGGACTCCACGGAGCAGAACCACTGGGGAGTAGCCCGGAAGATGATGGGCTTCTTGCAGCGCCAGCAGTGGGGATAGCTGTGGACGATCTCCTCGCTGGCAAAGAGAGCGCCGCTCTCCTTCATATCCGCCAGAATGACGGGGTTAGACTCCTCGGTCTTCATCCCGGCGTACTTGCCGGCATAGTCGGTGTGGCGGCCCTGATCGTCCACCGGCACCACCATATCCATACCGTAGCGCAGGCAGGTCTGATAGTCGTCAGCACCGAAGCCGGGGGCGGTGTGGACGCAGCCGGTACCGGAGTCCATGGTGACGTAATCCGCCAGCACCAGACGGCTGGTCTTAGGCAGGAAGGGGTGGCTGGCCAGCATATTCTCGAAGAAGGCGCCAGGGTGGGTCTCCACGATCTCGTAGTGCTCCACGCCGCCGATCTTCATGACCTTTTCCACCAGCGGCCGGGCCATGATATACATCTCGCCGCCGTCGGCACGGACCACGGCGTACTCCTCCTGCGGGTGCAGGGCGATGGCCAGGTTGCCGGGCAGGGTCCAGATGGTGGTGGTCCAGATGACGAAGTTCAGCTTGCTCTTATCCAGATGGGAGAGCTTGCCCAGATCGTCGTACATGGGGAACTTCACATACACCGTGGTGCAGGGGTCGTCCTGATACTCGATCTCCGCCTCGGCCAGCGCCGTCTCGTCGTGGGGGCACCAGTACACGGGCTTGAGGCCCTTGTAGATGTAGCCCTTTTCATACATCTTGCCGAACACACGGACCTCCTGCGCCTCGAAGGCGGGGTCCATGGTCTTATAGGGGTGATCCCAATCGCCCACCACGCCCATGCGCTTGAAGCCCTGACGCTGGACGTCGATATAGTGGTCGGCAAACTCATGGCAGGCGGAGCGGAACTCCGCCACGCCCATGGCCTTGCGGTTGAGCTTGTTCTGCTTGATGATGGCGCTCTCGATGGGCATACCGTGGTTGTCCCAGCCGGGGATATAGGGGGTGTAGTAGCCCCGCATGGCATAGCTGCGGGTAATGAAGTCCTTGATGGACTTGTTCAGGGCGTGGCCCATGTGCAGAGCGCCGTTGGAGAAGGGAGGGCCGTCGTGCAGGGCGAAGCGGGGCTTGCCCTCGTTCTTCTTCAGCAGCTCGTGATACAGGTCCAGCTCCTCCCAGTGCTTGAGCATCTCCGGCTCCCGCTTGGGCAGACCCGCCCGCATGGGAAAGCCGCTCTTGGTCATGTTCAGCGTCTTTTTGTACTCCATGTGTTACCTCCGTCTATGAAAATATATTTGAAAACAAAAAAATGGCCCTTGTCTCCGTAAGAGACAAAGGCCATTAAGAAACCTCTGCGGTACCACTCTTGTTGCCGCACCGGGTGCGGCCGCTCTGCCCCACGAGCCGTGGGGGGAAGGGAAGATAACGGCCCTCTGCCGTCCGGGCTTACTGCCGGTTCAGCCGGATGCTCCGGGGTGATCTTCGCCGCTGTCCTCCGTGTCCGCCTTGCACCATACGGCGGCTCTCTTGGCATCGGAGGGACGGGCTACTGTCCCCATCCTTGCAGATATGCATATTCTCCCTTTACTATACCCACTTTTGCAGGGTTTGTCAACGGGAAAAGTTTACTTATTCATGGCCACCAGCGCCATGGCACCCATGCCCACATACACCACGCAGAACAGGATCAGCAGGGCGGAGATCACGGTATCCATGGTGCCGCCCACCTTGCGCTTGCCGGGATAGCGCTTGCGGACGTAGTACATGAGGCCGCACACGGCCCCCACCAGCACCATCATCCACGCACCGGCCACCACGTTATCCTTCCACACGGTGCTGCGGAGCACCAGCGCCGCCACCAGCGCCACGAACACCACGCCGATGAGCACCTTCATGGTGGTGGACATCTTCTCCGGCTCCTGCCGGGCGGAGGTGCTGCGGACCATAGAGCCGGTATCCTTCTGGTAGTTGGAGCCATTCTTCTTGTGATGGACGTTCTTGTTGGGGTTGCCGATGGCCTTGCGCTTATCCCGCTCCATGCGGGCGTAGCTGTTGGTCATATCATAGGGTTCTTTCTTCGCCATGTTCATTCTCCTTCGATCGGTAAATGTTCCAGCTCTCTGCGGAGCAGGTCAAAGGCGCAGTGGGATGCCAGCATCCGCACCCGGTCCCGTCCGCTGCCGCAGTTCATGTGCCGCACCACCGTGCGCTCCGGGGTACTCAGGGCCACGAACACCGTGCCCACAGGGTTTCCCCGGTCATCGCCGTCTGGGCCGGCCAGTCCCGTGGTGGCCACGGACAGGTCGCTGCCGGTGATGCGCTGCACGCCCTCCGCCATGGCTCTTGCCACCGGCTCGGACACGGCGCCATAGCGGTCCAGCGTCTCCTGCGGTACGCCCAGCACAGAGGCCTTCACCTCATTGGTATAGGATACCACACCTCCCCGGAACACGCAAGAGGCTCCCGGCAGATCGGTGATGCGTTTTGCGATGAGGCCGCCGGTGCAGCTCTCCGCCGCCGAGAAGGTCTTGCCGTGCTGGTGCAGCAGGTGCAGCACTGTCTCCTCCAAGCCGGAGACGTCGATGCCGTAGAGGTAGGCACCCAGCCGTCCACGCACCTGCTCCAGCAGCGGCGCCATGCGCTCCTCGCAGGCGGCAGGGCTGTCGCCCTTGGCGGTGAGCCGCAGCATCACCTCGCCGGTCTTGGCATAGGGGGCCAGCGACGGGTTCACCGCCTGATCCATCAGATCCCCCAGCAGCTCCTGCACCTGCGGCTCCGACAGGCCGAAGATCCTCAGGTCGTGGGAGAGGATGGTCTCGCTGCTCTGGCGGCGCAGCCACGGCAGCAGCGCCGTCTCCGTCAGGTAGCGGCACTCCGACGGTACGCCGGGCAGCAGCACTGCCGTCACGTCGCCGGCGTGGAACACGCAGCCCGGTGCGGTGCCGACCCGGTTGCAGAACACCTCACAGCCCTCTGGCAGCTCCGCCTGATGCAGGGTGCCGGACGGCATCTCTCGGTGGAAGATGGTGTCGAAGTTGCGGCGGATGTCTGCCGCCGCCTCCGGGTGGAAGGTCAGGGGAACATCCAGCACCCGGCAGACCGTCTCCTTGGTGAGGTCGTCATAGGTGGGGCCAAGGCCGCCGGTGAAGATCAGCAGGTCCGCCCGCTTCCGGGCGATGGCGATCGCCTCCTCCAGCCGTTGTGGGTTGTCGCCCACCACGGTATGGTACAGCACGCCCACACCTACGGAGGCCAGCGCCTGCGACAGCTCCTGTGCATCGGTGTTGGCGATGTTGCCCAGCAGCAGCTCGGTACCCACGGCGATGATCTCTGCGTGATAGGTCATAGGCTCACTTCCTTTGATGATTTGCTTTTAGGAGGTGTCTCCGAAGGAACGTGCCTCCGGCGGCATACTTTTGTCAGCAGGTTCTCTTTCTCACTTGATCTTCACGATGTCCCGGTTCTCCATGGCCCGCTGGACCAGACCCGCCACGTCCAGCGCCTGCTCCATCTCCCGGACCTCCTCCACATGGGGCTTCGTCTTGGGATGGCGAGGGGTGAACACCGTGCAGCAGTCCTCATAGGGCAGGATGGAGGTATCGAAGGTGCCGATATGGCGGGCGATGCGGACGATCTCCTCCTTATCCATGCCGATGAGGGGACGCAGCACCGGCAGCGTGGCGGCGTCCTCACTGACGGCCAGCGCCGCCATGGTCTGGCTGGCCACCTGCCCCAGACACTCGCCGGTGACCAGTGCGCCGCAGCCCAGCTCGTGGGCCAGAGCGTCCGCCAGACGCATCATGAACCGGCGCATGATGAGGGTGAAGTGATCCTCCGGGCAGCTGCGGCGGATCTCCTCCTGGATCTCCGCAAAGGGTACCACATGGACCGTCAGGCGGCCGCACCACGGCACCAGCTCACGGGCCAGCTGCAGCACCTTTTCCCGTGCCTGCTCGCTGGTATAGGGAGGAGAGGCGAAGTGGATCATCTCCAGCTGAACACCACGCTTGGCCATCATGTAGCTGGCCACCGGGGAGTCGATGCCGCCGGAGAGCAGGCTCACCGCCCGGCCCCCCATGCCGATGGGCAGGCCGCCGGCAGCGGGCTCGGCGGGGGCGTGGACATAAGCGGCATCCTCCCGCACCTCCACATACACCGTCAACTCCGGATGGTGTACATCCACCTTCAGGTGGGGATAGGCCTCGTGGAGCTCGCCGCCCACCCACTGGCTCAGCTGAATAGAGCTCATGGGGAAGGACTTGTCGGCACGCTTGCTCTCCACCTTGAAGCTGCGGGCCGCCGTCAGGGCCTCCCCCAGATACGTCTTGGCGGTGGCCAGAATGGCCTCCTTCTCCTTGGGGCAGGGAACGGCCCGTGCAATGGCGATGATGCCGAACACCTGCTTGCAGGCGGCATAGGCCCCGGACAGATCGCAGGTCTCCTCCGCCGGCTCCACATAGATGGTACTCTGCTTGGAGTAGATGCGGAACTTGCCGAAGCGGGCGGTACGGCGGCGGATGTTGCTCATAAGCTTCATCTCAAAGCTGCGGCGATTCAGGCCCTTCAGGACCACCTCGCCCAGCTTGCACAGAATGATCTCATTCATGGGTACTTCTCCTTCATATCTTCTTGGTTATTATCATTGGGGCGCATCACTTCAGCATGGCGCTGCTGCGATACTGGATGGCCTCCGCCAGATGGGCCGGGAGGATCTGCGCCTCGCCCTCCAGATCGGCGATGGTGCGGGCCATGCGGAGGATGCGGTCGTGGCTGCGGCCCGTCAGGCCCAGCCGGTCGAAGGCCCCTTGCATCAGCTTCTCCCCGGCGGCGTCCAGCCGGCAGTACTGCCCGATCATGGCGGGGGTCATATAGGCGTTGCAGGTGACGCCGGTACCCTCGTAGCGCCGCTGCTGCACCTGTCGGGCGGCGTTGACCCGGCTGCGGACCTGCTGAGAGCTCTCCGGCTGCTCCTTGCGGCGCATGGCCTCGTACTCCACCGACGGCACCTCTACGTGCATATCGATGCGGTCCAGCAGGGGGCCGGAGATGCGGCGCAGGTAGCTTTGCACCTGACTGTCCGTACAAGTGCAGCGGCCGGAGGGATGCCCGAACCAGCCGCACCGGCAGGGGGTCATGGCGCACACCAGCATGAACCGACTGGGCAGGGTCAGGGAGCCGGAGGCACGGGTGATAGTCACCACACCGTCCTCCAGCGGCTGGCGCAGAGTCTCCAGCGCCGCCTTGTCAAACTCCGGCAGCTCATCCAGAAACAGGATCCCGTTGTGGGCCAGAGAGATCTCCCCCGGCCGGGGTACTGTGCCGCCGCCGGACAGGGACACCGGGGAGGCGGTATGATGGGGGCTGCGGAAGGGACGATGGGTCACCAGCGGGTGGCTGGGCTCCGTCAGCCCCGCCACGGAGTAGATCTCCGTGGTCTGGAGGGATTCCTGCCGGGTCATATCCGGCAGAATGGAGGGCAGCCGCCGGGCCAGCATGGACTTGCCGGAGCCGGGGGAGCCCACCAGCAGCACATTGTGTCCGCCGGCGGCAGCGATCTCCAGCGCACGCTTCACGTTCTCCTGTCCCATGACCTCGGAAAAGTCCGGCATGGGCAGCGTCTCGCCGGCGGGCTGCCACCGCTCCGCCGGCGGGATGGGCGTCTCGCCCCGGAGGTGCTCCAGCAGCTGGGCGACATTTTCCACCGGGTACACGGTGACACCGTCGGCCAACGTGGCCTCGGCGGCGTTCCGGGCCGGGACATAGAGCTTGCGGATGCCGCACCGGGCGGCGCACAGGGCCATAGGCAGCACCCCCGCCACCGGGCGCAGGGCGCCGGTGAGGCTCAGCTCCCCCAGAAAGGCGGCGTCCTCCGGCAGGGGCGGCAGCTCCTCCGAGGCCGTCAGCAGCCCCAGCAGGATGGGCAGATCGTAGACCGTCCCCTCCTTCCGCTGGCCCGCCGGGGCCAGATTCACCGTGATGCGGCTGACAGGGAACCGGGCGCCGCAGGTCTTGACCGCCGCCCGGACCCGCTCACGGGATTCCCGCACGGCGGCATCCGGCAGACCCACCACGTCGAAGGCCGGAAGTCCTCCCGACAGGAAGCACTCCACCGTTACCTCATATCCGCTGATGCCCGACAGCCCCAACGAGCGCACCGACACCACCATTGCTCCGTCACCCTTTCCCGGAAGTTCCGCAGTTTTCTCTTTATTTTATCACAGTTTTCTCCGGCAGGAAACCCTTTATCGCTCCCCGGCAGCAAGATTTCCGGAAAAATGTCTGAACCACCGTGATAATTTTCACGCACCATGAAAAAAAAGTGTTATTTCGAGGAAATTTTTCATTTTTGACATTTACATCCCGGAAAGACTGTGCTACAATCACAATGTATGGTATGTTTGGTCTCTCTTAAAAAACGGTAACACGTTGACAAAAAAAGGAGGTTCATTTATGGAAAGAAAAATGAAATCCATGGATGGCAACAACGCAGCGGCGCACGTTTCCTATGCGTTCTCTGAGGTTGCAGCCATCTACCCCATCACCCCGTCGTCCCCCATGGCGGACTTCGTGGACCAGTGGTCCGCCAACGGCCTGAAGAACATCTTCGGCACGAAGGTCAAGGTGGTGGAGATGCAGTCTGAAGCCGGTGCCGCCGGTGCAGTTCACGGCTCTCTGGGCGCAGGTGCGCTGACCACCACCTACACCGCCTCTCAGGGTCTGCTGCTGATGATCCCCAATATGTATAAGATCGCAGCCGAGCAGCTGCCCGCCGTGTTCCACGTCTCCGCCCGTACTGTGTCCACCCAGGCGCTGAACATCTTCGGTGACCACTCCGACGTCATGGCCTGCCGCCAGACCGGCTTTGCCATGCTGTGCGAGGGCAACGTGCAGGAGGTCATGGACCTGTCTCCCGTGGCCCATCTGGCCGCTCTGGAGGGCAAGGTCCCCTTCATCAACTTCTTCGACGGCTTCCGCACCAGCCACGAGATCCAGAAGATCGCCGTGTGGGATTACGAGGATCTGAAGGATATGTGCGACATGGACGCCGTGAAGGAGTTCCGTGCTCACGCCCTGAACCCGGAGCATCCCCATATGCGGGGCAGCCACGAGAACGGGGATATCTACTTCCAGCACCGTGAGGCCTGCAACAAGTACTATGCCGCTCTGCCCACCGTGGTGGAGAAGTACATGGACAAGATCAATGCCAAGCTGGGTACCGACTACCAGCTGTTCAACTACTACGGCGCACCCGACGCCGACCGGGTCATCGTGGCCATGGGCTCCATCTGCGACGTGGCGGAGGAGGTCATTGACTACCTGAACGCCCACGGCGAGAAGGTGGGTCTGGTGAAGGTCCGTCTGTTCCGTCCCTTCGCCCCGGAAAAGCTGGTGGCCGCCATTCCCGCCACCGCCAAGCGTGTGGCCGTTCTGGACCGCACCAAGGAGCCCGGCGCTATGGGCGAGCCCCTGTATCAGGATGTAGTCACCGCTCTGGCCAACGCCGGCAAGAACGACGTGCAGGTCATCGGCGGCCGCTACGGTCTGGGCAGCAAGGATACGCCTCCCGCCTCCGTGTTCGCCGTGTATGAGGAGCTGAAGCGTGACGAGATGAAGCGCCAGTTCACCATCGGCATCGTGGATGACGTGACCAACCTGTCCCTGCCGGAGGATAAGAACTGTCCCAACACCGCCGCCCCCGGCACCATCGAGTGCAAGTTCTGGGGTCTGGGCGGCGACGGTACCGTGGGCGCCAACAAGAACTCCATCAAGATCATCGGCGACCACACCGACAAGTACGTGCAGGCCTACTTCCAGTATGACTCCAAAAAGACCGGCGGCGTGACCATCAGCCATCTGCGCTTCGGTGATCACCCCATCCGCTCTCCGTACTATATCAATAAGGCCGACTTTGTGGCCTGCCACAACCCCTCCTACATCACCAAGGGCTATAAGATGGTCAACGACGTCAAGCCCGGCGGCGTGTTCATGATCAACTGCCAGTGGGATTTCGAGGAGCTGAACCACCACCTGAAGGCCGACGCCAAGCGCTACATCGCCCGCAACAACATCCAGCTGTATACCATCAACGCCATTGATCTGGCCATCGAGATCGGTATGGGCAAGCGCAACAACACCATCCTGCAGTCCGCTTTCTTCTCTCTGGCCAAGGTGCTGCCGGAGGAGGACGCCATCCGCTTCATGAAGGAGAAGGCCAAGGCCTCCTACCTGAAGAAGGGTCAGGACGTGGTGGATATGAACTACAAGGCCATTGATCTGGGCGCCACCGCCTATAAGAAGATCGACGTGCCCGCCGAGTGGGCCGACGCCGTGGACGAGCCGGATACCCGCGAGCTGAAGGGTAAGCCGGAGCTGGTGAAGATGGTCAAGGAGATCCTGGAGCCTGTGGGCAAGATGGACGGCGACAGCCTGCCCGTCTCTGCCTTCGCCGAGCACGTGGACGGTCAGTTCGAGCTGGGCGCCTCCGCTTACGAGAAGCGTGGCGTGGCCGTGTCCGTCCCCACCTGGGACGCCAACAAGTGCATCCAGTGCAACCAGTGCGCCTACGTCTGCCCCCACGCCACCATCCGTCCCTTCGCTCTGACTGCCGAGGAGGCCAAGAACGCCCCGGAGGCCGCCAAGATCGTGGATGTGAAGGCCGGCAAGGGCAAGGGTACCTATCAGTTCACCATGGCCATCAGTCCTCTGGACTGCATGGGCTGCGGCGTCTGCATCGGCGTCTGCCCGGTGAACGCCCTGTCTATGGTTCCTCAGGAGGGTGAGCTTGCGCAGCAGGATGTGTTCAACTACTGCGTGGCCGAGGTGTCCGAGAAGAAGGATATGCAGGACAACACCGTCAAGGGCAGCCAGTTCAAGCAGCCCATGCTGGAGTTCTCCGGCTCCTGCGCCGGCTGCGCCGAGACCAGCTATGCCCGTCTCGTCACCCAGCTGTTCGGTGACCATATGTATATCTCCAACGCCACCGGCTGCTCCTCCATCTGGGGCGGTCCTGCGGCTACCTCTCCCTACTGCGCCAACAAGGAGGGCCACGGCCCCGCATGGTGCAACTCCCTGTTTGAGGATAACGCCGAGCACGGTCTGGGTATGTACATCGGCCAGAACAAGATCCGTCAGGATCTGGCCGAGGAGACCCGCCAGCTGATCGCCGTGGAGTGGGCTCGTCCCGAGCTGAAGGCCGCCGCTCAGGCATGGCTGGACACCATGGAGGACGGCGAGGCCAATGCAGAGCCCGCCAAGGCCTTCGTCAAGGCTCTGGAGGACAGCATCTGCACCGTGGATGAGCTGGCTGCCGTGCCTCAGTTCGCTGAGCACGCCGCCGAGCTGAAGGCTAAGGGCGCTCTGTTCTGCGACTGCGCCGCCTGCACCATCGCCGCTGACCTGCTGAGCAAGAAGGAGTATCTGGCCAAGAAGTCCATGTGGATCTTCGGCGGCGACGGCTGGGCCTACGACATCGGCTACGGCGGTCTGGACCACGTCATCGCCTCCAAGCAGGATGTGAACATCTTCGTGTTCGATACCGAGGTGTACTCCAACACCGGCGGACAGGCCTCCAAGGCCTCCAACATTGGCCAGGTCTGCCAGTTTGCCGCAGCCGGTAAGGAGGTCAAGAAGAAGAGCCTTGCCGAGATCGCCATGCAGTACGGCTACGTGTACGTGGCTCAGGTGGCTATGGGCGCCAATCCCGCTCAGACCATCAAGGCCATCGCCGAGGCCGAGGCCTATCACGGCCCGTCCCTGATCATCGGCTACAGCCCCTGCGAGATGCACAGCATCAAGGGCGGCATGATGAACTGCCAGAAGGAAATGAAGCGTGCCGTGGACTGCGGCTACTGGAACCTGTTCCGCTTCAATCCTGCTGCTCCGGCAGGCCAGCGCTTCTCCATGGATTCCAAGGCGCCCGCCGGCGGCTATCAGGAGTTCCTGATGAACGAGGCTCGTTACAGCCGTCTGACCCGTGAGTTCCCCGATCGTGCCGAGGCACTGTTTGCCCGGAACGAGGAGGAGGCCAAGAACCGCTATGAGCATCTGCTGAAGCTCATTGAGATGTACGACAAGTAATCTCGGTTCGCAGAATAAAATAAAGGGAGCGCTGCGGCAATGCCGCAGCGCTCCCTTTTGTTTGGTGGGGGCAGGTGTGTTTGGGTTTTCCCCTCCGGCGGGTGATTTTCTGCCAATAGGCCCTATTGCATAAGGAACGTGTCTCCGACGGCCCGCTTTTCTCAGCAGCTGGAAAAGTGGGCCGTCGGAGACAGCAACATGAAGCTGTTGAAAAAAGCAGGCCACGGAAGAGCTTCTTCCGTGGCCTGCTTTGATATCCTGCGCTTATTCGTTGGTATAGTTATCGAAGTAGCCCTGAATATAGATGACAGGGGTACCCTTGTCGCCGGAGCCGCTGGTCAGGTCGCACAGGGAGCCGATAAGATCCGTCAGATGCCGGGGGGTCGTACCCTCGGACACCATGTTGCCCACCAGACTGACGGAGGCGTCCTTTTCCCGGATCTTCTGTGCCACCGCCTGCTGCAGCGCCTCGCCGGACAGGTCACCGAAATCGTGATCCGCCAGATACTTCAGCTTCAGCTCATTGGGTGTACCCTCCAGACCGGCGGTATAGCCGGGGGAGACCACGGGATCCGCCAGCTCCCAGATCTTGCCGACGGGATCCTTGAAGGCGCCGTCGCCGTAGACCATGGCCTCGATGCGCTTGCCGGTAGCCACGCTGAGCCGCTGGCCGATGGCCTTGGCCACCACGTCGGCGTCACGGGGGAAGAGCTTGACACGGGTGTCGTCGGCCTTATTGCTGCCCAGCAGGCCGTACTGCGGATTATAGCCGCTGCCGTTGACGGGAGCGGTCAGCAGGTCGTCCAGACCCAGCACCACACGGGCGCCGGCCTTCTTCAGCAGGCGCTTGCTGCGCTGGCGGGTGTGGATATCGCAGCAGATGACGGTATCGGTATAGTCCAGCACCGTCTGCACCCGGTTGGCGAACACGATCTCCGCCTGAGCCCCGGCATCCTCGATGATGCCCTTATAGAAATCCACATAATCCACACCGGTGAAGGGATGGATCACCTTGCCGAAGGCGGCCCGGAACTGCTCCAGATCCAGCACGTCGTGCCACGGGTCGATGCCCGCCTCGTCCAGCTGATCCAGAGACACCAGATGGTTGCCCACCTCGTCAGAGGGATAGCTGAGCATCAGCACCACCTTCTCCACACCGGCGGCGATGCCGCTGAGCAGCAGGGAGAAGCGGTTGCGGCTGAGAATGGGGAAGGTGACACCCACAGTCTTGCCGCCGGTCTTGGCCTTCACGTCGGCGGCGATCTGCTCCACCGTGGCATAGTTGCCCTGGCAGCGGGCCACCACAGACTCGGTGACTGCCGCCACGTCCTTGTCATGGGGCTGGATGCCGTTCTCCTTCAGTGCCGTCAGGACGGAGGAGACCACGCCCTCCACCACATTGTCGCCCTCACGGAAAATGGGGGTGCGAACGCCCCGTGCCACCGTACCCAGTGTTCTGCTCATATAAAAAACTCCTTTGTATTGGATTCGTTCGGTCGTACCATTGCACAACATTCTTATTATACGCCTAAAACACAATAAGTAAAATGCAATTTTCTAATAAGCAACATAAGGTGTTTTAATGTGGCTCCGAAAAACGCACCCCTGCCGCTGCCGGCAGGGGTGCGTTCACGATCCAAAGGCTTATTCGCCGCTCTCTCCGTCGCCGTCGTTCAGGAAGCGGTTCACCAGCTCCAGCGTGTGGGCATCGTCGGTGAAATTGTCCAGATTCAGCACACAATCCCAGTCGTTGCCGGTGATGTCCACCTGCAGGGGTCTGTAGCCGGTATCCGACAGGATGTCGCTGATCACCCGGCCCTCGGCCACGTCCTGCTGAGCCGCCTGATACAGCATCTGGGCCTCCACCGCCGTGAGGTTCCGGACGTCGCCGGTATCCACGGAGTAGATGCTGCCGCCCAGCGGAGCGGAATCCGCATCCGCCGTGCCGGAGATCACCAGCTCCTGCCGCGCCAGCGGCGTGGACATCATGCGGTTGATGGCCGTATAGAGGGCGGAAGCCCGCCGCACCGGCACGTTATAGCCCCGCTCCAGCGTGGAGCCGTCGGTGAGGGTATACTTCAGGCGGATCCAGATGTACTGGCCGTCCTCTATAAGCGGCGTGCCGTCCAGATCGACGTCGCCGTCCTCCGCCTGCTCCAGTATGGCCCGGTGGATGGCCCGGATGGCCTCGATGGTCTCGGTATCCCCGGAGGTGGCCGTAAAGGGCTGAATGTTTCTGCACTGAGCGGTGACACTCTCGATCTCGTCGGCCTTTGGCACCCGGCGCTCCACACCGGCCACATCCATCCGCACGCACACGCACACCGCTGCCAGCAGCGCCGCCAGCAGCACCGTACCCTTCCAGGTGCGGCGGAAAATTTTCAGGGATTTCCCCAGCAGCATGGACATTCCGAAGCTGCACACCAGCGTCATCAGCACCACGCACAGCAGCATTCCCGGCAGGTAGGCCCGGATATCATTGGTACGGGCCAGACCGAAGGTCACGCTGTACAGGATCATGCCCAGCGCCAGACCGCCTATGCAGCCCACACCGTAGCGCAGCACCGGCCGCATCCACGGGAAGGCCGCCACATCGCCGGATAGCTCGCTGCGCCGCCGGATACACAGCAGGCAGGCCAGCGCAAGGATCGCCACCGCAACGGCGGCATAGATCCCCAGTGCCTGCCAGCCGCCGTTTTCCAGCGGGTTCACATCAGCGCTGACGATGGGATAGCCCACATACTCAGCGACGACGCCCTGAGAATCCGTCAGCCGGCGAGCCAGCTGCACCACCGGCGTACACCACAGGGTGAAGCTGCCGAAGCCATCCCCCTGATAGCCGAAGATGAACAGCTCAGCCAGCCAGTGGATCAGCTGCATGACTGCCATCACCAGAAAGTTTATCCCCACATACAGCACAGGCACCGCCAGCAGCCAGCCGGTGAGCATGGCGCACAGCGTGCCAAGAGCCAGAAAGAAGATCTCCGCCAGCGTCACTACCGCCAGCCATACCAGCAGCGGACCCGGCTCGCCGCACACCAGCAGGCTCACCAGTACCACCAGCAGATTCCCGGCGGTGAGCATGGCAAAGCCCGTCAGCAGCTGGGTGAAAAACAGGGTCTGCCGCTTCAGGGGCAGGCTGTGTATCAATCCCACGGACCGGCCGTTCATCAGGTAGGAATACAGGGCCATGGCCAGCACACCGCCGAACACAAAGGCCATGATGACACCCATGCTGTAGGTACCCTGGCACACCTCCGAAACCGTCCGGGTTCCGTAGCTTGCGCCCTCGGCTATGTGCCGCAGATACAGCTGCACCGGCAGCGCCACCAGCCAGATGGCGGTATACAGAAACAGAATGGGCCAGTGGCGGCGCAGATTGCTGCGGGCCAGTGCCGGATTAAAGAACGATGTCACGGACCGCATAGTCAGCACCTCCCAGCTCATAGATAAAGATCTCCTCCAGCGTCAGTGGAATGGCCTCCAGCAGCAGGGGAGCGGTGATCTGCATCCGGTTCAGGATACTCTCCCGGTCGCCCCGGAGGATGTAGGTATGCACCCGGCCCACGGCGGAGTGGTGCAGGATATTCAGCTCCGCCGGCAGGCGGGGCTCCTCACCGGGGTACACCACCTGCAGCTTCACCGTGGTATCCTGCAGCTCCGACAGGCTCCGCTCCAGCAGCACCTTACCCTGATTCATGATGCCCACATGGTCGCAGACATCCTCCAGCTCCCGCAGGTTATGGCTGGATACCAGCACCGTGGTACCACGCTCCGCCACGTCCCCCAGCAGCAGGGACCACACCTGCCGCCGCATCACCGGGTCCAGACCGTCCACCGGCTCATCCAGAATGAGGTACTCCGGCATACAGCACATGGTCAGCCAGAAGGCCGCCTGCTTCTGCATCCCCTTGCTCATGCGCCGCAGCATCTGGCGGTCATTCAGGGGGAACACCTGCTTCATCTTCTCGTATCGCTCCCAGGAGAAGGAGGGGTACGCCCCGGCGTACAGCTTCGCCATCTCGGCAATGGACGCCTGCGGGAAATAGTACCAGTCATCGGGGATCACCACCATGCGCCGCTTGGCGTCGGTGTTCTCCCAAATGGGAGCGCCCTCCAGCAGAAGTTTGCCGCTGTCGGGGCGGTATACGCCGGTAAAGTGGCGGATGATGGTGGACTTTCCGGCGCCGTTGGGGCCAACCAGCCCATATACCGTCCCCTTGGGTACGGTGAGGGTGGCGCTGTCCAGTGCCCGGAAGCCGTCAAAGCTCTTGACCACCTCTTTTGCCTCAAGCATTCTCGTTTCCTCCTCTCCACAGAGCGATCCACTCGCCCTCCGTCATACCCAGCTCCCGCAGCTCCTGTACCAGTGGCTGCACCTTGGCCTCCACCTCCCGGCGGCGGACCAGATTCTGCTCCTGTCCCTCCGCCACGAAGGTACCCCGGCCTGCCACGGAGTAGACGTAGCCCTCCATCTCCAGCTGGGCATAGGCCCGTTGGATGGTGTTGGGGTTGATGGCCAGATCCATGGCAAGGCTCCGAACCGACGGCAGCTTTTCCCCCGGTGCCAGCACGCCGGTGACCATCAGCCGCCGCAGGCCGTCCTTCACCTGCTCATAAATGGGACGGGCGTCCCGATAATCCAGACGGATCAAAGATGCACACTCCTTCCTCGTGTACTATTCATGTTAGTACACTTAGGTTAGCATGAAACCACCCCCGTGTCAATAGGGAAATGGGTAAAATCCTACTAATTTCCACGGTTTGCGGGCATAATATCCCCGATCTGCTTGGCGAAGGGAGGGAGAAATATGTACGCATATGTCCATCGGGAGACCTGTATCCAGTGCGGGCTGTGTCCCGGCGTATGCCCGGAGGTGTTCAGCATCCTGCCGGGGGAGTCGGCGCAGGCTATCACAGAGCCGGTGCCGCAGGAGTATCTGGCGGCGGCGCAGGAGGCGGCGGACAGCTGCCCCGTGGGGGCTATCGAACTGAAGTGATGGCGGTTTGATTTTTCCCGGCAGCGATTTCTGTTTTGTCTCCGGCGGGTGGCTGTTCCCGGTAGCTTTTTCTTTATGTTTCCGACGGCCCACTTTTCCCAGCAGCTGGAAAAGTGGGCCGTCGGAGGCAAAAGTCCCCTCCATAGCGGAAAATTTTTTGATTTTCCCACGGTTTTTCGGAATTTATTCTTTACATCCGGAGGATTTTATGGTATTTTATCAGAGTACGCTGCGATGCGTATGGACTTGCCCCTGCTCTTAGTCCCGTGGACGCTTCACCCGTCCCGGCACTCAGACTGCGGGCCAATTAAAAGAAAGGTGGAAACACAACTATGATGCAGCAGGATCAGAAGACCTCTATCATCGAGGCCAACCGCACCCACGCTACCGACACCGGTTCTCCCGAGGTTCAGGTGGCCATCCTCACCGAGCGGATCAACCAGCTCACCGCCCATCTGAAGGTCCATCCCCACGACTTCCACAGCCGTCGTGGTATGCAGATGATGATCGGTAAGCGCCGTCGTCTGCTGGACTATCTGGCCAAGAAGGACATCGAGCGTTATCGTGCCCTCATCGCCAAGCTGGGTCTGCGTAAGTAAGCTGAAAACAGGGTGGTGTGCAGGGCGCACCACCCTTCTTTCACAATTTCCCCGCCCGTATGCGGAGCCGCTTTCAGCCTTTAGCAGTTGAAAATGTGCCGGAAGATGCTGGAAAATCCCTCCTCCGACATGGTTTCAAGTGCTAAATGGTTTGGCTCCCATACGGAAAAATTCAATGAAAAGGAGCTATACCATGTCTACCATCATCACCAAGCGCCAATTCCCCAACTACCACAAGTATACCATGGATCTGGCAGGCCGTCCTCTGACGCTGGAGGTCGGGAAGCTGGCCGAGCTGGCCAACGCCGCCGTCATGGTCACCTATGGCGAGACCAGCGTGCTGTGCTGCGTCACCGCCGCCGCCCGTCCCCGTGACGGCATCGACTTCTTCCCCCTGAGCGTGGACTTTGAGGAGAAGCTGTACTCTGTGGGCCGCATCCCCGGCAGCTTCAACCGCCGTGAGGGCCGCCCCGGCGAGAAGGGCATCCTCACCAGCCGTGTCATCGACCGGCCCATCCGCCCCCTGTTCCCCTCCGATTTCCGCAACGACGTGTCCGTCATGTGCACCGTCATGAGCATGGACCACGACTGCTCCGCAGAGATCGCCGCCCTCATCGGCACCTCCGCCGCTCTGGCCATCTCCGATATTCCCTGGAACGGCCCTGTGGGCGCTCTGAAGGTGGGTCTGGTGGATGGTGAGCTGGTACTCAACCCCAACAGTGAGCAGCGCAAGGTCAGCGATCTGGATGTCACCGTGGTCTCCACCGGCAAGAAGGTGGTGATGATCGAGGCCGGCGCCAATCAGGTGGATAACGACACCATGTACCGTGCCATCCAGCTGGCCCATCAGGAGAACCAGAAGCAGGTGGCCCTCATCAACCAGATGGTCTCCGAGATCGGCAAGCCCAAGTTCGACTATCCCCACGCCGACTTCAATCAGGAGCTGTTCGACAAGATCGTGGCCGACTTCATGGACGAGGCCAAAGCCGCCATGGACACCGATGACAAGAACGTCCGTGAGGCCCGCTGGAATGAGATGATCCAGCACTGGCACGAGAAGTATCTGGAGGAGTATCCGGATATGGATCAGTATCTGGAGGAGTTCACCTACAAGTTCCAGAAGAAGATCGTCAAGGCATGGCTGCTGGAGGGCCACCGTGTGGATGGCCGCCAGAAGAACGAAATTCGTCCCCTGTCCGCCGAGGTGGGCGTGCTGCCCCGTGTCCACGGCTCCGGCCTGTTCACCCGCGGCCAGACGCAGGTGCTGTCCGTGGCGACGCTGGACACCCTTTCCGCCTGCCAGAAGCTGGATACTATCTGGGAGGAGACGGAGAAGCGGTATATGCACCACTACAACTTCCCCGGCTACTCCGTGGGCGAGGCCAAGCCCGCCCGCAGTCCCGGCCGTCGTGAGATCGGCCACGGCGCTCTGGCGGAGCGGGCCCTGCTGCCTGTGATCCCCCCGGTGGAGGAGTTCCCCTATGCCATCCGTGTGGTGTCTGAGGTGGTATCCTCCAACGGCTCCACCTCTCAGGGCTCCATCTGCGGCTCTACGCTGGCTCTGATGGATGCCGGTGTACCCATCTCCGCCCCTGTGGCCGGTATTTCCTGCGGTCTGATCCAGGACGACGACGGCTCCTTCACCACCTTCATCGACATTCAGGGCGTGGAGGACTTCCACGGCGAGATGGACTTCAAGGTGGCCGGTACCAAGAAGGGCATCACCGCCATTCAGATGGACCTGAAGAACGACGGCCTGACCATGGAGATCATCCGCAACGCTCTGGACATCACCTACGATGCCCGGTGCCAGATCCTGGATCAGATCATGCTGCCCTGCATTGCCGAGCCCCGGCCTGAGGTCAGCAAGTACGCCCCCAAGATGCTCACCATGCACATCGATCCCGACCGCATCCGTGAGGTCATCGGCAAGGGCGGCAGCGTCATTCAGAAGATCGTGGCCGAGTCCGGTGCTAAGATCGACATCGACGATGACGGCACCATCCACATTGCCTCTCCCGACGCCGAGAGCTGCGCCATCGCCAAGAAGTGCATTGACGATATCGTCTTTGTGCCGGAGGTGGGCAAGCTGTACTACGGCCGTGTCGTGCGCCTGATGACCTTCGGTGCCTTCGTGGAGATCGCTCCCGGCAAGGATGGTCTGGTGCATATCTCCAAGCTGGCCGACAAGCGCATCGAGAAGGTGGAGGACGCCTGCAAGGTGGGCGACATGATGTGGGTCAAGTTCATGGAGATCGACGAGAAGGGCCGCTGGAACCTGTCTCACAAGGACGCCATGAAGGAGATCCGGGCCAAGGAGGCCGCCGGGGAGAAGATCCAGTAATTCTCCGGACCGGATCAGCCAATTCTGTGTATAAAGAGTTCCCCATGCAGTGCATGGGGAACTCTTTTTTCGTTTTTACCTGATGCCTTCGACGGATCGCTTTCTGTCGGAGGGAGAAAATGATACGTCTACCGTTAGGAAGTGCGGATCCCCCCTCCCGAAAGCAAAAACACCCCCGCCCCTATGTAGGGGCGGGGGCATATTTCCTATGGGACAGCGCTGCCTTACTGGCGCTTCTCCCGGTCGTAGCTCACCACCACACGGCGGTTTGGCTCGCTGCCGATGGAGTAGGTGGTGATGCCCGGCTCGTCCTGCAGGGCGGCATGGATCACATGGCGCTCATAGGCGTTCATGGGCTCCAGCGTCACGCTGCGGCGATACTTGGTGACCTTGCCGGCCACCTTCCGGGCCAGAGACTCCAGACTCTGCTCCCGCTTGGCCCGATAGTTCTCGGCGTCCACGTGGACCCGGATGCGCTTATCCGCTCCGGAATTGACGGCGTAGTTGGTCAGCTGCTGGATGGCGTCCAGCGTCTCGCCGCGGCGGCCGATGAGCTGACCCAGCTTCTCGCCCTCCAGCGTCACCTGATACCGGCCCTTCTCCTCCAGCGCCACATTCACCTGAGCGGGGCTGTTCATGTGCTGCAGCAGACCCTCCAGGAACTCCCGGATACGGCGGGCGTTGTCGTCGTCGCAGATCCCGGCTGCCGCCTTCTGTTCCGGGGCCTTCTCCACCGGCTTCGTCTCCGGCTTTTTAGGCTCCTGCTTCTTAGGTTCGGGCCTCACTTCCGGCTTTTTCACCTCTGCCTTGGGTTCCGGCTTCTTTTCCACCTTTTTGGCAGGCTCGGCCTTCTTCTCCTCCGGCTCGTCGGTGCCGTAGGTCACACGGATACGGGCGGGCGAACCGCCGATGCCCAGAAAGCCGCTCTTGGCACGCTCCAAGATCTCCAAAGATACGTCGTCCCGCTCCAGACCCAGCTGGGTCAGCGCCTTACGGACAGCCTCCTCCTCGGTCTTGCCCGTTACTTCGATATAGCTCATAGACAAAACTCCTTATTCGTAGTGCTTTTCATCATAGGCACGGCCACGTGCATAAGGCCGCTGGCCCACACGTCCGTTTTCATTGGTGCCGCTGCGCTTTTCCTCGCCGCCCTGCTTTTTCTTCTTGGGCTGGGGCTTGCGGTCATTGCGGCCACCGCCGTTCATCTGCTGCTGGGCCATGAGTTCCTTCTGCTTCTGGTACTTGGCGTAGCGCTTTTCACGGGCGGCCTTTTCCTTCTCGGTCTCCTCACGATCCAGGATCTTATTGAAGTACTTGTTGAGAGTCACCTCCTGGATCAGGGAGAACACGGTGTTGGCGATCCAGTAGATGCACAGTGCGGCGGGCAGCATATAGCCCATCCACAGGGTCATCAGGGGCATCAGGTACATCATGGTCTTGGCGGAGCCTGCGCCCTCGGTGCTGTTGGTGCGCATGGTGATGATGCTCATCACCAGCTGGGCCGCCGCCGAGATCACAGGCAGCAGCAGGATGCCCCACACGGGCCAGCCGCCGCCGGGGAACTGGCTCAGCAGCGTGGAGGGCTGAGACGCCAGATCCATCCCAAGGAAGCTGTAGTTCAGGTCCACCAGACCATCGAACTTCCCGGCGAAGCTCTCCCAGTGCTCATGGATGAATTTGGCCAGATAGATCTGGTCATAGGTGTTGTTGCTGGCCTCATAGCCCAGCGTACCTGCCAGCGTGCCGATCTCCTCGATGACGGAGGTGGACAGGCTCATGAAGTACCGCAGGGGGGTACGGATGATGGCGTACAGGGCGATCAGGATGGGGAAGGGGATGAAGGACCACAGGCAGCCGGACATGGGGTTCACGCCCTCACGGGCGTACAGTTCCGCCATCTCCTGCTGCTGGCGCTCCCGATTGTTGGCGAAGCGGGTCTGGATATCCTTCACCTTGCCCTGCATCCGGTTCATCCGGAGCATACTCTTCTTGCTCTTGAGCTGGAAGGGCAGGATCACCAGCTTCACCACCAGAGTGAAGAGGATCAGAGCCAGACCGTAGGACCCGGTGAGACTGTAAAACAGCCGGGTCAGCCACGCAAACGGCACGCAGATGTAATAGCCGATTTGTGCAAACATGGGGTAGATACCTCCGTTTTATAATGGGATGGGAAAAACGAGGCTGTTGCGTCAGGGGACAGGATCATACCCGCCCTTGTGGAAAGGATGGCATCGCATCAGACGGCGCAGGGCCAGAAGGCCGCCCTTGGCGGCGCCGTATTTCTCCACCGCCTCCACGGCATACTCCGAGCAGGTGGGGATATAGCGGCACCGGGGCGGAAAAAGAGGGGAGACGGAGGTCTGGTAGAACCGGAACAGCTTCAAAAGCGCCCGCTTCATGCCGTCTCCTCCGGCACAAGGCCCGCCTGCCGCAGCAGGCGGAGATACGTCTCGTCCAGCTGCTGATAGGTGCTGCGGACGGCCCGCCCACGGGCCACTAAAATCACGTCGTAGCCCGGCTGCATCTCCGGCTTGTGGAGCCGGTACAGCTCCCGGAAGCGGCGGCGCACCCGATTGCGGACCACGGCGTGGCCCAGCTTGGTGCTGACGGTGACCCCCAGACGGGACTGCCCCTGACGGTTTTTCTGCCAATACAGCACCATCTGCGGCGACACCAGACTCTTCCCCTTGCGGTAGATACGGCGGAACTCATAATTCTCTTTTACCGTGACGGCTGCCTTCATAGCGTCCTCTTTTACCAATCTGAATTACATAGACCAATAGGGACGGCGGTTTTTCCCATCCACCGTCCCTGTTTGATTATCTATGACCGATGCACTTTCCGTGACCTCAATGGGTCAGGCGAGCACGGCCCTTGGCACGGCGGCGAGCCAGCACCTTACGGCCGTTGCGGGTGGCCATTCTCTTGCGGAAGCCGTGCTCCTTGGAGCGCTGACGCTTCTTGGGCTGATAGGTACGGAACATTGCATGACACCTCCATCTTTTGTAAGATCAGGCGGCAGAAAAAGCCTCTGCCGCACATACTCGACGGCGGGTGGGAAGCATTCTCCCACGGCCGCAGTTGACATTCGTCAGGCGCCTAAAATAAGCGCATTTGTCATTATACATGAGCTTTTTCCGCCTGTCAACAAAAATCTGAAGGGGAAAAGAGCGGGTTCTTATGAAAAGCGGTGTGTTTTTTCGGCAAAAGCCTAAAATCTGGTGGTTTTCCTCCGGTTTTTCTCCCTACATCTTGTGCCTTCCGGTGCGTCATTTTTTGCAGCTTATATTAGAATAAGTGTAGACTTTTCCGGGGGTTTCTGCTATACTATTCTCGGATAAATTTTTTTCAAATACAGAGATAGAGATCCATCAGGGGAAAGGGGCGCTTTCATTGAATTCCATTTCTGACGTATGGCAGAGCGTACTAAGCCGATTACAGGAGCAGCTCAGCGAGACCACCATCCGCACATGGTTCGACGAGGTAGACGTGGTCACCATGGAGGACTCCGCCTTCGTGCTGCATTGCAGCAACTCCTTCAAAAAAAGCACCATCGAGACCCGTTTCATGAAGCACATCAAGGCGGCGCTGAAGGACATCTTCTCCTCCGATCTGGAGGTGAAGATCCTCAACGATGAGCAGCTGGCTGCCTATCACGGTGTGGCCCCGGATCAGCCCGGTTCCCTGCTGGATTCCGACGCCTTCACCTTCGAGACGTATGTGGTGGGGCCGCAGAACAAGCTGGCCTATGCGGCGGCACGGGCCGTGGCGGATAAGCCGGCGGAAAACTTCAACCCTCTGTTCATCTACGGCGACTCCGGACTGGGCAAGACCCATCTGCTCTACGCCATCGCCCATCAGGTCAAGCGCAAGCGGGAGGACCTGCGGATCGTGTACATCAAGGGCGACGACTTCACCAACGAGCTGATCGCCTCCATCCGGGAGGGCAGCAACGCCGAGTTCCGGGAGAAGTACCGGCAGGCGGGCATTCTGCTGGTGGACGATATCCAGTTTATCGCCGGCAAGAAGCAGACCCAGGAGGAGTTCTTTCATACCTTCAACACTCTGTACGAATCCGGGAGGCAGATCGTGCTGACCTCTGACCGTCCGCCCCGTGAGATGACCCAACTGGAGGACCGGCTGCAAAGCCGCTTCGTGTCGGGCCTTATGGTGGATGTGGCCCCTCCCGACTTCGAGACGAGACTGGCCATCATCAAGAACAAGGCCGCCATGCTGGGGGTAAAGCTCCCCGACGAGATCTACGGCTACATTGCCGAAAACGTCACTGCCAACGTGCGGCAGATCGAGGGGACCCTGAATAAGCTGCTGGCCTACCGGGATCTGCTGGGGGATCAGGTGGACGAGCAGTCCGTGGGCCGTGCCGTGCGGGATATGCTGCAAAAGAGCAACGAGTACATCCCCTCGCCGTCGGTGATCATCAGCTATATCTGCAAGTATTTCAGCGTGGAGGAGGATGTGCTCCGTGGCCAGCGCCGGGGCCGCAACGAGGTCAACGCCCGGCAGATCGCCATGTACCTCATCCGCCGCATGACCAATCTCTCCCTCAACGACATCGGCAAGGAATTTGGTGACCGGGACCACACCACGGTGCTGCACTCGCTGGATAAGGTGGAGAAGCAGATGCGTACCGACCCCGCCTTTGCCGAGGTGGTGAAGGAGATCACCACCAACATCAACGCCAAACGCTGACCCCACTTTTCCACAAGACTCTGTGGATTCCACAGGGAAAAGATGGGGACAAAAAAACACCGTCGTTCCCTGTGGAAAAAGGGGAGGTTTCGTCCACAAACAGCAGTGGAGAAAAAACCGTGTCGCAGCAAGGGTTTGCGGCGGTTTTCCACAAGAAAATTCTCTACTGCGGCTGTTACTGAATAAAAGATTAGTTTATGTTCTCTTTCTGAGAAGCATGACAAAAATCGTTCGACAAGAAAGGAAGAAGAATATGCTCCGTTTCTCCTGCGAAAAAGCGCTGCTGCAAAGCGCCGTCAATACCGTGTCCCGTGCCGTGGCCGCCAAAAGCTCTATCCCCGCACTGGAGGGCATTTTGGTGGAGGGCAGCGACCGGCTGACCATGTCGGGCTACAATATGCAGACCGGCATCCGCACCGCCTTCGAGGCTGAGGTCCACGAGGAGGGCCGCATCGTCCTCAACGCCCGCCTGTTCGGTGAGATCATCCGGAAGCTGCCGGACGATCTGGTGGTATTTGCGGCGGATGAGAAATATATGGTGCGCCTGACCTGCGGCGACGCCAGCTTCGAGATCATGGGCCTGTCCGCCGAGGACTACCCGGAGCTGCCGGAGGTGGACGACGAGTACTCTGTGGCCATCCAGCAGGGGACCCTGAAGGCCATGATCAACCAGACCAGCTTCGCCGTTTCCACCAACGAGACCCGTCCCATCCACACCGGCTCCCTCTTTGAGATCAACGAGCAGGGCCTGACCATGGTGTCCGTAGACGGCTTCCGTCTGGCCCTGCGGCGGGAGCCGCTGGAGCGCATCGACGGCGGCGCTTTCCGGTTCGTGGCCCCCGGCTCCGCCCTCAACGAGGTGGAGAAGATCTGCGAGGACAGCGACGATCTCATGACCATCATTCAGGGCAAGCGCCACCTGATGTTCGAGACCGGCTCCACCCAGCTGATCTGCCGCCGTCTGGAGGGCGAATTTCTGGATTACCGCAATGCCATCCCCCGAAACAATCCCATCTCCATTCTGGTGGATACCAAGTCCATGCTCAACAGTCTGGACCGTGTCAGTGTGGTCATTAGTGAGAAACTGAAAAGCCCCGTCCACTGCATCTTTGATGCCGGCCGGGTGTACCTGTCCGCCAAGACCGGCAACGGCGAGGCTAAGGACATCTGCCCCGTGGAGGGCGACGGTCAGGGGCTGGAGATCGGCTTTAATAACCGCTTCTTCATGGACGCCCTGCGCTATGCCCCGGCGGAGAAGGTGAAGATGGAGCTGAACACCGGCATCTCTCCCTGCATCATGACCCCCGTGGAAGGGGAGGAGAATTTTCTCTATATGGTCCTGCCGGTGCGGCTGAAGGCATGATAACAAACTGAAATATAGAGAGAGGATTATACGGATAGTTGTTGAGTGGGGCTTGTTTTCACTTACTTACGTTTAGTAATGTCATTGCGAGGGTGCGAAGCACCCGTGGCGATCCGTAATACCCTTTGCAGTTTTTCTTTGCTGTCTCCGACGGCCTACTTTTCCCAGCAGTAACTCCTTTTTTATGCCTCCGGCGGGTAACTTTCTGCCAATAGCGGCAGAAAGTCACCAAAGAACGCCAGCAGAAACCCATGGTTTCTGCACTTCCTTCCCGGTATGTAAGAGTTACATCCTAACTCCCGCCGAAACAGGGAATTGACTTTCTCCTACTCACGCTGCCGCTGCATTGGGAGTTTGAAGGAACGTGCTGTTCTACCGTGGGAAACGGATTGTCCCAGCGGTAAAAGCAACATTTCCTCCACCAGAGTGGGAGCGGCAGCGGGTCTGTTGCTGAGTCAATTCCCTTTACAGGCCCATATTGAACACGGCTCTTGAAGGGAAAGGAAATCAAAAAAACAAAGGTTTTTGGCGGAAACCACCGAAGCGCCGCCTGTGGCGGATGAAGCGAGGTGGTTTCGAGGAAGTGTCCCGGTTTTCACGCCACAACGTGGCTGGAAACCGGTTGACACGACGGTGAAAACTTTCTTTCGCTATTGAAAGAAAGTCACCCGTCGGAGATAAAAACAAAAACCACCCGCCGGAGGCACAAAAGAAACCCCACCTCATCACCTCACAGGAGGACACCTATGGAAACCATCACCATCACCACAGAATACATCAAGCTTCAGGACCTGTTGAAGCTGGCGGCCGTCACCGCCACCGGCGGCGAAGCCAAGCTCCTCATTCAGGAGGGCCAGGTACTGGTCAACGGCGAGGTCTGCACCCAGCGGGGCAAGAAAATCCGCCCCGGCGACGATGTGGAGGCTGAGGGCCTGCACTACGGCGTGCGCTATGCGGATTGACGCCCTGACGCTGGAGGGCTTCCGCAACTACGACCGGCAGGCCCTGACCTTCCACGACAGCTGCAACGTCATCTACGGCGAGAATGCTCAGGGCAAGACGAATCTGCTGGAGGCCATGGTCTATCTCTCCTGCGGCAAGTCGCCACGGGCCAGAGCGGACCGGGAGCTTATCGGCTTCGACCGGGACAAGGCCTACATTCTGGGGCAGATGTTTACACGGGATCGGGAGTTCCGCACGGAGGTGGAGCTGTTCCGTGGCCGCCGCCGCAAGGCCAGCGTCAACGGCGTTCCCGCTAAGAACAACGCCGCCCTCTCCGACGTGCTGCACACCGTGTTTTTCTCCCCGGAGGATCTGATGCTCATCCGGGAGGGGGCTGCCGCCCGTCGGCGGTTCATGGACCTGTCCCTCTGCCAGCTGCGGCCCCGGTACGGGGAGGCACTGGCGGAATACCACCGGCTCTATGAGCACAAGACCCGCATTCTCCGGGACAGCGGCGACTACCCCCAGCTGCTGGCCACCCTGCCGGACTTCAACCGGCGGCTGTGTCAGGTGGGAGCGGTGCTGATCCACTACCGGGCCCGTTACTGCCGGGCGCTGGCGGAGTATGCGGCGCAGGCTCATTATGAGTGCTCCGGCCAGCGGGAGGAGTTGGAGCTGCGATATCAGACGGTCAGCACCGTTCACGACCCCTTCCTCCCGCAGGAGCAGCTGTTTGCGGCCCTGATGGAGCATCAGCAGAGCCATGAGCAGGCGGAGATCGCCTCCCGGCTGTGCCTCTCCGGCCCCCATAAGGACGATCTGGAGGTGCTGGTCAACGGGCGCAGCGCCCGGCAGTTCTGCTCACAGGGACAGGTCCGCACGGCGGCGCTGGCCCTGAAGCTGGCGGATCGGGAAATTCATAAAAACACCATGGGGGAATATCCCATCATGCTGCTGGACGACGTGCTGTCGGAGTTGGATCCCCGGCGGCAGGAGTACGTCCTCAACCGCATCGCCGGGGGGCAGGTGTTCATCACCTGCTGCGAAAACGACCGGCTGGACACCCTGCTCTCCGGCAAGGTGTTCCATATCCGTGGCGGGGAGGTGCTGACATGAGCTATCTGCACATCGGCAAGAACGTCATGGTCAGCCGCCGCCGCATCATCGGCGTGTTCGATCTGGACATCACCTCCCAGTCCCCCCGGACCAGAGAGTTTCTGGAGCGGGCGGAGAAGGACGGCGTGGTGCTGGACGCCTGCGACGATATCCCCAAGTCATTTCTGGTGTGCGACCACCCTTACCATAAGCAGCTGGTCTATATCTCCCAGCTGAACACACAGACGCTTCAGAAGCGCACGGAAAACGATCAACCTGCCGTCACCGGCGGGCAAGGAAAGGAAAGAACCCATGTCTGAACTGGAAAAAGTAACCGCCGTCACCACGGAGTATGACGCTTCGGAAATTCAGGTGCTGGAGGGACTGGAGGCGGTGCGCAAGCGCCCCGGTATGTATATCGGCTCCACTTCCGCCTCCGGATTGCACCATCTGGTCTACGAGATCGTGGACAATGCCATCGATGAAGCGCTGGCAGGCTACTGTACGGATATCACCGTCACCATCAACGAGGGCAACACCATCACCGTCACCGATAACGGCCGTGGTATCCCCGTGGATATCCAGAAGCAGACCGGCCGCCCGGCGCTGGAGGTGGTGTACACCGTGCTGCACGCCGGCGGCAAGTTCGGCGGCGGAGGCTATAAGGTCTCCGGCGGTCTCCACGGCGTGGGCGCCAGCGTGGTCAACGCCCTCTCCGAGTGGCTGGAGGTGGAGGTACACAAGGGAGGAAAGATTTATCAGATGAAGTTCTCCCGTGGCGCCATCACCCAGGAGATGACCGTCATCGGTGACACCGACCACACCGGCACCATCGTCCGCTTCAAGCCCGACGGCGAGATGTTCGACACGCTGGAGTACGACTATGAGACCCTCCACACCCGGATGCGGGAGCAGGCGTTTTTGAACGCCGGTCTGCGTATTTCCATCGCTGACCGCCGCCCTGGACAGGAGCAGGAGGACACCATGTGCTACGAGGGTGGCATCCGGGAGTTCGTTACCTGGATCAACCGCAACAAGACCCCGCTGCACGAGGAGGTCATCTACATGGCCGGTGCCAAGGGAGACTCCACGGCGGAGATCGCCATGCAGTATAACGATAGCTACGCCGAGACCATGGTCTCCTTCGCCAACGACATCCACACCCCGGAGGGCGGTATGCACGAGACGGGCTTCAAGGCGGCCCTGACCCGTGTACTCAACGCCTACGGCATCAAGTACGGCATGATCAAGGAGGGGGACAAGGTCTCCGGCGAGGACGTCCGGGAGGGCATCACCGCCGTGATCTCCGTGAAGCTGACGGAGGCCCAGTTCGAGGGCCAGACCAAGGCCAAGCTGGGCAACGCCTATATCCGCACACTGGTGGACGGACTTGTCTCCGACCAGCTGTCGGTGTATCTGGAGGAGCATCCGGTGGTGGCCCGCACCATTCTGGATAAGGCGCTGACGGCCAACCGGGCCAGAGAGGCCGCCCGCAAGGCCAGAGAGTCCATCCGCCGCAAGACGGCGCTGGGCGGCGCCGCCATGCCGGATAAGCTGCGGGACTGCAACGAGAATAACCCGGAGCTGACGGAAATCTATATCGTGGAGGGCGACTCCGCAGGCGGCTCCGCCACCCAGGGCCGTGACTCTCGGTTTCAGGCCATCCTCCCCCTGTGGGGCAAGATGCTGAACGTGGAGAAGGCCAGAGCCGACAAGGTATACGGCAACGACAAGCTCCAGCCGGTGATCACGGCGCTGGGCGCCGGCATCGGGGAGGAATTTGACCTGAATAAGCTGCGGTATCACAAGATCATCATCATGGCCGATGCCGACGTGGACGGCGCCCATATCCGGACGCTGCTGCTGACCTTCTTCTTCCGGTTCATGCGGCCCCTCATCGAGGAGGGCTACGTCTATTCCGCCGTGCCGCCGCTTTATAAGCTGACCCGTGGCAAGCAGCAGCGGGTGGCCTACACCGACGAGGAGCGGGACGCCATCTCCTCCGAGATGCGGGACGGCAACCCCAATGTGAAGATCGACATCAACCGCTATAAGGGCCTTGGCGAGATGAACCCCCACGAGCTGTGGGAGACCACCATGGACCCGGAGAAGCGCACTCTGCGCCGCATCACTCTGGACGACGCCGTGAAGGCGGACGAGACCTTCACCGTCCTCATGGGCGAGAAGGTGGAGCCCCGGAAGGAGTTCATCGAGAAAAACGCCAAGTACGCCGTGAATCTGGATTATTGATCCCCAATCCTCTGACAAGGAGTAACAATATATGAGTAAGAAGCCCCAATACGATCCCGAGGAGATCCGCTTCCCGGACCAGCACATCGTCGAGCGCTCGCTGGTGCCGGAGATGGAGAAGTCCTACATCGAATACGCCATGTCCGTTATCGTGGGCCGGGCGCTGCCCGACGTGCGGGACGGTCTGAAGCCCGTCCACCGGCGTATTCTCTACGCCATGTACGAGGACAACCTCACCAGCGACCGCCCCTTTAAGAAGTCCGCCACCTGCGTGGGCGACGTGCTGGGCCGGTATCACCCCCACGGCGACGCCTCCGTCTACGACGCTCTGGTGCGTCTGGCGCAGGATTTCTCCATGCGCTATATGCTGGTGGACGGCCACGGCAACTTTGGCTCCGTGGATGGCGATCCCCCCGCTGCCTACCGTTACACGGAGGCCCGTCTTTCCAAAATTTCCAATGAAATGCTGCGGGATATCCGAAAGGACACCGTGGACTGGGACCCCAACTTTGACGAGAGCCGCAAGGAACCCCGTGTGCTGCCCAGCCGCTTCCCCAACCTGCTGGTCAACGGCTCCTCCGGTATCGCCGTGGGCATGGCCACCAATATCCCGCCCCACAACCTGCGGGAGGTCATCGGAGCCTGCATCCACGTGCTGGATGATCCCGATGCCACGCTGGCGGATCTGATGACCTATATCAAGGGTCCCGACTTTCCCACCCGTGGCCTCATCATGGGCCGCAGCGGCATCCGTGCCGCCTATGCCACCGGCCGTGGCCGGGTGGTGATGCGGGCCCGCCACGAGTTCGAGGAGTTCGGCCATGACCGCACCCGTATCATCATCACGGAGTTGCCGTATCAGGTGAATAAGCGGATGCTCATCAAGAGCATGGCCGATCAGGTGGAGGACAAACGTCTGGAGGGCATCTCCGACATCCGGGACGAGACGGACCGCAACGGTATGCGGATCGTCATCGAGCTGAAGCGGGACGCCAATCCGCAGGTGGTACTCAACCGCCTGTTTGCACAGACCCAGCTGCAAACCACCTTCGCCATCAATATGCTGGCGCTGGTGAATAACCAGTCCCAGCCGAAGATCCTCTCCCTGCGGCACATCATCGACGAATATCTGGCCTTTCAGGAGGAGATCATCGTCCGCCGCACCCGCTATGACCTGAAGGACGCACAGGCCCGTGCTCATCTGCTGGAGGGTCTGCTCATCGCACAGGACAACATCGACGAGGTCATCCACATCATCCGCACCAGCTACGACAACGCCAAGGAGAACCTTATGTCCCGCTTCGGTCTGGACGATGTGCAGGCACAGGCCATTCTGGATATGCGCCTGAAGGCGCTGCAGGGGCTGGATCGTGAGAAGCTGCAAGCAGAGTACAAGGAGCTGGAGGAGAGGATCGCCTACTTCCTGAAGGTGCTGTCCGACGACGCTCTGGTGCGCTCCATTCTGAAAGAGGAACTGTCCGCCATTGCCGAGAAGTACGGCGACGACCGCAAGACGGAAATTCAGGATGTGGAGGACGAGATCGACATCGAGGACCTCATTGAGGAGGAGGAGTGCGTCTTTACCCTGACGGAGAACGGCTACATCAAGCGCACCGCCGTCAGTGAGTACGCCGCCCAGAGCAAGGGCGGCATGGGCAAGAAGGGCATCACCACCCGTGACGAGGATACCGTGGTGGATGTGTTCACCGCCTCCACCCACGACTATCTCCTGTTCTTCACCGATACCGGCAAGGTCTACCGCAAGAAGGGCTACCAGATCCCGGAGAGCGGCAAGACCGCCAGAGGCACCAACATCGTCAATATCCTGCAGGTGGAGCAGGGGGAGAGAATCCAGACCATGCTCCACTACCGGGAGGCCGGGGAGGGCCAGCTGTACCTCTTCATGACCACCCGCAACGGTACGGTGAAGCGTCTGCCGGTGGAGACGCTGAAGAATCTCCGCAACAACGGCATCCGGGCCCTGACGCTGGACGAGGGCGACGAGCTGATCAACGTGCAGGAGACCGACGGCAGCCAGCGCATCCTCATTGCCACCCACGACGGTCAGGCGGTGTGCTTCGACGAGACGGACGTGCGTGCCATGGGCCGCACCGCCGTGGGCGTCCGGGGCATCCGCCTGCGGGAGGGCGACTATGTGGTGGGCGCCGCCAGAGCCGAGGCCGGCAAGACGGTACTCTCCATCACGGAGCGTGGCTACGGCAAGCGCACCCCGGTGGAGGAGTACCGCATCACCAGCCGTGGCGGTCTCGGTATCCGCAACTATATGGTCACGGAAAAGACCGGCCCCATTGTGGGCATCAAGGTGGTGGACGGGCAGGAGGATCTGCTGCTGATGACGCAGGCGGGTATCCTGATCCGCACGGCGGTGGACAGCATCCGCATCGCCGGCCGGGCCACGCAGGGCGTTATCGTCATGCGCTTTAAGGAGGAGGGCGACCACGTCATCTCCATGGCGCTGGCGGACCGGGAGACGGAGAAGGAAGCCGCCCCGACAGAGGAGTAAGCCATGGGGAAGAAAAAGGAGCAGTACTGCCCCCTGACCCGGTGGCAGTACTTCACCAAGACCCTGTACCACGACCCCTCCTCCACGGGGGAGTTCACCTATGACGGTGTGGTGTACCGCAAGAGCGAGGCCCTCCAAACGGTGGAGAGCCGAAACTCCCGGCTCCAGATGGGGCTGGTGGGCCTGATGTTTCTGGCCTTTGTGCTGGCTACCTATTTCCGCAGCGCCATGCCGCTGGCGGCGGGCATCCTGCTGATCGTGGCGGGGCAGGTCCTGCGGCTGAGCCGCCTGCCCAAGGATATCCTGTCCCACCTCACCGACACCGGACGGAGGGAGCTGTGATGGATGCTCTGCAGGTCATCGCCCGCATCCATACGGAGCTGCCGGAGAAGTTCGGCGTGCCACGCCAGAGCGGGCTGGTGCCACAGCTGCGGGGCCGCATCGTCTTTGAACCGGCCTACCGGAACCCGGACGCCGTCCGGGGACTGGAGGATTTCTCCCACCTGTGGCTCATCTGGCAGTTCTCCGGGGCCATCCGGCAGGACTGGTCCCCTACGGTGCGGCCACCCCGCCTGGGGGGCAATCACCGCATGGGGGTCTTTGCCACCCGTTCTCCCTTCCGTCCCAACCATCTGGGTCTGTCCTCAGTGCGGTTGGAGCGGGTGGAGCAGAGTGAGGCGCTGGGGCCGGTGCTCCATGTCTGCGGCGCAGATCTGATGGACGGCACGCCCATCTTCGACATCAAGCCCTATCTCTCCTATACCGACAGCCATCCCGATGCCGTGGGGGGCTTCACCGACGGACTGGAGAGCCGCTGCCTGCGGGTGGAGTGTCTGCCCCGGCTTCTGGAGTGCATCCCGGCGGACAGCCGGGAGGGCCTGCTGGGCGTGTTGGCGGGGGATCCCCGTCCCCGGTATCAGGAGGACCCCCAGCGGGTATACGGCATGGGCTTTGCGGGGCAGAATGTGCGATTCACCGTGGACGGGGAGACTCTCACCGTGCATTCCATTGACCCGCTGGAGAAGTAACGCCAACATAAAAAGCACAAGAACGCCTATGAAAACTGTAACCATTTACACCGACGGGAGTAAAACCGCTATGCGGTTTTACCGGTGATGCCGTGCTGCTGGCCCCTTGCGGGGCAACCGCAGAACATGGCGGACAGGCCCCGTCGGATGGGGGCATGACCGATAAAACCACTGGGAGCAACACAAGAACGCCTATGAAAACTGTAACCATCTACACCGACGGGGCCTGTTCCGGCAACCCCGGTCCCGGCGGCTGGGGAGCCATTCTGGAGTGGAACGGCATTGAGAAGGAGCTCTCCGGCGGCGAGCCGGAGACCACCAATAACCGCATGGAGCTGACGGCAGTGATCCGGTCGCTGGCTCTGCTGAAGGAGCCTTGCACCGTGGAGCTGTACTCCGACTCCAAGTACGTCATTGACGCACTGGAGAAGGGCTGGGTCTGGGGCTGGAAGAAGCGGGGCTGGGTGAAAAGCGATAAAAAACCCGCTTTGAACGTGGATCTGTGGGAGCAGCTGCTGCCCCTGATCCAGACCCATCAGGTACACTACCACTGGGTGAAGGGCCACGCCAGCAATGAGAAAAACAACCGCTGCGACCAGATGGCTGTGGCGGAGAGTAAGAGGTTCTGAGAAATTCACAGAAAGTTCATGTGGATTTCATGATTCCGCCATCTTTACAGGGTATTATTTGACTCGTACAAAGGAACCATTCCTTATGTGATTTTCTCTCTCTCCTAACAAACACACAGCAAAAACGCCAGCCCTTGGGGCTGGCGTTTTTGCGTCTCTCCTGCAAGAAAATATTTTTCTGTTCAAGGAGAGGCTTTTCTGTTCAAGGAGAGGTTTTTCTGTTTCAGGAAAGATTTTCCCTGCTTGTCGGGGAACTTTTTGCGTCCGTTTTTCAGGGGGATATTTTGGCCTGCCTGACCAAGTGATTTTTTCGGCTGCCTGATGAAAAAATGTTTGGCTCTGCTTGCCGAGAAGAATTTTCGTCTCCCTGTCGGAATTATTTTTTCGCCTGATCGTGGGGATGGATTTTCCCTTTCAAGGGGCAGTCGAGCCTGTCCATGCGGACAGGCTCGGCACAATTTTGGACGGATCGGACAGACAGGACGTCACACGCCACGGAAGAAGGCCCGGATGGCTACCTCATCGGTGGCGACGCTTCCCTGAGCGAAGCCGCTGCGTCCGCCGCCCCGACCGTGGAGGGCGTCGTTCATATGCTTCACGAACTCCCGCAGGTCTGCTCCCGGATGGATGACGGCATACTGATACCGCTCCCCGTCCCCGGAGAACACGGCGCATCGCCCGCCGCAGGTGCGGCTCACGGCATCACATAGCCGCCGGGCGCCGTCTCCCACCAGATCGTGCCGCACCAGCAGCACCTCTCCGGCGTCCCGGTACTGCTCCGCCAGCAGCCGGAACAGCTCCTCCTCCAGTCCGGCGCACCGGGCCTTCAGGGAGAGCACCTCCCGACCCTGCCGCTCCACGGCTGCGGAGGTGTCGCCGGGCTTCACCGACAGCTGCTGTCCGATGGATCGGTTCTGCTGCCAGCTGCGGCACAGGTGGGCCATGGCCCGGCTGCCGCACACCAGCTCCAGCCGCACCCCCTCCCGGAGCTTCTGACAGGAGAGGAATTTCACCAGCCCCACCTGCCCGCTGCCGGAGACATGGGTGCCGCAGCAGGCGCATAGATCGGCTCCCGGAAACTCCGTCAGCCGCACCGTCCCCGTCAGGGCCTTTTTGCTGCGGTAGGGGAGGGCCTCCCGCTCCGCCGGGGAGGGGAACGTCACCCGGCAGGGGTGATCCTCCCAGATGTATCGGTTGGCCTCCTGCTCCACCTCCAGAACCTGCTCCCAGCGGATGTCGGCGTTATAGTCGATGGTCACGACATCGGCCCCCATGTGGAAGCCCACATTGTCGCAGTGGAAGGCGGCGCACAGCATCCCGCTGACGATGTGTTCTCCGGAGTGCTGCTGCATATGGTCAAAACGCCGCTGCCAGTCAATGGCGCCGTGGACGGTGCTGCCTACCGCCAGCGGCCCGGCGCAGGTGTGGCAGACGACCCCGTCCCGCTCCTGCACGTCCGTGACCGCCACGCCGCCCAGGACGCCGTGGTCGGCGGGCTGCCCGCCCCCCTCCGGATAGAAGGCGGTGCGGTCCAGCACCACCAGATACCGGCCCTGCTCCTCCCGGCACGACAGCACCACAGCGTCGAACTCCCGGAGATAGGCGTCCTCATAATAGAGCTTTGTGGTTTCCATAGGCGTCTCCTTTGCGTTTTTTTCCATTATGCCACAAACGCCGCCCCATTGCAACGCCGCCTATTCCGCCAGCGCCGCCAGCTCCTCCGCCGTCAACCCCGGCTGCAGCGCCAACGAGATGCCGTAGCCCAGCAGCCGCCCCAGTTGTCGGACCTGCCGGTCGATGTCTCTGGGGGTCACATACAGCCCCTGCGGTGCCGCTTCGGTGCCGCTGCCCAGCGCCGCCCCGTCGATGACCGTAGGCACTCCCACGGCGATGACCGGCACCCCCACTGTCTCTCGATCCACGGCGGTGCGGTGGCTGCCCACCCCGGAGCCGGGGATCAGCCCCGTATCCGACAGCTGGACGGTACGGCACAGCCGCCGGGGACTGCGGGCCGCCAGCGCATCCACGGCGACGACGGCTGCCGGGCGCACCGCTCCCGCTGCCGCCCGGATCAGCTCACAGGTCTCCATCCCCGTCCGGCCCAGCACCTCCGTACACAGGGCGGAGAGTTCCCCCATGCCCCGGAACGGCTCCTGCCCGCTGCGGACCAGATGCCGGGTCACCAGCAGATGATCCACCGCCGTGGGGCCGATGGCGTCGCAGGTCATGTCCCGGTTACCGATGCCCGCCGTCAGCACCGGTCCACGGGGCAGGAGCTCCGCCAGCAGGGAGGCAAGACACGCCGCCTGCTGCGAAAAGGGCTGGCTCTCCAGCTCCATGGTGACATAGCGTCCCACGGGCTTTCCCAGCGCTCTGGCTCCCGTCTCGTCCAGGATCCGTACCTCCGTCACGGAGACGCCCTGCCGCCGCTCCGTCCGGGTGACTACCCCGGAGAGCTTTCCGGCTGCGGGGCCGCCTGCCTGCAAATTTTCCGCTGCCTCCAGCGCCAAGTCCGTCCGGATCTGCGTCATACTTGTGTTTCCCCCTCCCGTTGTGCCACAAAATGTGGTAGATTACGGGTAGTTTCCCGCAAAAAATAGGGAATATGCAAAAAAGAATGGCAAAAATTCAAAAAGTGCTTGCAATTTTCAGATAAAGATGTTAAAATATCATCCTGCGTGGATGTTTCATTCCAACGCAGCTACTTTATCGTCGGGGAGGTGTTTGGTTTGCCGAATATCAAGTCTGCTAAGAAGCGTGTGCTGGTGTCCGAGGCTCGTAATGCCCGCAACAAGGCCAATCGCTCTGCACTGAAGACCGCTATCAAGAAGTTCGAGGCTGCTGCCGTGGAAGGCAATCGCACCGAGGCCGAGGGCGCTTACAAGGTCGCAGTGAAGTCCATTGACAAGGCTGCTGCCAAGGGTCTGCTGCACAAGAACAACGCTGCTCACAAGAAGAGTGCGCTGACGCTGAAACTCAACCAGATTGGCTGATCCAAACCAAAGGACACCTGCCGGGTGTCCTTTTTTTTGCCCGGCCGTCGGAAAGTGCGGCCAACAGGGGAAAAGACAAAACAGAGCGTAATTTTCAAAGAAAAATTACGCTCTGTTGTTGGTCAAGTGCCCTTTTGCGGCTTATTTGTAGTAGTCCGTGCCGTCTTCGATGACCATGGGCAGGCCGTTGTGGTACACCGGCAGGGTCTGGAACTTGAAGCGACTGGCCCTGTGCATCCGGTCGATCTTCTCCCGGACGGCCTCGTCCGGGCAGACGCCCCGGCGGATATACTCGTTGACGGCGTGATAGGAAAAGCCCAGATTGTCCTCGTCGGTGAGGCCCGTCAGACCGTCGGAGGGGGGCTTGATGAGGAACCGCTCCGGCAGGCCCAGCGCCCGGCCCAGAGCGATGACCTCCTCCGTGGTGTACATCCCCAGAGGGGAGAAGGCACCGGCGCTGTCGCCATAGATGGTGCAGTAGCCCACCCAGTCCTCCGACAGGTTGGAGGTGTTGAGGACGATGCCTCCCTCCACCGACTGGGCCACGGCATAGAGGGTAGCCATACGGATGCGGGAGGGGAGATTCACCACCGTCTGGCGGCTGGGGGTCAGGCCCGCCTGCTCCAGCTGGGACAGTACCCCCGCCACGGCATCGTGGATGTTGCAGGTGCAGTGGGGGATCTGCAGATGCTCCACCAGCGCTTGAGAGTAGTCGATATCCGGCTGAATGCCGTCGGGCATCAGCACGCCATAGACGTGGTCCCGGCCATAGGCCGCCACCGCCATGGCCGCCACGGTGGAGCTGTCTTTGCCGCCGGAGATGCCGATGACGGCGGTCTTGCCGCCGCAGCCGGCCATCTGCTGGCTCATCCACTCCAGCACCCCGGCCAGCTGGAGCTGTACGTTGAATCCGCTCATGTGATCCCTCCTGTGAATGGTTGATGGATGGGGGAGGTGTCCCCGTTGATGGCTTATTGTACTCCCATTTTCCACAAAATGCAACTGCCGCCCGCTGGGGGCTGCGGAGGGATTTTCCGTATTCCATAGAAAACCGGCGGAAAAGGATCGGATTTCCGGCTTTTCCCGCATTTTCTTTTGGAAAACGACGTGGTAGAATATAGAACAGATCAGAAAAAACGACCCCAAGGAGGAATTCTATGAAGGATAACAAACTGGGTATCATGCCCATCTCCAAGCTCATTTGGAATATGTCTCTGCCCATCATCGTGTCGATGCTGGTGCAGGCCCTATATAATATCGTGGACAGCGTGTTCGTCTCGCAGGTCAGCGAGCAGGCCCTTACCGCCGTGACGCTGGCCTTCCCGGCCCAGAACCTGATGATCGGTCTGGCCACCGGCACCGCCGTGGGCGTCAATGCCCTGCTGGGCCGTGCGCTGGGCGCCGGGGACGGCAAGCGGGCCGATCAGGTGGCCATCAACGGCATTTTCCTGGCGGTGGTGGGCTTTGTACTCTCCGCCGTGCTGGCCCTGTGCTTTGGAGGGACCTTCTTTCGCACCCAGACGGACATCGACTACATTGTGGATAACGGCATCACCTATCTGCGCATCTGCTGCTGTGCCTCGCTGGGAATGTTCTGCCAGATCATGTTCGAGCGCCTGCTGCAGGGTACCGGCCGCTCCATCCTCTCCATGTATACCCAAGGGCTGGGCGCCATCGTCAACATCGTGCTGGACCCCATCTTCATCTTCGTGTTCAAAATGGGCGTGGCGGGCGCCGCTGTGGCCACCGTTATCGGCCAGTTCTGCGGCTGCGGTCTGGCCCTGTATATGAACCTGCGGAAGAACCACGATCTGCACCTTCGGTTCCGGGGCTTCCGGCCGGACTGGAAGATCGTGGGCAATATCTATGCCATCGGCCTGCCCTCCGTGGTGATGGTGGCCATCGGCTCGGTGATGACCTTCTGCATGAACAAGATCCTCATCACTTACCACTCCGCCAAGGAGACGGCGGCTACCGCCTTCGGCATCTACTTCAAGCTCAACAGCTTTGTCTTTATGCCGGTGTTCGGCCTGAACAACGGTGTGGTTCCCATCGTGGCCTATAACTACGGCGCTCAGAATCGCCGCCGCATGATGGAGACCATCAAGCGCAGCGCCATCTATGCCTCCTGCATCATGGTGCTGGGTATGGCCATCTTCTGGGCCATTCCGGGGACGCTGGTCAGTATCTTCAATGCCACGGAGACCATGAAGCAGGTGGCCGTTCCGGCCCTGCGGATCATCTCCCTGAGCTTCTGCACGGCCGGGGCCTGTATCGCTCTGGGCAGCTCCTTCCAGGCGCTGGGGAAGTCGGTGTACTCCATGATCACCTCCATCATCCGCCAGCTGGTGTTTCTGGTACCCATCGCCTATGTGCTGGCCCGCTACGGCCAGTCCATCGGAAACGACGATCTGGTGTGGTGGTGCTATCCCATTGCGGAGATCGCCTCGCTGGGCGTGACGATGCTATTCTTCCTGCGGGTGTACCGTACCGTCATCGCCAAGGTGCCGCTGGACGGCGCTCCCTCGCTGGAGGAGCTGGAGGCGGAGCAGTAAAATTCTTCCATGAAAAGGGAGCGGCAGGCGCTATGCGCCTGCCGCTCCTTTTTGCCGCATCCTTCAGCGGATGAAGTTCGTCCGGTGGCCGCGCTCCGGAGCAGGGAAGTCGTACCCGGCCTCCCGGCCTGCCTGAATGCAGTGCAGCAGCCACGCCATGCTGCGGCCCAGATTCCGCATGGTCTGGAGTCCCTCGCCGTCCAGCATCACATCTTCGGGACAGTGGCCGTGGACCATGTTCCAGTAGGTGGAGCCCACCGTTACCATGTTGGAGATACCGAAGTACTTGCCCAGAGCGTCCAGACTGGCGGTGGTGCCTGCCCGCCGGGCGGAGGCCACCGCAGCGCCGGGCTTTCCGGCGAAGGCGCTGCCTCCGGCGTAGAATACCCGATCCAGGAAGGACAGCACCCGTCCGCTGGGGTGGGCGTAATAGACCGGTGTGCCGAATACAAAGCCGTCGGCCTGCCGGGCCTTGGCGATGAAGTCGTTGACGCCGTCATCGGTGAATACGCAGCCGTTCTTGCTGCACTGGTTGCAGCCGATGCAGTCCCGGACGGGGCCGCCGTCCAGCTGCACGATCTCGTAGTCGATGCCCTGACTGCTTAGGGCCTTGCCTACCTCTGTCAGGGCGGTGTAGGTGCAGCCCTTGGGGTTGCAGCTGCCGTTGAGCATAAGGACCTTCATGGGATGATCCCTCCTTGAAAATATGTGATGTGCGGATTTCTCTTTTATACCCCCGGCGGGTGATGTTTTCTCTTTTGTCTCCGGCGGTATATTTTTCCTAATGGGGACAATCCTCTCATGTCTCCGACGGGTGACTTTCTGCCAATAGCAGAAAAAAGTTTTCACCGTCGTGTCAGCCGATTTCCAGCCACGTTGTGGCATGGAAAACGGGACACTTCCTCGAAACCACCTCGCTTCATCCGCCACAGGTGGCGCTTCGGCGGTTTCCGCCAAAAACCGATGGTTTTTGGATTTCCTTTTGGTGGGCAAGAGCCTTGCTTGTTATGGGCCGTAAAGGGAATTGACTCTGCAACAGACCCGCTGCCGCTCCCGCTCCGGTGAAGGGGATGATGCGTCTGCCGCTGGGCAATCCGTTCCCCACGGTAGAGCTGAAGGTTTCTTCGACTGCCCACGTAGCGGCAGCGTGAGTAGGAGAAAGTCAATTCCCTGCTTCGGCGGGAGTTAGGATGTAACTCTTACATACCGGGAAGGAAGTGCAGAAACCATGGGTTTCTGCTGGCGTTCTTTGGTGACTTTCTGCCGCTATTGGCAGAAAGTTACCCGTCGGAGACACGTTCCTTATGCAAAGCACTACTGTTGACAAAAAGTATGCCTCCGGCGGGAAAACAAAAAACTGCCATTGAAAGAACGCACCTTACCGGTGGTAAAAAATCCACCGGCACGTCCGCAAGATCGATCAGGGTGCGGCATCAGCCGCCCCGAAGGTTCGGGACGGCTGATGCTTGAGCGCTTAATAGGCCAGCTTCTCCGTCAGATAGGCCTTCAGCTGGCTGATGGGAACACGCACCTGCTCCATGCTGTCCCGCTCCCGGACGGTGACGCACTGGTCGCCGGGATTCTCCCCGTCGCCCACGGTGTCGAAGTCCACGGTGATGCAGAAGGGCGTGCCGATTTCATCCTCCCGGCGATAGCGCTTGCCGATGGAGCCGGTCTCGTCGAAGTCCAGCATGAAATCCTTGCACAGATCGTTGTAGATCTCCATGGCCGGCTCGCTGAGCTTCTTACTCAGAGGCAGGATGGCTGCCTTATAGGGGGCCAGCGCCGGGTGCAGCCGCAGTACCACACGCACGTCGTCCTTGCCGTTTTTATCCTGTCCCACGACCTCCTCGTCGTAGGCGTCGCACAGCACTGCCAGCACACTGCGCTCCACGCCCAGAGAAGGCTCCACCACATAGGGGATGTAGCGCTGGTTGGTCTCCGGGTCGAAGTAGGTCAGATCCTTGCCGGAAACGTTCTGGTGCTGGGTCAGGTCATAGTCGGTGCGGTCCGCCACGCCCCACAGCTCACCCCAGCCGAAGGGGAACAGGAACTCGAAGTCCGTGGTGGCCTTGGAGTAGAAGCACAGCTCCTCCGGGTCATGATCCCGCAGCCGCAGATTCTCGTCCTTCAGGCCGATGCCCAGCAGCCAGTTGTGGCAGAAGGTGCGCCAGTACTGGAACCACTCCAGATCAGTGCCGGGCTTGCAGAAGAACTCCAGCTCCATCTGCTCGAACTCCCGGACACGGAAGATGAAGTTGCCGGGGGTGATCTCGTTGCGGAAGGACTTACCGATCTGGCACACGCCGAAGGGCAGCTTGCGCCGGGTGGTGCGCTGGGTGTTGACGAAGTTGGTGAAGATGCCCTGCGCCGTCTCAGGCCGTAGATACACCGTGTTCTTGGCGTCCTCGGTGACGCCTTGGAAGGTTTTGAACATCAGGTTGAACTGCCGGATGTCGGTGAAATTGTGCTTGCCACAGCTGGGGCAGGGGATGTTGTGCTCCTCGATGAAGTCCTTCATCTCCTGCTGGGTGAAGGCGTCGATGGGCTTGGGCAGCTCCACGCTGTTCTCACCGCACCAATCCTCAATGAGCTTGTCCGCCCGGAACCGCTCCTTGCACTCCCGGCAGTCCATCAGGGGATCGGAGAAGCCGGACAGATGGCCGCTGGCCACCCAGGTCTGGGGGTTCATGAGGATGGCGGCGTCCTGCCCCACGTTGTAGGGATTCTCCTGAACGAACTTCTTCCACCATGCCTTTTTGACGTTGTTCTTCAGCTCCACACCCAGAGGGCCGTAGTCCCAGGTGTTGGCCAGACCTCCGTAAATTTCAGAGCCGGCAAAGACGAAGCCCCGGTTTTTGCACAGGGCCACGATCTTGTCCATGGTTTTTTCCGTGTTTTTCATGACGATTCTCCTTTGTATGATGATTTCAGCTCAGTCAAAATAAAAAACGCCCTGAACTGCCGACGCAGCTCAGGGCGAACTGAAAAGTCCGTGGTTCCACCTGAATTTGGATCGCTCCACACTCTCGTGCCGTTAACGGGGCTTCCGGCGGGCATTTCCTCCCGCAGCTCCGGGCCGCCACGCCCATCATCGCCTGTAACACTTCAAGGGTATCATGTTTTCCCCCGTCCGTCAAGGGAAAATTTTTCAGGGTTTGGGCGCCTTCCGCCGGAGGCACAAAAGAAGAACTGCTGGGAAAAGTGGGCCGTCGGAGACACGTTCCTTACGCAAAAAAGTCTATTGGAAAAATATGCCGTCGGAGACAAAAGAAAATGACCTATAAAACAAGTGCCTACTGCCATAAGCAGCAGGCACTTGTTTCAGTAATTATTCCTCCTCCAGCGCTGTAATAGCAATATGCAGCTCATCCAGCTGCTTTTGCCCGTCCCCGCAAAATGACGGAGCATTTTACGGGGGCCCCTCGCACGGATCAAATTTCCTCGGCGGAAGTGAATTCCGCCTGCGGCAAGGTTTTGCTCCGCAAAACGCTTGGTGTGGAGCAAAAGCGGCAGAGGAAGGGAGACGATCGGGGCTTATTCCTCCTCCTGCGCCGTGATCTGGATATGCAGCTCATCCAGCTGCTTTTGCTCCACGGTGGAGGGAGCGCCCATCATGACGTCCTGAGCGTTCTTGTTCATGGGGAAGGGGATGATCTCCCGGATGGAACTCTCGCCCGCCAGCAGCATCACCATGCGATCCACGCCCGGAGCGATACCGGCATGGGGAGGTGCGCCGTAGCAGAAGGCGTTGTACATGGCGGGGAACTTCTTCTTCACGTCCTCCTCGCCCAGCCGCACCAGCTCGAAAGCTTTCACCATGATCTCCGGATCGTGGTTCCGGACGGCACCGCTGCTGAGCTCCACGCCGTTGCACACCAGATCGTACTGGTCGGCGGTGATGGTCAGGGGATCGATCTCGCCCCGCTCGGCCTTCAGCAGCACCTCCAGCCCGCCGCTGGGCATGGAGAAGGGGTTGTGGCAGAACTCCAGCTCACCGCTCTCATCACCGATCTCGTACATGGGGAAATCCACGATCCAGCAGAACTCGTAGCGCTCCTGATCCATGTGACCGGCGCAGGCGGCGCCGAAGGTCTTGATGAGTACACCGGCGGACTTGGTGGCTGCTGCGCCGGCCGCCACCACCACCAGCGTATTGGGTGCCAACGTCAGAACCTGCTCCAGCTGGGGCCGCAGGCCAGTGACGAACTTGGCGATACCGCCGGCCAGCTCGCCCTTCTCATCCACCTTGAACCAATAGGCCTTGCTGCCGGACTGCACCTCGCAGTCGGACAGGAGCTTCTCCACCTGCTTGCGTGTCAGGGTGCAGTCGGAGATATCCACCATCTTCACGGTCTGGCCCCGCAGGGGCTCGAACTCGCTGTTTTCAAAGAGTCTGCTGACATTCTTGCAGGTCAGGTCGATGCGCAGATCCGGCTTGTCGGAGCCGTAGGTCTCCAGCGCCGTGTTGTAGGGGATACGGCGGAAGGGAGCAGCAGAGGCGACGTCATAGGTGCCGAACTTGGCGAAGATAGGGGGCAGCACGTCCTCCAGCACGGCGAATACGTCCTCCTGTGTGGCGAAGGCCATCTCCATATCCAGCTGGTAGAACTCGCCGGGAGAGCGGTCGCCACGGGCGTCCTCGTCCCGGAAGCAGGGGGCGATCTGGAAGTAGCGGTCGAAGCCGGAGGTCATCAGCAGCTGCTTGAACTGCTGGGGAGCCTGAGGCAGGGCATAGAACTTGCCGGGATGCTTCCGGGCAGGCACCAGATAGTCCCGTGCGCCCTCCGGGGAGGAGGCCGTCAGGATGGGAGTGGTGATCTCCAGGAAGCCGTGCTCCGTCATGGCGGCCCGCAGAGCGGCCACCACCTGGCAGCGCAGGACGATGTTGTTCTTCACGGCGGGGTTCCGCAGGTCCAGATACCGGTACTTCAGGCGCTGGGTCTCGTCGGCCTCCCGGCTGCGGTTGATCTCAAAGGGAAGGCTGTTGTAGCGGCAGCGGCCCAGCACCTCGATCTTGCTGGGGACCACCTCAATGTCGCCGGTGGGCAGCTTGGGGTTTTTGCTGGCCCGCTCCCGGACGACGCCCTCCACGCTGATGGTGGACTCCTTGTTCAGGTCCCGGATGATGGCCATCATCTCCTCGGACTCGATGACCACCTGCGTGGTGCCGTAGAAATCCCGCAGCACCACAAAGGCGAAGTTGCTGCCCACCTCCCGGACATTTTCCATCCAACCTACGATCTTCACGGACTTCCCGGCATCGGCCAGCCGCAGCTCCCCGCAGGTATGGGTACGCATCTGCATCATAGCTTTCACTCCTGTTTCTGATAATGTATCGTAATATTTCTATTGAATATTGCTATTTGTTATCGGATTTCGCCCTTATTCCACGATGACGCTGCCCTGCTCCCGGAGGGCCAGCCCCTCCCGGATGCGCTGGAGGGTCTCGTCGAAGGGCAGTGTGGTCTGCTCGCCGGAAACCATATCCTTGCAGGCCACCACCCCGGCGCTGACCTCGTCGTCGCCCAGAAACACCACATAGGGGACGCCGATCTTGTCGGCATAGTTCATCTTGGCCTTGAACTTCTTCTGCTCGGTGTAGAGCTGGGTCCGCACTCCGGCTGCCCGCAGCCGGGTGGCCAGCTGGATGGCGGGGGTCAGCTCCGCCGTCATGGGCAGGATCAGCACATCTGCCGGGGCCGTGGGCAGCTGGGGGTTCAGCATCCCCTGCTCGCCCAGCACGTAGAACAGTCTCGTCAGGCCGATGGAGATGCCCACGCCGGGCAGCTGCCGGTCGGTGTAGTACTCCGCCAGATTGTCGTACCGGCCGCCGGAGCAGACGGAGCCAATCTCCGGATGATCCAGCAGGGTAGTTTCGTACACCGTGCCGGTGTAGTAGTCCAGTCCACGGGCGATGGTCAGGTCCACGGCGAAGTTCTCCTCCGGTACGCCGAAGGCCGCCAGATACTTCACCACCGTCTCCAACTCGGTAAGGCCGGCGTCGAACACCTCATTGCGGCCCCGGTAGCCCTCCAGCGCCGTCAGCACCTCCTGATTGGAGCCGGTGATGGCGATGAAGCGCAGGATATCCCCGGCGGCCTCCTCGGTGAGACCCAGCTCCCCGGTGAGAAGCCCCCGGACCTTGTCGGGGCCGATCTTATCCAGCTTGTCCACGGTGCGCATGATGTCGCCGGACTGCTCTGTCAGCCCCAGCATGGCATAAAAGCCGTTGAGGATCTTTCGGTTGTTGACCCGGATCTGGAACCGCTTCAGTCCCAGCCGGGTGAAGGTCTGGTAGATGATGGAAGGGATCTCCGCCTCATTGGCGATATCCAGCTTGCCGTCTCCGATGATGTCGATGTCCGCCTGATAGAACTCCCGGAACCGGCCCCGCTGGGCCCGCTCGCCCCGGTACACCTTGCCGATCTGATACCGGCGGAAGGGGAAGGACAGCTCGCCGCCGTGGAGGGCCACATACTTGGCCAGCGGCACCGTCAGGTCGAAACGCAGGGCCAGATCGGCGTCGCCCTTCTGGAAGCGGTAAATTTGCTTCTCCGTCTCGCCGCCGCCCTTGGCCAGCAGCACCTCGCTGGCCTCGATGACGGGGGTATCCAGCGGCGTGAAGCCGTAGAGAGCGTAGGTCTTGCGGAGGATGTCCATCATCCGCTCCAGCTGCTGCTGCGGGGCAGGCAGCAGCTCCATAAAGCCGGACAGCGTCCGGGGGGTGATCTTTGCCATAGTCATGCTCCTTTGTGGAAAAATGTGGGAATTTGTGAAAAACGTGCCGCACCGGCGGCAGGGGAGGGGAGATGCGAAAAAACGCTCCCGTCCCGTGATTGGGACGAGAGCGCATTGCTTCGTGGTGCCACCCAATTTCGGCCGTAAGGCCCTTTCAGGCTCCTGTTGCGGGGAGCGGCCGCAGATGTCTCCATCTCCGCTGGTGAAGCCGTCCTTCACGCTGTGTGCCGCAGTGCGCTTGCAGCCGTGGCGCACCTCTCTTCACCGGCAGGGACAGGCTACTCATGCTCCGTCATAGCGGTTTGAACGCAGTCTATTGTAGGGGATATGCAGGGAAATGTCAAGCGGTAAAGGGCTTGGTTTTGGGATTGACGATGTTGCGCCAATCCAAATCGCCGCGGGCCAGACCCAGCACCAGCATCTCTGCCGAGGCCAGATTGCTGGCATAGGGGATGTTGTTCTGGTCGCACAGGCGATAGATGTTGGCGATGTCCTCGTTGGGGGTCTTGTTGCGGGGATCGTCGAAGCACAGCACCAGATCGATCTCGTTGTAGGCGATGCGGGCAGCGATCTGCTGGCCGCCGCCGTGGGAGAAGGACAGGAACCGGTGGATGGTCAGCCCCGTGGCGTCGGAGATGATCTGGCCGGTGGTGGCGGTGGCGCACAGGGTATGCTGAGCCAGGATCCCGCAGTAGGCGGTGCAGAACTGAGCCATCAGTTCCTTTTTGTTATCATGGGCGATCAAGGCGATATTCATGTTATTCGCTCCTCTCTTCTATGGATTCAGATACGCATCAGGGGGATACGCTGCCCCATGATGCGCCGTGCAATATTCTCGTAAGCCCTTGCGGCGTAGTTGCTGCACTCCCGCAAGGGGATGCCGGTGTTCAGGGCATAGGGGACGTTCCGGTCCTCCGGTACCACGCCCAGCAGCGGCAGACCCGCTGCGTCCATGGCGTCGTCGATGGTGGTGTGAAGGCTTCGCAGCAGCTTCTTCTCCACCCGGCCCACCACCAGATGAAGGTTGCCCCGTCCCAGACGATCCAGCTCCATGACGGTGCGCTGGGCGTCCCGCAGGGAGGAGGCGTCGGTGTTGGTGACCACCACCGCCCGGTCGGCGTAGTCGCTGGACAGATGGAAACCCATCCCCAGCCCCGCCGGGGCGTCGATCAGGCAGTAGTCGTAGGTCTGCCGGATGCGGTCCAGCAGCGCTTTCATCTGCTCCGGTGCAATGGGCACGGGCCGGGCCGACAGGGGGGCTGTCAGCAGGTGCAGCTTGGGATACTTGGGGTGCTGCACCACGGCATCCTCCAGCGTACATCGCCCGGCGATGACGTCGGTGAAGTCCATCAGAGCCCGGTCGCTGAGCCCCAGCGCCAGATCCAGATTCCGCAGGGTGATGTCGCAGTCCAGACACAGGGTATGGCACCCCAGCGCCGCCAGCGCCAGCCCCACATTGGCTGTAAAGGAGGTCTTGCCTGTGCCGCCCTTGCCGGAGACGACTGCTATGATTTTACCCAATTTTATACCTCCTTGCATCATTTGAAAAGGAAAAAATGAAAATTTTCAGAAAAATTTTCTCAAATCCAAGCCTTTTGGACATTTGTGTCCCGGCTTTATCGCAGGGGTGCTTTCTTGATGCGGGCGAAGGCACGGGGAAAGCCCGCTGGCGTGGGACGCTCCTTCCGGATGCGGACGACCCGGTGGGTCACCTCCGTCCCCGGAATGGTGTAGTCCGCCACGTCCTCCACAGCGCCGCCCAGCTGGGCGATGGCGCTGCGGGCCTCCTGCAGCTCCGGGTCGCTCTCCACGGATTTCATGGCCAGAAACACGCCGCCCACCTTCACCAGCGGCAGCGTCAGCTCGCACAGTACATTCAGCTGGGCCACCGCCCGTGACGTGGCGATGTCGAACTGCTCCCGGTGCTTCCGGGCGAACTCCTCCGCCCGTGCGTGGACGCAGCGCACCCGCCGCAGTCCCATGGCATCGGCGGTCTCCCGGAGGAAATCCACCCGCTTGCCCAGACTGTCCAGCAGCGTCAGGTCGAAGTTCGGCTCCAGGATCCGCAGGGGCATCCCCGGAAATCCGGCGCCGGTCCCCACATCCACCACGGACTTCCCCCGGAAGTCCGCAGCAGTCAGTAGGTACGCACAATCCAGCAGGTGCAGCGCCGCCACGTCGCAGGGATCGGTGATGGCCGTCAGGTTCATCACCTGATTCCTCTCCAGCAGCCGCCGGGAGAACTCCTCCAGTCCCTCGATGACCGCTGCATCCGCCGGCAGCCCGTAGACCGCCAGCCCCTCCCGCAGCAGCTGCTCCGGGGTCACTGGTTCTTCTCCTTCAGCAGGTCACGGATCTCCGTCAGCAGTTCCTCGCTGGTGGGACCCTTGGGGGCCTCCGGGGCGGGGGCCTCTTCCTTCTTCTTGTGGAAGCGGTTGATGGCCTTGATCATGATAAAGATCACCAGCGCCACCAGAATGAAGTCGATGATGGTGGTGAGGAAGGTGCCGATGCCCAGTGTCACGGCAGCCGTGACCACCTCATCGCCATTCATAACGGCGGGCTTCAGTACGATATCCAGCTGGCTCAGATCGATGCCGCCGATGAGCATCCCCACCAGAGGCATGATGACGTCGTTGACCAGAGAGGTGGTGATCTTACCGAAGGCGCCGCCGATGACCACGCCGATGGCCATGTCCAGCACGTTGCCCCGCAGGGCGAACTCCTTGAACTCGCTCAGAAATTTCTTCATGGGTATCCTCCGAGAGTTTACATGATCAGCGTTTGGGAACCAGCTTCTCGCAGCCGCCCATGTAGGGCTGGAGCACCTTGGGGATCAGCACGGTGCCGTCGGGCTGGAGGTTGTTCTCCAGGAAGGCGATGAGCATCCGGGGAGGGGCCACGCAGGTGTTGTTCAGGGTGTGGCACAGCTGCATCCGGCCGTTCTCGTCCTTGTAGCGGATCTTCAGGCGGCGGGCCTGTGCATCCCCCAGATTGGAGCAGGAGCACACCTCGAAGTACTTCTGCTGCCGGGGAGACCAGGCCTCGATGTCGCAGGACTTGCACTTCAGGTCCGCCAGATCGCCGGAGCAGCACTCCAGCTGCCGCACGGGGATATCCAGAGAGCGGAACAGCTCCACGCTGTAACGCCACAGCTTCTCGTACCACGCCTTGGAGTCCTCCGGCTTGCAGACCACGATCATCTCCTGCTTTTCAAACTGGTGGATGCGGTAGATGCCCCGCTCCTCGATGCCGTGGGCGCCCTTCTCCTTACGGAAGCAGGGGGAGTAGGAGGTCAGGGTCTGGGGCAGGCTCTCCACCGGGACGATCTGGTCGATGAACTTGCCGATCATGGAGTGCTCACTGGTACCGATGAGGTACAGGTCCTCGCCCTCGATCTTGTACATCATGGCGTCCATGTCCGTCTGGCTCATGACGCCCTCCACCACGCTGCCGTGGATCATGAAGGGGGGGATGCAGTAGGTGAAGCCCTTGTTGATCATGAAGTCCCGGCCATAGGCCAGCACGGCCTCGTGGAGCCGGGCGATGTCGCCCATGAGATAGTAAAAGCCGTTGCCGGACACCCGGCCCGCAGCGTCCAGATCGATGCCGTCGAACCGCTCCATGATGTCCGTGTGGTAGGGGATATCGAAGGCTGGCACCGTGGCCTCACCGAAGCGCTCTACCTCCACGTTGCAGCTGTCGTCCTTGCCGATTGGCACGGAGGGGTCGATCATCTGAGGGATCACCAGCAGGATGTGGTGGATCTGCTGGCTCAGCTTCTCCTCCATCTCCTCCAGCTGAGCCAGACGGTCGGCGTCGGCCTTCACTTGCGCCTTCACCGCCTCGGCCTCCTCCAGCTTGGAGGGATCCTTCTTCGCCTGTCCCATCAGCATCCCCACCTGCTTGGAGAGCTTGTTGCGCTGGGCCCGCAGATCATTGCCCTCATTCTCGGCGGCTCGCTTCTCGGCATCCAACGCAATGACCTCGTCCACCAGCGGCAGCTTGGCATTCTGGAACTTCTTGCGGATGTTCTCCTTTACGGCATCTGGGTTCTCCCGGATAAATTTGATATCAAGCATAGTCTGACCTCTTTCTGTGTTTCACGTGAAACATTTATTTGGCTTTCAGGGCGTGGAGGGCGTCCAGCAGCTGATTCAGATCCTCCACCCCGTAGTATTCCAGTTCGATGCGGCCCTTTTTTCGGCCCGAGACAATGCGGCAGCCCCGGCCCAGACGGCTACCCAGTTCCTTGGCGGCCTCCTTGGCATAATCGACGGAGAGCCCATCCGGTTCCGGCTGCTCCGGCTTGGGGGGAGCCGTCAGCTTCTTCACCAGATGCTCTGTCTGCCGCACCGACAGCTCGTCCTTGATGATGGTGTTGGCCGCCGACTCCTGCATGGCAGGGGAGAGGGGGAGAATAGCTCTGGCGTGTCCGCTGGAGAGCCGCCCGTCCTCCACCATGGCCCGCACGGGGGGACACAGCTTCAGCAGGCGCATGGCGTTGGCTACGGCGGACCGGGACTTGCCCACCCGCTGGGCCGTCTCCTCCTGGGTCATGTTATACTGCTGCATCAGCGTCTGGTAGCCCTCGGCTTCCTCCATGGGGTTCAGATCCTCCCGCTGGAGGTTCTCGATCATGGCCAGCTCCATGGCCTTGCGGTCGTCGGCCTCGATGACGATGGCCGGCACCTCCGACAGACCCGCCATCCGGGCGGCCCGCCAGCGCCGTTCACCGGCGATGATTTGATAGTACCCTGACTGCAATTTTCGCACCGTCAGAGGCTGAATGATGCCATGCTCCCGGATGGAGTCCGCCAGATCGGCCAGAGCGTCCGGGTCAAATTGCTTCCGTGGCTGGGAAGCGCAGCTCTCTACTTGGGAAATGGGCAGGTACAGACTGGTTTTCTCCTCTTCGGGGGTCATCACGTCGTCCCCCAGCAGGGCGGCCAGTCCCCGACCTAAGCCCTTGGATGGATTCGCCATGGGATCGCTCCTTTCATCCGTTGTTTCTCTTCAAAAACTCCTGCGCCAGCTGCACATAGGCCTCAGCCCCACGGCAGCTGCGGTCATAGGAGGTGATGGGCTTTCCGTGGCTGGGCGCCTCCGAAAGCCGCACATTCCGGGGGATCACCGTGGCGTAGACCTTGCCGGGGAAGAAGCGCTTCACCTCTTGAGCCACCTGAATGGCCAGATTGGTGCGTCCGTCGAACATGGTCAGCAGCACACCCTCGATCTCCAGCTTGGGGTTCAGGCTCCGCCGCACCAGCCGCACGGTGTTCATCAGGTCGGACAGCCCCTCCAGCGCATAGTATTCCCCCTGCAAAGGTACCAGCAGGGAGTCCGCCGCACACAAGGCGTTCAAGGTCAGTAGTTCCAGCGATGGGGGGCAGTCGATGAACACGTAGTCGTAGTTGTCCCGCACCTGCTCCAGCGCCATCCGCAGCCGAAACTGCCGCTCCGGCAGGTCGATCATCTCCACACTGGCTCCGGCCAGTGCCTTGCTGCTGGGCAGCACGTCGCCATAGGAGGTGCGGACGATGGCCTTTTCCGTCTCCACGCTGTTGATGAGCACGTCATAGATGCCGTTGGATACGGTCTTGTCCACGCCCATACCGGAGGTGGCGTTGGCCTGCGGGTCAAAGTCGCACAGCAGGATGCGCTGACCGGCGGCCTTCAGGGCAGCCGCCAGATTCACGCAGGAGGTGGTCTTGCCCACGCCGCCCTTCTGATTTACGATCGCAACGATTTTCGCCATACGCAACCCCCGTCACTCTTAGAGTTCTCTAATATGAGAATATTATATCAACTGTCACAATTTTTTTCAATAGGGAAGGAGCATACTTTGCAAAAAAAGAGATGTTTCACGTGAAACATCTCTTTTTCTAATGCACTTGTCTCCGGTAATTGTTTCACGTGAAACAATTACACCAGCAGAACGCCGCCCACGGGGGGGAGGGTCAGCCGCAGCATCCCATTCCGGGCGAAGAAGTGTTGTCCAGTCAAGGCATCCTTAGCCAGCGCTCCCGACCAGGGAATGGACAGCTCCAGCGGCTGCACCCCGGCGTTCATGGCCGCCACCGTCACCTCGTCCTCGGACTGCCGCCGCAGCACCAGCCCACCGCCCACGGCGTAGAGATAGCCGATGTCCCCACACTGCAGGGATACCCGCTGCTTCCGCAGAGCGCCCAGCTGACGGAAATACGCCAGCAGCGACGAGTCCTCCTGCCCCCACGGATAGGTGCCACGGTTCAGGGGATCCTCAAAGCCCTGCATCCCGGCCTCGTCGCCGTAGAACACCGTGGGGGAGCCGGGGAAGCTGTACAGCAGCAAAGCGCCCAGCCGCAGCCGAGCCAGCCCCATGTCCAGCTCCTCCGGGCTGAGGCGGTACGCTGCCCGGTCGTCCTTGCTCTCCGGTGTCCGGGCCGCACCCAGCATGGTCAGCAGCCGGGGCGTGTCGTGGGTACCCAAGATGTTCAACCCGCTGTAAAAGGCCGCAGGCGGATAGTTCTCCCGAATTTCCTCCATGTCCCGGCGGAAAGCCGACGCATCACCGCCACGCAGCCAAGCCAGCGCCGCCGTACGGAAGGGGTAGTTCATGAGCCCGTGGGTCTCCCGGCCCAGCAGATACCTCCGCCGGCGGGAGTAGGCGATCTTGTTGCTGCCGTCCTCCCACACCTCACCCAGCAGAAAGCTGTCCGGCTTCTCGGACTCCATGGCCTGTCGAATTTCAGCGATGAAGTCATCGGGCAGCTCGTCCGCCACATCCAGTCGCCAGCCGTCGGCCCCCTGACGCAGCCAGTGCCGCACCACGGAGTCCTGACTCCGCACGATGAAATCCCGATAGGTGGGAGCCTCCTCGTTCACCGCCGGCAGGGTCCTTACGCCCCACCACGCATCGTAGTCCGTGGGCCATGGATGGAAGCTGTACCAGTCGAAATAGAGAGAATCCTGACTCTGGGCCGCCCCCAGCTCCGGGTAGAAGCCCTGAGCGTTGAAGTAGCGGCTGTTGCTGCCGGTGTGGTTAAACACCCCGTCCAGCAGCACCCGGATGCCCCGCCGGTGGGCCTCCCGGCACAGCTGCCGGAAGTCCTCCTCCGTCCCCAGCATGGGGTCGATGCGGCGGTAATCGGCGGTGTTGTAGCGGTGATTGCTGTCCGCCTCGAAAATGGGACACAGATACAGCGTGGAGACGGAGAGACTCTGCAAATAGTCCAGCTTGGAAATAATTCCCAGCAGGCTTCCGCCGAAGTAGTCGTTGTTGCGAATTTCGCCCGCTTTATCGGGCTGCCATTGGGGGGTGTCGTCCCAGCGCTGATGCACCAGTCGCTGCCCCACCATGCCGTGGCCGTCCGGCACCGCCAACCGGCAGAACCGGTCGGGAAAGATCTGATACGTCACCCCCCGGCCGAACCAGTCGGGGGTAGGGGTGGGCTCATACACCGTCAGCTGCCATCGCTGACGGTCCGCCTCACCGCCGCAGCCATTGCGTCCCAGCCAGAGGAGGGAGCCGTCGGGCCGCCGCACCCGGAAGGCGTACCAGATCAGCTCCGGCTCCACCGGTGCCGTCAGCACGCCTTTCCAGCCGTCGCCGGAGGGGGAGAGGGGAACCTCCTGCTCCAGCCCGGCAAATTCCTGCCGTACCAGCAGGCAGCACGCCTCCAGCGGCTCATCGGCCCCCAGAGCAAAACGCACCTCGGCGCCGCAGGACACGGCGCCGAAGGGATCCTTATATCGAACATCACGAGAATCGAACCAAACAGACATGAACAGGGACCTCTCAGTTTAACAGAGTATTTTCGCCGATGATGGCGGTGCCGATCTCCTCCCGACTGAAGTAGGCGTTGAGGATATCCACCGCCGTCTCCGCCAGAGCCGCACCGGCGCCGCCCTTTTCGATGACCACCGCCACGGCGATCTGGGGATCGTCATAGGGGGCAAAGCACACGAAGGTACCGTTGTTGGCATCGGTGACGCCGGTCTCCGCCGTACCGGTCTTGGCACCGGCGGACACCACGCACTTGGAAAAGTAGGTGGACAGGCTCCCGGTGGTCAGATCGTGCATACCGGTCTTGATGGCCTCCACCGTGCTGTCCTGCATCTCCACCACGTTGACGGGGTCCTTGTCGTAGGCATAGACCACGGCGGAGTTGTTATAGGTCTTGACGTTTTTCAGCAGGTGGGCCGCATAGTGCTCACCGTTGCCTACCAGCGTGGCGATGTAGTTGGCCAGCTGCAGCGGCGTAAACAGGTTATAGCTCTGGCCGATGGCGGCGGTCAGGGTCTGACCGTCGGACCACTCCAGATCGTTGGCCTCGGCGTACTCCGGGGAGGCCAGAGCGCCCTTGGCCTCGGCGCTGTTGGGGCCGCCGATCTCGATGCCGGTGTACTGCCCCAGACCGAACTGGGTGGCATAGTCGTCCAGCGTCTTAATGCCCGTCAGACGGCCCACCTCATAGAAGAAGTAGTTGCAGGACACGGTGATGGCCTCCGACACGTCCACCCGCCCGTGGGTGGAGCCGTAGGAACTGTAGATCCAGCACCGGGGCTGGGGGGAGGAGTAGTAGTCGTAGATGCCCCGGTCCAGAATGGTGGTAGAGGGGGTGATGACACCGGATTCCAGCGCCGCCACCGCCGTGCAGGGCTTGAAGGTGGAGCCGGGGGCGTAGGTGCCGCCAATGGCCCGGTTGAACAGGGGAGCTCCCTTGTCGTCGGAGGCCAGCGTGTCATAAATTTCGTCCCACTTGCTGATGTCATAGGTGGGGTAGGAGGCCAGCGCCAGCACCTCACCGCTGCCCACGCCCACCACCACGGCGGCGCCGCCCCGGCGGATGCCGTCCTTCTCGGTCATGTCACCGATGGTCTTGCTGAGGGCTTTTTCCACGTCCTCCTGCAGGTCGATGTCCAGCGTCAGAGCCACGGTGTTGCCGGGCTTGGGTTCCTTGGTGTAGAACTCACCGGTGATCTGGCCATCGGAGGTGGTGGTAATGAGTTTGGTGCCGTTCTCGCCGTGGAGATACTCCTCGAAGGCCTTCTCCACGCCGCTCTCGCCCACCAGAGCGTCCATGGAATACCCCTTGTCCCGGTATCCCACGATGCCGTTGTCCGGATCGCCCACCCAGTCCTCCTGATAGATGGGACTTAGCCGCCCCAGCACATGGGCGGCGTAGGTAGTGTCATACACACGGGCCGAGGCCGTGCCGGTGGTGACACCGGCATAGCGGCCGTCCACCACCTGATTGATGAGCTCCACCGACACATCGCTGGCGAAGGTGTAGGTACCCCCCGCGATGTCCCGCAGGGCCAGTTGGTAGCGCACGCCGATGATAGCCCGTGCGTCGGTGTCGGAGTAGCTGTCCGCCACGCCGTAGAGCTTGCGCAGTTGGGCCATGAACAGCGGGGCCTCCTGCGTGGGCCGCAGGGTACCCACCGTGATGGCGGGCAGATCCTCGGAGGCCAGATATTTCCGGAAGGCACCCTCGTCGGTGGGGGTGGTGTAGGTAAAGGGCGGCTCCTTGCTCACCGGCAGGGTGTCCGTCCACTTGACGTTGTTGCTGCGGCACAGCTCCAGCAGCCGGAAGATGGCGTCGTTGCAGTCCGTGTCGCTTTCAAATTCCTCGTCGGAAAACACCAGCGTATAGGTCAGCCGGTTGGAGATCAGCACCTTGCCGTTGCGGTCGGTGATGATGCCGCGGGAGGCCTCCACCGTCTGAGCGGTGGCGTTGCTGGCCAGCGAGCGAGCCTTATAGTCCGATCCGTTGAGGATCTGAGTATTGTACAGCACGCCGCAGAAGATCAGCAGGATCATCCCGAAGATCAATACCAGCGGTACCAACCGGGATTTGGCCAGATAGGATTTCATAGCATACTCCTTTCAGGGGACTCACTCGGAGTAGATCCGCCGGCGCACCCAGCGGAAGGGAAGATAGACCAGCACCGTCAGCGGCAGTGTCACCAGGATCTCCCGCCCCGCCAGCGACGAGGCGGCGGAGAAGGCCACTCCCTGCTGATACGTCATCAGCAGAATTTGCAGCCCATCGGTGATGACCAGCGCCGCCAACCCCATGAGCACGGCGCACAGAAGCCCCGGCGTAATGAGGTAGTTGGCCACGGCAGCGGCGGCCAGCGCCGCCAGCAAAAATACCAGAATATGGAAGCAGGGGATCAGACCCGGCTGGGTCAGATCAAACAGCAGTCCCATGGCCAGCGCCACGCCCATGCCGCCGTAGGCTCCCTCGAACATAGCTAAGACCGCCACCATCACCGGGGGCAGATAGGGATGCACGTGCAGCAGGGAGATGTGATCCAGCGCCAGCCCCTGCAATAAAAGCAGCAGAAAAAAACCTGCGGTGTAAAACACCCATTTCCAGATGGTATCACGTCGGCTCATAGTGTCTCCCTCAGTCCACGGTGTCGAAGGAGGTGATGACAAACACCTCCGACAGGGAATCCAGATCCGTCTTGGGGGCCAGCACCGCATAGCGGGTCAGGCCGTTGTCGTCGGTGCGGATCTCCTCCACAGAGCCGATGACCAACTGGGAGGGGTAGTAGCCCCCCAGCCCGGAGGTGACGATGAGGTCGCCGTTGATGAGACTGGATTCCCCCTCCAGATACGACAGCTTCAGCCGCCCCGTCTCCATCAGGGCCAGATCGCCCATGGCCACCGTCACCTCGCCGGTGCGGAATACCCGTGCGCCCAGAGAGGAGTCTGTGTCCAGAATGGTGGTGATGGTGGACCAGTTGAGTCCGGCCTCCCGGATGACCCCCACCAGATTGCCCTGATCGTCCACCACGCAGTTGCCCACGGCAATGCCGCTGGAGGTGCCCTTGTTGAGGGTCATCACACGGGACCAGTTGGAGGTGCTGCGGTCCACGATAATAGCGGATTCAAAGGTGAAATCCCGCCGCTGCTGCCGCAGATTCAGCAGGTTCCGCAGCCGCTGGTTCTCCTCGCTGTCGATCTTGGCCTGATCCAGCTGCCGCTGCAGCTCGGCGTTCTCCTTTTTCAGGTCCGCATTCTCCTGCTGCAGCGCCTCCACGTCCTCGAAGCGCTGGCTTATGGAGCTGAACCACCCGCTGACAGCGGAGCCTACCGCCCGGAAGGGGGAGGCAATGACGCCCCCGGCGTTCTGGAGAAAGCCGGTTTGGGAGCTGAGAGCGGAGGCCACACACAGCAGCACCGCCACCACCGTCACCGCCGCCAGCATCATGATGCCGTTTTTCTGGAAAAAATTCTTCATAGTCCTGATTCCTTATTACAAAGTAATGCCCATTACGCCAGCAGCGTCACACCGAATTCCGCCAGCATCCGGCTCAGCAGCACCACCGGCAGACCCATGACGTTGAAAAAGTCCCCGTCGATGCGCTCTACCAGCAGCGCTCCCTGCCCCTGTACGCCGTAGGCCCCGGCCTTATCCATGGGCTCGCCGCCCCGGATATAGGCCAGCAGCTCCTGCCGGGAGGCCTCCCGGAAATAGACGTCGGTGGACTGGGTGCGGGTGAGGGCCTTTTCCCCCTGCCGCACCGTCACGCCGGTGCAGACCCTGTGCTTTCGTCCGGACAGCGCCGTCAGCATGGAGAGGGCCTCCGCCTCGTCATGGGGCTTCCCCAGCCGCTGATCATCCAGAAAGACCATGGTGTCGGCGGTGATGACGATGGCATCCGCCGGCGCCTGCACCGCCTGAGACTTCTCCCGGCTGATGTAGGCCACGATATCCTCCGGCGCCAGCTCCGGAGGATACCACTCCTCCACGTCCGGCACGGAAATTTCAAATTCACGGAGCCCCATGCGCCGTAGCAGCTCCTGCCGCCGGGGGGAGCCGGAGGCCAGTATGATCCTCGCCATAGCGCTTACCTCCCGGTGGAGCCGAAGCCGCCGGCGCCCCGTTCCGTCTCGTCCAGCTCCTCCACCACCGTCAGGGTGGGCCGCAGAATGGGCAGCACCATCAGCTGGGCGATGCGGTCGCCGGGCTGGATGGTGTAGGGGACGTCCCCGTGGTTCACCAGCCCCACCGTCAGCTCGCCCCGGTAGTCGCTGTCAATGACCCCCACGCTGTTGGAGAGGGTGATGCCGTGGCGGGCGCCCATGCCGCTGCGGCTGCACACCAGCGCCACATACTCCGGCCCCGGCAGGGCGATGGCGATGCCTGTGGGGATGCCCTGCCGCCCGCCGGGAGCCAGCGTCACCGGCTCCTCCATACAGGCGCACAGATCCATGGCCGCCGCACCGGCGGTGGCGTAGGCGGGCAGGGGGAACTTTGTCCCCATCAGCGGCGATACCGCCTTGACCTTCAACTCTATCATAGCAAATTTACTCCTAAAATATAAAAACGAATTGTTAAAATCGATTTTCGTCCATAAACTTTCCCGTTATTCCTTTTCCGGCACCGTGATATCCGCCACGGAGTAATCCCCCAGATCCAGCAGCTGCCGGACGCAGTAGGGGATAGGCCGGTGGAACACCGGCCCGTCCACGGCGATGGTGTGGAATTCTCCGTTCTCGCCGCAGATATCCACGCCGCAGGCGGTCATCTCCTCCACCATGGCTCGGTCCATGACCCGGCCCAGCAGATGCCGGGGCAGCACCCGGCGGTCCAGCGTCTTGATGAGACACCGATACCCCAGCTCCAGCACCTCCCGGACGTTCTCCTGCCGGTCGTGGTGCCATAGGGGGTATACCGCCTCCAGCCCCACGTTTCGGCAGCGCTCCTCGCCCCAGGCCCGGTTGTTCTCAATGTCAATATCCCCGAAGCACACCAGCTCCACCCCCTGCTCCTTGGCCCGGCGCAGCGCCGCCTCCATGGACAGATGGTACTCCTCGCCGCCGGTAGGCACCGCCAGCAGCGGCAGCTCCAGCGCCTCGCCGTACTCCCTCAGCAGCGCCGGGTCCACCCCATGAAAGTAGGAGCGTCCCGCTTCGGGGTTGAACATCACCAGCAGCGCCATAGGCTCTGCTCCCGCCTCCAGCATTTTGTGCAGGCACAGGGTGCTGTCCTTGCCGCAGCTGTACGACAGGATAAATTTCTTCCCGGCCACGCCGGCCAACGTATTTTCCACAGGAACCTCCTGTTTTGGGACAATGTATTGATAACTTATAGGAATTTCTCGATTAAAAATAACGAGATGTATTCACTCTACCCCCCGGTAGAACAGGCCACGTGTCAGATCGGCCGGGATATAGTCCCCCTGCCCCTGATACCGCTGCAGCGCCGCCACGCACTCCGCCGGGGATTCCGTGGTGAACCGCAGCCGGGCATAGGTGAGCCCCAGCCGCCGCCACTCCGGCTTGTCCGCCAGAAAGAGGGTGCGGCTGTTCTCCAGTTCGTTGCGGTGGCCCCATGCGGGCATCAGCGGGAAGCGGGCCCCGGTTCGGTCGGTGAGGACGTTCTCCCCGGTGCAGCGGCAGGCGGCGGAGCGCTTCCGGTAATCGCTGCCCACATCGCAGCAGCCCAAGCTGTTGGCAATGACGCAGTTCTCCATCAGCATCAGCGGCAGGCGGCCATAGACCACTGCCTCGCAGGGCAGATACTTTTTCAGATCCCGGATCTGCTGATGCCGCAGCTCGAAGGATACGGCGGCGGTGGAGAGCCCCAGCTCCTGCAAAAACAGCAGCGCACGGGAGTTGAATACGTTCATCCCCAGATCGCCCCGCAGCGGCAGTTCCAGCCCCTCGGCAATGGGCAGATGGCCCAGATTGCCAACGGCCACGGCGGCCAGCACCTGCCGGTGCCGCACCAGCATCTCCCGCAGCGCCGCCTCGTCCTCCGTCCGGAAAATGCGGGGCAGCACGGCGCAGAAGGACGTCCGGTCCAGATACGGGGTCACATCCAGCGTATCCAGCCACTCCACCGGCAGATAGATCATTTCCGGGCGGCAGTCCGCCAGCGCCTGCGTCAGCTGCTCCGGCTTCTGGAGGGAGCAGGTCAGCAGCGGCTGCGCCGGCTCCACCGGGGCATCGGGCAGCGGCTCCGGCTGGGCCGTGTGCCGTTCCGGCACGGCGCAGAGAACCTCCTCCAGCGCCGTCAGTCCCTCCCGCCGCAGGGCGTTGACCGCCCCGGCGGAGAGCATCAGCCCCTCCTCCAGCGTCACCCGCACCTCCCGGCAGCGGAAGGCGGTGCCGCCGGTCTTTTTCAGACGGGCCTGCAGCTCCTCCGCCGTCAGCGCCCGGTTTCGGGCGGCCTCCGGCACGGGGCCTGTCACCTCCGCCCGCTGATCCCCGGCCCGCACCGTCAGGCGCACCGGCTCACCGGCCCGGCAGACGCAGTCCATGTCCACCGCCACCGTCCGGCGATCCTCTTTTTCGTACAGTGTCCGGGCCTGGGCAAACAGTTCCTTGGGCTCCGGGACATTCTCCGGCCGGGTGCCGAACATCTGCGGCCCCTTCCGGCCCAGATAGTATCCGTCGGTGAAGCCGCTGCGGCTGAAGGCCAGCTCCAGCTGCCGCTGCTCCTCACGAGTGGGGCGGCGCTTTTCGTCCAGCAGCCGCCGGTAAATGGAGGTGATGACCGCCACGTACTCCGGCCGCTTCATGCGCCCTTCCAGCTTCAGGCACGCCACCCCCATGTCCTCCAGCTCCTGTAGGTAGGGGGAGAGGTTGGCGTCCTTCAGGCTCAGAGGATGGCCTCCCGCCGCCGGGGCATTGACCCCATAGGGCAGGCGGCAGGGCTGAGCGCAGGTGCCCCGGTTGCCGCTGCGTCCTCCGATAACGGCGCTGAGGGCGCACTGACCGGAGTAGCACATACAAAGAGCGCCGTGGGCAAAGACCTCCACCTCCGCCGGACAGTCCCGGCAGATGGCGGCAATGTCCCGGCGGGACAGCTCACGGGCCAGCACCACACGGGTAAGGCCCAGCTCTGCCGCCCGGCGTGCGCCCCCCAGCGTGTGCAGGCTCATCTGGGTGCTGGCGTGGAGGGGCAGCTCCGGCGCCGCCTGACGGGCCAGCTGCCACACCCCCCAATCCTGGATCAGCACCGCATCTGCCCCCAGCCGGGAGGCCTTGTGCAGCAGCTCCGCCGCCCCCGGAAGCTCACGGTCGGTGAGCAGGGTGTTCAGGGTCAGATAGACCCTCACCCCCCGGAGGTGGCAGTACCGCACCGCCTGCGCAAACTCCTCCTCCGTGAAGTTCTTGGCGCTGCGCCGGGCGTTGTAGGCCCCGAAGCCCATATACACGACGTCGGCACCGCTCTGCACGGCGGCCACCAGAGAATCCCACCCTCCGGCGGGAGAGAGCAGCTCCGCCATTACTTGTGACCCTGCTGCGCCTTGAACAGCTGCCGCTTCAGCTCCGAGGCCTCCGCCTTGGCCTGAGACGCCTCGTCCAGATATGTTTTCAGCTGACGGCGCAGATTCTCCGCTGCCTCCTGAGCCTTCAGCAGCTCGTCCGCCAGATTCACCGCCGTCAGCACGGCGGCGTCAATGCGGCTCACATGGGCGCCCTCCTGCAGCTGCGTCATCTTCTCATCCACCAGAGCGCCTACCTTCTCCATGTAGGCGGCGCTCTCATCAGCGACCAGGGTGTAATCCTCGCCGCAGATGCTCATTGTGATACGATTCGCCATAGTGACCTCCTGCTTTCTATGTAAACTGAGTATTTCTGGATAGCTATACAGAATCTATTATAGCACAAAATCCCACCGGGAAAAGACTTTTCTTCCCCAAACGGGGATTTTTCAAAAAATCCCGGCGGGACGCTTTACGCAGACGGGGTTTTCGTGTAGAATAGAGGGACGAAAAGAGAGGGGGCGCAGCGCCGTGGCGGGATATATCCTCCGGGAGGATCAACCGAATATCGTGCTCCCGGCCCAGCAGGCGGATCGCCTCATCGGCCGGGGCGACGGGGATGCGGCGCTGCTGTATCTGTGCCTGCTGCGGGCGGACCGTGGTGTCACGGCGCAGGAGCTGCAGCGTCGGCTGAAGTGGAGCCAACTGCGCCTCCATGCGGCGGAGACGGCTCTGCAGGAGCTGGGACTCATCGACCGGCCCCCGGAGCAGAAGCCCCCGGAGCCGGCGCAGGAGCGCCCGGTATATACGGCGGATGACCTGACGGACCTCCTCACCGGCGACGCCGGCTTTCGGATGCTGGTGCCGCAGACGGAGGAGAAGCTGGGGAAACGCCTGAAAACGGCGGACCTGCAAATCCTGGCGGGACTGTATGACGATCTGGGCCTTCCGGCGGATGTGATCTATCTGCTGGTGTGCCACTGTGTCACCCGTTCCGAGGAGCGCTACGGCCCCGGACGGCGGCCCACCCTCCGCCAGATCGAGAAGGAGGGCTATCACTGGGCGCAGCGGGGCCTCTTCGATCAGGAGAGCGCCTCCCAGTATCTGCGGGACTGGAACGTCCGCCGCTCCGCCATGAGCCGGTATATGCAGGTGCTGGGGCTGGGCGACCGCCGCCCGGTGGAGAGCGAGGAGCGCTACATCGCCGACTGGATGGACAAGGGCTTTCCCCCGGAGACGGTGGCACTGGCCTACGACAAGACGGTGTTTTATAAGAAGGAGCTGAACTGGCGATACCTCAACGGGATCCTGCGCCGCTGGCACGAAAACGGCTGGCATACGGAGGAGGAGGTCCGCCAGAGCGACAGCCGCAAGCCCTCCCGGCGGGAGGAGAAGAAAGACGACTCCCGTATGGAGAAATACATGAAGTGGTAAGGAGGAAAACTCCATGGCATACGACGGAAGAGTGCTGCGTCAGGCCACCCTGCGCTTTGACGAGGACAAGCAGCGCCGTCAGGAGCAGCAGCGCCAGCGGCAGCAGCAGGTCTATCAGCAGTGTCCGGAGCTGGAGAGCATCCAGCGGGAGATCCGGGGTACCATGGGCGAGATCATCGCCTCCGCCCTGCGGCGGGGTACGGACCCTCTGCCCGCCATCCGGGTGATCCGGGATAAGAATCTCTCCCTGCAAAAGCGTCGGGCGGAGCTGCTGGCCCAGCTGGGCTATCCGGAGGATTATCTGTCGGAAAAGCCCCGCTGTACCCTGTGCGGGGATACCGGCTACCGGGGCGACGGCCTGTGCAGCTGCCTGAAAAAATACTATGCACAGGAGCAGATCCGGGAGCTGAGCCGGATGCTGGACATCGGCAGCCAGAGCTTCGATACCTTCGAGCTGGACTGGTATTCCCCGGATCGTGGCAGCCTGCCACGCTCCCCACGGGAGAACGCCCAGCGGAACCTGAACCTGTGCCGGGACTTTGCTGCCCGCTTCCGTCCGGGGCGGGAGAATCTGCTGCTGTTCGGCGCACCGGGGCTGGGCAAGACCTTCCTCTCGGCCTGCATCGCACGGGTGGTCAGCGAGGATGGCTTCTCTGTGGTATACGATACGGCGGGCCATGTGTTCAGCCAGTTTGAAAGCGCCAAGTTCCGCCGGGACGACGACGGCGATACCGCCGGGGAGGACGTGGAGCGGTGCATGAACTGCGATTTGCTGATCTTGGACGATCTGGGAACGGAGATGACCACCAGCTTCGTTCAGAGCGCCCTCTATCAGCTCCTCAACGGCCGTCTGCTGGCGGGGAAAAGCACCGTCATCAGCACCAATCTGGACCCGGAGGAGTTGGGCCGCCGCTATGGAGCGCCGCTGCTGTCCCGTCTGGAGGGGGAGTACCAGCTGCTGCCCTTTGTGGGGACGGATATCCGCCGCCTGAAGCGTGAACGGGGATAAGCTTTGGATCTGCCGTCGTGCATCAGAATAGGACAGACTGCAAAGGGCAGGCATCACATGATGCCTGCCCTTTGGCTATGGTGAGGGATGTTTTTCATTTTTCCGGCGCACGGTTCCCAGCAGCTTTTTATGCCTCCGGCGGGTGCCTTTCTTTCCATAGCGAAAGAAAGATTCACCGTCGTGTCAGCCGGTTTCCAGCCGTTTGCACGGCGTGAAAACCGGGACGCTTCCTCGAAACCGCCTTGCTGCATCCGCCACCGGCGGCGCTTCGGCATACTTTTTGTCGCTGTTGACAAAAAGTATGCCGCCGGAGACAAAAAAAGCTACCGGCAAAAGTCACCCACCAGAAAAAACAAGCCTTCACAGCGATCTGCTGCCGAAAAATCTCATCTAAGTGAAAAAGTTGATTTCCCGACACGTTGCGGGGGATTTTTCATCCCTCCCCGGCTAAAATAGAGGGCAAAAGGAGGGAACCGCCATGATGCATCCCCGCAAAGGCGAATTTTTTTCCAGCCGTGTCCGCTATATTTCCCTGAACCAGATCCGCCCCAATCCCCAGCAGCCCCGCCGCAGCTTCGACGAGGATTCCCTGTCGGAGCTGGCGGAAAGCATCCGCAGCTACGGCATCCTCCAGCCCCTGACGGTGCGCCGTCAGGGGACAGGCTATGAGCTGGTGGCCGGAGAGCGCCGCCTGCGGGCCGCCGCCATGGCGGGACTGCGGGAGGTGCCGTGTCTGGTGGCGCAGGTAGGGGAGGAGGACTCGGCGCTGCTGGCGCTGATGGAGAACCTCCAGCGCCGGGATCTGGACTGCTGGGAGGAGGCGGAGGCCCTGTCCCGGCTCATTGCCCGCTACGGGCTCAGCCAGGAGGAGGCCGCCCGTCGTCTGGGCCGCTCCCAACCGGCGGTGGCCAACAAGCTGCGGCTGCTGCGGCTGCCGGACTCCGTGCGGCAGTTTTTGCAGGAAAACGGCTTGACGGAGCGCCATGCACGGGCGCTGCTGCGGCTGGGGACGGAGGAGCAGCAGCTATCGGCGGCGCAGGTATTCTGCCGGCGCAGGATGAATGTGGCCGCCGCCGAGGCCTACATAGAGGAGCTGCTGCACCGCCAGCAGGTGACGCCCCCCAAGGGCCGCACCACCTACATCATCAAGGATGTCCGGCTGTTCCTCAACAGCGTGGATCGGGGCCTGCACCTGATGCGCCAGGCGGGAGTCAACGCCGACTGGGGCCGTCAGGATACCGACGAGGAGATCCTTCTGACCATCCGTATTCCCAAGCGGGTGCGGACATAATGCGGCGAAGTGTATAAAAAACGGCGTCTGTAATGAAATTGTAACCTATTTTGCCCCTTTCCGTAGTATACTGCATGATAGCGCAGTGTGCGCTGCACTGTATAGTAAAGGAGGGGCTGTATGGAAGCACAGAAGCCCTTGGAGCAAGAGACGCCGGAGACCACCCCACAGGAGGCCCCCACGGCTACCATCCCGCAGCCGGAGAGTACCCCGGCAGCGAACATGGAGGCGGACCCCATCCCGGAGGAGATGGACGCACCGCCGGAGTCCCCGGCCAAAAAACCGCCGGGAAGCTGGCGGCCCTCATCGGCGGCGGCATCGTGGCGGTGCTGGGCATATTCTATCTGGTTTTGTGCATCGTCTCCGCCAGCCACGGCACCATCCTCGGCCGCACCGACGTGATGGGCGTGGATATGAGCGGCCTGACCGTCCCGCAGGCGCAGGAGCGCTGGCAGCAGGAGGGACAGGCCGTATGTCAGGCGGCTCAGCTGCCCCTGACGGTGGACGGTGAGACGGCGGGACAGGTGTCCCTGTGGGAGCTGGGGGTCTCCGTGACCCCGGAGACGGCGGCCCAGCTGGCCTATGACGCCGGACACAGCGGCCATTTTCTGGAAAACGGCTGGAGCCTTCTCCGCAGCTGGTTCCGGGAGACGTCCCTGACCCCGCCGTGGACGGCGGATGACGCCGCCTTGCAGGAAAAAGCGGCGGAGCTGGCAGAGCAGCTGGATATGGCGGCTGTTGACGGGGCCTGTCGGCTGGAGCAGGGAAAAGAGGACGGTTTTTTGGTGACGGTGCCAAAGAACGGCCGCAAGATAGACCTCCGTCGGTTAACCGATGCCCTGCGGGCGGCGCTGGCCACCGGGACGTTGGAGCCGGTGACCTGCGCCTATGAGGTGGTGGAGGCCAAGCCCGTGGACTTCGATGCCTTTGCCGAGACTTACGCCACGGCGAAAAACGCCTCCTATAACGCCGCCGCCGATCAGGTGGAGGAGGGGACGGTGCAGGTGACCTTTGATGCCGACGCCGCCCAAAAGCTGGTGGCTCAGGCTCAGCCGGGACAGGAAATCACCGTTCCCGCCCAGATCCAGCAGCCCAAGGTCAGCAAGGCGGCGCTGGAGAAGGTGCTGTTCCGGGACGTGCTGGCCAGCTGCACCACCTACGTCAGCGGCGCATGGGGCCGCATCCAGAACGTCCGCAAGGCGGCCCAGAACATCTCCGGCACGGTGCTCAACTGCGGCGACCAGTTCAGCTATAACGACGCCATAGGCCCTACCACGGCGGACTACGGCTTCTACGCCGCTCCCGGCTACGTGGGGGGCAAGACGGTGGATGTCTACGGCGGCGGTGTGTGTCAGGTGTCCTCGACCCTGTACTACGCCACCCTGAAGGCTGATCTGGAGATCGTCATGCGCTACTGCCACCAGTACGCCCCCGGCTATATCAAGTGGGGGTGCGACGCCACGGTATACGATGGCTTCCCGGATTTTATCTTCGCCAACAACACCGACTACCCCATCAAGATCGTCACCTATTGGAACGACAACAACGTGACGGTGGAGATCTTAGGCACCAAGGTGGATGACAGCTATGTGGAGATAGTCAGCGAGACGGTGGACGTCATCCCGTGGGAAACCGTCTATGAGGAGACGGATGAGCTGGCGCCGGGGGAGAAGCAGGAGATCCAGACCCCCTATACCGGCTATGTGGTGCAGACGTGGCGCAATGTCTATGCCGGGGACGGGAGCCTCCTCTCCAGCACCTTCGAGGCCACCAGCAACTACGAGAGCCGGGATCAGATCATCCGCATCGGCAAGGCAAAGCCCTGAGAGCCATACATACTGCCTCAAAAGCAGCAAAAGAGCCGCACCCACAGGTGCGGCTCTTTTCTTATGGAAAGCATAGGGGGCGCGGTCGTTTCGCTGGAACCCCGCATTACCGGCACAGATAGGAGAACCAGCCCTCGCTCTGGCGGGTGCGGAGAATGTCCCATCCCGCTTCCCGCAGGCGCTGGGCCACCTCCTCTGCCCGGTCATCGATGATGCCGGAGCACAGGAACAGGCCGCCCTCCTTCAGGAAGGGACGTACCTGCCCGGACAGACCGATGATGACGTCCGCCACGATGTTGGCCACCACCATGTCATAGCCCCCGCCGATTTCCGCCTTCAGCTGCTGATCCGACAGCACATCGCCCCACCGGACGGTGTATCGGGAGCGGTCGATGCCGTTGAGGGCGGCGTTTTCATAGGCTACCTCCACGCACTTCTCGTCGATGTCGCAGGCGAAGGCGTGCTCCGCCCCCAGCCGCAGGGCGGCGATGGAGAGGATGCCGCTGCCGCAGCCCAGATCCAGTACCCACTCACCGCCGTGGATGGTCTCCTCCAGCGCCGTCAGGCACAGCCGGGTGGTGGCATGGCTGCCGGTGCCGAAGGTGAGCCCCGGATTCAGGATCAGGGGGATGCGGCCTTGCGTATTGGCCTGCTCCCACTCCGGCACCACGATGAGACGCTCCCCGATCTCCATGGGCTTATAAAACTGCTTCCAGTTGTTCTCCCAGTCGGCGTCCTCCAGATTGTTCATGGTCAGCAGCAGAGGGGCGTACTCCGGGTGCGCCGCCTTCAGCTGCGACAGGGCCATCCGCACCTGCGCCAGCCGGTGATAACCCTCCGGGTCATCGGAGAGGTAGAAGGTGATGCGGCAGAGGCCCTGCTTCTCCTGCATCAGTTCCTCGTCCACATAATCCCAGTACTGGTGATTGTGCTCCAGAAAATCCCGGAAATCCCCCTCGTCATCAATGACCAGCCCCGTGATGCCCTGCTCCTCCAGCAGCTGCGACACCGGGTCCAGCCCCGCCGGGGAGGTGTCCAGCTTCAATTCCAGCCACTTCATGCCTTACCGCTCCGTTCCCACGAAGAACAGGCCCATGGTGTTGGGGCCGGTGTGGCTGCCGATGACCGGCCCGATGTAGTGGATGCGGATATCCGTGGTGCCGAAGCGGCGCTGGATCTCCGCCGCCACCTGCTTGGCCTCCTCCTCACAGTCGGCGTGGCAGATGAACATGGTCTGCTTCTCCGGCTCGACAGCCAGCCGCTCGATGGCATCCAGCAGGGCCTTGAGACTGGCCTTGCGGCCACGGGCCTTGCCCACCATGGTCAGGCGGCCCTCGTTATCCGTATGCATCACCGGCTTGATGGAGAGCATGGTGCCCACCAGCGCCGTGGCGGCGGAGACCCGGCCGCCACGCTTCAGGAAGTTCAGGTCGTCCACCGTGAACCAGTGGCAGACGTGGAGCTTGTTGTCCTCCACCCAATCCCCCAGCTGGCTGAGGGTCAGGCCCTCTTTCTTCTTCTGAGCCGCCAGATACACCAGCAGTCCCTGCCCACGGGAGGCGCTGAGGGTGTCGATGACCCGGATGGTGCGCTCCGGGAAGTCCGGAGCCACGTTCTCCGCAGCGATCACGGCGGACTGATAGGTGGTGGACAGCGCCGACGAGAAGCACAGGCACAGAATATCCTGTCCCCGGCCCAGCACGGCCCGCATGGCGTCCTCGAACTGACCCACGTTGGCGGCGGCAGTGGTAGAGGTCTTGCCGGCCCGCAGGCGCTTATAAAACTCCTCGTTGGTAATGTAGCGGCCGTCCAGCGTGTTGGGGTATTCCTCCCCGTCCATGGTCATGGTCAGGGGCAGCACCTCCAGCTCCAGCTCACGGGCCATCTGGTCGGTGAGGTCGCAGCAGCTGTCGGTCATGATGATGTAATCCTGCATGGGTAGCTCCTCCTTTGAGTGGTTGGTGAAACGGGGCAGCGCCCCGGATGGGATGATGGGATGAATCTAATATATCATATCAGGATAGCTGAAAAAAGCACCGGGATAGAATTTACAATTTGTTCATAAATTCACTTTCCCACGCAGAAGCGGGAGAAGATGGTCTGCACCAGATCCTCTCGGATGCGCTTACCGTTCAGCTCTCCCAGCGCCTCCAGTGCCGCCTCGGCGTCGGTGAGAACGACGTCGGGGGTCATGCCGTCCTCCAGCGCCCTGCGGGCGGAGCGGACAGCCTCCAGACTGCGGGCCACGGCGTCGGCCTGCCGGGCGTTGGTGAGAAGCTCCCCTTGGGCCTGTCTCCCGGCGGGATACAGGGCCTCCACGGCCCGGCACAGGGCATCTACGCCCTCTCCCGTGGCGGCGGACAGGGGATAGAGCTGCCCGAAGCGCTGCGACAGCGCCGCCGGTTCCACCCCGGCGGGGAGGTCCGTCTTGTTGACGATGACCAGCTGCCGGGGAACGGCGGCAGCGGTGGCGATGGCGTCCTCATCCTCCGCCGTCAGGGGCCGGGAGCCGTCCAGCACCAGCAGGGCCAGCGCCGCCTGCCGGGCGGCATCACGGGTGCGCTGCACCCCCAGCCGCTCCACGGCGTCTCCGGTGTCCCGCAGGCCGGCGGTGTCGCACAGACGCAGCAGCACATGGCCCACCTGCACCTTCTCCTCCACGGTATCCCGCGTGGTACCGGCCACGTCGGTGACGATAGCCCGGTCATAGCCCAGCAGGGCGTTGAGCAGGGAGGACTTCCCGGCGTTGGGCTTACCTAAGATCACCGCCGGGACGCCCTGCCGCAGCAGCTGTCCCCGGCGGAAGGTGGCCAGCAGCGCCTCCAGTGCCGTCTCGCTGCGGGCGAGGGTCTGGGTCAGCTGACCTTGGGTCAGGGGATCGATGTCCTCGTCGGGGTAGTCCACCACGGCATAGAACCGGGATACTACCTCCATGAGCCCGTCATAGATCTCCCCCACGCCCCGGCTGAGACGGCCCTCCAGCTGCCCCACAGCGTTGCGGGCGGCGGCGGGAGATTCGGCGTCGATGAGGTCCGCCACGGCCTCCGCCTGAATGAGGTCCATCCGCCCGTTGAGGAAGGCCCGCTGGGTGAACTCGCCGCCCTTGGCCTGCCGGGCGCCTTGGGAGAACAGAGCGTCCAGTCCCTCATTCAGCACCACCGGAGAGCCGTGGCAGTGGATCTCGGCGCAGTCCTCCCCGGTGTAGCTGTGGGGGCCGGGGAACAGAACCGCCAGAGCGCTGTCTATGATGCGTCCCTGCCGGTCGTGGAGATCCCCCAGTACCATCCGCCGGGGAGCCTGTCCGCTGACGGGGCCGCCGTGGGCGGGAGAGAATACGACGTCCAGGATACGCCGGGTGTCCGGGCCGGACAGCCGCAGGATGCCGATGGCGGAGGGCAGCTGCGGTGTGGCGATGGCGGCAATGGTATCGGGCATGGGAGTCACTCCTTTTGGGGGATGTTTCATGGTATGATGTATGGCATTATACCATGAACGCCCGAAAAAACCAAGCTGTTTTGCAAAGAGAGAGGGCCATGCCCGCCCCCCAAGGGGGACGCTTTCGTCAACGGGGCGGAAGGGTGTGTGCGGGAAACCCGGAAGGGTGTCCTGCACGAGGATGATCCCCATTTTTCAGAGCTTTTTGAAGCTCTGAAAAATGCTTCAGCCTGTCGAAAAAGCCTTTTCGACAGGCTGAGGGCCATGCCTTGCGGCATGGCCCCGGAGAAAACGCTGAGGAAAAAGGTCACTTATGTTGAGGAGAGGGATCACTTACGTTTGAGGAGAAGTAGGAGTCACAGCAGCTTCACCGCCGCCGCCAGCAGGCACAGGCCCAGAGCCAGCGCCAGAGTGTTCAGACGGTTTTTCAGCCGATGAGACATGGAGAAAATCACTCCGCCAGAACCTTGCCCATGGCCCGGCAGGCCTCCAGTGCGGCGTCGTCCGGCGTTTCGCAGCAGATGACACTCTCGCACACCAGATTGATGCCTGCGTCGTCGCAGTCCTTCTCCCAGTCACGCATCCACTGACCGTCACCCCAGCCGTAGGAGCCGAACAGGCCCACACTCTTGCCGCCCAGACGGTTCTTGCAGCCGGAGAACATGGGCTCGAACTCGCACTCCTCCAGCACCTCGGAGCCCATAGCGGGGCAGCCGAAGGCGATGGCATCCATCCCGGCCAGAGCGCCGGCATCCACGGCATCGGGGGTCAGCAGCACCGCCTCGGCACCGGCCTCCTTCATGCCCTCCAGCACCGCCTGAGCCATGGCCTCCGTGTTCCCAGTGCTGCTCCAATACACTACCGCAGTCTTTTTCATGATGGTTTCGTTCCTTTCTCTGTTGAAAAATATGTCACACGGCCAGCTGCGCCAGTCCGGAGCCCGCCCGCCACAGGGCGCAGCACCGGTCGGTGCAGCGCTTATACTGACGGAACAGCTCCTTGGCCCGCTCCTCGTCGCCATAGACCTTCCACAGTCCGGCGCACTTGAAGCGGCAGGCCTTGTTCTCAATGAAGCCCCGCACATCCTCCGGAGGATAGCTGAGGAACAGCCCGATCTCGTGGGGGAATTCGTCATTTTCCCGCAGACGGCGGATGAGACAGGCCACGCACTGCCCGGCGCTGTGACATGGGTACCCGGACTCCTCCAGCAGGCGCACGGCCTCGGCATCCTCCAGATCCTGCCGCAGGCGGCTGGGCCGGTAGAGGTACAGCAGCGCACGGCTGCCGTCAAAGCGAAGGGGCAGCAGACACAGGCCCTTACCCGCCAACAGACGGTTGATGCGGCGCACCTCCTGCCGCAGCTCCTCCGGGGAGTCGCAGGGACAGGAGAACAGGCTGCCGGTCTTGATCCCGGCCAGAGTAGGGGCGCACTGACGCACCACAAGCTCCTCAGACATGATGTAAGCCCTCCTTATCCAGCGTGCTTTTCCAGAATGTTCCGTAGAGCGGACAGGGAGCTGGTGTGACAGCGCTCGATGACCGTGTCGCAGCTCTTCAGCTCCCGCAGGGCGCTCTGGACCATTTTGTGAGACATGGTGCTGGTGAAGAAAATGGTCAGATCCGGGTCGCCCAGCTTGTTTTTCAGGCCGCCCACAGGCTTGATAAAGACCTTGGCCCGACAGCGGTAGGACTGACACAGATCCATATAGCGGCGCTCCATACACTCGTTGCCGCCCAGAATGACAATGCTCATAGGTGTTCCTTTCTTATCATGGCCTCCCGGCCGGCAAATATGCGGCGGGGAAATGGCTGGTTGATTTCGATCGCCTGATTCATGGTTCTGCGATGTTCTGATCCTCTAATGATCCGGATGGTTAGATATATCTAACTTGGTGGTAGTTTAACATCTCTAACTGCGCTTGTCAACCCCTTTTTTCAAATTTTACCTACCACGCAGGTGGGGAAGAGGATGTTTCGCCCGTGAGGGGGAGATTTCCGGCGTTTGCACGCCGTCGGAGGCAAAACAGAAAAACTGCCGGCAAAAAGCATCCCGCCGGAGACAAACAGCAGGCACGCAGGAACCACCCTGCGTGCCTGCTCTATACGCATAAGGCTGTCCCACCGCTGTGGTCAGCTCTCCATCATCAGCTGAATGATCTGCTTGTCCGTCTGCGCCATGCCCAGTCGGGCCAGCCGGCCCACGTTGGCGATGGTGTTCTCCACGCCCTTTTTTACGATGCCGTCTCCGCCAAAGAACTGGTTGCCGCTGCGATACATGGCCAGTCCCAGCAGACCGGCATCCACGGCAGCGGCGATCTTGGCGGCGCAGCTGGCCTTGGCCCCGTCGCAGATGATGCCGGAATCCATGGCTACGGTATTGACCACCGTGTGGGCCACGGTGTCGTAATCCCCGCCCTGCAGATACGCCAGCCCTGCGGCGGCGCCGCATCCGGCGCTGACGGCTCCGCAGTAGGCGGACAGCCGCCCGATGCCGGTTTTCAGGTGGATGGTCACCAGATTTGCCACCGCCAGCGCCCGCAGCAGCTCCTCATGACTGCGGCCCGTGGCACGGGCGCAGACGATCACCGGCACACTGGAGGTAATGCCCTGATTGCCGCTGCCGGAGTTGATGACCACCGGCATCTCGCACCCGTTCATCCGGGCATCGCTGGCTGCGGCGGCGTAGGCCCGCATCCGATAGGACAGATCCTCCTCATGCCCCCGCAGCAGGGTCTTGCCGATGTTGGCCCCGTAATCGTGGCGCAGGCCCTCCTCAGCGATGGCCATGTTACACCGGATCTGCTGCTCCAGCACCTCCTCCACGTCCTCCGTGGAGAGACAGTCGGCAAAGGCCACGATGCCCTCCACCGTCAGGCAGCTGCGGTCTGTGAGACTGCCGGAGCCCTCGGAGATCTCCCGCTCCAGCAGTACCTGACCGTCCCGCCGGACGGATACCACGTTGGTGTGGTGGCCCACAAGGCGCACCTGAGCGCTGTCCGGGCCGTGGAAAACCGTCACCTGAATGTCGAAGATATAGGGCGTGTCGGCATGGCGCACCTCCACCGGCACGGCCTTCAGGAAGGGAGAGATGGCGGCGCTCTGCTCCTCCGTCATGCCGGAGAGCACCTCCAGCTGGGCCTCGGCGTCTCCGGCCACAATGCCCGCCGCCGCAGCTGCCGGGATGCCCCGCAGCCCGCCGGTATGGGGGACCACCACGCTTTTGACGTTCTTGATGATGTTGCCGCTGACCTCCACCAGCACCCGATCCGGCAGTGCGCCCAGAACGCTGCGGGCCTTGGCGGCGGCGTAGGCGATGGCGATGGGTTCGGTGCAGCCGGTGGCGGGGCGCAGCTCCTCTCGGAGGATCTGCACATACTGCCGGTAGCACGCATCGTGTCGTTCCATACGATCCCTCCTGCTCTTTTTCGCCCATCTTACCATATCCCCGTCGGGAAGTCAATCTTTGTCCACGAATAGCGCACAAATTGCAAAGCACGCAGACCCCACGGGATCTGCGTGCCTGTATTGTGCTTATTGCTCCAACAGCGCCTCCAGCTGCAAAAGCAGCTCCAGCACGCTGTGGAAGGAGAAAACGGCGCCGCCCTTCAGGTCACGGAGCTGCCCCTGCCAGCTGTAATGCCGGCGCAGCCGGACCTCCAGCTCCACATCGGCGGGGGCCGCCGCAGCGGAGGGCTTTTCCGGCACGGGACTGTCGGTGGCGGTGTTCATCCACTCCTCCAGCAGGACGATGAGCCGGGCCAGACTGGTGAACTCCGCCCGGCAGCCCAGAGCGGCGCTGTACACATAGCCGCAAAAGCCGTTCTCCCGGTTCTGGAGCGTCAGGCGAAAGGCCCCCAGACCCGGCGCAATGCTTCGGTTTTCTTGCATGGAGCGATCCATCCTTTCTGAAATCGGCGGCGGAGCCGTCCGGTGGGTGTCAGTCTTTGGGTTCGGCCAGATGGACCATGCCCCGCAGATCGATGGCCCGAGTCCGAAAGACGGCGCTGCTTTGGGCAAAACGCTGGTGCATCGCCTGCTGGAGCCGCTGAGCGATGGCGCTATGGGTCTCCGACCCGGCGCCCGGCAGCAGTACCCAGTATTGCCCGGCGCCAATCTGAGTGAAGGGGTCGCCGGAGCGCAGGCAGCCCTGCAGGATCAGCTTCATCTGCTGCATATAGACGGCATTTTTCTCCGGCTGAGCCTCCCAGCCCTCCAGACACAGCATCAGCAGCTGGGCCTTCAGGTCAGGGTCACGGCGCATGGAACGCAGGTACAGCAGCACGATCTCCCGAAAGGTGCCGTTGTCGCAGGCCAGCGCCCTGCTCTCGCCGTCACCGGCCAGCAGGAAGGTCTCCAGAGCCGCCGGCCCCATGCCGCCGCCGTACAGCTCCTGCGAGGCGGTGAGGCGGGCGGCCTCCAGCTCCGGGGAGGAGGTCAGGCCGTAACTCTCCTGATACAGCTTTTGCAGGGCCTCATAGTGGTCCAGTGCCTGCTGGGCCTGATGGCTCCGGGTGAGATTCTGCATCAGCAGCAGATTGAACTCCTCCGACAGAGGGTCCAGATGCACCGCTTGGGCGCACAGGGCCGCCGCCTCGGCGTACTCCTGAGTCCTCATCAGCTCTTGCACCAGTCTGCGGAACAGCCGCACGAACAGGGAGCGATAGTAGGCGTGAAGATCGGCACACCACAGCTCGTCGGCCGCATCCGGCAGAAAATCCCCCTGATACAGATCGGCGGCCTCCCGGCCCAGTGTCCGGAGCTCCTCCGGGTCGGAGGTCTCCAGCGCCCGGCGGGCCAGATCCTCAAAGACATCCACGTCCAGCCATGTATCGGTCCCGGGAACCCAGCGGTACAGGCCGTTTTCGTAGCGAATCATGCCCTTGGTGTCGGAAAAGCCCAGTGTAGCCATGGCGTTGCGTGCCCGGCTGGCGTTATTTTGCAGAGTGCTGGCGGGATTGCTGCCGCTGCCGTCGGGCCACAGAAGGTCGATGAGCTCCTGAGCGGGGATGCCCCGATCCCGGTGCAGGATCAGGTAGGCCACCAGCGTCCACAGCCGTCCGGAACGGCCGGCGAGACTGACCATCCGGGGCTCCTTCATGCCGGTCTGCTGCAGGGCAAACCGCCCCAGCATCGTGGCCCGGATGTGTGCGATCTCTCTCATAATCAGCCTCCTCTATAGGGGTGCGGTGCTCTGTCCCGGCCCCACGCTGCGATCATATCATAGAGGAACAAGGGCGGATCTGAATCCGTCCTTGTCCATCGATGGTACGATCACTATATCACAATTCAAACCGCTTGTCACTCGGAAATTTTGGGCCTTGTGCGCTGGGATGCACGACTGCCCGGCGTATACAAGGGGATAAAAAGCCGAGGAAGCTGCCCGCAGGCAGCTTCCTCGGTGAATGAGTCAGCCAGTGATTGTTTGTTACCGGCTGCGCTTTTTGCGGGAGGGAATGACCGTCACAGCCATACCGGAGATGGCCAGCAGGGCCAGCCACAGCACCAGAGTGCTGCTGTCGCCGGTGGCGGGCTTGCCGGGCTCCACGGGAGTGGTAGGCTCCTCAGCGCCGCAGCGGCTGCACTTGCCATCCTTGTAGTCGTGGCCCAGAGCGGGAATCACCTCGCCCTGCTTCACGACAGTCTGGCAGACCTTGCAGACCTCGTTGCCGGTGTAGCCGTCCTCGGTGCAGGTGGCATCCTTGGCACCCACCAGCTCCGTGTCGTGATCGGTGGCGGGGATGACCTCCGTCTTGGTATCGGTGTACTCCTTATCCTCAAAGGTGACCTTGGCGGTGTAGGTGCGAACGCCGGTGGTCTCGCAAGCGGCGGGCGTGGTGACAGCGCTGGTCACCTCTGCCGTGACGTTTTTCACATGGGAATCATCATTACCGCAAGTAAATGTGGCAGAAGCGGTGAAATCATCGTTCCACTTCCACACCGGCTCGCCGTAAGCATGGCTCTTGGCGGGGATGACCTCCGTCTTGGTGTCGGTGTACTCCTTGTCCTCAAAGGTGACCTTGGCGGTGTAGGTGCGAACGCCGGTGGTCTCGCAAGCGGCGGGCGTGGTGACAGCGCTGGTCACCTCTGCCGTGACGTTTTTCACATGGGAATCATCATTACCGCAAGTAAATGTGGCAGAAGCGGTGAAATCATCGTTCCACTTCCACACCGGCTCGCCGTAAGCATGGCTCTTGGCGGGGATGACCTCCGTCTTGGTGTCGGTGTACTCCTTGTCCTCAAAGGTGACCTTGGCGGTGTAGGTGCGAACGCCGGTGGTCTCGCAAGCGGCGGGCGTGGTGACAGCGCTGGTCACCTCTGCCGTGACGTT